>Ga0207933_1000909_pt1 | contig 25265 bp, 26 predicted proteins | sample NGESurdeep092012_4_FD_184488 | JGI IMG/M metagenome (GOLD analysis project Ga0207933, IMG submission 184488) | Arctic peat soil microbial communities from Barrow, Alaska - NGEE Surface sample F53-3 deep-092012 (SPAdes) | ecosystem: Environmental > Terrestrial > Soil > Wetlands > Peat ... | reverse complement strand
TCGAAATTTGTTTTGATGTTGTGCATTTGTAAGTAATTGGTGTTCAAACTATTACAAGCAAAAACCATGCTAAACTATGGTAGCACAACATCTTTTTTTATTTTATTTTCTAACCGCACAACAGGTTATTGATATAGTCACACTAATAAGAATTCTACTAAATATTATACTCATATTAATTTGTAGATTTGCACTCCTTTAAAAAAAATGGAGACTTGTCCGAGTGGTTGAAGGAGCACGCCTGGAAAGTGTGTATACGGGAAACTGTATCAAGGGTTCGAATCCCTTAGTCTCCGCATGGAAACATACTTTGTTTACATTCTACAAAGTTTAAAAGATGGTTCCTTTTATGTTGGTGAATGTGATGATTTAGATAAAAGAATGCCCAAGCACTCTGATGGAATGAGTAAATATTCTACTAGCAAACGGCCACTTAGATTACGTTATTTTGAACTTCTGCCTACAAGAATCAAGGCTATCAAAAGGGAGAAAGAAATAAAGCGCAAGAAAAGCCGAAAATACTTAGAGCATATAATAAATAATTGGTTAAGAGATTTTTATTTGGCCCTGAATATCATTTCTTTTCAGTCCACACCGATACTGATCCCGCCGGCGCATAAAATCGTCCCCATCCATCATCATTTATGGTTACTTCAGCATTGTGATTTTGAAGAAAATCAGTAAAAACTTTGCCCGTATGTCTTTTTCCGATTTCCATGTCTTTAAATCCTTCTTCACTATTTGAAAGCACTACCCCGCAGCCAGAATTATCATGCTCGTCTATGCCTTCTCTTGTCCATCCGATGCAATTTGGATGATCAATATAATCTCTTTGCATACCATAAGCAAACCGGTTTCTTGCGATTAATAATTTATCCAGGTTTTTGCAGGTTTCTAAAAAGATTTCACAATCGCTTCCATCTTTCCCCTTGCCTTTATAATGCGCACCATAGATATCCGGGTAAAATATACAAGGATAACCTCCTTCGCGCAACAATATTAATGCGTAAGCCAAGGGCTTGAACCACGCTTCCACCACAGCTTCTAAAGCTTGCAACGGCTGGGTATCGTGATTGGCAACCACGGTTACTGCCAGTTCGGGTTTTACTCCAACTAATGAATTATTAAAAATGGTACTAAGATTATAATCCTTGCCAAGTTTGGACGCATTGCATAGATTCTGATGCAGCGATGCATCAAACAATGACATCTTTCCTTCAGTAGCATCAATGTATTTTAGCAACAATGGCAATTCGCCGGGTGCCCAATATTCACCTACTGCAAATAAATCTGGCTTGATGCTTCGCATATATCCAAGCCACTCGTTAAAGAATTTAGGAGAAATATGTTTAACGGCATCTAACCTTACGCCATCAAAATGAATTTGATCTAAATACCACGCACCCCAATTTTTAAGCTCTTCCCTTACTGCTGGGTTCCTGAATTCTATGTCGTCAAACATCAGAAAATCATAATTCCCTTTTTCGGTATCTATAACGTCTTCCCATCCATCTCCATATTCATTGGAAATACTGAAAATCGCTGATTCGTGGAGATCGTCCGCATAGTCTACTCCTGAGAAACATTTGTAATCCCATATAAACTGCGAATATTTTCCGGCACGGCCCGGAAAAGTAAATTTCGTGTAAGCATCAATGTCAAATGCGCCACCCAAAAAAACATTCCGGTTATTAGGGTCAACCCGGAACACCTTAATTCTTTCTTTTTCGTCGGCGCCACCTTTGTGGTTCAATACTATATCAACTATTACCTGTATCCCTTTTTCGTGCAAGGCGTTAACGGCTTCTATATATTCTTCTTTGGTTCCATACTTTGTTCTCACAGAGCCTTTTTGATCAAACTCCCCAAGGTCATAAAGGTCGTATGTGTCATAACCCGGTGTGGCTCCGCCTTCCTTTCCTTTATATGCCGGTGGCAACCAAAGTGCGGTGATTCCCATGGATTTTATTTCTTCTGCTTTTTCTTTTATCTGTTTCCAAAGGCTGCCATCGGCGGGATAATACCAATGGAAGTATTGCATCATTGTGCCATTAATCATAATATTTTTTATTAATCTTTAATATTTTTTAAAAAAAAGCTTCGCCGATAAACTGTTTGGTTTGAAAAATTCCACAATAATTTCAGAAGTTCATAGAAAATGCAATCAGGAGCCATTTCTTTTTTTTGTTTTAATATCTTCTATGATATTTTCCTCCTGGTCTTTTTTCCTTTCGCTCATTCTATCAGCTTCATCTATAGAATGTGATTGCTGCAATGTCTCATCTTTTTGGGTTTGAAACTTTAAGTGTTGGTAATATTTCTGTATGGTTTTCAGTTCCTCTTCCGACATATTTTCTACATCTACCAGCCTGTTACTCGCAAAATTGTGCGATGCTACCAGTTCATCCAATTTTAATTGGGTAGCCATTGACTCTTTGTTTTGCGATTTTTGAATTAGGAATACCATGAGGAAAGTTATGATTGTCGTTCCCGTGTTAATCACCAATTGCCAGGTTTCGGAATAATTAAAAAAGGGGCCGGATATTGCCCAGATTAATACGACAGCGAATGCTATGATAATTGCCGCCGTGCTTCCGGTAGCAGCTGAAGCCTTTGAAGCAAGCCTTTCAAAGAACCTTTTGTTTTGTTTTTTGTCTTTCTTTTTCGTCATGATTGTATGTTTTTTAAAAGTATTTAATAAAAAGTTCTACTTATTCAAGGGTACAGGCCAACTTCTTATATAGAGGATTTTGGATTGTTTTAATTTAAAATTTACATACAAATAAAAGCCGGACTGCCCGGCTTTTATTTTTTAATAGAGCACAGAAATTTATACTGTTTCCTCTGCCGCCTCATAGTTCACACTGTTCTCTGCAATCTCTGTCAGCTTTTCATCAGTTTCCTTTTCTTCTTCCAATGTTTCTGCAAGAATATCGGCAACCTCATCCAGGCCAAGGGTCATGGCGAGTTGATGAAGCCCACCATAAGTAGATATTTCATAATGCTCTACTTTTTGTGCGGCCAGTATCAGGCCTACATCACGGGTGCTTGTTCCTTCTTCAGTATCTTCAATAATACTTTCGCCTTCTTTAGTAATGCCTTCCATGGCATCACATTTTTTGGCTTGTGCTTTTTTGCCTAATGCTTCAAATGCCTCCTCCAGGCGTGTTACATGTGTTTTCGTAACTTCGAGGTGTTCAGCAAAAGCCTCTTGAAGCTCTGAAGACGTGGCGGCTTTTTTCATTTTGGGTAATGTTTTTACCAAATGTTTTTCTGCCCAATAGATGTCTTTGAGTTCATCAATAAAAAATTCTTTCAGCATGCTGTCAGATGCGCCTTTGCCTGCTGAGGCAGGTCTTTTTGAAGTTTCCTTTTTTGTCTTTGTTGGTGTACTCATGTTTATGTTTTTTAATGGTTATCAATATTAAATTTCTAATAAATACCGTGCCATTTTATAAAGTTTATAAGGGAAAATTTTGAAGATATTTTTTTTTGAGAAGAGAAGTGGCCCAGCAGGAATTTCTGAACCACTGATTAAGGGGATTAAATGTGTTAATTAATATTGAACACATGAATTTTTTTACTGTGATAATTGAATCCCTAAACCCGAGTTTTCGAAAAAGTGAAAACAAAAATTCTCTTTATTTCTTCGTTTACTATTAAACTGTGGGAATGAAAGATTAAATAGATTAGGCTATCCTAAATCATCATTCAATCAAAAATAACTTTGATTAAAGCACTTATTATTTTTATAATTTTGAAAATATGCAACCGTTTATTTTTAGGCTTCATTTTATTTTTGACATTGGCCATTTAATAACAGGTTTACAAAATATTGATATTCGCATATTAGAATTGATCAATCACAACAGGATAAAATCTTTAGATCACTTTTTTATTTTTATTACGAATATCGCTACCGTAGTTACGTATTCTGTACCGGTGATTTTATTGATATACGCTTACATTCAGCGGTTATTTTTGTTACAAAGAAAGAGCTGGCTGTTATTATTTTCCCTTATCATTAACTCAGCAATTGTTGACGCTATTAAATATATGGTAAACCGCCCGCGCCCCTTTATCACTTATCATTTTATTGATAAATTAGTTTCCGTTTCCAGCCCGTCATTTCCTTCAGGGCATGCTGCGGAAGTATTTGTGTTAGCCATATCCGTTTCACTTCTTTTTTCAAAATACAAATGGGGAATTTTTGCAGCGTGGCTTTGGGCAATACTAATTGCTTATTCACGGATGGATTTAGGAGTACATTATCCGGGTGATATTCTTGGATCTCTTCTTATCAGTTTCTTTATTGCCTTTTTTCTTTATAAAGTTTTGATCCATTTTGATTTTCTAAAAAACAAAAAAGAGCCAGAGGTTTTTTAATAGTAAAGCAACAAATAAGTAGTATTTCTATTCAGGTACAAGTATGTTCAAAGCTGCTGGCATAATCTCCACTGAAACTTTATTTACCCTTCCTATGTATTCTCCATCTACCTGGAAATGTGTTTTTCTCTTTACCGTAATAACTGCTTTTGTGGTTTCAAATATTTCCACTTTTTTAGGATTAAATGGAACTTTTTTCAAAAACAATTTCAGGAATTCAATTAATGAAATTTTGCGAACAACTACCAGTTCAAATATGCCGTCATTAACAGAGCCATCGGGGTTAATAACTGCCCCCGTGCCGTATTTGGTAGCGTTGGCAATAACTATCATGTAGGCGGAAATATTTTTATCAAGCCCGTCTGCAATGATGTGGGCGTTTACCGGCCTTCCTTCAATTAATATTTTCAAAAGCATTCTTATATAGCCCCACATCCCACGAATATTGCTTTTGTCAAAATATTTTACCAGCCGGGCGTTCAACCCGAGGTCGCTTAAATGGATGCATATTTCGCTGCCATCTATTTTAAGCACATCGCACTTTTGTTCTTTTCCTTTTACAATTAAATCAAGAGCGGGTTTTATATCTTTCGGAATATTCAATTCCTGAGCCATTCCATTTGCTGAACCTCCAGGAAGAATTCCTAAAGTAATTGAAGTATGCAACAGTTTACCCGCTACCAAACAAACGGTTCCATCGCCGCCAACTGCTACTACTTTTTTTGGAGATAATTTTTCTATCCAACTATTTATTGAGGCGGCATCATCTTTCCCGGTTAAAATTAAAAATTCAATGTGGTAAGAAAGTTGCTTAAAATAATTGCGAATTTCGGGTTCCCAATCAATACTATTCTTTCCTCCGGATACCGGGTTGATAATAAATAATATATTTAATGGGGAAGAAGATTCCATTTTATTTACAATTTTTAGTAATGTCAAAAAAATCAGCGCATAAAGAAAAGGAAATTTCACTCATCAGGAAGATAAAAAGAAAGTTATTTTTTTTGGTAAGGCTAAACCATCATCCAATAATAAAAGTTTACAACGGTTATGGGAATGATATAAAAATAATCGTAATTGGACAGGTTTTCAAACTCAGCCCTTATCCGAGAAAAACTTTTCGCAGCAATTGGGTTATCAATTTATTTTCTACGCTCCGGTTGTTCATGGTGATTCCATTTTCCAACGCTAAAATTTCTATTGAATGGCAGGGAAATTTTTATTTTACAAAAGCAGAAGAAGACGGATTTTTCAGGTTCGAAATTTTTACTGAAATACCTGCAATCAAAGGATGGCAAAAGGTTTTAGTAAAGCTTGAAGAAGAAAAATATATTTTGCACCAAATAAAAAGTGCAGGCGAAATTTATATTCCCTTTCCATCTCAGCATGCTTTTATTTCTGACATTGATGATACTTTTTTAATTTCTTATTCAGTAAAACTCAGAAAAAAATTGTACGCATTATTTACCAAAAATGCCCACAGCCGAAAACCATTTGAAGGTGTGGTAAACCATTACAATTTATTGGCTCAGGGCGGCCAGGTAAATGGAAATAACAATCCCTTTTTTTATGTTTCAGGAAGCGAATGGAACCTATATGATTTAATCCTGGAATTTTCACGGAGTAACGATTTGCCAAAAGGTATTTTTTTATTGAGTGAGATTAAAGGGATCACCCAATTTTGGAAATCTGGTTCAAATAACCTGATGACAAAATTTGCCCGTATCATTCGGATCATAGAAGCATTTCCACATTTACATTTTGTTTTAATGGGAGACGATTCGCAAATTGATGCCGATATTTATGCTTCTGTTGTAACACATTTTCCTGGGAAAATATTCGCGGTTTATCTCCGGCAGGTTGGTAAAATCAAACGAAAAGAAATCGAAATAAAAATCAAAGAAATGGAAAGCCTTTCTGTTAATTGTTGTTATTTCAAACACAGTGCAGAAGCTGTCATTCATTCAAAAACAATTGGCCTGATCGACAAAAATGAACTGAACCACTGATCAGGTAAGGTTTTTCAAGGCGCTTTATTTTACTGAGGTATTTGTCAATGGATGCTAACATTTCCAAGGTTGGCATCCTAATTCTAATTGATCCGAATGTATTTTCAGTCAGAATTTTTTTCCCCTTTTTTCCCCAGTTTTACAATATCCCCGGTTTGAAATAAAATGGGCTGTAGGGTTTCTTTCCATTTGGGTATTTTACGAAGCAGAAATTCAAGATCCATTCCAAAATGTTTAAACTCTTCCCCTTGTGCATCTTCCATAATTGCTTTGGCATCTTTATCTTTTTCAACGGATAGGCGTTGCTGATACCAATTAATGGCCTCTGCCTCTTCGGTTAATGAGGCAAACATTCTCGCAAGTGTCCTGGTTTCTTCCCCGAGTTCCTGAGGTGGTTCGTGATACTGATTAAAGCCCATGTGTTATAAATTTAAAAGTGAATTAATTAATCATTTCGGATATCAATAATTATTCCAATGGTAGATTCATGAAGTTTTTTGGGGAAGCGCATGGTTTTAAATCCGTTGCTCCAATCTGCAAAGTAAAAATCCTAACTATTTGTTCGTTTACTGTATAAGGTTTAATCCGCATCCAATTAATACGATAGTTATTTATGCCAGGCGAGTTACCATTTTGATTAAATCTTACGCTAGATTTGTAATGGAAAAGTTAGGAACTATTATTTTTAATCAAAAAATTACAGTTATGACTCTTTTCGGGTTTCTTATTCTGTTATTGATCGCCGCCATTTGCGGAGGCATTGGCCAGTCAATTGCCGGGTATAATGTAGGTGGGATGCCTGGCATCAATTGTGATAGGATTTATTGGCGCTTATATTGGCTTATGGGTTGCCGGAAAAATGGGATTGCCCGATTTTTTTACTGTAAATGTCCAGGGCAAACCTTTTCCAATCATCTGGGCAATTATAGGCTCAGCAATATTTACTTTTATTATTGCTTTACTACGAAAAGCGTTTACCGGCAGAAGCTAATTTAATAATAATGTAGAGGCATTGCGTGCTTTGCCCCTAAATATAAATCATTCCGTCGATTATATTCTTTTTTCAAATCCTAGCACAACAGAATTAATACAATACCGCTTACCGGTTGGTGGTGGGCCGTCTTCAAATACGTGGCCAAGATGAGAATGGCATTTCCCACATTCAACTTCTGTTCTATTCATCCCAAATGAATTATCCTGAAGGTAAATCATGCTCTTTTCTGAAATGGGCTCAAAAAAACTAGGCCATCCGCAACTGCTATTAAATTTTCCGTTGCTTCTGAAAAGAGGGTTTCCGCAAACTGCACAAGAGTAAGTCCCAACCTCACTGTGTTGAAAATATTTTCCTGTTCCAGGCCTTTCAGTCGCTTTTTCGCGGGCAATATGATATATCTCTTTCGGTAAAATCTTTTTCCATTCTTCATTTTTAATATCACCCGGATTTTCATTTTCTTTTAAATAACCGGAGGATCCTTTTTCTGTTTCCATATTGAATACAATTTAATTAAATCAACAAAAAGTAATTTATTGTAAAATTAAGAAATCAAAAGAGATGGTTTTTATAAAATAATCTCTTTTTTATTATAGTTTGTCCAATTTTAAAAACCTTCAAGTATATTTGAGGCTCACAGGATTTTAAAATAGCCGATGTTCAATCTCATATTATTTGGCCCTCCGGGTAGCGGGAAAGGAACGCAGTCAGAAAAACTGATTGCAAAATATCATCTTAAGCACCTCTCAACAGGTGATTTGCTAAGAAGTGAAATTTCACGGAAAACCCAATTAGGGTTAGAAGCAAAAAAATTTATGGATAAAGGCAATTTAGTGCCAGATGAAGTAGTGATCGGGATGATAAATGATGCACTCGATAATAACCCTAATGGGGAAGGTTTTTTATTTGATGGGTTTCCGCGTACTGCTATCCAGGCAAATGAATTAGACAAACTATTAAAGAAAAAAAATACTTGTATTGATGTAATGCTTGCTTTAAATGTAAGTGAAGATGAATTGATAAAACGATTGGTAAAACGTGGCCAGACAAGTGGCCGTTCGGATGACAGTAATGAGCAGGTAATAAGGGCACGCATAATTGAATATAACAGGAAGACGACCTCTGTTGCTGATCATTACCAGCATGAACATAAAGTGGTAATGGTAAAAGGCGAAGGCAGTGTAGAAGAAATTTTCGCAAGGCTTTCACATGAAATTGACCGGCTGAAAAAACAAGATAACTGCTAATAATTTTTATTTAATTTTTTTTGATGATAAAAGCAAAAGAAGATTTTTTAAAAAACAATTTCATTCCTTTGCTGGGGGAATTACATGCTGATACCAAGGCAAAATGGGGTATAATGAATGCGCAGCAAATGGTTGAACATTTTGCAGATGCAGTAAAAAACGCCAGTGGAAAATTAATATTACCAACCCTAAATGAGGGTGAAATCTTACAGAAATCGAGGGATTTTTTAATGAGTGAAATGCCTTTTAAAGAAAACACCAATAACCCGCTAGTCCCTAAAGAAGGTATTCCGCACCGTCAACCGGATATTCAATCCGCCATTAATAAACTACAAAAAGAATTGAACCATTTTTTTGTAGTGTTTGAAAAAAATCCAAATCTAAAAACAGGAAATGCTTTCTTCGGCCAGCTGGATTATAATATGAATATCCAACTTCTTCATAAGCATGCAATACATCATCTAAGGCAATTTGGGTTGGTGTAAGATTAAAGATTATAGGAATCTTCGGCCCGAATTAAACGAATTTCTTACGTATAAACTATGTCGATCGCGTATTCTCTTTTAACCATTCAACAATTTCATCAAATTTTTTTTCACCGGTAGAAATGGAAATTACAAAGTGGTATAGTTCATCATTTGAAGCCTTAATTTTAATACTTCCAAAACGTAAAATAGCTTCCATCAGAATATAGCCAGTCCGTTTATTGCAATCAATAAAAGGATGGTTGACTATTATACTTTTATTCTTTCTCCAATTGCAGCAGCCTTCGAAAAGAAATCAGGATATAAATACCACCAAAAGCTTGAAAAGGTCTGGCTAATGCGGATTCAAGTCCACCCGAATCTCTTAACCCCAAAGAACCACCAAATTCCTGCACTGCAATTTCGTGAATTTCAAGAGCTTGTTTAACACTAATCATTGCGCCAATTTTTGAAGCACTTCTGCTCTTTCTTCCAAAATCTCCGCCACATATTTTTTTAAGTCCCACTCCCTTTCCGCTCCTTTAAAAGAATTAATTTTTTCAATAAATTGTTCTACCATTTTTAATTTAGACTCATCCATGGTATCAATTTTAGCATTAATTACTTTTTTCATTTCTGCTGCACTCATAAAAATTTTTTTATTTATCAAATTTAAGAAATATTCACCTTAATTTTTCTTTCCTCCCAATTCGTGTAAATTTGAGTAATTCCCATTTGAACGCTCGCATGTATGAACTAGTTCGGACCGGAATCATTCGGGCAGACTTGGCTAAAACATTAATATGAAACTCGGAAATTATATTACAGGTAAATGGGTTGAAGGTGATGGCGATGGGCAACAATTGTATAATGCAGTAAACGGAGAAATAATAGCAAATGCCACTACCAAAGGTTTGGATTTCGCTTCTATTCTTGATTATGGAAGAAAAACCGGCAGCCCCGCTTTACGAAAAATGACTTTCCAGGAACGAGGAAGAATGTTGAAAGCATTGGCGCTTCATCTTTTAGAACATAAAGAAAAATTTTATCAGCTCAGTTACAAAACCGGCGCAACCCGCGCTGATAGCTGGGTGGATATTGAAGGGGGAATAGGAAACTTATTTTCCAATGCCTCTTTAAGAAGAAAATTGCCGGATGAAATTTTTGCATTGGATGGAGAAAATATCGGCCTAAGTAAAGGTGGTACGTTTGCAGCGCAACATATTTTATTACCCAAAGAAGGAGTAGTAATCCATATCAACGCTTTTAATTTTCCGGTGTGGGGTATGCTGGAAAAAATTGCCGTGAATTTATTAGCAGGCGTAGCCGCAGTAGTAAAACCGGCATCTATCACTTCGTATTTAACGGAAGCTGTTGTAAGAGAAATCATTACTTCAAAAATTTTGCCTGAAGGCGCGCTGCAATTGATTTGCGGAAGCGCAGGCGATATGCTTGACCATGTTACTTCACAGGACGTGATTACGTTTACGGGTTCGGCAACGACAGGATTAATGCTGAAATCCAATCTAAATATTCTTCGTGAAAATGTACCTTTTAATTTAGAAGCGGATTCATTGAATTGCATCGTTCTCGGTGATGATGTAACTCCTGAAATGCCTGAGTGGGATATTTTCATAAAAGAAGTGAGGAAAGAAATGACCTCTAAATGCGGGCAAAAATGTACTGCCATCCGCAGGATATTTGTTCCTGAAAATAAAATGGAAGATGTGTGGAAAGCAATTAGTAAATCTTTGGCACAAACAACTATCGGCAATCCCGAAAACGAAAAAGTTCGTATGGGTTCGCTTGCAGGCCTATCACAAAAAAAAGAAGTGTTGGAACAGGTTCAAAAATTATTGGCTTCTTCACAAATTCTTTATGGCAGCCTCGACAGCGTAGAATTAATAGATGCCGATGATAAAAAAGGCGCTTTTATGAGTCCATTGCTTTTAAAAAATGAACTTCCTTTTGCAAGTGATGAAGCACATAATATTGAAGCGTTTGGCCCGGTAAGCACCATTATGCCTTATAAAAATACGGATGAAGCAATTGCACTTGCCAAATTGGGAAAGGGAAGTTTGTGCAGTTCGGTAGTTACAGTAAACGAACAATTTTCGAAGAATTTCGTTTTGGGTGCAGGCACTTTTCATGGAAGAATCTTAGTGCTCAACAGGGATTGCGCAAAGGAAAGTACCGGGCACGGTTCGCCTCTGCCAATGCTTACTCATGGCGGCCCCGGGCGTGCAGGCGGTGGAGAAGAAATGGGAGGCTTACGCGGCATAAGGCATTATATGCAACGAGTAGCAGTGCAAGGTTCACCGACAATGCTAACCGCAATTACCAACGTTTATCAACCTGGTGGCAAAGGAAATAAAGACACCATTCATCCATTTAAAAAATATTTTGAAGAGCTAAAAATCGGTGACCAGTTGGTTACTGAAAAAAGAAAAATTACTTCTGACGATATAGATAAGTTCGCCGATTTAAGCGGAGACCATTTTTATGCGCATATTAAAACAACCGATTTTGCAGATACCATGTTTGAACAGCAGGTAGCGCACGGTTATTTTATTATGAGTGCTGCTGCGGGTTTGTTTGTGGATAGTTATGAAAAAAATCCCGTTTTATTAAATTATGGAATAGATGAATTGCGTTTTACCAAACCCGTTTATCCTGGTGCGGAAATTTATATAAAACTAACATGTAAAGAAAAAATTTCACAAGAGTTGAAAGAAGTTACTCCTGAAACGGCTCAAGTAAAAGGAATTGATATTCCAAAAGGAATTGTAAAATGGTATGTGGAAATATTAGATGAAACAGAAAATCCGGTAATTGGCGTAGCTACCATATTAACAATGGTGAGAAAGAAATATTAATTTTGAATCTTTATTATCAATTCAATCTTGCAATAATTTTTATATGATAAACGAAATTAAAGAGGGATATGTAAAATCTCATTCAGAACATGGAATTACAACTATTGAATTTTTTCATCCCAAGAGTAATTCATTGCCTTTAAAAATGTTAGATGCATTAGCGCAGGAAATACATTATGCGGGGACTCATGATTCAAAAGTAGTAGTATTAAGAAGCGCAGGTATAGGAGCTTTTTGTGCGGGTGCAAGCTTTGATGAATTAATGGCAGTAAAAAATGAGCGTGAAGGAATGGAATTTTTTTCCGGGTTTGCTAACGTTATTAATGCAATGAGAAAATGCACCAAATTAATTATTGGCCGCATTCATGGAAAATGTGTTGGCGGGGGTGTTGGCCTTGCAGCAGCCGTAGATTATGCGATAGCAGTAAAAGAATCAGAAGTAAAATTAAGCGAACTTGCAATTGGTATGGGTCCATTTGTGGTGGGCCCGGCGATAGAAAGAAAGATCGGGACTTCTGCTTTTAGCCAGCTTTCTATTGATACTACTCTTTGGCGAAATGCTGATTGGGCAAAACAAAAAGGGCTATTTGCCGAAGTGCATCAATCAGAACAAAACCTGGATGAAGCTATTTATCGTTTGACCAATTCTTTAGCACATACAAGCCCGGCAGCAATGGCTGAAATGAAAAAAGCATTTTGGCACGGAACAGAAAACTGGGATACACTTTTGAAAGAAAGAGCCATAATAAGTGGCCGTCTTATTTTAAGTGATTTTACCAAAAATGCAATTGAAACTTTTAAAAATAAATCACGGAGATAGAAATATTTTTTTTTATATTTAGGAGAGAAATTGCTTTAATAATCTTTAATCTTTTAATTTATGGAGTGGCAGGGAAGAAGAGAAAGTACTAATGTAGATGACCGTCGTGGAGTAACAGGTGGGGGTTTAGCTGTGGGTGGAGGGGTGATCGGTATCATTTTTATTCTTGCTAAATTCTTATTGGGAGGCGGAGATTTGAATGACCTTCAACAGTTAGTACCTCCACAACAGCAGCAGGAAATGACTACGGAGCAAAAGGCAGCTCAGGATAAAGAAGCAGAATTTGTAAAAGTAGTGCTTGCTGATACGGAAGATGTGTGGACAAAATTGTTCAGTGATATGGGGCGCACTTATACTGACCCTACGTTAGTCCTTTTTAATGGTTCTACTACTTCTGCCTGCGGAAATGCAAATGCTCAAACTGGCCCGTTTTACTGCCCTTCAGATGGGGACCTCTATATTGACCTTTCTTTTGCACAGCAATTAAAAGAGCAATTTGGAGCTACTGGCGAATTTGCAATGGCTTATGTTGTAGCTCATGAAGTAGGCCACCACGTGCAGGACCTGTTGGGCGTTACGCAAAAGATGGAACAGCTTCAACAAAGTTTAAGTCAAACTGATTATAATAAATATTCGGTCAGATTAGAATTACAAGCTGATTTTTATGCAGGTATTTGGGCGCATTATGACCAGCAAATGAAAAATGTAATTAAACCTGAAGATATCCAGGATGCGCTGAATGCGGCAAACGCTATTGGCGATGACCGGTTGCAGCAGGAATACCAGGGAACGGTAACTCCCGATTCATTTACACATGGAACTTCTGCACAAAGAATGTATTGGTTTAAAAAAGGTTATGAAACAGGCGACCTTAAACAGGGAAATACATTTGCTTCCGGCTCTTTTTAAAATTTTTATTTTTCATAAAGAAACAAGGCATTTTTTTACTTTTGGATAAACCTATTATGTTCGTTGTGGAAATAAGAATGAATTGGAATTCTTGTAATGCAAAAGAGGCCGAGAATTTTGTAAATTAACCGGGTGTCCTAGAATAATGTAATGATAAAATCCGTTTAATAAACCAAAGGCCCGAACACAGGAAAAGTAAATAAAAATGTTAACTATCTTGTTGCTTCCTTTTTTACGATTCAAATTGAATATTTTTGTTTTTTATTCTCTGAAACTATGAAATTATTTTTTTCTTTCTTGCTACTGTCTTTGGCTTTTACCATTGCAGATGCGCAGGGTTATAAAGTTACCCTGGAAGCGCCTCAATATAAAAGCGGTATTGCTTATCTTACCTATTACTACGGTAAGAACATGAATGTTCAGGATTCTGCTGCTGTAAATTCAAGAGGTATCGCCATATTTGAAGGAAAGGATAAAATACTTCCCGGCGTTTATTCCATAGTGTTTCCAGGTAAAACTAAATTGTTTGATTTTTTGATAGCAAACAAACAAATAATCAATATTTCTGTTCCGGATACTTCTGATATGATCAATAAAGTAAAAGTAACAGGTGCCGAAGAAAATGGCCTTTTTGAGCAATATCAGAAATACGTGATTCTTAAAGGGCAATCTTTGCAAAAAGAACTGGAAGCTTTTAAAGATTCTAAAACAAAAGCAGACAGCATGGCTCATGAAAATAAATACAAGGAGCTTAATGTAGAATTAAATGATTATCGCGATAAACTAATTAAAGATCATCCCGAATCTATGTTGGCAACATTGCTGACAAGTATGAAACCTGCAGAAGTTCTAAATCAGCATCCCGCAACTCATCAGGATTCTTTAGCAAATTACCAATATTATAAAAATCATTATTGGGATGGAATTACGTTTATGGATGACCGTATTATCCGGACTCCGTTCTTTTTACCAAAGCTGGAAAACTATTATAGGAATATTATTTCGCCGGTTCCTGATTCAATCATCAAAGAGTCTGATTATATGTTGCTTTTGGCGAGGTCGTCACCGGAAATGTATAAATTTTTACTCAACTGGCTAACCGATGAATATATCAACCCAAAATACATGGGGCAGGATGCCGTGTTCGTTCATCTTTTTGAAAAATACCACTCAAAAGGAGTTTCGAGTTGGTTAAACGCAAAGCAAATAAAGACCATTTCAGACCGCGCATACATGCTCATGTCCAATTTAATTGGCGATCAGGCTGCCAATCTTGAAATGGTAGACTCTAATGGAATTAGTAAATCTTTATACAATATAAAAGCAGATTATACCGTTGTTTGTTTTTGGGACCCAACCTGCGGGCATTGCCGCGTTCAGGTTCCAAGGCTCGATTCCATTTATGAGGCTAAATGGAAAAAGGAAGGCGTAAAAATGTATGGCGTCCTTACTGAGACCAATGATTTTGACCAGTGGAAAAAATTCATTATTGAGAATAAAATGAATGGCTGGGTGAATGTTTATGAAACCGATGCTCAAAGAAAAATCGTTGAACAATCGAAACAGCCGTCTTATAAGCAATTATATGATGTAATTCAAACCCCAACGTTGTATCTTTTAGATAAGGATAAAAAAATTATTGCGAAGAAATTAACGATGGAACAAATGGATGATGTATTAGATGTAAAAATAAAAAATCAGGCTACCAGGGCTGATAAATAAAATTTTAAAAGTAACCCCAATAATTCCGAAAGAAAACTATATCGGGATCCAATAAAATGCATTGAATGAAAAAGCCCCTACTCGTTTGTGTGTTTACATTTTTAGTTTTTTTTTCTTACAGCCAAACAATTTTTACTTATGGCACACATCCGGTAAGCGCAACTGAATTTTTAAATGCTTATAATAAAAATAAAGGAGACACAGCGACCAATACGCAGGCGATGCGCGGCTATCTTGATCTTTATATAAAATTTAAACTTAAAGTTCAGGCCGCTAAGGACATGAAACTTGATACGCTCCCTTCTTTGGTAGCAGACCTTCAAAATTTTCGCAATCAAATTCAGGATAATTACCTTACTGATAATAAAGAACTTATCAAATTAGATAATGAAGCTTTTAATAGAAGCCAAAAAGATATTCATGCCATTTATTATTTTTTGCCAAAAGGCAATAATGCAGATTCTTTAAAAGAATTAAAAGAAAGCAATGAATTAATAACTGCGCTGATAAATAATAAACCTGATGATGAAATAATTGCGAAAATAAACGCGCAAAATTCTGCTAATGTTCAGAAGGTTGACCTTGGTTTTATTACTGTTTTTAATTTGCCCTATAAATTCGAAAATATTATTTATGGCTTAAAACCAGGCCAGTTAAGCACTCCGCTTTCTACAAAAAACGGAATATATATTTTTAAAAATGCCGGAGAAAGAAAAGCAGTTGGGAAAATAACTGTTGCACAAATTTTATTTGCCGTTCCCCAGGGCGCAGCAAATCAAATAAAATACCAGGCAAAAAGTTTGGCAGATTCTGTGTATAATGCATTAGAGCAAGGCAGTGATTTTACGGCTCTTGCTAAAAAATTCAGCGATGACCGGACAACCTTTATGGCCGGAGGGCTTATGCCTGAGTTTGGGACAGCAAAATATGATAGCATTTTTGAAAATCACGCTTTTTTACTTAAAAAGGATGGAGAAATATCCAGCCCTTTTGAAACGCAATTCGGCTACCATATTATAAAAAGGATCTCTGCAGCCCCAGTTCCTGAATCTAAGGATAATGAAACATTTATGTATAATTTGAAGCAAGAAGTATTGAAAAGTGACCGTGCTCAAATTGCAAAAGAAAAATTTGATAAAGAAATAATTCCGGTTATTGGTTTAAAAGTCAATCCTGTTGATAAAAAAATTTTATGGAATGTTACAGATAGTTTCCTCTTAAAAAATAAAAATGTTTCTATAGCGAAAGTTAACCAATCGACGCTATTGTTTGCATTTAATAATAATCAAAAAGTAAAAGTAAGTGATTGGTTACTGTATTTAAAAAACTTACATCTTGATTCAGGTGATAATAATGGGAAAGAATTCAAATCCCTTTATTCCCAGTTTTTAAATAAATCAGCCAATGCCAATTATGCATCCCGCCTGGAAAACTTTAATCCTGCTTTTAAAGCGCAGATCGATGAGTTTAAAGAAGGCAATATGCTTTTTGAAATAATGCAAAGAAAAGTATGGGGCAAAGCTTCATCTGATACAGCAGGATTAAGAGAATTTTATAATGAACATAAACAAAAATATGTGTGGAATAAAAGCGCTGAGGCTATTATATTTTCTTGTTCTGATATAGCTGTTGCGAATAATTGCATCGAAAAATTAAAAAAAAGATGGGATTTAAAAGAAATTGTAAATGAAAACCCTTCTAAGATACAGGCCGATTCCGGAAGGTTTGAACTAGGCCAGATTCCAGTGGTGGGACGTACTGCTTTTACAACCGGATTAATTACTCTTCCTGTAATTAATAAAAATGACGGTACTACAGTATTTGCAAAAATCTTAAAAGTATATCCTGACAATCAACAAAGAAATTTTGAAGATGCACGAGGCCTTGTTATTAATGATTACCAAAATTACCTCGAAGAAATATGGGTGTCACAGTTAAAGAAAAAATACCCGGTTAAAGTCAATCAAAATGTTTTTCAGGCTCTATTGAAAAAAAATTGATTTAGATTTTTTGTAAATCACAAATTTCCTTTTAGCAAATATTTATAATTTTCATTTCCTTTGATTTAATCATTGGCAGAGTTTTTGAAAAAACACTGAAAAGAAACCTAACTCTTTAAAAATTAAAATGATAAATAATGAAAAAATTATTAGCTGTTGCAATGTGTGTTGGAATGTTCACTGTTGCTAAATCGCAAATTTATGTTCAGGGTGGAGTCAATCTCGCTAATATTACCACATCTGCTTCGGGATCCACACAAAAAAATAATATGCTTACTTCCTTTAATGTAGGTTTTTTGGGAAGGTCAAATGCCACAGAACCTATTGCTTTGGAAACCGGATTACTGCTCGAGGGTAGAGGTTCAAAAACAGAAGATGGCTCTGGTTCTGCTTATTATAAAGCAACCTTTAACCCTCTTTACCTTGAACTGCCAGTAAATTTAATCGTACGTGTACCTCTTCAGAATAATACCTCTAATTTCTTTATAAATGGTGGCCCATATATCGCTATGGGAATTGCGGGAAAATCTAAAGTAGATGGGCAACTTGGAGGAACTACAGTTCATAGTTCACAGGATATAAAATTCACGAGTGTAGATCCTACTTCAGATGATCAGGCGTATTCAAAACTAAAAAGATTTGATTATGGTGTAAATGTTGGTGTTGGAGTAGATTTGGGAAAAGTATTATTGAAAGCAAATTATGGTTTAGGATTAGCAAAGATCAATTCAACGCAAACGAACAATGGGGAAGATGGGAAAGATAAATATCGTACCGTTAGTATTTCATTAGGTATTCCCTTGGGCAAATAATATAATTGTTTTAATCAGGAAAAAAAGAAAAAGGCGGCCAGTATATTTATTGGCAGCCTTTTTTAAAAAATTGATTTAATCCAGAATCTTTCTGTAGATAATCTAAGAATCTAATCTTCTCAATAAAATATTATCTACCTGATTAAAAAAAATGTCAGGCTTCATCGTGCGCCAATTAGGCATGTTGAGCATTTCCACATAATTATTTAATCTTGCCTTTATAAAATCATGTTGCGTTTGAATGGGCATATTTAAAAAAACTACCCATCCATTTTTATCTTGAACATCATCGCGCCATTCTTCATAATAGCAATCATCGCTACTATGAAAATTGAGTACGTTTTCTGATATCAATATAAATTTTCTGATTCCCTGGCGCATAAAATCGTCAACTACTTCTCTTTTAAGCCGCATAATATCATTTTCAATCGCATCATTCCATTCTCCAATCATTTCCATAATTACATATTGTTCATCATAATCTGCCATCAAAATTTTCAGGTATAAAGTATGGCTTCCAAATTCATCCCATAAAGGATGTATGTAATAATTATAAACCGTATTCGAGAATTCAAATTCGCTATACTCACGGCCAAAAAAAGGTGAGTTCAAATCATTTTCTGATGAATATAAATATTGCCAGTTATCATATGGTTCTATATTTTGCATCTTCACAAATTTATAATTTAAATCATTAAAATTTTGTCAAAAGGCTTTAACAAATTCATTTCAAAAGCAGCAAGAAAAGAAATAATCCCAATAATTTTCAGATGATACAAAAGGCAGTAAACAAAGAAAAAATATGGATTCTTATTTTGTCTTTTTAAATTTTTTAAGTATCCTGTTATTGTTTTACGGTAGTAGTTTTTCTGTTGTTACCTTTATCGGGTTTTAAAAAAAGTATATGCTAAAAATAGGTGTGTTTGGTGTGGGACATTTGGGTAAATTCCATTTAAATAACTGGAAAGAAATTGAAGGTGTCAAATTAGTTGGGTTTTACGACCCTTCAGATGAAAATGCTAAAGAAACTAAAAATGAATATGGATTAAAAAGATTTAAAAATCCTGATCAATTAATTGAATTGTGTGATGCGGTTGATATTGTAGCACCTACCACAGCTCATTTTGAATTGTGTAAAAATGCGATTTTAAAAAGTAAACATGTGTTTGTAGAAAAGCCATTAGCCAATACAATGAACGAAGCAAAAGAAATTGTAAAGCTGGCAAAAGAAGCAAATATCAAATTTCAGGTTGGGCATGTTGAGCGCTTCAATCCTGCACTGCTGGCGGCCAAAGAGCATCATTTAGAACCAATGTTTATTGAAGTTCACCGGCTTTCGCAATTTAATCCGCGTGGAACAGATGTGAGTGTCATTCTTGATTTGATGATACATGATATTGATATTATTCTTTCGTTGGTGAAGAGTAATGTAAAAAATGTGTTTGCAAATGGAGTAAATGTATTGAGCGATACGCCTGACATTGCCAACGTGAGGATTGAATTTGATAATGGTTGTGTAGCCAATTTAACTTCCTCAAGAATCAGCATGAAAAAAATGCGTAAGATGCGTTTGTTCCAAAAAGATTCTTACATAGGAATAGATTTTCTTAATAAAAAAACAGAGATTATAAAATATAAATCCCCCGATGATAAAAATGTCTTTTCTTTTGATATAGAAACGAATCACGGGAAGAAAACAATTGCTATCGCATCGCCGGTGGTAAAGGAAAATAATGCTATTAAGATGGAATTACAAAGTTTTGTAAATTCTATTAATGAAAACAAAACTACTGTGGTTACTGAAGTTGACGGCTACCGGGCAATGGAAGTAGCCCATTTAATTCTTGAAAAAATAAACCGAAACCAGCAAGTATAATTCAAAATAAATTTTCATTTTGCAGAAGCGTTTACACATTGGTTTTTATGCTTTAGGCGATTATATTGCTTCTGTTGTTTCGTGGGTAATTTTTTATTGGTTACACAGAAAATTAGGTTATCAAAATTTTGATTTTAGCCAAAAATTTATTTACGGTTTACTATTTTACCCCTTAGGCTATTTTATTTTATTTTATCTCTTCGGAACTTACAAAGCTCTTTATTACAAATCCCGGCTGCTTGAATTATTATCTACTTTTTTAAGTGTTTTTTTAGGGAGTATTATTTTATTTTTTATTTTTCTCTTTTATAAAAAGCATCAAAACCTTACCACATTTTACGGGCAGTTCTTTTTATTATTTGGGCTTCAATTTTTTATTACTTACCTAGCGAGGTACTTTTTTCTTACTAATGTTCATCACCAAATTCAAAATGAAAAAGTCTGGTTCAATACCTTAATTATTGGGAACGCAACAAAGGCAAGCGAAATTTACCAGGCAATCAATACTAACATTGAAAAAACCGGTTACCGTATGCATGGTTTTATTTCAAGCCGCCCAACTGAAATCCCGGAACTTAAAGGAGGTGTAAAAACTTTAGGTAATATTTCTTCGGTCAAACAAATTATTGAGGAGAGTTCAATAGATGAAGTAATTATTGCTTTACCGAATGATGAAAGAGAAGAGTTAGAAAAAATTCTGCAAATACTTGCCGAAACAGAAGTAAAGATAAAATTGTTTCCAGACAAAGTTGATATCCTGACCGGAAATGTTCGTACTACTAATGTAATGGGAACGCCTTTGATCGAAGTACATACAGGGCTGATGGCAGGTTGGCAACAAAATATTAAAGAGGTAGTTGATAATATATTGGCAGTTTTTGGAATCATTATACTTTCGCCTTTAATAGTATATACTGCTATCAGGACAAAATTTTCTTCAAAGGGAACCATAATTTATTCTCAGCAAAGGGTAGGGTATAAAGGCAAGTTGTTTTATATCTATAAATTCCGTTCCATGTTTATGGATGCAGAAAAAAACGGTCCGCTATTGAGCAGCGAAAATGATGAAAGAATTACTAGTTGGGGTAAAGTAATGCGCAGGTGGCGGCTCGATGAATTACCACAATTATGGAATGTATTAAAAGGAGAAATGAGCCTTGTAGGCCCGCGCCCGGAAAGACAGTTTTATATTGGCCAGATTATTAAAAACCATCCTGAATACAAATTATTGCTGAAGGTAAAACCTGGCGTTACAAGTTGGGGAATGGTGAAATTCGGCTATGCCCAGAATGTGGAAGAAATGAATGAGCGCATGAAATACGACATTATTTATATTGAAAATATTTCATTGGCGCTTGATTTTAAAATCATGATTCACACCATCAGAATCATCTTATCAGGAAAAGGAAAATAAAAGGAAAAGAGTAAAGAAACAGATTTAAAAATCGATTTCGTTTTTAAAATTCTATTTATAGTAAACCGATAAATAACCAGGATTTCTATTTTACTAATTGCCAAACCCTGCGATAATATTAATAGTTAGGGCTATCATCGTAGTATCAAAAATAAAAGAAATGAGGCCGTGTAAAAGCGCTAACCTGCGAAATCTTTTAGAAGTGATTTGTACATCAGAAACCTGGAAAGTCATTCCCAGAACAAAAGAAAAATATGCAAAATCAAGATAATCAGGCAAATCATCACCTGGAAAATCAAGGCCACCGGCATGGGTGTTAGGTTTAACTTCATGATCGCCATAAAAGATATGTGCATACCGGAGCGTAAAGCTGGTATGAATTAAAAGCCATGAAAACAACATTCCGCCAAGCCCGACGGCTATGCGCCATGAGAATCCACTACTATCTTGTTTTTTTGTAACGATCAAAAGTAAAACAGTCAAAAAACTCGCAAACGTTGAGATTAGAATTATTATAAAAATCACAATCCTGCTGGAATCCTGCACTTTTGATTCAATACGGATTTGTTTTGCTTTTGTCATAAAAAAAGTAATCCATGACATTACTATCATGCATACACTAAATGTATCCCACCCAATCATTATATGTGTAAGCCCATGGATGTTTTTTATTTCAACGATAAAATATACAGCAACAGCAATTAAAATGGAAATAAATAATTTTTGAACAGAATTTATTTTTTCAAATGGCTGCAAAAGCGATTTATTATATTTATTTTTTGACATTAAAAAATATTAATCCATCAAATGTAAATACATTCCTCGCTTGTTCTAAAAAATAAATAAAAAGCAGCCAACAAATTTTAAAAATTAATTATTGGCCACTTTTAAAAAAATTAAAATTTTATTTTTTTGAACCTGTAAACTGATAAAAAATATCAAACTGAAATACATTGCTATGAGTTACCGGAGCTGAATTAATTTTATAGATATTGCTGATTCCAAAATTATACCTTGCATCAAAACCCACTCCTGAAGTACTAACATAGCCAATTCCTAAGGGAATGGAAAAATCAGCACTATTAAACCTGTTTTTGACATTAGTTGTAATAACGCTATTATTCTCATCAAAATTGACATTCTTTTCTTTTGCATTCATTAATAAATCGACCTGGGGACCTGCTTCTATCCTGAATCCATTATCAAACATATACTGTATTAAAACCGGAATGTTAATGAATCCAAGATTAGTCCTTACATCACTGTTGCTTTTACTCCGGGCTCCTTCATCAGAATAATAAATTTCAGGTTGGAAAGCCCAGAATTTATTTGATGTATGAATATGAGCAAGAAAACCAGCGTTAAACCCTATTTTAGTTTGCATATCCGAATTGTCATTATAATTTAAAGAGGCTGCATTCAACCCTGCCTTTATTCCAAAATGTGCGTCTTGCGCTTTTGCATTTACCAAAAAAAATAAAGTACAGATAAAAAAAATTGTCTTTTTCATAAAGGTTTTTTTAAGTTAATAATAATTATTAGTTTAATTAATTCTTCCCTAATCAAATCGCATACCTGTTTTTTTAAACACCATAACTGAATTATCTTTGCTGCTTGATTTTGCCCGCCCATATTAGGTTTGATTCATCCTGTAAATGTCTCAAAAAAAAACCGGGTAAAGGAGTTCTTATGGCATTATTACACAATCGCGTTTCCCAAAAGGAACTAAAAAAATTACTGTTTGAAGAAAATGAGACACGTCTTACTCTTTCGTTTTACAAGTATGCGTCTATAGAAATTCCGCAGGATTTTCGTGATGAATTTTATAAAGATTTGAATGAGCTAAAAGTTTTTGGAAGAATTTACATTGCTTCAGAAGGCGTTAATGCCCAGATGAGTGTTCCTGAATCCAATTTTGAAAAATTTAAAGAATACCTTAATAGTATTTCATTTTTAAAAAACGTGCGTTTAAACATCGCCGTTGATAATGATGGAAAAAGTTTTTGGGTATTAAAAGTAAAAGTGCGCAATAAGATTGTGGCAGATGGAATTACCGATCCATCTTTTAATATGAACCGAAAAGGGAATTATGTTAATGCCGATTCCTTTAATAAACTTACTGCCGACCCGGAAACAACTGTTGTGGATATGCGCAATCATTATGAATATGAAGTAGGCCATTTTGAAAACGCAATTGAAATTCCATCTGATACTTTCAGGAAACAATTACCTATGGCCGTTAGCATGCTTGAAGGAAAAAAAGACAAGAATATTATCATGTATTGCACCGGTGGAATACGCTGTGAAAAAGCAAGCGCTTACATGTTACTGAATGGTTTTAAAAATGTATATCACCTCGAAGGGGGAATTATCAATTACGCCAACAAAGTAAAAGACGAAAATTTGCCTAATAAATTCCTGGGCAAAAATTTTGTTTTTGACGGAAGGCTTGGCGAAAAAATTGGTGATGAAGTAATCAGCCGTTGCCATCAATGTGGCGAACTTTGCGATACACATACTAACTGTGCTAATGAAGCTTGCCATTTGCTTTTTATTCAATGCAAGCAATGTTCAGAAAAATATGAAGGTTGCTGTTCTGAAAAATGCCAAACAGAAAATCATTTATCAGAAGAAGAAAAAAAGCAAAACCGTAAAGGGGTAAAAAACGGAATAATGGTATTTAATAAGTCACGCGAAAGAATGGATAGCTTACTTAAAAAAGAATCCTGAAAGTTTTAGAATTTCATGTTTAATATTTATTATTGCAGAATTAAAACTAAATATTTATGAAAATCAAAATCTTTATTTCCAGCCTGTTTTTATTGTTGACTATATCAGGTTTTGCTCAATTTGAAGCAGCAAAACAAATGTATTCTGCACCAAATCTAAAATCAGTAATCCAAAATCAAAAAGTGGTTGCTATTCTTCCTTTCGATGTCGCTATTACCTATAAAAGAATTCCCAAACATTACGACTCGTCTGCAAATAAAAATGAAGAACAGAGCTTAAAAACTAATCTTCAGTCATCAATGTTTACTTATTTATTACGTAAATCCGATAAATATTCTGTACAATTCCAGGACCCTACACGTACGAATGCGTTATTAAAATCAAAAGGGATTTATGGCAATTTGGATTTATTAACCCAGGATTCAATTTGCAAAATTTTAGGAGTTGACGCAGTTATTAAGTGCAATTATGAATACGAAAAAACAGCTTCAGAAGGTGCGGCGATTGCAAAAACCGTGTTATTTGGAGGAATAGGAAGCAAAACCGGAAGCGGTGCGTTAACCATGCAAGTTTACAATGGCTCAGACGGAAACTTACTTTGGCGTTTTTATAAGGCGATGAATGACGATGTAATGAGTTCAACTGATGAATTAATAACAAGGATGATGAAAAAGGTTTCAAGGAATTTTCCTTATGAAAAATAAAATATTCAGTGATTTAAAATTTGAGAACCTGTGAAAATTTTCGCAGGTTTTTTTATTCCCGTCAAAAAAAATATCTATTACAATTTAAAAAATAGAGCTGGCAAAAATTAAGTTTAACGTGAGTTCGATATAAGAAGTATATAATTCATTTATTAAAATTAATAAATAATTACAATTATATTACAATGTAAATCAATAATATGTAAGCATATTTAGTATATTTATAGTGCAAACAATAAAAACTAAAAATATGCTTACATCAGGCCAAATTACAGAACTTTTCTTTCTTATTGATGAATATTGCC
>Ga0207933_1000908_pt1 | contig 25294 bp, 19 predicted proteins | sample NGESurdeep092012_4_FD_184488 | JGI IMG/M metagenome (GOLD analysis project Ga0207933, IMG submission 184488) | Arctic peat soil microbial communities from Barrow, Alaska - NGEE Surface sample F53-3 deep-092012 (SPAdes) | ecosystem: Environmental > Terrestrial > Soil > Wetlands > Peat ... | reverse complement strand
GCTGCCCAGGCGTCGCCGCAGACGTCCCTCCTATCCCAGAACAGTATGGAACAAGGGCGCCAAATACCCCAATCGCCAGAGATGACCGCCCTATGCCAGAAAAACTATATGGCATTAGGCTGAAGCCTGCCCCACTATTTTGCGGGGGGTTTGGTTGCGTTGTCCCAGTGCTCGGCGATTTTGCCATCCTGGATACGGAACATATCGAACCAGGTGCTGGTGTATTTCTTGCCTTTTTCCACCGGGTCGTCATAGGTGCGCACGAGGGAAAGAGTGACGTAATCGCCCTCGGCCTGGATCGCGATCAGATCGGGGAGCGTGTCGGGAATCGGCTTGGGGCCGCCGAGCTTCACGAAGTATGCCTTGAAGCCGGCCATGCCGGTATCGGCGTTCGGGTTGTGCTGGATGTAGTCCTCCCGCATATATTTATCGGCCTGATCGAGGCGGAGGCCGCGGAGGACGATGCGGTAGAAGTCATAGGCGACTTTCTTGTTTGCGGCGAGTTTGGGGTTGCTGCTCTTCAGCATGGCGGCCTGATTTTTGCCGGGAACGACGGGAATAGCGGCGAACAGGGGCGCGCTGAGCACGAGGAATGCGATGGCGTAATTGAGAGAAGTCATTTCGTACAGCATATACGATTACGTACAGTAGAAGGTTGACCGGTTCTCTCCTTATACTGCCCGCGGGCGCGACGCTGGTGGCCGTTGCGTCCGCCGGATCTGGCGTGGCGCTGCTGGGCCATTCGAGACACGTGCGCGTGCTGATTCCGCTGAGCGGCGGGCTGCTGATCGGCGTGGCGATCTTCGGACTGATCCCGGAACTGGCGGCCGATATCGGCTGGATGACGGGTCTGTTGCTGGTGGCGCTCGGTTACGGCCTGCTGAAAGCACTGGACCGGTTCGCGTTTTCGGTGTGCCCGTCGTGCGCGCACGATCATAGTCACGAAAGCTGCGCGGAGCCTCTGCACGGCTTTGCGGGGCCGCTGCTGGCCGCGACGGCATTGCATGCATTCGTGGATGGCTGGGGTCTGGTCGCGGTGCGCATGGGGGCCCACACGGCGGACTCCGGGACGGCTTTCGCGGCCGCTTTGTTCCTGCACAAGATCCCGGAAGGGCTGGCGCTAGGGACCCTTCTGCGAGCTTCGGTGGATCGCGCGTGGACGGCGTTTGCGTTGTGCGCGGCGGTTGAGATGGCCACGCTCGCGGGTGGCGCGACGGGGCTCTGGCTCACGCCGGTGGACTGGGTCAGCTATCCGCTGGCCATCGCGGGCGGCACATTCCTGTATCTGGGGATTCACGCGGTGCATGGCGACTGGAAACAGCGCGGGGCGCGGACGGCTTTCATCCCGGCCATTGCGGGCGTGGCGGGGGCGGCCATTCTGCTACTGGGTCTGCGGATCGCGATCAGCCAGGCGGCGAGATAACAGCGATGCGGCCGGCGCCCGATTCCCCTTATTTAACCGATGCGTCCGGTTACAGGGGCGCGGCGGAGCGCTTGTTTTTGCCCGAATCCGAGAAGGAAGTGGCGGAGATTCTGCGCGAGGCGTCGGGGACGCGAACGCCGGTGACGATTGCGGGGGCGGGGACCGGGCTGACAGGCGGACGCGTTCCGCAAGCCGGGTGGCTGGTTTGCCTGGAGCGATTGAACGCGATCGAAGCGGGCGAGGGGCGCGCGGTCTGCGGCGCGGGAGTGCTGCTGCGCGAGGTGCGGAGGGCGGCGGCTCCACGCCAGTTCTATGCGCCCGATCCGACGGAAGACGGGGCCTCCGTTGGAGGATCGATTGCCACGAATGCGAGCGGGTCACGGAGCTTTCTTTATGGGCCGACCCGGCGGCATGTGCGCGGGTTGCGTGTAGTGCTGGCGAGTGGGGAGACGCTGGCGTTGCGGCGCGGGGAGAAGCCTCCGTTCGATTTGCCGGTGCTGCCGGCGCCGGGGACGACGAAGAATACGGCGGGATATTATCTGCGGCCGGAGATGGATTATATGGACCTGTTTATAGGGTCCGAAGGCACTCTGGGGGTGGTGACGGAGGCCGAACTGGCGTTGTTGCCGATGCGGGGCTCGCTGTTCACCGGCGTTGTGTTCTTCGAATCGGATGAGGCGGCGCTCGATGCGGTGGATGAGTGGCGGCCGGCAGTTGGGCTGCGGATGCTGGAATATCTGGATGCGGCGTCGCTCGATCTGCTGCGCCCGCGTTTTCCCGAGATACCGGCGGGGGCACGGGCGTGTCTGCTGGTTGACTCGGAGAACGATGAGTGGCTGGGGGACTTCACGGGTCTGGATACATCGCTCCTCGAAACATCGTGGTTCGCAACCGGCGCGGCGGATCGCGAGCGGTTCCGGCGTTTCCGGCATGCGCTGCCCGAAGCCGTGAACGACCTGATTCGCAGGCGTCATCTCACGAAAATGGGTTCGGATTTCGCGGTGCCGGCGGGGCGCAACCGTGACATGCTGCGGATCTATCGCGAAACCCTGGATCGGGAGTTTCCGGGCCAGTATGTGATTTTCGGACATATCGGCGACGCGCATCTGCACGTGAACGTGCTTCCGGCGAACGATGCGGAGTGGCAGCGGGCGAACGGGCTCATGACGGAATTTGCGCGGAAGGCGGTGGAGTTGGGGGGAACCGTGTCGGCCGAGCATGGTCTGGGGAAACGGAAGCGGCATCTGCTCGGGATTCAGTACACGCAGAGGGAGATTGAGGAGATGAAGAGCGTAAAGAGGCGGCTCGATCCGGAGTGGCTGCTGGGACGCGGGACACTGTTTGCTTAGAGCAGCGCGTGGCGGCGATTACGCTTGCTCCGGAGCGCGGTTCGGGAGAGAATTCAGTTTGACGATGCGAATAACTTCCAGAATCAGATCGATCGCGCCCGTGTTCCTGTGTCTGGCTTTGTTGCTGGCGGGTTGCGGAGAGTCGAAGACCCGGCAGGCGGCGGAGGCGGCTCAGTCGGGACCGGCGAAGGAATATCACATGCGAGGCGAGGTCATGGGGCTGGACGCCCCGGGCCATGTGGCGACCATCAAACATGACGCGATCGCGGGTTTCATGGGCGCGATGACAATGGGCTATCCGGTGAAGGATCCGGCCGAGTTTGGAAAGCTTGCGGTGGGCGAGCATATGACCGCAACCCTTTATTCCCAGGGTGACAATTTCTGGATCGGGAATATTCAGAAGGATCCGGGCGCGGCGAAACCGTAATCATGAACCGTGTGCCGTGGATTGTTCAGGCGGTGCTCGCGGCTGTCTTTCTGTTCGCCGGCGGAGTCAAGCTGGTGACGCCGGCCGCGGAACTGACGAAGGAGATCGCGCTGCCGGTTGCGTTCCTGCGATTCATTGGAGTGGCCGAGGTATGCGGCGCGCTCGGCCTGATCCTCCCGGGGCTGCTGCGGATTCAACCGTGGCTGACGCCGCTGGCCGCGGCCGGGCTGGTAGTCATCATGATCGGCGCGACCGTGGTTACGGTGCGGGTTAATGGCGCCGCGATGGCGTTGTTCCCGTTGGCGGTGGGACTGCTTTCGGCGTTCATTGTTCGTGGCCGCTGGCGGCGGCTTCCTCAATGAGCCATTGAAGGGGCGCCCTTCCTGATTTTCACGCGTTTCATCAGCAGGACGACGAAACCGCACGCGAAGCAGGCCAGAGCGAGGTACCGGAACACATCCACATAGGAATACGCGGCGGATTGCCGGTCGAGCGTTCCCTGGATCAGGCCATACGCCCGCAGGTCGGAAATCAGGGGACCGCTGTAGTGCGCCATGGCTCCATGCGCGGCGTCGAATGCGTGGACAAACGCCGGATTTCCGGGAGAGATATTCTGCGCGAGTTCGGCGCGGTGAATCTGCTGGTGGCGGGCGACGAGCGTGTTCACCATCGAGATTCCAATGCCTCCGCCGACGTTTCGCATCAGGTTAAACAGGCCGCTGGCGTTGCCGATCTGTTCGTTCTTCAGCGAGCCCATGGAGATGGTCGCGAGGGGCACGAAGACCATGCCGGTTCCGGCGCCGCAGAAGATAATCGGCCAGAGCAGGGAAGAGGGCGAAATGTCGAGGGTCAGGCGCCCCATCCAGACACTGGTGAGTCCGAAGACGACGAAGCCGGCAACGATCAGCCATCGATTATCGAGGCGCCCCGTGAGGACGCCGATAACAGGCATGATGGCGATGGCGCCGATTCCACGAGGGCTCACGGCCAGGCCGGCGGCCCATGCGCTATAGCCGAGCAGAGTCTGGTAGAAGAGCGGCAGCAATATGACAACACCATAGATGACGCCGCCAAACAGGGCGATCAGCAGGCAACCGAGGGCGAAGTTGCGATCCAGAAATACCCTGAGATCGACCAGCGGCGCTTCGATCTTCAATTCGCGGTAGAGGAAGGCAACGAGCGTGCCGACGCAAAGGAGCAGGGTCCAGCGAATCCCGATGGCGCCGAGCCAGTCGACTTCCTGGCCTTTGTCCAAAACGATTTGCAGACATGCGAGACAGATTGCCAGCAGGCCGAGACCGATCCCGTCTATCTTTCCCGGTTTCGCGTCCCTGATATACGACGGATCCGTGATGAATCGCGACAGCATGAAGACGGCGAGGACGCCGATCGGAATATTGATGTAGAAGGCCCATCGCCAGGAGTACTGATCGGTCAGCCATCCCCCCAGTGTGGGGCCGAGCACCGGCGCAACCACTACGCCGAGGGCGAAGACGGCCATCGCCAGACCGCGCCGCTCCGGCGGAAAGCTTTCGAGCAGGATCGCCTGCGAAAGAGGCTGCAATGCCCCGCCGCCCGCGCCCTGCACCGTGCGCGCGATCAGAATCATGCCGAGGCTGGTGGCGGCGCCGCACATAAAAGACGAAACGGTGAAGATTACGATGCAGGAGATCAGAAATCTTTTACGCCCGAACTTCAGGGCGAACCATCCGCTGGCAGGCAGGACGATTGCATTGGCGACGAGATAGCTGGTGAGCACCCAGGTCGCTTCGTCGGTGGTGGCGGAGAGGCTGCCCGCGATGTGCGGAAGCGCGACGCTGGCAATGGAAGTATCGATCACTTCCATGAAGGTTGCGAGCATCACCGAGACCGCTATCAGCCAGGGGTTTACCGAGGTAAGACGGTCAGCCATGCGTGAGTACCAGTTTGCAGTTTAGACTCCACATGGACAAGGGCGATGGACAAGAGGCGATGGACAAGAGGCGGCGGCTGTTTCATGGACTCTCGCACAACCGGATTCGATTCCGGAACTTTAGCGATCCTGGAATATCACCAGGGCCTGGAAAATCACCAGGGCCTGGAAATAATGCAGGCGTTGATGCCGCCGATGCCCATGGAGAGTTTCCCCGCGTGTTTGTCAGGGAAATCGAGCGGCCGATCGAAGACGAAGCGGCCGTGCAATTCCGCGATGGCGCGATTGAGCCTCGCGGCGCATAAGGGCGTGGGGAACAACTCCCCTTGTTCATAACCCAGATACTGCGCGGTCAGTTCCCAGCCGGAACCCGCGCTCATACCGTGGCCGAACGTTCCCTTTCTGGCCGTGACCAGCACCGAATCCGGAAGCACGGAGCGCATGGTGGCGACTTCAGAATAATCGCCGGGCGTGGCCGTGGCATGGAGGTCCCAGGTTCCGATCGCATCGGCGGCCACGCCGGCGTTGCACATGGCCATGTGGATTGCGGCCATCGGGCCGTCCGCGGAAGGCGTGATGATGTGGTGAGCGTCGGAACTGATGCCTACGGAAAGCAGCTCCATGCCGAGAGGTTTAAAACCTTTCGCCCGCATGTATTCATGGTCGGCGACGATCCAGACGACGGAACCGCCGGCGATGTGCGTACCCTGGAGACCGGTCAGAGGGAGAGAACAGGTCCGGCTCGCCGCGAGCACGCGGGCGCTGTAGAATGCCCCGACGGTCAGAGGATGCGGCGGCGGATCGGTGGCGCCGACCACCACGAGCTTCGCATCCCCCGACTGAATGGCGCGCATGGCGAGCCCGAGGGCCACGCCGAAAGTGGAACAGGCGGCGACCGGTGCGAAGGAGAGGCCCGTGATTCCCCCGAGGATCGAGACCTGGGCGGCAGGGGCATTGTGGATATTCCAAATGAGATCGGCCGAGGCGTGCCAGGGCGGTTCAGGAGCACCCCACTTTTCCTTCAGCTTCGCGTGGCGCTTCTCTTTTTCGCGGATCACATGCAGCTTGGCCGTTTCGATTTCCCCGTCATCGATACTCAAGCGGTCGATTTGGGCAAGTTCCGCGAGATAGTCCTGGAGCTCGGGGGAGAAGGCCATCCAGTACCGGTTGAATTCTTCTTTGTCGGAATCGGCCGGAGCAGCCGCGTGCGCATCGCGATTGCGGCGAAGCTCGGAATTCCGGCATGGCTCGGCCCAGAAGGCATCCCAGCGGGTCTGGGATTTGTAAAGAGCTACGCTCGCCCGGTACGTGGTGTCTAGACTCCCGAGGCCCGTGCCGATATAGACGTGGGCCCGATTCCCGAGCGCGCGGATTTCCTGTTCAATGCCGGGATTTTGGGCGAGAGATTGAATGAACGCGCCTGCGGCATAGAGCGACGGCAGGGCCATTTTTTCCCTGAGCTTCTGGTAGTGACGGGGCGCAAAACGGCTCCCGATCCAGTCTTCGTAGTCGGAGAAACGGAAGCAGGGCGTGCCAACGAGGAAATTATCGGGGCCGAATCCATTGAATGGCGTCAGCCAGGTTTCGGAAGACGCGAGGTTCTGCCGGAAGGCTTCGATGTTCGGCGACTTTGGCGCGACGATGCCCCAGCCATATACTCCAACCTTGCGTGACATTGGGCCTCATTTTGCGAGCTCTGCCCATCAAGTATGGCTTAGTGGTTGCCGCCGCCGGGGATCGTCCGCTTTTTCAGGCAGCGGCGCCCGCCGTTTGTCCGGCATGCTGGAACTTCACGGAGACCAGTTTTGAAACGCCTGCTTCCTGCATGGTGACGCCATACATGGCTTGCGCGGCTTCCATGGTTTTCTTCGAGTGCGTGATGACGATGAACTGTGTGTCGATTGCCATTTCCGTCAACAGGCGCGTCAGGCGACCGATATTGGCCTCGTCGAGCGGGGCGTCGACTTCGTCCAGCACGCAGAACGGGCTTGGCTGATATTTGAAGATCGCCATCAGCAGAGCCAGCGCCGTGAGCGCCTTCTCGCCGCCTGAAAGCAGCAACACGTTCTGTAGCTTCTTGCCGGGCGGAGAGGCGATGATGTCGATGCCGCTATCGTTGATATTCGTTTCGTCGGTGAGCTGCATTTCGCCCGCGCCGCCGCCGAACAGGGTCTGAAAGGCCTGCTTGAAATTCTCGTTGATGGCTTTGAAAGCTTCGGAAAATTTCGTCTTCGAAAATTCGTCGATTTCCTGAATGGCCTTCTCGGTGTCGCGAATGGAATCGAGCAGGTCCTGCCTTTGCGCGGTGAGAAAGTCGTGGCGTTGCTGCGCTTCCTGAAATTCTTCCCAGGCAGTTGGGTTGACCGCGCCCAGGTTCTCGATCTTTGTCCTGGTTTCCTTGTAAGACGCTTCGGCAGCCTGCAGCACTTCCTGAGAAATATCTTCCGGCGGTTCGAGTTCGGCCACCGCGAGGTTCAGCTCCTTGCGGCTGGTTTCGTCGAGGAATTGCAATTCGGACTGACGGCGCGTCAGATCGACCTCGATCTCGGAACGGCGCGCGTGACTGGTTTCGATCCGGGCACGCAGATCGCGCAATACGTCGTCCGCCGCGGCCAGCGCGGCACGGTAGCGCGCGGCTTGCTCGTCGAGTTCCAGCACGCCGCGATCGGCGGCGGAGATCTGTTCGGCGAGCACGGTCAGCTTTTGATCCAGTTCAATATTTTCGGTCAGGAGACGCGCACGATTTTCGCCCCAGCGCGCCACCTCCGCCGCAATCTGCTGGCGGCGGCTCGACATTTCCCGGAACTGATTTTCGAGACGTGCCATGGCCGCGCGCTCGCCGCGATGCCGCTCTTCGAGCGCGGCTAGTTTCGCGCGCAGAACGGAGTGCTCCTCGCCAATCCGCTGGGCTTCGGACTGCGCCGCATCCAGCTGGTCCCGCATGGTTTCGAGGGCGTCTTCGCGATCGGAGCGCTCGGTGTCTTTCAATTCCACGAGCGTCTGATTCTGCGTCCGCTTCTCATGCGCCCGCTCTTCTTCGCGCTGCAGCCGCTCCAGTTCGAGGCGCGAAACGGAGATGCGCGAGTTGGCCCGGTTGATCTCTTCCGCCGCGCGGCGAAGATCGTGATCGAGCGAGACGGCTTCCTTCTCTCCGGTCTGCTGCAACTGGCGCAGCCGTTCCAATTCCGCCTCAAGCGCGATGGTTTCCTGCTGGAGCGATTCCTGGCCGCGGATCTTATCGGCGAGAGCCTGCTCCCCGGCTTGTAGTTGCGACGCGAATTCGCGCATTTCGCGCTTGAGCACGAGAGGTCCGCTGGCTTTCTTGCGCCCGCCGGTCAGAGTGCGGCCGTTGTAGCACTGACCGTCGGCAACGAGGAAGTAGCGGTCGGGATATGCATCGGCCATGGCGCGTGCCTGTTCGCGGTCAGCGGCAAGGTAGCAGCCGGATATTCGCGGCAGGAGGTTGCGTGTCTGGCCGGAAAGTCCGTTGGTGAAATGGATGAGATCGGCCAGGCGCGGCAGTTCGGGCCCCTGGGGCGCGGCGCTTTCCTCCTGTGTCGACGCGCTCTCCACGAGGAAAGTGGCGCGGCCTTCGAGTTCGCCGCGGAGCAGGTTCATGCCTTGTTCGGCCTGCGTCCAATCCTTCACCACGACGTATTCGAGCTCGTCATGCAGAAACTCTTCCGCCGCGCGCTCCCATGCCGGGTCCACCTCGATGAAATCGGCGAGAACGCCTTCCGGGCGGAACTGGCCGGCGCGTCCGTTTTCGAGAGCGGTGAGGAGTTTCCGGGTGGATTCCGCGGTATAGCTGTGGTGCGAGAGAATGTTGTCGAGCGACTCGCGTTTCGCGCGCAGGCGGGAGCATTCGGCGCGGAGCTGATCGATCTGCTGGCGCAATTCGCTCGCGGCCTTGCGTTTGTCAACGAGACTTTCGTCCGTCTGGCGGCGGACGGAAACCACGTTCTGCAATTCCAGCTGGCGCTCGGCGATGCGTTCGGAGAGCTGTTGCCTGACGCCGCTGAGGCGCTCGATTTCGGCGGAGGCGATCTCTTCTTCTTTCCGCACGCGTTCGCGTTCGCGCTCGATGCCCGCGAGATAAGTATCGGCCTGGGCGATCTGATTCCGGACCGTCGAGGCTTCGCCCAGCAGGCGAAGAATGATGGAACGGGAGGCCTCGATGGTCTTCTCGGCCTCGCGCAGGCGCGCCTGGATCGCATCGCGGCCGCGGTTCTTGTCGAGCAGGCCGGTGCGGACCGCCTGCATCTCCTCTTCCAGCCCGGCGACGCTTTCCGCGAAGGCGGCGCGCTCGGTTTCGCTGGCGCCGATACGGCCTTCGAGATCGCTTGTTTCCTGCTCGGCGCGCGTCATGCGCTGTTCAATGCCGGCCCCTTCACGGACGTGCGCTTCGAGGCGGCCCTTCGTGCGCTCGGCCTCAACATTCATCTCCGCCAGCTGTTTGCGGGCTTCGGTCAATTGCGCTTCGAGCGCGTAAAAAACTTCCTGTGCTTTCTGGCGCTCGGTGTCGTTATCCGTAGCCTGTACGGTCAGGTCTTTGAGTTCGGTGGAAGCTGTTTCGAGCGCGGCAGAGGCCTTTTCCGTTTCCGCTTTGAGGGTGACATAACGCCCGGAGAGCACGGTGCGAAGCTGGCCTTCGAGATCGCCCTTCAGTTCCTGATAGCGCTTTGCTTTGGCGGCCTGGCGCTTGAGTGAATTCACCTGGCGGGTGACCTCTTCGAGGATGTCGAAGACGCGAGCCAGATTCTGTCTGGAACTTTCCAGTTTGGCTTCGGCCAGGCGGCGGCGGCTCTTGTATTTCGTGATACCCGCGGCCTCTTCGATGACGGCGCGGCGGTCCTGCGGCTTGGACGAAAGAAGCTGGCCGATACGGCCCTGCTCAATGATGGCGTAGCTTTCCGGGCCGAGGCCGCTGCCCATGAAAATATCCTGAATGTCGCGCAAACGAGCCTGGCGCCCGTCGATCAGGTATTCACTTTCGCCGGAGCGGAACAGGCGGCGGGTAATGGTGATTTCGCCCGGTTTAGCCGTGGAATGAGGAATTTCGTGGATTTTAGGGGCTTCGCCTTCCACAGTGGAGACAGCGGTGGAGACAGCGGGAGGCGCGGGAACCTGAGGCGCGGCCTGGGCGATGGGATCGACCAGAACCATGGTGACGGCAGCCATACCGACCGGTTTGCGCGACTTCGTGCCGGCGAAGATGACGTCTTCCATGCGGACGCCGCGAAGACTGCGGACCGATTGTTCGCCCAGCACCCAGCTGATGGCGTCGCTCAGGTTGGATTTGCCGCAACCGTTGGGGCCGACGACGGCCGCGATGCCGCCTCCGTTAAACCGCAATTCGGTGCGGTCGCAGAACGATTTAAAACCCTGGAGTTCAACTTTCCTCAGCTTCAGCAAAACGGTACCTCGATTCCTGGTGGAACGTCACGATACTTGGAACTTCACCATACTACCCCCGGTTTCGAGGAAAGTAAAGTGGCACTCATACCCTATGATGTGTTTTCCTCAGATCTTCCACAACATCTTGTGGTGCTGTTGTTAGTGCTCGCCCGGTACGAGCGCAGCACCGGAGTCGTGCGTGGAAGGGCGCCAGGCCGAGGGCGGCTCCTTCAGCCAGAGCGAAAGCAGCAACCCCGCCACCACCACCGCTAAGGTACCGATTACGTTGTACCAGAGAAACGCAATATTGGTGAACAGGGAACAGGCCACGATGATGACCTCGCCGGTCAGCATCGCCCAGAACGCGGCGGAACCGCGCACGCTCTTGAAGAAGAAGGCGAGGACGAAGACGCCCAGGAGCACGGGATAGAAAAAAGAACCTACCTGATTCACCGCCTCCACCAGCGATCCGAGGTTCTTCGCGTATTGCGCGAACACCACGGCCCAGGCGCCCCAGATGGCCGTACAGATGCGCGAAACCATCAGGTAATGACGGTCCGTTTCGTCGGGACGCATCAGACGGCGGTAGAGATCCATTACGCTGACGGCGGCGAGCGAGTTCAGTTCGCCCGAACTGGACGACATGGCAGCGTTCAGAATTACGGCGATCACGAGACCGATGATGCCCGCCGGGAAATAGCGTGTCACGAATGACAGAAAGATGTAGTTGGTGTCGTTGAAACCGGGGTGCCCCTGCGACTTTTCGTAGAGACCGATGCCGGACTGACGCGCGCCGTCGATTTCCTTCTGAGCCGCCCGGTAGGCTTGGGTGGAGGCGCTCAGTTTCGCGGCATCGTCCCGCTTGCGGGCGGCATTCAAGGCCTCCGCCGCCTGTTCGCGCTTTTTCCAGGCGGAGTCGAATCTCCCCTGCACCTGGGAATATCCCGCCTCCGACTGGATCGCTTTCATCGCCGTCCTCTCGAACAGCATGGGCGGCTGGGCGAAAAGATAGAACACGAACACCATGGCCCCGACGAAGAGAATGAAGAACTGCATCGGCACCTTCGCGATGGCATTGAACAACATGCTCAACTTGCTCTGCGCGACCGACTTGCCGCTGAGGTACCGCTGCACCTGCGACTGGTCGCAGCCGAAGTAACCGAGCATGAGAAACGTGCCGCCCAGGAGCCCGCTCCAGAGGTTATAGCGATTGTTCCAGTCGAGTTTCGTATCGACGGCGTTGAGCTTGCCCACCGCGCCCGCGAGATAGACGGCATCGGCGAAGCTTACGCCATGCGGCATGAGCGAGATGACGGTAAAGAGCGCCAGAATCAGACCGGCGAAGATGACGATCATCTGCAGAACGTCCGTCCAGGTAACAGCTGGGATGCCGCCCATGGTCGTATAGAAAACGCAGACAATGCCGATGAGCAGCGTGGTCAGGCGATCGTTCCAGCCGAAGATCACGCTCATGACGATGGCGGGCGCATAGAGCGCGATCCCGACCGCCGCGCCGCGCTGGACCAGGAAGACGATTCCGGCGAGTGCGCGTGTTTTGGCGTCGAAACGGCGTTCCAGGTATTCATACGCCGTATACACGCCGGCCTTGTGGAAGATGGGGACGGCGGTAGCACAGAGGATGACCATGGCGATCGGCAGGCCGAAGTAAAACTGCACGAAGCGCATGCCGTCGACATATGCCTGGCCGGTGGTCGCAATAAACGTGATGGCGCTGGCCTGCGTGGCCATGATCGAAAGGCCCATGGCATACCAGGGCAATGTCTTGCCCGCGAGCAGGTAGTGGCTGGTGGTGGAGCCGCCGCGGCCGCGCCAGAGCCCGAAGCTCGGAATCGCAATCATGGTTGCGACCATTACAATCCAGTCGAGCGGAGTCATTGAATCTGAGCCGTCATGCGAAATAACGCGTAAACAGGTAGAAGATGCCGATCAGCAGCGCGAGCCAGCCGAGAACGAATATATAGACGTTGCGCCAGGAGCCGAGAACCGGCGGCGGCTCGCTGTCGTAGGCTTCGGGCGGCAGTCTGAACTTCATGCAAACAAGCTTATGCCAGGCCTCATCACGCGAACAGTTCGGCGCGCAGGACCGTGACCGCCTGACCCGAGATATGCACTCTGGCGCCATCCAGACGGACCTTGACCACGCCCCCTCGCGCGGAAGCCTGGAAGGCGGTCATTTCGGTTTTGTTGAGGCGCGCGCCCCAGAAAGGAGCCAGCGCGGCGTGGGCTGAACCGGTCACCGGGTCCTCGTCAATTCCGGCGCCCGGAGCGAAGAAACGCGATACGAAATCGTGTTCGCGCCCGCGCGCGGTGACGATCACGCCGCGTACCGGAAGCTGCCGCAGCAGGCGATAGTCCGGGTGCAGTGAGCGTAACGTCGCTTCGCTCGCGACTTCGACGAGGTAATCGAACTGGTTGCGCCCCACGAAAGTCAGGTCGGCCCCCAGGGCATTGGCCAGTTCCGGCGGGGCTTCGGAGTGTTCGGCCGGCCGCGCGGGGAAATTCATGTCGATCCAGCCGTCATTGTGCCGGCAGGTGAGCAAGCCGCTGCGCGTGTGAAAGCGGGCTTCGGCGTCCGGGGGGATGTGGCCGTCTTCCCATAGAACATGCGCGCTGGCGAGCGTTGCGTGGCCGCAGAGATCCACCTCGATGGCCGGAGTGAGCCAGCGCAGCCGGTAGCCGCCATTTTCCGGGTGGAGAAAGGCCGTCTCCGAAAGATTCATTTCGCGCGCGACGTTGTGCATCCATTCGTCATCGCGCGGCGCCCGGAGGATGCAAACGGCGGCCGGGTTGCCCGCGAAGGGCGTCGCGGTGAAGGCGTCAACCTGGACAATCTGAACCGGCATCACTATATGAGATCACGGATGGTTCTCTTCAGAAGCTCTGTATGCAGGTCATGCACGTAAACTGGAAGCATGTCCCTGACAATAGCCGGGCGGACGTTCCGCTCACGTCTGATGATCGGCACGGGTAAGTACCGGAGTTTTCCCGAAATGGCGCGTTGCCATGCGGCATCGGGCGCGGAGGTGGTCACGGTCGCGGTGAGGCGGGTGAACCTGACGGACCGGTCGAAGGAATCGATGCTCGACTATATCGATCGCGAGCGCATGTTTATTCTGCCCAACACGGCGGGCTGTTACACGGCGGAGGACGCGATACGGACGGCGCGGCTGGGGCGTGAGGTGGGGCTCTCGAACTGGGTCAAACTCGAAGTGATCGGCGACGAGAAGACGTTGTTTCCGGATAACGCCGGCCTGGTGGAGGCCACACGGGTGCTGGCCAAAGAAGGCTTCATCGTATTGCCTTACACGAACGACGATATTGTCAACGCGCGCCGCCTGATCGATGCGGGCGCTGCCGCCGTGATGCCGCTGGCTGCTCCGATCGGGTCGGGCCTCGGCATCCAGAATGTCACCAATCTGCGTATCATGCGGGAAACGATTACTGAAGTTCCCCTGATTGTGGATGCGGGAGTGGGGACGGCGTCGGACGCCGCGATCGCGATGGAACTGGGCGCCGACGGCATCCTCATGAATACGGCGATCGCAGCCGCGGACGATGCGGAGAAGATGGCGCTGGCGATGAAGCTGGGCGTTGAAGCAGGCAGGCTGGCTTTTGAAGCGGGACGCATGGAGAAGAAACTCTATGCGAGTGCCAGCAGTCCGATGGCCGGGGTTGTGGGAAGAAGCGCAGTGGGAAGAAGTTAGACTGGTGGCGGGAGGGAGACTCGAACTCCCGACCTACGGATTATGAGACCGTCGCTCTAGCCAGCTGAGCTACCCCGCCCGAACCAAATTACGATTCTAACATTCAGCTATTCAAATAACGCTCGAACCTGGATCGAAAAGCCCGGAAGCAGTCCGGGCACTTCAATCCAGTCGTCGGCGGTTGACGTTCGGAATGCGCCATGTCTCTGGTATGCGGTGACGGTGACTGAATCCGGGTCGAGGACCCACACGATGGCCGTACCCGCCGCGAGGTATCTGGAGATCTTTCGCTGCAATCTGGCCGCGTTGTCCTCGGGGGAGAGGATCTCGACCGCGAGATCGGGGCCGAATTCGCAGTAGCGATCCCACGCGATCTCCGGGCGCCGTTCCTCGCGGATGAAAGCGACATCCGGGGCCTGAACCACATCCGGGGCTAAACGGAATCCACATTCGGTCAAAACCATTCCGGCGCCGGCTTTCCTTACGGCCCGGTCCAGCGCGACCGCGACGGCTCTCTGTACCATTCCGTGCCGGGGCCTCGGTGGCGGCATAACGATCAGTTCTCCTTCGTCGAGTTCGTGGAGATTGCAGTCGTCGGGCAGTTTCTCGAACTCCTCCACGGTCATCAACGTCCGGGTAGCCACGTTAACATCGTACGCCATTTCAGCCGGTTTTCGTGCGAAGAACCCGGCGGAGCGTTCCGGGCGTGCGAGACTGAATCTGGCAGGTGGGGGAATGGATAGCCGCTCGCGCAGGCGAGAGGAAAGTCCGGTCTCCATAGGGCAACGTGCCGGCTAACGGCCGGGGAGAACCTCTCAAAGGGGTTTTTACGGAAAGTGCCACAGAAAATATACCGCCGGGGTTACCTTGCAGGAGGTTGTCCCGGTAAGGGTGAAATGGTGCGGTAAAAGCGCACCGCGAACGGAGTAATCCGTCTGGCAGGGCAAACCCCACGCGGAGCAAGACCAAATAGGGGAGGAGGGGCGGCCCGCTCCGTTAAACTTCCGGGTAGGTCGCTGGAGCCGCGCAGTAATGCGCGGCCAAGATGAATGGCTATCGCCCGCAAGGGTACAAAAACCGGCTTATAGTTCCCCTGCCTGCCGCATACGTTGCATACCCGAAGCATGCATCGCACATAAAATTCCATAAAAAAAGGCCGGCAGGGCTTTCACCCGGCCGGCCTTCACTGTCAGAGCGTAACGGCTACCTGGGGCAACCCTTTGCTTTGATTTCCTTCTCGGACGCCGGTTGCAGATCGGAGATACCGGCAGGCATTTCCGCGCCACCGGGAACAACCCAGATTTCAACGCGGCGGTACTGGGCACGTGTGTCGGATTCCCTTACGGCCTGTCCATTACGTTCCTTGACGTCGGTCGAAGAACCGCAAAGCGCCGGCCTCGTTGCCGAAGCCTGATCGGTCCCGACCCACTTAACCATGACACGGCTCAGATCCAGCTGTGGGCAGATGCCCTTGCCGGCGCTGAGTACCGCGGCTGCATTCAGAACGCGTTGTTCATCCACTCTGGACCTGGCGCTCTCGTTCGTGTCGCGGTGTCCGATGAGGATAACCTTCGCATCGGGATCGTTGCGAAGAATCGGCGTCAGAACGTCGATCAGCAGACGCTTGCCGCAATTATTGACGCGTGCGCTCCGGGGCTGGAAGACGATGTCGTCCAGACGGCGGGCTTCGGGTTTGAGCGTTACGGTCACATTCGCCGTGGCGCTGGTCGATTCGTTCTTCGAATCGGTCGCCGTGGCGGTCAACTGGACCGTCTGCGACTGCTGCTTCAACCGGTTATTCAAATCGAAGGTAACACCGGTGGAATCGAACGTATTGCCCGCGATGCTGCCTTCGCTCGCGGCGTAGCGAACCGAAACCGGCATGCCGCACGCCGAAGCATTGGCGGTGGCGTTCAGCGGGAGTTTATCGCCATAGGCGATGGTCATGGGCGAAACGCTGAACTGGATGGTCGGGGGAGCGAGGCTGCCGATCATGACGTCCACCGTATCCGAGGTCTTCGAGCTGTTTCCGGCGGCGACGGTTACTTTGACCGCCTGGGTGCCGGAAGCGTTCGCTGTCGGCAGATTGAACATCGGGCCAGTCGCGCCCTGGACTTCCTGGCCGTTGACATACCAGGTATAAGTGGGAGTCTGGTTACTCAGCCAGCCGCTGGCGGTCACTTCCAGACGAACGTTGTCGCCCGGGCAAACGCCTGCTCGCGCACCCGAAATCGTCGAAACCTGAATGTTCTCGACGGGGGCGGGGGGAGGCGGCGGCGGCGCGGCCGCGACCGGGGCCGGGGGTTCGTGATACAAGGTACGGAACACGAAGCCAACAGTGAACTGCAATGAACTTTCACCATGATTGTGCGCGACGTAAATAGAGCCGGGCCCGTCAGGGAGGGCAGCCAGCCCGAAGTCCGCCGTTTTCGCCGACCACACACCGCGGACGTCATATCGAACGGCGAATTTGCGGTTCAGATTGATCTGTGCTCCGAGACCATAGACGAGCGCGGGGAAGGTCTGTGTCTTGAAGTTGGCAGGTAAAGCCTGCACGCCGGAACCGGGCTGCGTGAGGCCTCCGGCCCAATAGGTTATCGCTCCCGGTCCAACGACGAAGAACGGCCGGAACTTTGAATCGCGCGGTCTGAGATTAATAACACCCAGCAGGGAGACGAGACCGTTGCGCGAAGCCACGGTGGCGTAATTGGTGCCCCCGGTAGGCTGTACGGCAAAGCGGTTGAACCCGACTGTGTAGCCTGCCTCCACACCCACATACTTCGAGAAGTTGTCCGTTACCCGGGCACCGACAACGGGCCGGGCCTCAAAAAAATCGTGACCGGATCCCGCGCTTCCCTGGTAAATCTGATACCACTGCGTACCGAAAAACGCGCTGATATCGATAAGAGAATACGGGCCCTCCTGATCGGCCGCGTTCGCGGACGATTTTGACGCGGCGTTTTGCGGCAACGCGGGGCCTGCCGTCACGAGCGCCGCAAGGGCCGTGAGCAGGATGATACGCGATTGGAACTGGTTCGACTTCGACCTCGTTGTCATGGTTGATTCCTCTTTCAGAAATTTGTTGACGCTTACAAAACTCACCAATGCCTCATCTGCTACTCCGGACCGAAAGCTTCCCCTGGCCAGCCGCCGCCCCCTCGTCCATCTCAATGATGTTCGACAGGACTCCACGCCTCGGAAACAGAGCGAAAATACGTTCCGGAGCGTCGGGAAGGATAAGCAATTCGGAAGGCCACGACAGCCCCCGTCCTTCGTCGTTGAGAGCTAACCAGTGCTGTCCCCGATCGTCGGAGCGGAAGACCCTGCCCCCCTGTGCGGCAAAGGCCTCTCCCGCGCGTGCGGGATGAAACAACACGATACTGACGGTATCCGCAGGCAATTCAGTGGCCTTTGTCCACGACTGGCAGCCATCGGTGGAACGGAACAAACCCACCGAGGTCGCGGCCAGTGCCACGGACGTACCCGCCGATTGCGTTTCGGACGCAAGTCCGTACCAGACCGCGGACGGCGCCGGCTGGCCGCAGGCTTTCCACGTGGCTCCGCTGTCAGCGCTCAGCAGCGCTCCGCGAGGCCCCAACGCAGCGACCGTGCGATCGCCGGAGCGCTGGAGCGAGACAATGCCTCCCGCAACACCCGCAGGCTGCCAACTCGTGCCATCGGTGCTTCTGAACAGGCCCCGATCGGTGCCGGCCAGCAGAACATTATGCGGCAGAGCCTGCAGGGCCGTGATCTGGCCGCCGCTCTCCGGAGGGCTTGCTCTCCCGGTCCAGGTCTCGCCGCCATCGCCTGATTTCAAAAGGCCGTGGTAACCGGCTGCCACCAGCGCGCCCCGCTGGTCTGGCGCCGCCGTCAGCAGGCGGACTTCCTGACCGCCACGCTCACTGGCGGAACGTTGCCAGCGCAATCCCAGGTTGTCGGTTCGATACACTCCGCCCGAAGTCGGCTCAAAAACGGTGCTGGCGTAGAGCGTGTCCCGCGCGCCGGTCAAAACCGTGAAATTACGGTTGGTGAAACCCGTGTTGATTTCCCGTACCGTCTTTCCCCCGTCGGTGCTTACCATCAGGCCTGCCGTAGCGGAGGCGAAGAAGATGCGCCCGGGGACGGAGGGATCGAAAGCGATCGATTTTACCGCCTGCGAGGTGACCTCACGCCACGAGCGGCCGGCGTCATCGGAATGCAGCAGCCCTTCCGTGGTTCCGGCAAAGATGGAGTGTGCGCGGGCTGGATCGAGCGCCACGAACCAGGTGCGAAACGCACCCTTCGGAGTCGGCAGTTTCTTCCAGTGGCTGGCGCTGTCGGAACTCTGATAAAGCCCGCTGCACGCGCTGGCGTAGACCTGCGTACGATCGTGCCTGTCCACCTGGATACTGAAAACGTCGGAATCGTCAAGCATGCCGGTGTGAATCGATTCCCACGATGCGCCGCCGTCGCCGGTGCGCCACGGAAGATGTGTCGTTCCGGCATAGAGAATATCCTGATTAATGGGGTCGAATGCCAGCGAGACCACGGGGCGCAGCTCCAGGTTGCCGGGCGGTGAGATGAGCGACCAGCTTCCGCCCGCGTCGGAACTCCGGTAAACTCCATCGGCCGTTCCCGCAACCACAACGTCCGGGTTGGCGGGCCAGAGCGCCAGCGACCAGACTGCTTTTCCTTTGGTGGCCGGGAGCAGGCTCCAGGACTTACCCGCATCGATCGTTTTGTAGACGCCTGACATCCACGAATGATCGCTCTCCATCCCGGCATACCAGGTACCCGCCGTGCGTGGATCGACCTCAAGCGCGTGCAGCGTTCCCGAGGATTGGGGTTCGAAAGGGATGTTCGACCAGGAGGCTCCGCCGTTCGTGGACGTAAAAAGAAGGCCGTTGTGCGCGCCCGCAATGACGAATCCCTTAACTTTCGGTACTACGCGAATCACTTCCGCATCGCCACCGAAAGGTCCGGTTGTCTGCCATTGGGCAAACGCGGTACCGTGGGTTGCGGGGCACGAAATCAGAGCCGCGAGATACAGAGTGGATGCGAGCGTTTTATTCATCTAACGGTTTGCCTTGACAGCACGAACGCGAACCACGCCTCCTGAAATGCAAAACACTTCAAGTTTCGCACATAAGTTGTGCCAAAGACGACACCTTACGCGATGAGAACGATGCAGCACCCCGGCTTTGTGGCTAAAATCGCACAAAACACCCCGTTATCATTAAAATGCTTAGAACCATGATCGTTGCGGGTGCTGGAATTATCGGTCTCTCCTGTGCCTGGCGGATCGCCCGGAGAGGCACTTCCGTCACCGTCTTCGATGCCCGCGAAGCCGCCGCCGAAGCCAGTTGGGCCGGCGCCGGCATGCTGGCCCCGGGAGGTGAGTTCGAGGAGGAATCTCCGCTCTCCCGAATGGCTCTCCGCAGCCTGGCGCTCTATCCGGATTTCATCGCTGAACTGCGGGATATTTCCGGTAGTGCAATCGACTACCGGCACTGCGGCGCAGTGGAACTCGCGCTGACAGAGGCGGAGGCGGAGGAGATGGAGAGGAGGGCGGCCCGGCAATCGGCCATGGGTATTCGCTCCGAAGCCATCGCCTGTCCGGGGCGGATTGCCGCGCGCTTCTTTCCGGACGACGATGTAGTAGACCCCCGGGACGTGACAGCGGCGTTGCGCGCGGCCTGCCTGCGCGCGGGAGTTTCGATTCACGAGCATGAGCCCGTCATCGAAATTCTGGCCGATGGGGCGGGCGTGCGCACGGCTCGTCAGGAATATCGCGGCGACGGCGTTCTGATAGCGGCGGGTCCCTGGAGTTCGAGTTTGCGGGCAGGGCTTCCGGCCACCTCACCCGTGCGCGGCCATCTGATCGCGTACCGGCCGGAGCGGGGATTGCTCGGCCCGATCCTGCGCCATGGGCATACGTATTTGCTGCAAAGGACCAATGGCACACTGATCGCCGGGGCGTCGACCGAACATGTCGGATTCAATCGGGAGATCGACGAGGGTGTCGTGAAAGAGTTGCATTCGCGGGCGTCGAACCTGTTGCCGGAACTGGCGGCGCTGGCTCCGGTGGACCGCTGGAACGGCTTCCGGCCCGCTATTGCGGGCGGAATGCCTGCGGTCGGCAGGATTGAGGGCACGGCGATCTGGACCGCTTTTGGACACTACCGGAACGGCATTTTGCTCGCACCTGAAACGGCGCGGACGATTGCCGAATCGGTCGCGGCTCTCTCATAAATGATTGCCTTTGTCCGGCCCCGGGCGCCATTGAACCGTTACATCCAGAACGTACCGCTCAACTATGTGCATCTGGCTGCGTGGCTTCGGGAACGCGGCCATGAGGCCATCATCCTCGACGGGGTTTTCGATGAGATTGAGCCCGCGTACATCGATCGGGTTATCCGGGAGCGCGGGATCGGGGTGGCCGGCATCGGCTGCATGACGTGCGAACTGCCTCAGGCGCTTGCCGAAGCGGCCCGGCTCAAGCACGCGCATCCCGGTCTCCGGATCGTGTTCGGCGGGGCTCATCCGTCGGGCGATCCGGAGGAATGCCTGCGATCGGGCGTGGTGGATTATGTGATCCGCGGCGAAGGCGAGATTCCGCTGGGGCAACTGCTCGACGCGCTGCGGGAAGGGCGCGAGCCGGAGAATATCCGCGGCCTCTGGAGAATGCGCGACGGTGCCGTGCTTCCGGGCGGGGTGGCCGAAGTGCCGGATGTGGCGGGCCCCCCGCGGCCGGCCTACGATCTGCTCGACCTCGAACGTTATTACCGGCTGGATTCTCCCTGGCATTTCCCGAAGTCGCCGCGCGCGCTGCAGTTCATCACCGAGCGCGGTTGCCCCTACCAGTGCTCGTATTGCCACGAGATCCATTCGAAGAAGTTCCGGGGCCTGCCGTCGGAGACGGTTCTAGACCAGATGGAGTGGCTTGTCCGCGAGCACGGCGCCGGCGAATTCATGATCGTGGACGACATCTTCAACTTCGACCTGGAGCGCGCCAAGGAGATCTGCCGGGGCATTGTGCGCCGCGGCTTGCGCGTGCATCTTCAATTCCCCAACGGAGTGCGCGGCGACCGCTTCGACGAAGAGCTGGTGGCCCTGATGAAGCAGGCCGGCACGCACTACATGGCCATCGCGATCGAAACGGTCTCCGGGAGGTTTCAGAAGCTCGTCAGGAAGAACCTGAAGCTCGACCGGGCCGGCCAGAGCATCGCATGGGCCCGGAAGCATGGAATCGAGGTGTGCGGGTTCTTTATGATCGGATTCCCGGGCGAGACGCTGGAAGAAGTTCGCGCCACGCTCGATTTCGCCGTGTCGGCTCCGCTCGACTCGATTTTCGTTTCCATTGTGGCTCCGTTCAAGGGCACGAAGCTGCGAGCCGACATGGTTGCGGGAAGTTTTGGAGAAATAGGCGAAGCGGGACTGAAGGCGCTGGACCAGCTTTTCCCCGTTGTCCATAATCACGCGCTGCCGCCCGCGCTTCTGCTGCGATTGCGGAAGCGGGCGTACTGGCGCTTTTACCTGAAGCCGCGCTCGCTGGCGGTCCTCGGCGCGCGGATGACGAATTTCAGCAACGTCCGGAAACTGACGCGCGCGGTGGCCCGGCGCATTCGGGAACCGCGCACGGCAAGCGTGAATTGAGAAATGGTGAAGACCGTGCCCGCGCTGGATCGTTTTCGGTGGCAGGCCGCGGCGTTAGCCCTTCTCGTCCTGATTGCATACGCCAATTCGCTCGGTTCCAGCTTCCACTTCGACGATACCGCCATCTTCGGGAATCCCTGGATCGCCGGCCCGGGATTTGGATGGGATGTGTTCCGGCTGGATCAGACGCGCCCGCTGACGTATCTCACCTTTCACTGGAACTATCTTGCGGGCGGGCAGAACCCTCTGCTCTATCACTGGGTCAACCTCCTGCTGCATGCGGCCAACTCGATTCTGGTGCTGGCGCTGGCGCGAAGATATGTTTCGCCTTTCACTGCTGGCTGCGTTGCCGTAATCTTTGCGCTGCATCCACTGCAGACGGAATCCGTGACGTATGTATTCGCGCGGTCCACGCTGCTCAGCACGCACTTCGCTCTTTGGACGCTGTGGTTCTTCGCGCGCGGAAAATACCTCGCCAGCGCGCTGATGTTCGGCGTGTCTCTGCTGGCGAAGGAGGAAACCATCGCGCTGCCCGGATTCCTGCTGTTACTGGCTCTGTTCGGGCGCCGGCGTCCGAAGATCGGCTACTTCGCCCTGCTCGTCGGATTCGCGGCGCTGGCCGCCGGCCGCCTGTTGTACCTGATTCACGTTTCAACGATCGACCCGGGCGTGGGCCGTGTTCGGGGGATTTCGAGCGGCACATATCTGCTGACGCAAAGCCGCGTTGCGTGGATTTATCTCCGTTTGTTAATTGCGCCCTTCGGGTTGAACCTCGACCGTGAGGTCCGTCTCTCGACGAGCCTTGTCTCGCCCTGGACAACGTTGCCGGCCATCGTCGCGCTGACCGCGCTCATCGCGGGTCTCGCATGGCTGGCGTGGAAAAAGCGCTCCGCCGCGGCGCTGTGGGCGCTTGGCTGGTTCGTCCTTATCGCGCCCGGCTCGAGTATCTTGCCTCAGGCCGATGCGATGTTCGAACATCGGACCTATCTCCCGATGGTCTGCATGGTTATTGGGGCGGGCTTTCTGCTGGAGCGCATTTCGCGCCCGAAGCTTACGATCGCGTTCGCCGTGCTGATTCCCGCGATGATGGCCGGGACGATCCTGCGCAACGAGGACTGGCACGACGAAAGGACGCTCTGGACGGATGTCGCCGCGAAATCGCCGGGCAAGGGCAGGGCGTGGCTCGGACTGGCGCGCGCCTGGGCGAACGATCCCGCGAAGGAGCGCGAATTTCTGAACAAAGGCATCTCCGTCGATCCGGGCAATGCCGATCTGAATAACGAGTACGGCATCCTGCTGCTCCGCACAAACGAACCCGCCGCGGCGCTCGCGCGGTTCCGGCGCGTGATCGCGCTGACTGGGGAAACTGCCGACGGCTGGAACAATATCGGCGGGGCGTACTACAGAATGAACGATGTTGACGCCGCGCTCGCGAGCTTTCAACGCGCGCTGGAACTCGACCCCTGCAACTTCAACGCTCGCCGCAATTCCATGATGGTCTATTCCAGCCGCCACCAGCCGCAAGCAGTTTGGAAGGTGGGACAACTTCCCGTAACTTGCAGAATTATGCCGGGGCAGGCGAGCGAACTGGAAATGCTCCGGCGGCGAGCCGGCAGACCGTAGGGGCTGCTGCTACGGCGCGGTGCCGGCGCCCCCGCCATAGAGCAGGATCGTCTGTGCGAAGGGAGCCCCGAACGATCCGGGACCGTTGGCCGACAAGGCGATCCCGATGACCTGACCGGAGGCGGGAAAGCTGGAGCCCACGTCGTGGCAATACCCGTTGTTGAAGGAACTGGCCTGGATGAAGTCTCCGGCGACAACCTGGTTGTCGAAACCGCAGTTCACGATGCCCTGAGTGTACACCGGTACTGTCTGCCCAGCGCTGTAAATGATACCGTCGGAGCCGAAAGCCGGCGGCGGGATGGTGCCCGGCGGGCCCGCAATGCCAATAACACCGTTCGTGGTGGTAAAGCTTGCATCGTTGACCCTCGCGATTCGATCCGGAGTGTTCACGTCGCCCACCGGGACTAGTACCTCCAGCAAGTATTGACTGCACATGGAACTGCAGGCGAAGTTAATCGCAGAGGCGCCGGCCGCGCCAGTGGCGCCGGTCGGTCCCGTCGCGCCGGAAGTGCCAGTCCCGTTGGCTCCCGTGGCGCCAGCCGCGCCTGTCGCACCGGTAATCCCGGTCGCGCCCGTCGCCCCGGTTACCCCTGTTGCCCCGGTTGCACCTGTTGCCCCGGTTGCACCTGTTGCCCCGGCATTGCTGAGCGTAATCGTCAGCGTCGCGGGGTGGCTGGTGGTTGCGCTCTCTTTGCTGTCGAACGCTATATTTACCGTACCGTCGTTGGGCGTGACGATGAAGCCACTGTTGGTCGTTCCGTTCAGCCAGTTCCTGACGGCTGTTGTCGCATCCACGTACAGGAAAGTCCCGGCTCTGGCTGACGGAACGGAGACTGCGCTTGCTACGGCCGCGCCCGCTGCCGGGGCGTTGTTGCCGTTGACGGCAAGCTCCGTCCATGCACCGTTCGCTACGGAAATGTCGATCGTGCCGGCCGCTCCGACCCTGCTTACGAACAGAGTCAGGACTGCTCCGGCGACATTAGCTGCTACAGTTCCCGGCGGAAGCGCGCTGAGATCGAACTGCATCAAACCACGGTTGCCGTTCGCGCCGCCGACGTTGATTGTCGACGCGCTTCCGTAATTAACCGCGTTCGCCGGAGCGGTGATGACGAACGAATCCTGCGTGAGCGGTACCGTCTGCGCAAGCAGACCCGCGCCGGCGCCGAGCGCTATCAACGCGCCTGAGATGCGAAAGTGTAGCCGATGTTTCGATATTTGCAGATGATATCAGTTCGAGCACGACAAGAGACGGTTTACCGTACAATTACTCGGGATATGTCTTTCCGGTCTTTACGATGACGCGTCCGATTTCGGTAATCGTGGTCAACTGGAAGTTGCCCGCGCTGCTGGAGCGCGCCCTGGCTTCGCTCGCCCGACAGACGGTTCCACCGGAAATTATAGTGGTCGAGAACGAATCCAGCGGGAGCGCACACCCGCTTGCTGCCCTCTATCCGGGAGTTCGATGGATTCACAACCGGCACAACGAAGGATTCTGCCGCGCGAACAATCAGGGGATTGAAGCCGCGCGCGGAGAATTCATTGCACTGCTGAATAACGACGCCGAGGCGGAGCCTGGCTGGATCGAAGCGCTCCATTCCTGTTTTCACGCCGACGATATCGGGATGGCGGCATCGAAGATTCTGCGCCACGAAAATCCGCGTATTGTGGACAAGGCAGGGCATCTGATCTACCCCGACGGCCAGAATCGCGGGCGCGGTTCGGGCCAACTCGACCGCGGCCAGTTCGACCGCGAGGAAGAGGTGCTGTGGCCGGACGGCTGCGCGGCGATGTACCGCAAGAGAT
>Ga0207933_1000905_pt1 | contig 25403 bp, 18 predicted proteins | sample NGESurdeep092012_4_FD_184488 | JGI IMG/M metagenome (GOLD analysis project Ga0207933, IMG submission 184488) | Arctic peat soil microbial communities from Barrow, Alaska - NGEE Surface sample F53-3 deep-092012 (SPAdes) | ecosystem: Environmental > Terrestrial > Soil > Wetlands > Peat ... | reverse complement strand
CTCCTCATGATCATAGGAAGTCAAAATCCGTTCCCGCAAATCCAACGATAGCGTTTTCACTCCACCACCTTGACACATTCATTTCAATACGGCTACAGTTTTACTTAATTTGCTCTAGCCCGGCACATTGTGCCGGGTTTCCCGTTTCAAAATAAATCCGTCCTGAAGGGACGATGGAATTCATTCTCTATTTTCCATCGTCCCGCCGGGACGAATAAATTTTCCCGCACATTTCCAGCCACAATGTGGCTGGCTAATTTCCCGTCGTCGCTCCGCGACTGCGCGCTTCAAGAAATTTTTTTAACTCTTCCGCTGCCTTGCCGCCGAAGCCCGGCACTTTTGAAATTTGTTCAACCGTCGCCAGTTGCAATCGTCGCACCGAGCCGAATTTTTTCAGCAACGCCGATTTGCGCCGTTCGCCGATGCCGGGAAATTCGTCCAGCACGCTCTCGGAAATTTTCTTGAGCCGCAACTGCGCGTTGTAGGAATTCGCCACGCGATGCGATTCGTCGCGGATGCGCTGCAACAATTTCACCGCCGGATGATCAAGTCCGAGCCGTAACGGTTCGCTTTTGCCCGGAAAATAAATCTCCTCAAATTCTTTCGCCAGCCCGATGACGGGAATTTTTTCAAGTCCGAGTTTTTTCAATTCGCCGACCGCTGAACTCAATTGTCCTTTGCCGCCGTCAACCAAAATCAAATCAGGCAAATTTGTAGCGCAGGCGTCCCGCCTGTCGCCTTCTAAATTTGAAGACCGAGAATTTTCCCCGCCGCCCCGCAGGCGAGACGCCTGCGCTACATTGTCAACAGCTTCAGTTTTGACCGGTTGGCCGCGCCGCACTTTACGGCTCGTCTCATCAATCACCTTTTGCAATTCATCAGAAACGGCGTGTCCATCGTCGTCATTTTTTGTTTTTTGCGTCGCGCCGATTTTGCCTTCGCTCAACAACCGCGTGTAACGCCGCCGCACGACTTCCGCTATGCTCGCAAAATCATCCTGGCCTTCGACGGTTTTGATTTTGAACCGACGATAATTCGCGCGATCCGGCCGGCCATTCTTAAAACTCACGAGTGACGCGACGGCAAAAGTTCCGCTGATGTTTGAAATGTCAAAGCCTTCAATTCGCATTGGCGGCGTTGGTAAATCTAAAATCTTCGCGAGTTCCACCAAATCATTTGCCGGATTGATCGAGAGCGGCAGGTTGTAAGGCACGCGCGCAAACTTTTCCGTTTTTTTCCAAGTGTCGTTCAAGTCGCGGATGAGGTCGCGCAGGTCGGCGGCTTTCTCGAAATCATGCGCGGCGGCGGCCTTTTTCATTTCCGTTTCAAGCTGCGATTGCATTTCGCGGCACTGGCCTTCGAGAAAATTGCACGCGGCCTTGACCTGTTCGAGATATTGTTCGCGCGAAACATTTCCGACGCACGGCGCGGTGCAATGTTTCAGATGCGCGTAAAGGCAATGTTTATAATCCGCCGCGCCGGGCGTGAACACGCGGCAGCCGCGCAGGTTGAATTGTTTCCGCGCGAGCGCGACGGTGTTGCGCAGGCCGACGGAATTGACGAACGGCCCGAAGTAGCGCGCGCCGTCGTCCTTCTTGAAGCGCGTGAAGGTGAAGTTCGGAACCGGGTCGTTCAGATTCACCTTCAACATCAAATATCTTTTGTCGTCGCGGAGCATGATGTTGAAGCGCGGCTTGAATTCCTTGATGAGCTTGCTTTCGAGCAGGAGCGCCTCCGGTTCGCTGCGGACGGTGTGAACGTCAAAATCACAAATCGCCTCGACGAGCGCGTTGAATTTCAAGTCCCAGCCCATGCGCCGGCTGGATTGGAAATACTGGCTGACGCGCTTCCGCAAATTGAGCGCCTTGCCGACGTAAATCACCGTGCCGAACCGGTCGCGATGCAGATACACGCCGGGCTTGTGCGGCACGGCGCTGATTTTTTTGCGGATGGAATCGCTGACTGGCACAGAAACAATTTACAACGTAAGTCAATTTTCGGCGACGAAGAATTGCGGAGAATTCAGACACGGATTTCACGGATTTGCACAGATTCAATCCGTGAAAATCTGTGTAATCCGTGTCAAAGTTTTTTCTTCATGTGCCGGTGGACGAAAAAATAATAAAGTCCGCCGAGAAAAATCATCGCGCCGCCGAGCCAGAGCGCGACGTGATGCAATTCGCCGTGCATGAGTTGCGCATCCTGACCGGCCTTGACGCCGACGTAGCAAAGCACCGCGCACCAGATCGTCGAGCCGAGCAGCGTGAAAATGGAAAATTTCAGGTAATCCATCCGCGCGATGCCGGCGGGAATGCCGACCAGTTGCCGCGCGCCCGGCAGCAACCGCGCGATGAACACGCCCATCGCGTCGTAATGCGCCATCCAGCGCTCGGCCTTCTCCAGTTTTTCCGGCGGGAAAAAAACGAATTTTCCGAAGCGCAAGACGAGCGGGCGACCGGCCATCCGCGCCAGCCAATACATGATCGTCGCGCCGAGCCACGAGCCGAACGCGCCCGCGATGATCAAACCGATTTGCGCCGGCAAGCCGGTGAAATGAAAACTGAAAAAATTGATGCCGTCGCCGGACCACGCGAGATGCGCGGCGGGCGGGATGATGACTTCGCTCGGCAGCGGCAGGAAGGAGCTTTCCATCGTCATCAGCAGCACGATGACCGGATAACCGGCGGTCTTGAGCGCGGCGAGATACCACGCGATGAGCGGCTGGAAAAAAGTTTTGAGCATTGGATGTTAGTTTGATTTGGAAGAAAGTTTTTTGTAGTAAGCTTGAATTTCTGCTTCTGTCGCGGGCTGCGGCCAGACCAAATCCAGAGTTTGGGCGAACCAATAAAACCCCCACCATTTATGAGACGAAGGATTGCCATTGTCGTCTGCGCCGTTTTCACCAACGGAATAAAGTAGAAATGTTCCATCCGGATTTTTCTGATAATGCAGCGCTTGGCCGTTCATGTAATCAAATGGAATCGTTTTAAGAATGGTCGGGGTCAAACCATAGAGCGTTGACGGGAATTGTTGGTGTTGAATCTCGTATCGTTTGAGTGCGATTGCGGCAATAGTCATATTTCTTGCGGTTTCAAAAACCATGGCTCTCTTCAGCAAACGAAAGGAATCGAAAGCGCCTTCAGACAAAAGCCAACGCACATCAAGCGGGTCAATATCAATGCGCATAGTTCCCTCTTGAGGAAATGACTCTTCAAAACCAAGCCGATCAAAATTTGTGCGCGTAAACATTTGCACTGATTGAAACGAATGATTGGTTTCAGCCATTCGCATCGCTTCGGCTAAAACTTGAAATGTTTGCATCATCCGTTTCTCATCGGCATAAGCTCCGAACCATTGCCATTGGATTTTGCACAATCTCCGAGAAATTTCCCCATCATTCCCGTTCACGCTGTTCCACAAATCGGAAGGACTTTGAAGATAATGTTCCATTGATTGCACTCCCAGAACTCGTTCCGCCAAAAAAGCTCTTTTGGCAGCACCGATAAATTCAACTGACTCCCAATCATGTTGCAACGACACCAATTCAGACTCTGAAACATTCGAGTCTTGCAAAATTTCCCATGTCGTCTGGGCGCCTATGCTTGCAATCGCGTCACGGACTTGTTGGGAAATCTCCAGTCGTTCTTCGGCTTGTCCTTTGACTATTGCAAGAATTGCATGTGCATTCGCGCAGGCTTCCGCTGTTTTTCGTTCGTGTAAATCATAAACCGCAGCAACACTCAACCATTGCGCCGCCCGTCTGAGTGGGGCGAGATATTGAAGCCGAATTGAATAACTTTTTCCGTAATCCAAATTGAAATCCAGAATTGGATGATTTGTCAGACTTTGAAAACTATTGAGGTTGTCTTTTTCAGCGACAAGTTCTTTTCCCAAATCTTCCCACGTGTTTGTCCATAATCTGGCATTTGTCATTTCGCTGGAGAGATCATTTTCGTCGAATCTGATAATTTTGGGCTGTTGCCATCCAATCATTGCTTTGCCGGGCCAGACTTCGCGCATTGCAGGCGGCGGATTGGTTTGAGAAATACTGCTGTATTTGTTTTCAAGATTTGTAAGTGAGTTCATTATCAGTGGAACTCCATTTTGTTCCGGCAGCACAGGCGGCGGAATCACTTGCGCCAAATCCATCGGCTCGCCCTTGGCTTTGAGTTCGGCCACATAACTCGCGACGGCAAAACGCAGTTGATAATGGCGGATGACCGGAATGAGAATCGCCACGCCGAGGACAATGCCAGCGACGATTAAAATTTTTCTGCGGCGGCTCATGAGAATTTCAATCCGCTAATTTAATTACGCGAATTTGCGCGCAGGCAAAAGAAAAATCCGGCGCTGGAAATTTCATTCGCCAATCCTGCGAAAGCGATTATACTGGTTCCATGAGTTATCTCACATTGGAAGTGGAGATTGACCACGGAAAAGTGGCCGCGAAAGAGCCGTCGAAACTGCCGGAAAAAGCCAGCGGCCTGCTCACGATTTTCCAGCCGGAAATTTCTGCGGCGGCCCAACTCACGCCGCTACAGGCGCTGGACGCCCTGCAAAAATATCTGCGCCTCGACGCGGCGCACGCGGCGGACTGGATGGCGACAGTGCGCGAAGCGAGACGTTAGCCGCGCGAAATGTCCCGGCGCATGATCCATTTCGACACCAATTTTCTGATTCAAACCGCCGTCGCCGGATCGTCCGCGCACGAACGGTTTCGCGCATGGGCTTCGGCGCGGGAAAATTTCAACGTCAGCAGCGTCGCGTGGGCGGAATTTTTGTGCGGGCCGCTGGATGCCACCGCCGAATCCATCGCGCGGCAGATTTTCCCGAATCCCGAACCGTTGCTTCCGGCTGACGCCACGCTCGCGGCAAAATTATTCAACCAGACCGGACGCCGTTCCCGAAGTCTGGCGGATTGCATGATCGCGGCGGTGGCGATCCGTTGCGGCGCAAAACTGGCGACGATCAACGCAGCGGATTTTCAGCCGTTCGTCCAGCAGGGTTTGGTTCTGGCCTGAATTGCGGACGCATTTGATTTTCATGCCTTCAAAAAATAATTCCGCTGTTTCTCGCTGATTGGCATTCCGAGTTTTTCCATCACGGCCAGCATGTCTTCCCAGACCTTGCGCTTCTCGCTCATCGCCTGGTTGCGCAGCAGATACGACGGATGAAACGTCGGCATGAGCGGTGTGCCGCGATACGTCTGCCAGTTGCCGCGCAGTTTGGTGATGCCGACGGTTTTGCCGAGCAATCCTTCCACCGCCGTCGCGCCGAGGACGACGATGACTTTGGGCCGGATCAAATCAATCTGCTCGTGCAGATACGGAATGCACGTCGCCATTTCTTCGGACGTGGGCTTGCGATTTCCCGCAGACTGGCCGGGCGTGTCGGGCCGGCATTTCAAAATATTCGCGATATAAACATCCGCGCGTGAAAGTCCGGTCGCTTGAATAATTTTCGTCAGCAATTGTCCCGCCGCGCCGACGAACGGTTCGCCTTGCGCGTCTTCGTCCGCGCCCGGCGCTTCGCCGACGAACATGAGTTGCGCGTCAATGCTCCCGACGCCGAACACGACATTTTTGCGCGAGGACGCGAGGTGCGGACATTTCACGCAAACTAAAGCGCGCTTTTGCAATTTAGCGAACGCGGCGGCCTTTTCGGGTGACGTAGTTGAAGCCGGCAAATGATCCGTAGCCGCCGACGTGAGGAGACTTAAATCAATTTCCGATTTTTTAGTCAGAGCCCCCTCACGTCGGCTGCTACGAAATTCTGGTGGTGGCGCGGGTTGCGACAATTCGCGCAGCGTTTCGGTTGAAACAGAGACATGCCGCGCGCCGCGCGACTTCAAATCTTCGAGATGTTGAATCGTCGCGTCGAGCAGTTCATTGTAGTTCGCAGACATGATCAAAATGTTCGCGTAAAATTGGTGCCTCCGGAGGGACTCGAACCCCAACCTTCTGATCGAAGTCATAAAATGACCTTTTCTCACCTTTGTTCATTTGGTCTATGATGACGAAACAAGTATGAACATTGACGATTTTGCATTTCAGCTTTGCTCCTGTTGGGTCTATTTGAGCGGCAAAAAATGCAAACAGTATCAAAAAGCAGCATCCAATTTTCCAATTCCGGTTTGCGCTTTCCAAAAGCATTAAACTAAAAAATTTCCTGAAAATCAATTTCAAATTCGGAGGCCGCGACTTTGATTTTGAGCCGGCGATTTTATTTCGGAAACGGCGGCGACGGATATTAAATTCAGAGCTTCGATTTAGTTCTGAAAATTGCCTTCCAAAAACCTTAATTCAAAGATGAATTTCAAAGAAAGTTGTTTGATTATCTTATCGCGCGGTCGAGGCTGAAAATATGTGTTTTTTTCTAAAATTGAAGCTGGTTTCGAGGCTGTCGTAAAACCTCAAAATAAAAACGCGAACCCTCAATGACAAAGCATTTTCAAGTCAGTAAAGTTACGGCAACATTCAACTCCACCTTTATGAAAAAAGATTTTTTTCGATTATTGATAATGATGGCGATTGTTTCTGCGGCAGTTCTGCATGAGCCAAGAGCTTCGGCAGCATCGGTGGTTGGGCTTTGGCGATTCAATGAAGGCGCTGGAACCAGGGCCGGTGATTCATCCGGTCTGGGGAATAATGCGACGTTGATGGGTGAGAACGGCAATGCCCCGGCGTGGGTCGCGGGACAATCAGGTTTTGGCGATGCTTTGTATTTTACCAATAACGGCGCTGATCACGCTTATGTGAACATCCCGGGCGCCCACTCATTGATGATTGGCCAGACGGCTACGAATCCCTGGACGATTACTGCCTGGGCGTATGAAGATTCAAATGGAACCGGTGATTTCGTTTCCGACTATGGGATAATGCTCGGCATTGATGATGCCGCCGCTTTTTCATTCGGATCAGGAGCATCAGGCGATGCAGAGATGTATACCTGGAGTGAAATTCACCCGGCATGGCGATTACCTTGGGGAACAGATTCCAGCGTGACGCCACTTTTGGATCAATGGGTGCATTGGGCGGTGGTCTATGACGGGACAAATCTGACGGTCTATCGCAATGCGAATCAGGGAGACGAAGGTGGGGTTGCTTCCATGCCTCTGGCATCGCCGTTGGCGTTTCCGGGTTATACCGGAGCCGTTGTGATTGGTTCGGAATTGGATGAAGATGGCACCGCCAACTGGAACGGGATGTTGGACGACGTGGCCGTATTTACCGGGGCCTTGACGCAAGATCAGATTGCAACGGTGATGAGCGGTGATTTTTCATCATTCATGGGCGGCCCAATAGACATTGTCAGCCAGCCGCGCAGTCAGGCGGTGAAAAAAGATTCAAACGTTGCTTTCGGTATTGGCGTGAATGGCCAGGCGCCATTTCAATATCAATGGTATTTCAATGGCGACAAGCTATCGAGCATCAGCAATCTGACGGCTACCAATTCCACCCTGGTCTTGACAAATGTTCAAGTGAACCAGGCGGGGACTTATTCGGTGATCGTCAGTGATGCTTTAGGAAGCGTGACCAATCAGGCGACGCTCTCTGTATTCAGTCAATCGTTGGTTGGGCTTTGGCGGTTTAACGAGGGCAGTGGGACGAATGTGCTGGATTCTTCGGGTCTTGAAAACAATGGATTTCTCGCCGGCGAAAATGGCAATCTTCCTGCGCGGGTGGCGGGACAATCAGGATTTGGTGACGCTTTATATTTCACAAATAACGGAGCCGACCACGCTTATGCAACTATTCCAAGAAACGACTCGCTTATGATCGGCCACGCAGCGACGAATCCGTGGACAATTACTGCCTGGGCTTACGAAGATTCGGATGGGACCAGTGATTTCGTGGCTAACTATGGACGGATAATGACCCTTGATGACGGCACGACCCTTCAGTTTGAATCTGGCGCCTCAGGCGATGCAGAGATGTATGTTTGGAGTGAGATTAATCCAACATGGCAGATTGGTTTGGGGACTGATTCCAGTGTAACTCCGATTTTGGATCAATGGGTGCATTGGTCTCTAGTCTATGACGGCACAAATCTGACGGTTTATCGCAATGCAAATCAGGGGCCCGAAGGCAGCGTGGTTTCCCTACCGGTGACGTCGCCACTTGCCTACTTGGATTATACCGGAGCTATTTTAATTGGTTCGCAACTGGACCAGCCAGCCGCCGCCAACTGGAATGGCATGTTGGACGATTTAGCTGTGTTCAACGTCGCGCTGTCTCCGGCTCAAATTCAAACGGTCATGTCTGGTGACTTCTCTTCATTTACAAGCGGCCTTGCTAATGTTACCAGCCAGCCACAAAGCCGGACGATTCGGCAATTTTCAGACGCTACTTTCAGCGCGGGCGTGAATGGTCAGTCACCCTTTCAATATCAGTGGTATTTCAATGGCAACGAGCTATCAAGCATTGACAATCCCACGGCTACGAATTCCACTTTAGTTTTGACCAATGTTCAATTGAGTCAGGCGGGGACTTATTCGGTGGTCGTCAGCAATTCCGTGGGAAGCATCACCAGCCAATCTGCCGCGCTTTCCGTGTCAAAAATATCATTGGTCGGACTTTGGCGGTTTAACGAAGACAACGGAACCAACGCGCTCGATTCTTCTGGTCTTGGAAACAATGGGTTTCTCAGTGGTGAAAACGGGAATGTTCCGGCATGGGTCGCGGGACAATCAGGTTTTGGCGATGCTTTGTATTTCACAAATGACGGCACCGACCACGCTTATGTAGCAGTTCCGAGCAGTGACTCGTTGCTGATTGGCCAGACAGAAACTAATCCATGGACGATTACTCTTTGGGCTTATGAGGACTCCAACGGCACGGGCGATTTCGTGGCCAACTACGGACGCTTTCTGGTCATTGACGATGGCACGGCGTTGCAATTGGAATCAGGATCGTCGGGTGATGGGGAATTTTATACCTGGGCGCGGGCTAATCCAGCGTGGCAACTTACTTGGGGAATAGACTCCAATGTCGCTCCGCTTTTGGACCAATGGGAACACTGGGCGGTGGTTTATGATGGAACTAATCTTACCGTTTATCGCGACGGAAACCAAGGCCCCAACGGCGGGGTTGCTTCCATGCCGGTGACTGCCGCAATTGGCGGGTATCCCCACTTCCAGGATTCGATTCTAATTGGTTCTGAATTGGATCAAGGTGGCGACCGTAATTGGAACGGTATGCTGGACGATGTGGCGGTATTTAGTGACGCGCTGTCGCAAGATCAAATCCAGACCGTCATGTCCGGCAATTTCAGCGCCTTCCTGCCGCAACCACTTTTATCCATCAGCAACAGTTCGGGAAATGTCGTTCTTAGTTGGCCGATGGCACAAGCCTCGTATCAACTCCAGTCAACTACGAATTTGGCTGCAACATCATGGTCGAATATTTCCACTTCGGCGGCGACAAACAGCAATGCGCTGACAGTGACTTTGCCAATTAGCCTGGGGGCGCAATTCTTCCGTTTGATTGGACCTTAAAATTTTTTTAACAGCGGGATACTTAATTTCTCGTGAACAGTGAATGTATATCGTATGATGAAATTTCCCGACTCAAGGGATTGTCGGCTCACCCGCAGCCAGCGTCAGCAGAAAAATTTGGAGACTCCGTTTTTGTTTCTTAAAACAACCTGTTTGCTGCTCGCGGCGGTAGCAGTTGGCGTCAAGGCGCAGGCTGCCACGAATCTTCTGTCCTATTACGCTCATTCGACGGAACTGGATTCCTGCGGCGTGATCGCGCCGTGGTATCACGGATTGAACGGGCAATTGGACGAGCGTTTGCACATCGCCGTGGATGTTTATAAGCGCTATCCATGGGTGAACAAACCAAAGGCCGTCATGGCTGCGCCGGATTTCATTTACAATTCCCATTGGAGCATTAAATCCGATGGCACGATTTTAATTCCACCGACGACGGATTGGATGTGCGGAGATTTGGCTCAGCGTTCGTGGAGCACTATCAAAGGACTTACGGCTTACTACCAATACAGCGGCGACCCGATTGCGTTTGTTTATATTCCGTTGACAGTAGATTATATTCTGGACTATGGATTGACCGATGAAAAAGCCGACTGGCCTTTGTTTCCCATCAGCACGCCGACGCGGGGAAAAGCCTACGGCAAATGCGATCCGGCCGGGCGAAATCAACTTGATCTCTGCGCCATCGAAGGCATCGAAGTGCTGCGCGCTTACAAGCTCACGGGAAATCCGAGTTACCTTCAAATGGTAAAACATTGGGGCGATGTTTTCGCGGAGAAATGTCAATTCGCCGACCCGAATATTTCTCCGTGGAATCGTTATGTGGATCCATCGGTCGTCGGCTGGTCGGATGTGCTCACCGGCACTACCTCTATCATTGTTGACTTTTTAGATGACTTGATTCAGGTCGGTTACACAGGAAAAGACCGGGCGCTTCTCAAAGCGCGCGGCGCGGGAGTTAATTTTCTTAATAATCAAATGCTGCCCAACTGGTGGGTGGATGATACCTGGGGACGAACCTATTGGGATTGGGATAATCCGATGATGTGCGGCATGGTTTCCATGTGCGCCGATCATTGCATGAAATATCCCGACGCTTATCCAAACTGGAAAAATGATTTGCGGAACATGCTGTCGCTGGTCTGGAATCGCAATTGCGCCGCGCCGGATTCTTTTGGCGACGTGTATAGCGGCGCCTGGGCGTTTCCCGAATCTTCGGTTTGTTGCGGCACTTCCCTTTCATACAATCAATATACTGCCGGGCCGACGTTGCTTCATTACGGCGCGCTGGCGCACAGCGAATGGGCGACGGAAATTGGCCGGCGCATGATGCTCATGGCGACTTACGACAGCCTGGAGAATGGCGTGGTCAAAGATGGTCTCTTCGGCGATCAAGTCGCCACCGCTGAATGGTCGAATCTCGCGCATCCGTGGCCGTTGTGTCAGGTTTTGGAAGCAATCGCATGGTTGCCGGAAGACTTCGCTCCGAATCGTGAAAATCATATCGTTCGCTCCTCATCGATTGTGCAGAAAGTTCTCTATGAAAAAGGTAAAATTAATTACACCACTTTTGACGCGCCGGCTGGAGTGCAGGAAGTCATGCGGCTGGCCTTTCGTCCGACATCCATTCAAGCAGACGGTCAAGAACTTAAAGAACGTTCTGATTTGGACGCGAATGGTTATTCTCTATTTCCATTATCCAACGGCGATTGGATTGTCACCGTGCGCCACGATGGTTGCCGAAAGGTTCAAGTAGTTGGAAATGATCCACAACAAGTTGCCGATGCGAATGAAAGCTCATTTACTTTCGACAACGCTTGGACGATGGCAAAAGACAATGCCGCGCCGAAAGGTTCAATTCGTTCCGCCAATCAATCTGGCGCGACAATGACTTTTAAATTTTCCGGCAATCAGGTGCGATTGTTGGGCATAGTTGGGCCGGACGGCGGTTGGGCGGATGCTTTTATTGACGGCGTGAAACAGCCAACGCTGGTTGAAGGTTGGAATCCGACAGTGCGACCTGAACAGCCGATTTTCATCAAGAGCGGCCTGACCAACGGCCCGCATGAATTGAAAATCGTTGCGCGCGGCGAAAAAAATCCTTTGGCGCGCGACGCGCAAATTGAAATTGAATCCGCTCAATTTTCCGCCGCCACCGGCGACGCGGGCTTTGGTTCCGGCGGCGGTCCAGCCGGCGCGCAACGATTGATTTTTGGTTACACCGGGCGAAAAGATTACATTGACTCAAATGGGAATGCCTGGCGGCCGGGCACGGAGTTCGTTGCGCATGTAGGAGGCAATGTGGATACTGTTGCGCAGTGTTGGTGGCAAGCTCGCCGCAGCATGTATATCGGCGGAACCCACGATGAAGAAATTTACCGATACGGAGTTCACGCGCCGGAATTTTGCGCGAATCTCACCGTCGCACCGGGAAATTACACGGTGCGCCTGCATTGGGCGGACACGCCCGAAACGCCGTGGACGGAACGCGAAGGAACGAACTGGGTGACAGTTTCCCGTCCTACAACGGTGCTTATCAATGGCAAAACTGTGATTGAGAATCTGAACGTGCGAGACAAAGTGGGAACCTTCCACGCTTATATTCGCGAATTCCAAAATATCCAACCGAAAAACGGCGTTATTGAACTGCGATTCAAATCCGCTTCAAATCACGAGGCAATGATTCAAGCAGTGGAGATCATTCCCGATGGCAATACGGATGAAAAAAAGCTTTGATGGCATGAAAGAATTCAAGGTTAAAAAAAATGAGAAATGTCCTTCGCCGGGCAAAGTAGCCTTCACGCTCATTGAGTTATTGGTGGTCATTGCCATTATTGCCATTTTGGCGGCATTACTCTTGCCTGCCCTTGCAAGAGCCAAGAGCAAGGCTGATCGGATTTCCTGTGTGAATAATCTCAAACAAGTCGGAATTTTCATGCAGCTTTACACGGATGATAATAACGACACTTTTCCCGCGCATCGAAATCAGAACATTGATAGCAATGATCCAAATATATCCATGACCAACTGGTGGGGCACCACTTTGCTGGCCATGGCGAATAGCTCTTCGCAAAGCAATCTTTTCCATTGCCCCGCCATCAAAGGACAGCGAACGGACGCGGGAATAGCCTGGTCCTGGAATTTTGATCCTCACTTTGTCGGCTATGGCTACAATAATTATTTTCTCGGCCTGCATCCATTTTTGTCCAACCCTCTGGTAGTGGGCGGAGTCCATTTTAACCCCACGCCTGAATTCAAACGAAGCGCCATCCGGCATCCCGTGGATACTTTCATGATTGGCGACAGTATGCCGGCATCCACTGATATTAATTCCACTGCTTGCTGGAGTTCGGATTGTTGGTGGCCTTTTTCTTCTCAAAGCAGCCATCAAGGCGTCGAAATGTTCCGGCATTCGGGCGTTGGAGCAGCTGTATTTACCGACGGGCACGCCGAAGCGCGGAAGAATGCCAATATCAATCCGCCAGTAGACCCCGCCAGCGCAACCGTCAAAGCGCTGACAAATTGCAGATACTGGGATCCCTTGCAAAGATCCGATCACTGACTGTTATTTTTTTGAACAAACTACCATCACCATGAACCAAATCTATTCATCCCTTCTTATTCTTACCCTGTCTTGCGGGGTTGCCTTCGCGCAACTCGATGCCGGCAATCCCTTGTCCGGTCTCGAAAAACTCAAGGATTTCAAAACGATGCGCGCGTCGTCTTCCGATCCCGATTGGCGCAATGGAAATGGCGATTGCCGCTGGATCAAACCCGGCGGCAGCTTGACGTTGGCAGACCTCAAAGGCCCCGGCGAAATCGTTCATTTCTGGTGCACGATTGCCGATCAGGAGCCGAACTATTCCCGCTTGCTCACGCTGCGGATTTATTGGGACGGCGAAACCAACGCCAGTGTCCAATGTCCGATTGGTGATTTCTTTGGCATAGGCATGGGCGTTGACAAACCGTTCACTTCATTGCCGGTTCGCGTGAGTTCCGATGGTCGCGGCCGCAATTGTTATTGGCCGATGCCATTCCGAAAATCGGCGCGCGTCGTCGTCACCAATGATGGCAAAGAGCCGTGCGATGCGTTCTACTATTATATTGACTGGCAAAAACTGCCATCGTTGCCGGACGACAGCGCTTATTTTCATGCCATGTATCGGCAGGAATTTCCGTGCGTGATGGGACAGAATTATAGGATCGCAGACATCAAAGGACGCGGACAATATGTGGGCACAGTATTGAGCGTTTATTTGAGTTCGCCGGGCTGGTTTGGTGAGGGCGACGATTTCTTTTTCATTGATGGCGAAAAGGAACCGAGTTTGCGCGGAACCGGCACGGAAGATTATTTTTGCGACGGCTGGGGTTTCCGTGAACAGGCCGGGCCATTTTACGGCACGCCGCTTTGGGAAGGTTATGACACGGGCGACCGCGGCAGTGCTTATCGCTGGCATATCGCCGACCCGGTCGCCTTTAAGAAATCACTGCACGTTGAGATTGAACACAAGGGCGCGCAGGATTTTCCCGATGGAACGTCCACCGGTTTCACTGAACGCGACGATTTGTTTTCCAGCGTGGCGTTCTGGTATCAAATCGGATCGCACGCGCCTTATCCGCCGTTGCCGCCCGGGCCGGATCGCCTCCCGTTTCACGAATGGATTATGCTCAAAGGTTACACCGCCGTCGCCACGGCAAAGCATTCCGACGACCCACTTGAAGTGCAGTCTTTGGATGGAGTAACTGATGGCAAGCAACTATGGTTTCATCCGCGCAACGACAAGGGATGGGTGGAGGTTTCGTTTGAAACGGAAACGAATCAAACCATCGAACTGACTGCCAAAATGGTTCATTCCTATGACTACGGAATCTATCGCGTGCTGCTCGACGGCAAACAAATCGCTCAACTTGACCTTTACGATCCTGAAATAGTTCCCACTGCGGAAAAACTCGGGACCCAAAAACTGGCGGGGGGAACTCATACCTTGCGATTTGAATGCGTTGGAAAATCGCCCAAGTCGGGAGGATACTTGCTTGGTTTCGATGCTTTGGTGGTGCGTGTTCCTGCTTACAGCCGGCCTCCGAGCATTGATTTGCGAACGCTGCAAAAGAAAAATCCATGAACCTGGCGCGGTTGATTTTTCGACTGTTTCATTGCCGACGTAGTTACCTTAAAACTTGCGCTGCGAATGGAGCATTCATTTGGTTTTTTAATGTGGGTGTGTTGCGGGGAGACCAGCTTCTCTGGCATACGGTTCGATTGGACAATCAAGGCGAACTTTTAAGTTGGGTAAATTCAGACGCTCCTTATGATAAAATCTTGAAAGCGGATTGGACTATGTTTGAAAGTATCTCAGTTCAGTCCAATGGTTATCGGACTTACTTTACTTATCCAGAATTCAACGGCACGAATGATCCGGCGCAGCCACTCTTCGCCGGATGATCGTGGGCACACAATCCCGCCGGACTGTTTGCCATGCTGACCGACTCGGCGCTTCTCTATTACGCTTACAGTGGCGACCATGTTGTCATGGATAGAGTTCGCGAAATGCTGGATCACATGCTGGCTGACGGAACTACTGCCGCCACGGATTCGTGGGCGCAAGTTCCTTATTCAAGTTCGGACGCCGGCAATCCAATCTACCGTGGCGGCACGGATACGATTTATTGCGATCAAGAAGGCCACACGCCCTGCGGGCGCGGTGACGGCGTGGGTTACTTGGAACCGGACAAGATTGGTGAACTAGGATTTGCCTACCTCCAGTTCTATGAGTTCACATTAGAGAAGAAATATCTTCAAGCAGCGTTGCATTGCGCGGATGGGCTGGCATCCCACATTCGGGCTGGAGACGAGCGGCATTCGCCATGGCCTTTTCGAGTGGATGCCGTCACGGGCACTAAAATTCGTGAAGAATATACTGCGGATACAATTGGTCCCATCCGTCTTTTTGACGAGCTGCTCCGGCTTAAACTAGGCGATCAAAAAACTTACTCTCATGCCAGAAACATGGCCTGGAACTGGTTGATGAAGTATCCAATGCAAAATCAGGTATGGGCACAATACTTTGAAGACGTGTTGATTTATCCTGATTATCGAATTAATCGAAATCAGTATTCGGCGCTGGAAACCGCACGCTATTTACTTCAGCACCCGGAAATGGATCCGCAGGCGCTCACACACGCAAAAAAAATTCTGGACTGGGTGGAAGGTTTCTTCGCCAAAGACTCGACCACTATGGCCGGACTTCATGAAAAAGGATTACAGTGGGGTGCGGAAGTGCTTTCCGAACAAGTCAATGACATGGATAAAATGGCCAGCCACACCGCGCGTTTCGCCTCGGTGTGCGCACTTTATTATGAAGCCACCGGCGACGTCAGCTACCAAGAACGCGCTTTTCGCTCCTTCAATTGGGCGAGTTATGCGTCACGCGAAGATGGATTAGTGATGGGAGGCGGCTCGGTGCCTGCTTACAGCTGCTGGTTTTCGGATGGTTACGGTGATTACCTGCGCCACTTTCAAAGAGGGATGGCTTCCGTGCCGGAATGGGCGCCGGCAAAAGGATCGCATTTGCTCGGTTCAACTTCCGTCGTGCGTTCCATTCACTACGGCGATGGCCGGATTGATTACCGGACATTCGAAGACAAATCCCGCGAAGTGCTGCGATTGCATGAAGCACCGCAGTTCGTTCGCGCTGGCTGGACACGATTGCCGCGATTGGAAAATTTTCAGGGGCACAATCAGGGATACACTATGGAAGCAATTGCCGACGGCGGATTTGTAGTTCACATCAGGCACGAACATTCTGGAAAAATCCAGATGCGTTTTGAAACTAAAACCGGTTCTTGAAAGTTGGTTCGACCTGCTTGCGAAATTTTCCCGGGGTCATTCCAATTTTTTGCGTGAATACCGTGTGCAGGTATTCGCCGTAGTTAAAGCCTGTTTTTTCCGCGATTTGCGTTAGACTCCAATCAGTGTCCGTCAGTAGTTGTTTGACTCGTTCCAGCCGCAACCGCCGCACTTCGGCTTTAGGTGAGCGTCCCATCTGACTCGCAAAGCGCCGTTCAAAAACACGCCGGGACATGCCCGCCGCCTTCGTCACTTCATTGATGGTAATCGGATCAAATGCGTGATCACGAATGAAACGCAGGCCGATGGCCAACTGGCGATCATCCAAAGCCAGCACCTCCGTGGAACGGCGGGTGACAATTCCACTTGGTGGAATGAGAATGGGTTTGGCGGGAGGTTTGCCGCCGGCCATCATCCGTTCGAGTAAGGTTGCCGCATCGTATCCGATGCGAAGCGTGTCCGGCACCACGCTACTTAGAGGCGGGTCGGAAAGTTCACAAAGAATCTCGTCATTATCCACGCCGATAATGGCCACTTCCTCGGGCACGGCCAGACCTAAATGGCGGCAGAGATTTAAGACCTGTTGGCCACGAATATCATTGCAAGCCATAACCCCGATTGGTTTGGGAAGTGAAACCAACCAATGGCCGAGGTCTTCCTGAAAGAGCAAACCTTGTCTCTCATATCCGATGGTTTGCGCTTCCGTCGCCTGCATCGGCGGACGATAAACCTGACACGAAAAATCGGATTGTGCCAATCGTTCCTGAAACCAGCGGGAACGTTTGTCGGAATAATTGGCTCCCACGAATCCGCAAAACGCATAATGCCGGAATCCCCGGTCCATCAGGTGTTCGGCTGCCAGAGTTGCGACTTTGCAATCGTCGGTATCTATGAGAGGCAAACCAAAACCACTGACCGAGCCGCGCAAATCCACCGTCGGCGCTCCGAGCCGTGTGATGAAAGCGGCCATTTCCGGCGTTTCCACACGGGCAATAATCCCATCGCCATTCCAGTTTTTGAGCCACGCTGGAAAAGAGTCGGTCCACTTCCATTCATCGCTTTGCACAGACCATTCGTGATGTTCGCGCACAAATTTGGCGATGCCCAAAAACAATCCCCGGCCATAGGCCCGCGATGATTCAATGAGCAAGGCCACCCGCCGGCCACGATTTCGGAAAATTTGATGCGGATGAAGCTTCATGTAGAATAACTTGATTAAATTGCTTTTCAACCGGCTGGCCCAACCAGGATTATTCGACGTTCAAATCCAATGTCAAAAACTTTAATAATTTCTGGAGCAGATTGTTTGGTTGCTGCATGGCAGCGGCTTTTTTATGTGTGTTATTTGCGAGATTAGACGTATTTTCAATAAATCTTTTGCTTCGCAAAAGCTTAATAGAAAAACGCGAACTCTCAATGACAATCATTCCAATTTCCGGCAGAAAGAATGGAGGCCACAATTTCAATTGCGGCCGGCAATCGTTTATAGGATGAACAAACCGGGACCAAGATTTTTTATAAAACTCTCACTGCTATTCGTGGCCGATTCTTTTATTGTCGGATGAACCTCGGCTCCAGTTACATGAGCATCTCTCAATCCAAAACTGAAATGAAAGCAGCCGCGCTGGTTCGCATGAGCGGCATCACCAAACGTTTTGGTAATGTGACCGTTTTGGACGATGCGGGGTTTGAAGTGCGCAGCGGCGAAGTCCATGTTTTGGCCGGCGAAAACGGCGCCGGCAAAAGCACGCTCATCAAAATCCTTGCCGGGGTTCATACGGAATTTGAGGGAAGCATTCAAATCAACGGGCGCGAAGTCCGGCCCCAAACGCCGTTGGAAGCCAACGCTCTGGGCATTGCGGTCATTCATCAGGAATTATCGCTGGTCGGTTCCATGAGTGTGGCTGACAATATTTTTCTTGGCCGGATGCCGACGCGCGCAGGAATGGTGCGAGATGCCGAACAACAAAAAAAAGCCATTTACTGGATCCAACAACTCGGACTGGACATTGATGTTCAACAATCCGCCGAGCAATTTCCCGTCGCCATTCAACAGCTCATCGAAATTGCCAAGGCTTTGAGTCAAAATGCCAACATCATTGTTATGGATGAACCGACCAGCGCGTTGAATGCGCCGGAAGTGGAAAAACTTTTTGCGCTCATTCAATCCCTCAAAGCCCGCGGCTGCGGCATCGTTTATATCTCGCACAAAATGGAAGAAATCGAGCGCGTCGCCGACCGCATCACCGTGTTGCGCGACGGAAAATGGATTGGCACGGCGTCAAGCAAAGAATTGCCGATTTCAAAATTGATTCATTGGATGGTCGGACGTGAAATCAGCGAACAATTTCCGCGCCACATGCCGCATTTGGGTGAAGAACGGCTGCGCCTGGAAAATTACAGTGTTTTTCCCGATGAATTTTCCAAAAAACCGGCCGTTCAAAATGTTTCGTTGTCGGTTCGCGCGGGTGAAATTCTTGGCATTGGCGGATTGCAGGGATCGGGCGCGAGCGAACTTTTTCACGGACTGTTCGGCGCTTATGGTTCGGCCACGCGGGGCGCGGTTTATTTGGACGGAAAAAAAGTTTGTTTTGTCTCGCCGCGCCGGGCCATTGAATCCGGCGTCGCTCTGCTCACCAACGACCGCAAAGCGACGGGATTGGTTTTGCCGCTTTCCATCATCGCCAACACGACGCTCGCGGGACTGCGCGAACTTTCGCCCGCCGGCTGGCGACAGCCTGCGCGCGAACGTGAGGCGACAAAAAAAATCACTTCGTTGATGAACTTGCGCGCCGCGTCGCTGGATTTGGAAGTCAGCGCGCTTTCCGGCGGCAACCAGCAGAAAATCGCCATGGCGAAATGGCTGCAAATCCATCCCAAACTTATCCTGCTCGATGAACCGACGCGCGGCATAGATGTTTCGGCCAAGCGGGAAATTTATCAATTGATGAACGAATGGACGGCGCAGGGAATCGCCATTTTGCTGATCACTTCTGAAATGCCGGAACTGCTGACGTTAAGCGACCGGATTATTGTTTTGCATCGTGGAAATTGCGCCGGCGAATTTTCACGGAAACAAGCCACGCCGGAAAACATTCTTTCCGCCGCCATGGGGTTAAATCCATTGGCCACTTCCGGGAATTTTCAAAACTGATGCCTGACGCTTCCAAAGTGAAGGCGGAGAATCCGCTGAAAAAAATGGTGGCCAGCCCGGCGGGCCGCGCGTTGCTGGCGTTGCTGTTGGTGTTGATCCTCGGAATTATTTTCAACGCTGACGGCGCTTTCTTCAAAATCGGCACCCACCGGGACGCGCTGCGGCAAATGTCCGTTTATGGAATTTTGGCCTGCGGCATGACGCTGGTGATCATTTCCGGCGGCATTGATTTGTCGGTGGGCAGTGTGCTGGCCTTGGCGGCGGTTTGTGGCGCGAGAATGGCGATCCATTGGCATTGGACGGGTTGGCTGGTGCTGCCCATTTGTCTGGCCATTGGCGGCGCTTGCGGCGGCTTGTCCGGTTTTGTCACCGCGCGTTTGCGGGTTCAACCGTTCATTGCGACGCTGGCGATGATGGTCTTCGCGCGGGGCCTGGCAAAATATGCTTCCGGTGGAATGAAAGTTTCCACGGCGATTGCGAACGCCGACGGCACTTACCGCTATGTGGAGGTGCCTCATTTTTTTCGCATGATTGACAGCCGGATTTTGGGCGGCAATTTCTCGGTGGTGACGTTGATTTTCATCGCTTGCGTGGCGACCTCGTGGCTGTTGATGTCGAAACATCGCTGGGGACGTTATCTTTATGCCATCGGCGGAAATGAAGAAGCCTCGCGTTTGTCAGGCGTGCCGGTGGTGGCGATGAAAACATTCGCCTACGTCATTTCGGGAATGTTCGCCGCCGTCGCGGGTATTTGCCAGGCGGCGCAGGAACAGCAAGGCGACCCGGAAGCCGGAGCCGGTTACGAATTGATTGCCATTGCGATGGTGGTGATTGGCGGCACGAACTTGATGGGCGGGCGCGGCGGGATCGGCCTGACGTTGCTCGGCGTTTTGACGATGGGTTATCTCGACAAAATTTTAAGCATCAATGCCGTTCCTGAAGCGGCCCGTTTGGTCTTGACCGGCATCATCATTGTCGCCGCCGTTTTGACTCAACGACGCAAAACAACCTGAACCTAAAAATTATTTCCAAATTTATGAATACAAAAAAATCAATTCAAATGGCCGCCGGAGTTCTCGCTCTTTTTGCCGTTGTTTTCAACGGCTGCAAAAAATCCGGCGAAGCTGCAAATGAAAATTCCACTGCTTCCGCTCCGGTGCAAAAGCAATTTATTATCGGCATGTCGCAATGCAATTTAGGCGAACCCTGGCGCGTGCAAATGGACGCAGACATCGCGGCCGCGGCCGCCAAGCATCCCGAACTCAAAATCATTTTCAAGGACGCGCAAAACGACACGCTCCAACAACGCGCGCAAGTCGAGGAATTCGTCAGTTCCAAAGTGGATTTGCTCATCATCAGTCCCAAGGAAGCGCAGCCGTTGACTGAACCCGTTGCGCGCGCGATGGACGCCGGCATTCCGGTCATCGTCCTTGACCGAAAACTTTTGGGCGACAAATACACCTGCTTCATCGGCGCGGATAATAAAAAAATCGGCAAAGCCGCCGGCCAATGGATTGCCAGGACTCTCGGCGGCAAAGGCAATGTGGTTGAGCTGATGGGATTGCAAACGTCCACGCCCGGTCAGGACCGGCACAACGGATTTCTCGAAGGCATCGCCGGCACGGACATCAAAATTATTTTCAGCGCCGACATGGAATGGCTCGAACCCAAAGCGCGGGATGAAATGGAATCCGCATTGTCGCGCTTCGACAAAATTGATCTGGTCTATGCTCATAATGACGATGGCGCTCACGGCGCGTATTTGGCCGCCCAAGCCGCCGGCCGCGAAAAACAAATGAAATTTGTCGGCATTGACGCCTTGCCGCAAGAAGGGGTCGCTTATGTCAAACAGGGAATTTTGGAGGCGACGTTCCAATATCCGACCGGCGGCGCGGAAGCGATTGACACCGCGCTGAAAATTCTGAACGGCGAAAAAGCGCCGAAAGAAATCACTCTCAGCACGCGAATATTTGACAAAGAAAACGTCACGCAGGGCGGTGCGGCCTTGAATTAAACCGTCACCTTTGGTTGCCAAACAATTTTCGCGTGAATCAAAAATACGCCATTGGCTTGGATTACGGGACGAACTCCGTTCGGGCGCTGATCGTTGAAGCAACTCATTGACATTCGCAATGACGTCAGAAAATAAAATTAAAAGGCTTCAAGAAAACATTTCTGAATTTCCAAAATGACAACAAAATTAAAATCCAAACGGGTTTATCTCGTTTCCAGCGGTGATTTACGTCTGTCAGCCAATCAAAAATGCTGGCCGGAACAGTCAAAAATGGAAGCGGCTCTGGCCAAAGTTCTGAAGGCTGAAGGCTGGACAGTGGTGCGCGCTCACCCTTACGACCAGCAAAAGAAACATGGATTCATTGATTCGCAAAAAATGGGCATGGAAGTTTTTCGCAGGCTTGATCCTGACGCGCCGCTCATCGTGGCGGAAAGTGTTTGGCAATACACTCACCATGTTTTGGCCGGACTGATGACGCATCGCGGGCCGATTTTGACAGTGGCCAACTGGAGCGGCCGGTGGCCGGGATTGGTCGGGATGTTGAATCTGAACGGTTCTTTGACCAAAGCGGGCGTTGATTATAGTTCTCTTTGGAGCGAAAATTTCACCGATAATTTTTTCAAGAACGGTTTGCGACAATGGCTCGAACAGGGGGTCGTCGCCCACGACCAAAGTCACGTGAAGGATTTGTCGCTTCTGAAATTGTCGGAAACGGATGAAAAATTTGGCCGGGATTTTGGCCGGAATTTCAAACAAAAAAAAGCCATTCTCGGCATTTTCGACGAAGGCTGCATGGGAATGTATAACGCCATCATCCCGGACGAATTGCTCCATCGCACCGGCGTTTTCAAGGAGCGCTTCAGCCAATCTTCGCTTTATGTCGCGATGCAAAAAATTTCAGACGACGAGGCCCGGGAAATTTTTGATTGGCTCAAACGCAAGGGAATGAAATTCAACATCGGACAAGACGAGGAAACTGAATTGACCGAACGACAAATTCTTCAGCAATGCAAAATGTATGTGGCCGCCGTCCGCATCGCGGATGAATTCGGCTGCGCCGCCATTGGCATTCAATATCAGCAGGGATTGAAAGATTTGACGCCCGCCAGCGATTTGGCTGAAGGTTTACTGAACAACACGGATCGTCCGCCGGTGAAACATGAAAAAACCGGCCGCCTTCTTTTTGCCGGCGAAGCCGTGCCGCATTTCAACGAAGTGGACGAATGCGCCGGTTTGGACGGACTTATCACTTATCATCTCTGGCGTAAATTGGGTTTTGCGCCGGAGAACACGTTGCATGACTTGCGCTGGGGAGAGCACTACCAAGGCAATGGCCTGAACGATTACGTCTGGGTATTTTTGATTTCCGGCGCCGCGCCACCGGCACATTTCATCGGTGGCTACAAAGGCGCGAGCAGCGAGCGTCAGCCGCCAATGTATTTTCGTTTGGGCGGCGGCACCTTGAAAGGCGTTTCCAGGCCGGGTTTCATTGTCTGGAGTCGCATATTTGTCATGAACGGCAAACTACATTGCGACCTTGGCGTTGGCCGGGTTGTTAAATTGCCGCAACCGGAAACCGAACGTCGCTGGCACGAAACCACGCCGCAATGGCCGATCATGCACGCCGTTTTAAACGGCATCACCCGCGACCAAATGATGGCGCGTCATAAGGCCAACCATATTCAGGTAATCTATGCGCCCAATGAAAAAGCGGCGCATCGTGCTTTGCAGATTAAAGCGGCGGCGCTCGCTGAATTAACCCTTGAAGTGCATTTGTGCGGCAAGGTGACTTTATGAATGTTGCCGTTCATTCATTTGCGGCATGACCACTATGGAAATTGATAAACCCCTTGTAAAATTTGGTGCATCCGGCAGGACTCGAACCTGCAACCTTCTGATCCGAAGTCATAAAACGGGCTTTTGTCGTGTTTAATTATTATTGGATGTCGCAGTAAATTGCCCGTCGTTATTGATTGTTTCTCGTTTTTGCTTTTGTTGTCGCTGGAGGCGATTTGTTCTAAAAACAGCAACCAGTATCAGATTGCAGTATCAGATTTTGCATTTTGAAAATTAAAAAGTTCAACTCAAATCCGAATCCCACAAATGTGATTCCGCCCCAGCGCCTAAACTTGCTAGTATGATATTATGTGCCTTTCTCATAAGTGTATATTTCAATTATCTGGTTGCTTTGGCGCGTCCGGGTGGAAAAAAATCAATGCGTGCTCATAAGTTTGTAACGATTTCGCCGTCTGTGCAGCACTGACAACTGTGGCAGGGTCGTTTGGATTGTCCGCATTTTGTCGTATTGCGGTTGCGATCAAACTTTTTTGCACATCGTTCAGCGGCGTTTGCAAAGATTTATCATCATCCCCAACGGTGCATTGCGCTGAAACGTCCGGCCAATTTGTGTTCTTGTTCTGGTCTGAAAGAGTCAATACACGATCCAACGTCGGCGCGCTCTTGATTCTTGGACTTGGCAGAAATGGATTTTTTGGGTCTGCATCAAGCGACAACCAATCGCGAAGCGTTGCCAAAATTGAAGCGTGGTCATACGGCGCTTCACCGGGTGAAGCCCTGAATACAGTGCCGGGTTGGACATACGAGGAAATCACAATCACCGGAACTCGCACGCCGTAGCGGCTGAAATCAAATTTACCATCGCGCGACTGTGGTTGCGGCTGGGGCGGCGCGGCTCCGGTCGGCGGTGGCACATGGTCGTAACAGCCCCCGTGTTCATCAAAAGTAATCACCAATAAAATTTTATCCCGATACGGACTATTGCGAATTGCCTGATAAACGTCGGCGAGAAATTGTTCGCCCCGGCAGACATTATGCGGCGGGTGGTAATCGCTGGGATAATCAATTTCAAACAGACGCAGTTCCGGCATAAATCTCGGTTCAACGAAGGAATACGCCGGTAATTTTGCAGAAGATTGGGCATCGGCATCAGCCCGGCACAAATTTTTGAAAGTCACGTATAGGTGAAAATGGTCGTCGAATATGGAAAGTCGCGGGAAAAACTGCCCCGATGTCAAAGAGGGAATCAGAGTTGTATCATGGAACACTCCCCATGATTTTCCCTGACTTTCAAGCACATTGAAAATCGTCTGGATGTCGTAAAGTTCATAATCGTCATTATTGATATGGCCGTCCGAAGAGCCGGTATGGACGAATCCGCGATTCGGCCAGGTTTGGGATGGCGCAGAAGCAAACCAATGGTCGCAAACGGCGAAACTGCGCGCGAGTTGATTGATGACATTTGCCTCCTTCGGTCCAAACGATTGCATGATTTGGCCTGCCGCTGCTGTCCCGGCAGCGGTGGTCGAGTAATTTTGAAGAAAACCACTCATGTCCGCCTGTGCATTTGGTGCGGGCGCGGAAGTTCCGAATATCTGAAATGTGATGTTATCAAATTCCTCATGCGGGTCGGGCGTGGGAACAACGCTCGGATTATTGGCCGGTGGCCAGCCGGTTGGCGGTCGGCAGGCAAAGATTTTGGCAAAGATTTTGGAATTGTTCAATTCGTTGGAAAAAGCATTGGCCGACAAACCTTCAAAAGTTGTGGGCGACTGCGGCGGAATGTTGAACGGCGGCGGGTCCGTTTGATCGTCATACAGCCAGCCAAGCAAATTATCGAAAGAACGATTTTCCATCATCACCACGACAATGTGTTCGATATTTTCCATACCTGTTTTTTAGATACCCGTTCAGTATCGGACAAACTTGTTTGTGGTCAAGTTTGCTTCACGCCTGAAACATTCTATGCGCCAGCGTAGCGGTGCATGGCGCATGAGCAATGCGACGATGTGTGTTTATGAAAAACAAACACCGCCGCCGCCGATGTCATTCTTGCAAAAATTGGTTTGAGCCTGATCCCCGAACCAAGTTTCACCAG
>Ga0207933_1000904_pt1 | contig 25403 bp, 22 predicted proteins | sample NGESurdeep092012_4_FD_184488 | JGI IMG/M metagenome (GOLD analysis project Ga0207933, IMG submission 184488) | Arctic peat soil microbial communities from Barrow, Alaska - NGEE Surface sample F53-3 deep-092012 (SPAdes) | ecosystem: Environmental > Terrestrial > Soil > Wetlands > Peat ... | reverse complement strand
GCCCCTCCGCGGCCAGTTTATTCGGATGAAGTTGAAGCGGCGTTCGCGCACCAGTTGTCGCGGCGTTCTTTCGCCGTGGCGAAGAATTTTCCAACCGCCTTGGCGTCACCTCTTCCGAGCGCGGACTGAAACTTTTTCAATTCCGCCACAAACACATCCACGGAGCGCGAAACATTTTTCCGGTTGGCAAGCGCGATGTCGCGCCACATCTCCGGCGAGCCGGACGCGACGCGCGTGGTGTCGCGAAAACCTGTCGCGCAAAGTTGTGACAGCGTTTTCGGATTTGCGGGATTCAAAACCAGATTTGCCAGCGCCGCCGCCACGATATGCGGCAGATGGCTGGAACGGCTGACGATATGGTCATGCAGTTGCGGCGTCAAGCGCACCGTTCGACCGCCGAGCGATTTCCAAAATTGCTCCACTTTTCGCAGCGACGCCGGGTTGGAGTTTTTCGTCGGCGTCAAAACGCAGACGGCGTTTTCAAAAAGATTTTCGCGCGCGGCGGCAACGCCGGTTTTTTCCGCGCCGGCCATCGGGTGCGAGCCGATGAAATGTGCCCCTGCCTTTCGGATGAGGCCGCAGACCTCCTTCACCACGCTCGTCTTGGCGCTGCCAACGTCGGTGACAATCGCGCCGCGTTTGAGCGCGGGCAGAAATTGCCGCACGAGCGGGCGCATTTGCGCAAGCGGGGTGCAAAGAATTATCAAGTCCGCATTTGAAACGGCGGCGAGCAGATCGGTCGTGGCGTAATCCACCGCGCCGACCTTCTCGCAATCTTTCAAACTGGCGGCGCGGCGCACGAAGCCCGCGACTTCGCGCGCAAGGCCGCGTCTTTTTGCGGCCAGCCCGATGGAGCCGCCGAGCAGGCCGACGCCGATGACGCTGATTTTTTGGAACTGCACGCGGCCAGTTTCAAGCTTCGAATTTCAAGTTTCAAGCTTGTTCCGCGCGGCTTCAAGGCAGGCGTCCTGAACCCGCTGGGTTTTCAGGGCGATTTCCGGCCACGCATCGTTCAGTTTTCCGGTAAAAATCTGGTTTGCAAAATTGCGGAACATATTTGACTCCTGCGCGGTCGCCGGATGGTCGCCGGATTCAATGTGCGGATGCTTTTTCAGAACGGGCCGGGCAAAAGGATTTGCGCCGTCGTTTTGAAATTCGACTTGGACGGTCTCAAAGGCCGCCTCGCCGCGAAAAGGATTCACAAAATCATGCACGTTCAAATAACCTTTTTCACCGCTAATGGTGAGAGTCTGCAGGTTGGCCGCGAGAAACGAGCAGTAAAATCCCGACGAAACGCCGCCGTCAAAAAAAAGTTCGCCTGAAAATTCCACCGGCACACCGGAGGGATCATTGCCCGCGCGTGAAATGATTTTCCCGTCAACGCGGTGCGGCATCTCCCAGTTCATTGTCCACAGCGCGAAACGGATGCAATACCAGCCGAGGTCGCCGAGGCAGCCGGCGGGTTCGAGCGTCTGGCTGGCGCGGATATTTGCGTGCAAAAAATCCGCCGCGCCGAGAAAACTGAAGTTTGAGCAGATGCGCTTGACCTTGCCGACGGAATTTCCATCGTTGAGCGTTTCGCGAATCTGTTCGAGACGGCGGTTGTGCATGAACATCACACCGTCCATAAATTGCACGCGGTTTTTGCGGCAGGCGGAAATCATTTCTTCAAGGTCGCCAGCGCTGACGGCGCATGGTTTTTCACAGACGATGTGCTTGCCCGCTTCCGCCGCGCGGACGACCCATTCCTTGCGCAAGCCGGTCGGCAGCGGAATATAAACGGCGTCCACATATTTTGACGCGAGCAATTCATCGTAGCTGCCAAATGCGGCCGGTTCAGTTTCAAATGGAACTTCCGCCTGGCATTCGACGATGAATTTGCGGCTGCGTCCGAGGTCGCGGCTCGCGACGGCGGTGACTTCAGAATTGCCACTGTGAAAAATCGCCCGCCAGTTTTTCCGCGCGATTTGCGCCGGGCCGACAATTCCAAAACGAACTTTATTCATAAATATCCTATTTAATAATCCTCGTCCCCATCATCTTTTTCGAGTTTTTTATTTTCGACTACGAGGATGACGATGAGGGCGAATTATTCGCCGCTTCGCGAATACGTTCCAAAATCAAATCGGCCATTCCGAAGTCGCTGCCGACGGCGGCCGAATACCAGACGAGCCTGCCGTTTTTTTCCGTCGGATTACGCCACGCCGGCTGACCGGCGGCAAGCCGTTCTTTCACCATGCGCTCCGGTTCGCCCAGCAAAACGGGGATGTCCTCCTGCGTGTGCAGGCCGTCGCTGATGAAAAACGGCACGACGACCAGATTTTTTGTCTGCGCGAGCAAATAACAATCCGAAATGCGCGGTGATTCTTCGAGGTAAATCGCGCGCACGTCGCAGTAAATTTTCAGCGCGCGGATCAATTCCGCCTGTCGTTCGACGGTCTTGCGGGAATTTTCATTTTTCCCCGTGCCATGGCCGGCGATGAACAGCGTAATGTCTTCGGGCTTTGGCGCGCGTGGAAATGGAAATTTTTTCACAACGTTGTCGGCGCGCGACAAAATGACCTTGGTCATGCTGTCGTGCGAGCCGACGGGGTGGCAGTAAAAAAGTGACGGGTGACGAGTAACAAGTGACAAGTTGTTCGGAAAACTGAAGCCCAGTTCTTGCGGGATGATTTCCGTGCTGAAATAGCCTTCGCTGATGAACAGCGGCGCAATAAAGATTCTTGGCGCGGAAATCTCCGCCAGCACTTTTTTAATGTGCGGCTCCTGTTTCCAAAAACCTTCGCGCACTTCGGCAAAAATCTTCCGCCAGCGCAGTTCCGCCGCGTGCTGGAAGACCGGCGCGGCAGACTGGTCATTCAAAACCGTGCCGTGGCCGAGGACAACCAGCGCGGCGTCGGAGAAATGTTCACTTTGCACACGCCCAAGTTGGCGCAGGCACTCGTCAACCGCAAGCACGTCAGGCGGCGTGATTTTTATTGAAACCTTTCCCGGTTTCTGGCGTCTTATATGCGAACATTGCAAACCAAACCAGCTAGCTCGATAAAAAACATGAACTTGACCAAACTTGCGATGGCCGCACTGACGGCCGCTTTCGGCATCACGATGGCCGCATCCGCCCAGGACAGCACCACCAACACCAATACGCTGCCGCCCGTATCAACCAAAACCGGCGTGACCTTTGAGACCGACATCAAACCCATTTTTGACGCCAACTGCATCGGCTGTCATGGCGACAACAGACCGGGTCACGGGATTGTTCTCACCAGCCTTGAGAGCACGCTGAAAGGCGGCAAGGACGGACCCATCATCGTCACCGGCGACAGCACCAAGGGCGATTTGGTCAAGTCAATCGCGCACATGGGCGACCCGCGGTCTTTCATGCCCAGAGCCAAACGAAGAGGTGAAAATGCAAAACCGCTCATGCCGGAACAGATCGGCCTGATCCGCGCGTGGATTGACCAGGGCGCAAAATAATTTTTAATTCAACAAAAAAGGGCGCAGTCCAAAGTGGATTGCGCCTTTTCAGTTTTCCAATTGTGCAAGCGGCGAACGTTTTTGTTCGCGGAGCCTTTGTTGTTCGTGCAGCGATCCGATTTTTTCGGCTTCGGAAATATCCGGACGGCTCGCCCTTTGCGTCAGCGCGGCGATCTGGCGGTCGAGAAACTGGTTCCGCAGATTTTTAACCATGTCCGCAAGCTGCGTTTCAGGATTTGGAATTTTACGCTCTTCCGCGACCGCCTCGGTGACGAGGCTTCGCATTTCAGCCAAATCGCACCCGTCCAAAAACGCCGCAAGATTTTTCCACGTTTCATTTTGCTGCGCGGCCAGCCTTTGCCCGATGATTTGCCGCGCAATCGGATTTTGCACCCAATCCAATTCCAAATGCAGTGCCGCCGTTGCCACCAATTCGTCGTGGAGCAAAAGCAGTTTGAGAAGATGAAATTCCAATGGCGACGGACGCGGCGATTCCGGCTGCGTTGCACTCTCAAATGATTCCCCTTCGCTTTCAGCAGCCGGAATTATAGTCGCGGGAATTTTTTTGAATTCCGCGCGCACGGCCTCCGGCGAAACGCCGAGCCGCAGCGCGGTTTTTTGCGCGTAAGTGTCAACCAAAACCGCTCTGGCTGTTTTGTGGACGGCCTCGGCCATCGCCCGCAAAACGCCCAGCCGGCCTTTGTCGGAAGCGATTTCGTTTTGCGAACAAAGCCGGTTCAAATAGTAATCGAAAAACCCTTCGGCTTTGGAAATCAGTTCGCGGAATTTTTCGCCTCCGAAATTTTTGATGAAACTGTCCGGGTCATGCGGCGACGGCACGACGGCCACGCGCACGGCAAGGCCGGACGCGAGCAAATGATCCAGCGAGCGGACGGCGGCGTTTTGCCCGGCCTCGTCGGAATCGAAACACAAAACAACCTCGTCAACGTAGCGCTTTAAAATCCGCGCGTGCTGGCCGGTGAAGGCCGTGCCTTGCGGCGCGACGACGTTCTGCACGCCCGCCATGAAGCACGCGATCAAATCCAACTGGCCCTCGCAGACGATGGCTGACTGCGCGTCGAGAAGCGCGCGTTTGGATTTGTCGAGGCCGAAGAACACCTTGCTCTTCGTGAAAATCGGCGTCTCCGGCGAGTTGACATACTTGGCGGTTTTTTCGTCGCCGGACAAAATCCGCCCGCTGAATCCAATCACCCTGCCCTGCTCGTCGCAAATCGGAAATATGAGCCGTCCGCGAAACCGGTCGTAGTGATTTCCAGTTTCTTCCTTGCGTATGATCAGTCCGGCTTTTTCGACGAGCGCCAAATCGTAATTTTTACTTTTCGACCAGTTCACCGTGTCGTCCCAAAGTTCCGGCGCGGCACCGAGCCGGAACAGTTTTATCGCCTCGGCGGAAACGCCGCGCTTTTCCAGATAGTCCCGCGCATTTGTTCCGGCAGCTTCGTTGAGCAGGCAGTTTTGCCAGCGCTGCGTGATTTTTTCGTGGATTTCGAGCAGTTGATCTTTGAGATGACGCGATTGCAGTTCGGCGGGATTGCTGTCGAATTCGAGCGGAATTTTTGCGCGCTCGGCCAGCCGCCGGACGGCGTCCACGAATCCGATGTTTTCGTATTCCTTGACGAAGGTGAACACATCGCCGCCCTTGTGGCAGCCGAAGCAATGGAAAATCTGCTTGTGCGGATTGACGTTGAAGCTCGGCGATTTTTCCTTGTGGAACGGGCAGAGCGCGGTGAAGTTCGCCCCGGCCTTTTTGAGCGGCAGATGCGCGCCGATGACATCCACGATGTCGCTCGCGGCGCGGATGCGTTCGAGTGTTGCGGGGGAAATTCCGGCCATGCGCGTTCAGCGGCGCGAGCCGCCGTTCAGTTGCCGGTTCTCGGCGGCGGTTTGATGTGTTTAACGTCCAGCCGGCGCGTGTCAATCAACAGCATCCCGAGATTTTTTTTGACGAATCGTCCGGTGACCGATTGCACGAAGACCGAATTCTGAATTTCATGCACGCTGGGGAAAAAATTGCCGCTAAAACCCTTTTCCCCGCCGCCAAAGGTTTGCTGCTCATAGGCTGCTTGCGCCTCGATTTCATTCGCAGTATAGACGGGCGCGTTCAGCAAGGCGAGCGGAACCAGCAAAATGAAGGCAAAACGGATCATCCCCGCCGGCATTCCGAGGTAATACTCGCCGCCCTTGAAAGTGTCATGCTTGACCAGCCGCTCGGTGAAGCGCTCCTTGAGAAACACAAAACATAATAAAATCACCAGCGCCAGAGCCACATATCCCGCAACGTCGGAAATTGTCCTGCTCCACTTCAAGTAGGTGATGCACCACTGCGCGACGGTCGGATAACCCAGCCCGCACGTGATTGGCAGCGCCATCCACTGCAACATCGGCAGCAATTCTCTCGACAGGCCGTTACGCCGGCCGCGAAACACGCCAAAGCCCAGTGCAACCAAAAAGACGGCGTCAAACCAGCTGACCGACATATTGTTCGCAACCGATGACGCGGAATTTGCCGCAGCAACAATCATGGAATTGAAATTAGAGTTTCCGCGCTAAAACGCCAGTCAATTTTTCACGGCGGATTCGACGCCAGCCAGAAGCGGACGTTGGCCGCCTGCGAATCGCGCGGGCTCAAGTCCAGAAATTTCAGATAATGCGTCCGCGCCGCCGCCTTGTCGCGCATCTGCTGCGCGTCAATGTCCCCCAGCACGAGCTGCGCACGCGCGTCGGACGGATCCGCCGCCGCAATTTTTTCCAGCTCGTCCACCGCGTCCGTGACGTAGCCCGACGCCTTGAGCGCAAGCGCGAAAATGTAACGGGCGTCCTCCGAATCCGGCTGGATGGCCAGCGCCATTTCGCAGGCGGCGAGCGACTGCTTGAAATCCTTCAGCCGATACGCCAGCACGCTGTAATTATAGTGCGCCTCGAACCATGACGGATCCAGTTTCGCGGCCTTTTGATACGATTGCGCCGCGTCCGGCAGGCGCGAGTCCTCCTCAAACGTCCGCGCCTTCGCGAACTCACCCGACGCCGCTGCCCGGTCGCCTGCTTTCGGTTTTCGCGGCGACAAATAAACATATCGCGGAAAAACCGGCGGCGGCGGCGGAACAACTTTCGCGGGCTGCGGCACGGCAGGCGGATTTGAAGCCGCGCTTGATTCGGCGAATTCGTTTTTCAAGCCCGGCTCCGGCAGCGGCGTCACGCCGTTTTTGGAAAAATTTTCCTGCGCCGGGGAACCCTGCCAGCGGGGCGGATTCAAACTGCGCGGCGGGGCGGTTGATTGCGACTGCGGCGGCGAAGTTTCAACAATGGTGCGCGGCGGCGTGTGCGCCTGCTGCTGCATTTTCGGCGACAACAATGGACGGACGGCAACGGGCGATTGCGTTTTCGTCTCGCTCACGACCGGCGGTGGCGGCGGGGCGGTTTGATTTTCGGTTTCCTGCGGCGGATTCATAGCCGCGACTGCGGGCGGCTGTTCGAGATCGTTCATCACGGCGTTCACGGCGTCCCAGTCCGCCGGGCGCGGTGTGAGCGCAAGATACGCGCGGTAATTTTCCAGCGCGGCCTTGTTGTCGTGCAGATACTTGGCGCTGACCGTCGCAAGGTTCAGGATCGCTGGCGCAAAACCGGGATGATGCTGGATTGCGGCGGCGAAGAATTGCGCCGCGTCTCGCGGGCGACCGCGTGCGGCACGCGCCAGCCCGAAGTCATTTAACGCCTCGGGATTGTTGGTGTTCATGTAATATGCCGTGCTGAAACTTTTTTCCGCCGGCGCGATTTCGCCCGCTCCGAGTTGCGCCGCCCCGAGCTTCAGCCAGCCTTCCGGTTCGTTGTTCCGGCGCAACGTGTAGGCGGTGAATTCGGTTTTTGCGGAATCAAATTTTTTCTGCTCCAGCCACAGGCAGCCGAGATTGTAGTGTGCTTCCGTCAGGTCGCGGTCAAGCGTCAGCGCACGATTGTAAGCCGCCGCCGCGTCATCGGCCCGCCCGGCGTGCTGCAGCGCGACGCCGTAATAATTCCACGCCTGGGCGTTCGACGGCAAAAGCGTCGTGGCTGTTTTCAACTGTTCAACCGCCTGGGTGAAATCGCCGCGATCAAGGAATTTTTTTCCATTGAGCAGCGCGCGGGGACCCGCCGGCGTGCAGCCCGCGATGAAAGCCGCCAGCAGGAAAGGAACAGCGCCGCGTATAATCCGATTTTTTGTGACCTGCATCGGCTTTGGTGTTAGCATCCGCGCCCGAAAGTGTCAAGAAACGCGCTGATACAATTTGTTTTTCTGGTGATGTCGCTCGCGGGGTTTCAAGCCCGTGCCGCCAGTCCGTTTTCATTTCAATCCACCAACACGTCGGCGCGCGTCGTCATTGTCGAAAACACAAACGCCATCTTGAATTTTCAGCCGGACGAAAATGTCGTGCAGTCCATGGTCAATCGCGGCCTCACACATTTCACCGGCAGGGCGACTGCTGCCGAAGCGTGGCGCAGTTTGGTTTCAACGCAGGACGTTGTCGGCATAAAAGTTTTTTCAGCCGCAGGTGAATTGAGCGGCACGCGGCCAATCGTCGTCGCCGCCGTGGTTCACGGATTGCTCGACGCCGGATTGCCGGCGACAAACATCGTCATCTGGGACAAGCACGCGGACGATTTGCGCGCCGCCGGATTTTTCAAGCTCGCCGCGCAACTCGGCGTGCAGGCGGCGGGCGCGATGGAATCCGGCTACGACCCGACGAATTTTTATCTGCCGGACAGCCCCGTCATCGGCAATCTGGTTTATGGCGACCTGGAATTTGGAAAAAAGGGGCTCGGCGTCGGGCGAAAATCCTTTGTCTCGCTGCTTGTCAGCCGGCAGATCACAAAAATAATTTCCATCGCGCCGCTGCTGAACGAAAACGAAATCGGCGCGTGCGGACAGCTTTACAGCCTCGCGCTCGGCGGCGTGGACAACACGTTCCGTTTTGAAAGCGACGCCGGGCAGCTTGCCGTCGCCGTGCCGGAGATTTACGCGCTGCCCGCGCTCGGCGACCGCGTCGCGCTCGACATCACCGACGCGCTCATCGGCCAATACGAGGGCAGTTCGCGCGGGCTGTTGCAGTATTCGTTCGTGCTGGACCAGCTTTGGTTCAGCCGCGATCCCGTCGCGCTCGACACGCTCGCCATCAAGGAACTGGAGCACGAACGCCGCGCCCTCGACGCGCCGGAATTCAAGCCCAACCTCGAACTTTACGCCAACGCCGCGCTGCTCCAGCTCGGCGTGAACGAGACGAATAAAATCCAGGTGGAGAAAATTAAATGAAAATGTTGACACAGATTTCACGGATTCAACTTAACGCTTTCACCCATAAAAGTTACTTGCAAAACTGGTGAAACTGATTAGAGTCGCAATTAGGAAACGAAACCAACCTAAATAAGCCTATGAATAAAATATCGGCCAAGAGCATTCAGATTTTTATAGCTGGCGCTCTCGCTCTTGTTGGTTTTCATGCGATTATCCGAGCGCCTTACTTTCTTGCTAATTCTAATCATATTGCTTTAGCCAGCGACATTTTTGAATGTTTTGGATTGCTGATTGGAATAGCAATGCTCTTTGGAAACGCGCGGGCGATTTGGTGGGCACGGATTTTTCTTTTGCTGGGTATCGGAGAATCTTTCGTCCCGATTTTTTTCAGCATATTTCATGTGTTCTCGTTGAAGGCGAATTTGAGTTTTGGAAGCGTGGCCAACTTCCTGACTCCGGCCATTCTTTTTGGACTGCTCTTGTGGAGTCATTCAAAACGTTTTCGAGATGTGTCGGATGCCTGACTTTGAATCGTTACGCCTTCCAAACTTTTCCGTCCGCAGTTTTGATTCCGGCCATCGCGTTGCGCGTATCCGCAATCAATTGCGATTGACCGGGCAGGTTTAGATTCTAGACTTGCGCCGTGGCCGCATTTTACACATTGGCGATTTCCGAAGAAGCCATCGCGCAACTCCGGGCTTTGCCCAAGGAACAACGGCGACGGATTGGCGAACGCCTGACCCGAATGCAGAACGGACTGACCGGCGACGTGAAAAAATTGAGCGGCAAGGAAAACAAATATCGTCTGCGCGCCGGAGATTTCAGGATTTTGTTCGCGCTGGCGGGTGGACAAATCTCCGTTTATGCGGTAAAAGACAGGAAGGATGTTTATGAATAACGCAACCATGGCCGCGCCAAAGCCCGGCAAATTGACTTTGCAATCCATTTACGACGAAATGCTCCTTTTGCGCGAGCGGGTCGGAGATTTGGAGGATTTGCGCGAACTCAATTCCGCGATTGCCCGCAATGACAAAAAAAAACTGGTCGCGTGGGATTCCGCAAAAAAATCGCTGGACTTGGAAGATTGATTTACGCCTTCCAAACTTTTCCTTCCGCAGTTTGGATTCCGGCCATCGCGTTGCGCGTGTCCACGAAATCAGTCTTTTAATTTCTTCGCCACGTCGGCGGGCAGGAGTTTTTTCAGTTTCGGATGCGCTTCCACGAGGCGCATGATGTCGGTCAAATCTTTCTGCCGTTTGCTGGCGCGACGTTCCTTGTCGCGATAGGCCAGAAGTTTTCCGGCCAGCGTGTCCGGCAGGCTCGCGACGCGCATGAGGATGCCGTGAATGTCCGCCGGCACGGAGCGCCCGGGAAATTCCTGATAAACTTTCTCCGTGCTGACCTGCACGGAAACTTTTGAACGTCCCTGAAGGTTGACCGACCATTTGAATTTTTTCGTCTTGAAGCCCGCCGCCTGCAACGCCTTGACCGCTTCTTCAACCCGTTCGGACGCGATGACGATGTCCACGTCCGCCGTCGCCATCGGCTCGGTGGCCCAATGATTTACCGCCAGCCCGCCGATCATGCACCACGCGATCTCAAGGCGTTCGAGCGTCGCGACGAGCAGCGAGACATCGCCGCCGCCGCCCGCCGTCTGCCAGTCATAAAATTGCCGCATGGTCACGGCGGAAAGTTAATCGCCAAAAATCCGCCGGGCAAGCGGACATTTCACGCCCTGTCGCCACGGCGGGGCTTGGTTTGGTTTTGGCTTTGACTCGCAGTTGAAATTGCGGGTTATTTTCGGACGCCGCTTTGCGGCTTCAAATGGATTTTGAAAACTCGGTGCAAATGCGCTTGACAGAAACTTGATGGAGATATATCGCTTGCCTTATGAAAGCATTCACCACCATTTTTCTTCTGGGCGCAGCCATTTTTGTCAAATCCACATCTTCCGCCGCCGATGTTCTTGCAACGTCGCCAAGTCCACTTGAGCTTGTCATGAACTGCGGCGAATCAGGTTATACAACCAATCTTCCGGATAGGTTTATGGGTTCGGCTGAGTTCGGAAATGCCGACAACTCATCAACAAACATAGCAATGCAGGTGACCTTTCGGAACGTCAGCGAAAATTTAGTATTCATGCCAGACACTCTAATTCCTAATTTGTCAATTGTTTGGGACGGAAAGGAATACAAGCAACCAGTGCGATATTATGCATGGAGCGAAATTCCTCTCAAACCAAAGTCATGTATGTATCATTATTTTTACCTTTCTGATTTTGTTATTCCACCTGAAGTTCGGACTTATGGTCGGCACACAATTGCCGTAAGAGAGCGATCTGTAGAATCTAGCACATTGACGATATTCATTGAGAAACAAGACTGACGACGCCTAATAAACGGATAGGCTGCAAACTTTTCACGCCTTCCAAACCTTCCCGTCCGCAGTTTTGATTCCGGCCATCGCGTTGCGCGTGTCCACGATGAGTTGCGCCCAATCGTCGAGTTCCTGTAAATTCATGCTTCCGTGCGCCGTCGCAATCAGCACTGCGTCGAAGTCGGAAATGGTCTTTGCATCCCACGCCACGGATTTTGTCCCCGCCCAATGCGGATGTTCGCGCGTCTTGCGGATGACCGGGATGTGCGGATCGTGATACGCCACGCCCGCGCCCTCGGACTTCAGCAAATCCATCAGCCGGTAGCTCGGCGATTCGCGGTCGTCGTCCACGTCCGATTTGTAGGCGAGGCCGACGATCAGAATTTTCGCGCCGCGCAAAGTTTTTTTCTGCGCCGCAAGCGCCTTGTTCAATTGCGCGACGACGAGGCGCGGCATGGCGGTGTTGATCTCGCCCGCGAGTTCTACGAAGCGCGTTTCCTGCCCGAATTGCTTCGCCTTCCACGCGAGATAAAACGGGTCGATAGGGATGCAATGGCCGCCGAGTCCCGGCCCCGGATAAAACGGCATGAAGCCGAACGGCTTTGTCTTCGCGGCGGCGATGACTTCCCAGATGTCAATGTCCATCGCGCCGTAGACCGACTTGAGTTCGTTGACGAGCGCGATGTTGACGCTGCGGAAAATGTTTTCGAGCAGCTTCGTGGCCTCGGCGGTGCGGCAGTTCGCGACGGGGATCAAGGTGCGGATCGCGCGCGAATAAATTTTCCGCGCCGCGTCCAGACACGCGGGCGTGTAACCGCCGATGACTTTTGGAATCTCCGAAACCTTGTTGTCGGGATTGCCGGGGTCTTCGCGCTCCGGCGAATACGCGAGGTGAAAATCTTTTCCGGCTTGCAGATTGGAACCGCGTTCGAGAACTTCGCGCAATTCATTTTCAGTCGTGCCGGGGTAAGTTGTGGATTCGAGAACGATGAGCATCCCGCTTTGCAAATGCGGCGCGATGGCTTCGCCGGTTTTCAAAACGAAGGACAAATCCGGCACTCGATTTTTTTTGAGCGGCGTCGGAACGCAAATTAAAACCGCCGAAGCAGGTTCACTGTAGGAGACGACGTCAGGAGTCTCTAAATTCTTTTTAGTTTGAGACTCGTCACCTCGTCTCCTACCAATTAAAGAAATATCCGTTGACGCGGAAAATTTTCCGGCTTGAACGAATTTTTTAATTTCATCAGCGGGAATATGTTTGATGTAACTTTTGCCGGCGTTGAGGCTCTCGACTTTCTTCTCGTCCATGTCGAGGCCGAGCACCGTCACGCCGCTGCGCGCGAATTGCAGGGCGAGCGGCAGCCCGACGTAGCCGAGTCCGATGATGGCGATGGTCATTTAATTTCCAGCTTGCCTGAGTTGCACACGGGGAAAAAGAAGTTTCTGATTTGCATTTCGGCGGTTCGTGGCGGAGTTTCGACGCAAAATGAAATGCGCCACGCACAATTCCGAAGCCACAGGCATCTGCGCCTACTGCGGGCGCGCGGGCCAGCGCGATTTATTCTTTTCCGTGCGGCGGATCGTCACTGGCGGCGGCGGTTGGCGCGCATTTTTATCTGCCGTCGCCGTTTCTGATCTGGTTCACGGCGGGTTGCCGTGATGACTTGTTGCATCGAAGCGTTACGGAAACGGAAGCAAAGCGAAGGCACGGTGAACACGAATTTTTCGCATAGCAACCCATTCATCATTGCTGCTCACAGGGGCTCATTGTAGATTCGCGCCACATCACAAGCCCAATCGCAACTTCTGTAACGAACATGAGCCGCAAATCAGCCAATCATCCCCTCGCCCGCATCTTCATTGCCTTGGCCCTCGTGGCCGGCGTCAGCCCCGCGTTCACCCAGGACTCCAGCCAGGTTGCCGGCCAAACAAATGCCACCGCCGAGCCAGCCGTTGTCCACACCAACCAAATGCTGGTTCTGGACGGCACAGGTCCGGGGAAATTATTTGAAGGCGTAGGCGCCGTGAGCGGTGGCGGCGCCACGTCGGTGCTGCTCAAGGATTATCCGGAGGCGCAGCGCAGTCAGATTCTCGACATTTTGTTCAAGCCGAACTTCGCCGCCTCGATGCAGACCCTGTATGTCGAGGTTGGCAGCGACGGGAACTCCACGCAAGGCACCGAGCCGACTCATATGCGCACGCGCGACGACCAGAATTACAGCCGCGGCTACGAATGGTGGCTCATGGTCGAGGCCAAGAAACGCAATCCCTCCATCACCCTCGACGCCTGCGCCTGGGGTTGCCCGGGCTGGATCGGCAACGGAAATTTCTGGTCGCAAGATATGTGCGACTACTACGTCAACTGGATCAAAGGTCTGAAATCCAATTACGGCCTGACCCTCGACGCCATCGGCTGCCGCAACGAGCGCGGGTCGAATGTGAAGTGGGTGCAACAATTCCGCAAGACACTGAATGACGCCGGTCTGAACAGCGTGCGCATTCACGCCTTCGACAATCCCGGCAACCGGCAGATGTGGAACTGGATTCCCCAGCTCGCGACCAACATCGAATTGCAAGCCGCCGTGGACGTCATTGACAACCATTGCCTGCCGGGCTTCACGCCGCAGCCCGCGATTGTGCGCGAAACCGCTGAACGCCTCAACAAACCGATTTGGGACACGGAGGAGCACGTCTATGACGAGGACGGAAACCACTACAACACCGACTTCGATGCCGCTTTGGGCTGCGTCCACTTGTTCAACATCAATTACATCGGGCAGGGCGCGACGAAAATCGTCAATTGGTATCTCTGCGGTTCCACCTATCCCATCGAGCCGTATTACCAGCAGCCGCCCGCGTTGTGGGCGAGCAGTCCGTGGAGCGGCCATTACACGCTCAAACCGATCATCTGGTCCTATGCCCATTACGGCCAGTTCACCAAAATCGGCTGGCACTACGTCAACAGCGGTTGCACCGCGCTGTCCTACGGCGGCACCGCCGTGACGCTCAAGTCCGACCGCGGCGATTACAGCGTCATTGTTGAAACCACCCGCGCCACCGGGCCGCAAACAGTCAACTTCAAGCCGACCAGCCTGTCCACGCGCGCGCTCTGCGTCTGGAAAACCACGCGCGACGAACAGTTCATCAAACAGGCTGACATCCAGCCGCACAATGACGGCTCGTTCGCCTGCACGTTCGAGCCGCACGCGATTTATACCCTCTCGACCACGCGCGGCCAGCAGAAGGGCACGTTCGCGGATGTCCCGGCGGAAAAGCCGTTCCCGTTCCCTTACTTCGAGAACTTCGATCATTACACAAATCCCAGGCAATGGGGTTATCTGCCGCACTACACCGCCGACATTTGCGGCGTGTTTGAAGTGGTTGACCGGCCCGACAAGCAGGGCAAATGCCTCCGCCAGGTCGTTGACAAAAAAACACAAAGCTGGGCGCCCGAATGGAAACCCTACACCATCATCGGCGACGAGCATTGGACCGATTACGAAGTGAGCGCCGACATCTCCTTCGACGACAACGGATGGGCCGGCGTCATGGGCCGCGTCAATGCCACCGGCAATGGCTGGGACGGCGACCCCAACGGCTATTACGCCCGGCTGGACGCCGACGGCACCTGCGCCATCTACATCGCCAACCAGCGCCTGCCATCGAGAGGCTCGCGCGACCAGGTGCTCGCGACGAATTGCATCACCGGCTGGAATGCCGCCGGCTGGCACAAAGTCAAGCTCCAGATCCAAGGCTCCAAGCTCACCATGCTCGTGGACGGCAAGGTCGTCGTCACCTCCGAGGACTCCACGTTTGGCCGCGGCATGGCCGGCTTGATCACTGGTGGCCAGGGCAACGAGCGGAATTCGGCGCTGTTCGACGACGTGCTCATCAACACGGTCAACGGCGGGGCGGTCAAGCCCACCGTTTTCGCCCAGGATGGCCAGACCCTCTACAAAGAATGACAGGCGGCGCGGCAGGCGGGCTTTGAAACCGCAGGAACGTGGCAATTCCGGCACAAGGCTCTCTGCCTGGCCGAGCAGCGCGAGCACGCGAGTTTAACGCAAGACGCAAAGACGCGAAGTGAACACAATTTCTTTACCCATCGCATCTTTGCGGCATTGCGTTAAAAAATTCTTCGGTTAATTTGCCGACATGAATTATCGCACTCTGGGACGGACGGGCTGGAAGGTTTCTGAAATCAGCTTTGGCGCGTGGGCCATCGGCGGCTCGTGGGGCGACGTGGATGACAAGGATTCGCTCGCCGCGCTCCACGCCGCGCTCGACGGCGGCGTGAATTTCTTCGACACGGCGGATGTCTATGGCGACGGCCGCAGCGAGCGGCTGATGGCGAAATTGAAAAAAGAGCGGAAGGAAAATTTTTACATCGCCACGAAAGCCGGACGCCGGTTGCCAAAACAAATTCCCGAAGGCTACAACCGTGGAAATCTCACGTCGTTCATCGAGCGCAGCCTGCGGAACCTGGACACGGACGCGATTGACCTGCTGCAACTGCACTGCCCGCCGACCGAGGTTTATTATATGCCGGAAGTTTTTGGCATCCTCGACGATCTGGTGAAGGCGGGAAAATTGCGGCATTACGGCGTGAGCGTGGAAAAAATCGAGGAGGCGCTGAAGGCAATTGAATTTCCGAACGTGCAATCCGTGCAGATCATTTTCAACATTTTCCGGCAGCGCCCGGCGGAATTGTTTTTCAAGGAAGCGCTGCGCCGCAAAGTCGGAATCCTCGCGCGCGTGCCGCTGGCGTCGGGAATGTTGTCGGGCAAAATCACGCGCGAGAGCAAATTCGCAAAGGACGACCATCGCACGTTCAACCGTCAAGGCGAGGCGTTTGACCGTGGCGAAACTTTTTCCGGCGTTGATTTTGAGACCGGCCTGCGCGCGGTGGAAGAATTAAAATTGCTCGCGCCGGAAAATGCGACAATGGCGCAACTGGCCTTGCGCTGGATTTTGGAATTTCCCGCCGTGACGTGCGCAATTCCCGGCGCGAAACGCCCGGCGCAGGTCGCAGAAAACATCGCGGCGTCGGATTTGCCGCCGTTGCCTGCCGGCACGATGAAAAAGATCGGCGCGATTTACGAAAAGGAAATCCGCCCGCTGGTGCATCATTATTGGTGAGCGCAATCGCCTTGCCCCGCCGCCCGGCTTGCGTTAGCTTGCGCGGATTATGGACAACTCATTTTCTTCGCCCGGCGCACCGCCGCCGTTGACGCCGCCACCGCCCGTCATCACGCCGCCGCCTTCCAAGCCGCGCAAGAGCCGGGGCTGGATGATTGTGGCGATCATTTTGATGCCACTGCTGGCGTTCAGCCTGTTCGGAAATTTGACACAGTTCGTTTCCCACGCGTTCAGCAGCGGGCTGGATCGCAGTTTCAAAGGCGTCAGCGCGCGGCAGATCGGACCCCGCCTGGACGAAGCCGTTTTGGAAGACAACAATTCGCACAACAAAATCGCCGTCGTCACGGTGGACGGCATCATCACCGGAAGCACGGCGGACCAGGCGGGCTACAACATGGTGGACGTCATCAAAGCGCAACTGGATCGGGCAGCAGACGATGACCGCGTCAAGGCCGTGATTTTGAAAGTGGATTCGCCCGGCGGCGAGGTGATGGCTTCGGATCAAATCAACAAGGAGATTGAAAAATTTCAAAACGATTCCAAAAAGCCCGTGATCTGCTCAATGGGCAGCCTCGCTGCGTCTGGCGGCTATTATATTTCCGCGCCGTGCCGCTGGATTGTCGCGAACGACCTGACCCTCACCGGCAGCATCGGCGTCATCATGGAAGGATACAATTATCGCGGGCTGATGGACAAACTCGGCGTCGAGCCGATGGTTTTCAAAAGCGGAAAATACAAGGACATGTTGAGCGGAATGCGCGAGACAAATGAAATTCCAGAAGGCGAACACGCGATGGTGCAGGCGTTGATTGACGAGACGTTCCAGAAATTCAAGGGCGTCGTGCGGGCGGGCCGCGACCAGGCGCACGAGAAAAACAAGAACGAAGGCCGTCCGCTCTCGCTCGACTGGGAAAATTTCGCCGACGGCCGCGTGCTGTCCGGCGAGCAGGCGCTCACGCTAGGCTTCGTGGATCAGGTGGGTGATTTCGACGACGCCGTTGACCGCGCGGAAAAAATCGCGCACATCGGCAACGCCAACCTGGTCGAATACCGCGAGCGCTACGACATTGGCGATTTCCTTTCCATGTTTGGCCAGAGCAGCCAGGCACACGACATCAAGCTCGATCTGGGCATGGACATTCCGAAGCTCCGCGAAGGCTGTATGTATTTTCTCTGGCAGGCGCCGGAAAACTGAATGAAGGGCGTCATCGTCATCGCGCATCCGCTCGTGCAGCACAACCTCGCGCGGTTGCGCGACGAGCGGACGCAGCCGCAGGAATTCCGCCGCCTGCTTGGCGAAATCGCCGCGCTCATGCTCTACGAAGCCACGCGCTCTTTCACCGTAAAAAAAATTTATGTGCAGACGCCGCTCGCCCGGACAAATGGCTTCCAGCTTGAACGCGAAGTCGTCCTCGTCCCGGTTTTGCGCGCGGGCCTGGGAATGTTGGATTCCATCCTTCAGCTCATCCCGCATGCGCGCGTCGGCTTCATCGGCCTGAAACGCGAGGAAAAAACCTTGCGCGCGATGTTTTATCACAAGAGTTTGCCGGAAAATCTCGGCAAATTTGAAACCGTCCTGATTGACCCGATGCTCGCGACCGGCGGCAGCGCCGTGGCCGCGCTGGACCTGCTCTCCGAGCAGGGCGCGAAACACACCCGGCTTGTCAACCTCGTCGCCGCGCCGGAGGGAATTGAAGCCGTGCAGAAAAAATTTCCGCGCGTGCCGATTTTCACCGCCGCCGTTGACCGCAGGCTGAACGAAAAAGGTTTCATCGTTCCAGGCCTCGGCGACGCGGGCGACCGGCTGTTTGGAACTTGAGCCACAGATTTTCACAGATGGACACAGATTGAGGCAAATGCAATTTCCGTATTTTCATCTGTGTTCATCTGTGTTCATCTGTGGCTGAAAAATGAGTCGTTCTGAGACATTGCTCATCGTCGCCGACAGCGAGCGCGACGCGAACATGCTTTATGCCACCGGCCTGTTCGCTCCGGATCCGTTCATATATCTCGGCCTTGTCCGACGCCCGCTGATCGTCCTGAGCGACCTTGAAATTGACCGCGCCCGCAGGCAGGCTCCGCACTGCCGCGCCGCGTCGTTAAGCGAATACCAGAGAAAACTCCGGCGCAACGGCGTGAAATCGCCGCGCTTCGCCCACGTCATCCGCGATATTTTGCGCGAGAACAAAATCCGCCGCGCCATCGTGCCGGACAATTTCCCGCTCGGCCTGGCGAAGGATTTGAAAAAGCTCGGAATCAAGTTGAAACCGCGCGCGGGCTTTTTCCCGAAACGCGAAATCAAGAACGCCGACGAAGTCCGTAAAATCTCCGCCGCGCTGATGATGGCCGAAGTCGGCATGGCCGAGGGCATGGAAGTCCTGCGCCGCTCCAAAATCGGGCGCAACCGCAATCTCATTTACCACGGCCTGCCGCTCACGTCTGAAAAATTGCGGGCCGTGATTGACTGCGCGGTTTTGCAGGCGTGCGGGCTGGCGGCCAACACCATCGTCGCCGGCGGCAGGCAGGCCTGCGACCCGCACGAACGCGGTTACGGGCGGCTGCGCGCGAACGAGCCGATCATCATGGACATTTTTCCGCGCTCGCAAAAAACCGGATACTTTGGCGACATCACGCGCACGGTCGTGCGCGGACGCGCGAACGAGGCCGTCAAGAAACTTTACGACACCGTTTTTCAGGGGCAGAAAATCGCCCTTCAAAAAGTCCGCGCCGGAACACCGACTGCGGAAATCCACCAGTGCGTCCAGCAGTTTTTCAAGCAGCGCGGTTACAAGACAGGAAAAAACAACGGGCGCATGGAGGGATTTTTTCATGGCACCGGCCACGGACTCGGATTGGAGATTCACGAAGCGCCGCGCATGGGCGCGAGTTCCACGGAAATTTTGCGGGCGGGCCACGTCGTGACCGTCGAGCCGGGGCTTTATTATCCCGAAATCGGCGGCGTGCGGCTGGAAGACGTCGCGCTGGTCACGGGCAACGGCGCAAAAAACCTGACGCGGTTTGAAAAAACGCTCGAAATTTGACCGCGCGCGTTCATCCGCAGCTTGCGCCTGATTTTGCATCGTCTATTTGCGCTTGACGCGTTCCCGCAAAAAAATTATCTTATCCATCAAGAGTGGCAAAGTCGGCTGGTTCGGCCAGCAGTGAAAGTCGGAGATAAACATCTTCCGGCTTTTTTATTCGCCGGATGCGGACGGAGCCGACGCCATGTTTGAGCTATGAACGCAGATTTTTTGGCTGTTTTGGAATTTTGGGAGCGCGAAAAAGGCATCAACCGTGATGTCCTCGTCGGCGCTGTCCAGGAAGCGCTGCTTTCCGCCGCGAAAAAGGCGGTCGGCCCGGCGCGCGAACTGCGCGTGGAAATTGACCAGAAAAACGGCGACATCAAGGCGTTCGCCAAATTGATCGTCGCAGACAAGGTCATTTCGCAGCATGACCAGATTTCCGTTTTCGACGCGCGCCGCCTTAAGCCCGACGCCCAGGTCGGCGACGAAATTGAAAAGGAAGTCACGCCAACCGGCTTTGGCCGCATCGCCACGCAATTTGCAAAACAGGCGCTGATGCAAAAAATCCGCCAGGCCGAGAAGGCTTTGATCTTCACCGAGTTCAAAGACCGCGTCGGCGACATCATCAGCGGCACGGTCCGGCGGTTCGAGCGTTCGGACGTGATTCTGGATTTGGGGAAATACGAGGCGCTACTGCCCAGCCGCGAGCGCGTTTCCATCGAGGAATACCAGGTCGGCGAACGCATCCGCTGCTACGTCAAGGCCGTCGAGGAAGGCGTGCACGGGCCGGAAATCATTTTGTCCCGCTCCGATCCGCGTTTCATCATCAAGCTGTTCCAACTGGAAGTTTCCGAAATTAACGACGGCACAATCGAAATCAAGGGCATCGCGCGCGAGCCTGGTTTCCGCACGAAGATGGCCGTTTATTCGCGCGACCCGAAAGTGGACCCCGTCGGCGCGTGCGTCGGGATGCGCGGCCAGCGCGTTAAAAACATCGTCCGCGAACTGAACAACGAAAAAGTGGACGTGATCCCGTGGTCGTCCGACATAAAAACTTTTGTGACGAAAGCGCTGGAGCCGGCACAGTTGAAAAGCATTGAGATTGACGAAGCCCGCAAGCGGCTGAAAATTTTGGTCAGTGACGACCAGTTGTCGCTCGCCATCGGCAAGCGCGGCCAGAATGCGCGGCTCACCGCGCGGCTCACCGGCTGGGAAGTGGACATTGACGCCGAACACATCGTCACCAAGGGCATTGATGAAAAAATCGCCGATGCGGTCGAGGCGCTCGCGGCGATTCCTGGCATTACCCGCGAACAAGCCGACGCTCTCGTGCATAACGGAGTGCATCGGCTGGAAGATTTGCTGTCGGCGGAACCCGCCGACATCTCGGACATCGGGCAGATTGGTGAAAACGCGGCGGCGATTTTGGAAGCCGCGCGCGCCGAAGCCGGACGCCGCACGTTGAACGTCGGCGAAACGCCCGTGAACACCTGATTTTATGACGCAGGCCGGGACACAGTTTGTTTCTGCGATTTAGCCATGAAGGCCCTTCGCACAATTTGTTCGGAGACGGTTGAAGATTTTTATGCCCGTTCGTATTTACGACATTTCGAAAAAGCTCGGCCTCGAGAACAAGCAGATTATCGAGAAGGCCAAATCCATGGGCATCGCCGCCGCGAAGGTCCCCTCCAGTTCGCTCGATAAAATTTCCGCCGAGTGGCTCGAAGAAGAGCTGATCAAAACATTCCCCGAAGTCGCCGCGCGTCTCGCGCCCAAGCCCGCGCCCGAACCGCCCAAGCCCGCGCCCGTCGAGGAAAAAATCGTCCTCATCACCGCGCCGACGCCGAAACCGGAAATCAGGGCGGAACCGGCGCCCGAAACAAAAAGTGAAAACGGCGAATCCGTTCCGCCGGCCGCTCTCGTAGCGCCAAAAATTCCGCCCGTTCCGCCAAAACCCGCCGGGCCGAAAATCGGCGACAAAGTCGGGTTCATCCAGTTGCCACCATCGCGCCAGTCCAGTTCGCGCGGTGGCGAACGCGGCGGTTCTTCTGGGAAACTTCCGCCGTCGCGCCACGGTGCGCCGCCGCGCGGCGATTCGCGCCAGCAATTTCAACGCGGCGGGCGGGACGGTCGCCAATCCGCACCGCAGCAACGCGAACAGACGAGACCTGCCGCGCCGGCGCAGCCAAAATTTGTCGCGCCGACGACCGGCGAAGTCATCATCATCAAACCGCCGATTGTCGTGCGCGAACTTGCCGCGCAATTGAAGCAGAAGCCGTTCAAAATCATCGCCGATTTGATGGGGCTGAATGTTTTCGCCACGGTCAACCAGGCGATTGACGAGAAAATCGCGCAGCAGCTTTGCGCCAAATATGGTTTTCGTTTTGAAGTCGAAAAACGCGAGCGCGGCGCGGGCGTCGTCCACGCGGTCGAGAAAAAAATCGAACTAGACATCGAGGACAAGCCGGAAACTCTCAAACCGCGCGCGCCGGTCGTCACGATCATGGGTCACGTTGACCACGGCAAAACGTCTTTGCTCGACGTGATCCGCAAGGCGAATGTCGCGGCGGGCGAGTCCGGCGGCATCACGCAGCACATCGGCGCTTACACGATTTCAGTTCCGCATCCCGAACGCAAAAAAGAACTGGCGCAGATCACCTTTCTCGACACGCCCGGCCACGCGGCGTTCAGCTCCATGCGCGCGCGCGGTGCAAACGTCACGGACATCGTCGTCCTCGTCGTCGCTGCGAACGACGGGGTCATGCCTCAAACCTTGGAGGCGCTCGCGCACGCAAAAGCCGCGAAAGTTCCGATTCTCGTCGCCGTAAATAAAATTGATCATCCGAACGCAAACGCGATGAAAGTGCGCCAGCAGTTGCAGGACAAAGGGCTTGTTCCCGATGATTGGGGTGGCGACACGATTTTCGTCGAGTGTTCCGCGCTGACGAAAGCGGGCATTGATAAATTGCTCGAAATGATTTTGCTCCAGGCCGATTTGCTCGAACTCAAGGCGAATCCGAACCGCAACGCCAAGGGCAACGTCATCGAATCTGGCGTCGAACCGGGCGGCCCGACGGCGACAGTTTTGGTTCGCAAAGGCACGCTGCATATCGGTGATATTATTTTGTGCGGCGAATTTTATGGTCGTGTCCGCGCGCTCATCAACGAAGAAGGCCAGCGGCTCAAGGAAGCCGGGCCGTCGGACGCAGTGCGCGTCCTTGGTTTGAACGGCGTGCCGGACGCGGGTTTGGAATTCTTGGTTGTCGAAGACGAAAAAGCCGCGCGCGAACTGGCCGAGCAGCGTTTTCTTGAGGCGCGCGCCGCCGGTCAGGAAGATAAAAAAGTCACGCTCGAAAATCTTTTTGCGACGCTCGCGGCAAATCAGGACAAGGTTCTCAAAGTCGTCGTCAAGGCGGACACGCAAGGCTCGGTCGAGGCGATTGTCGAGGCGCTCAAGAAAATCGAGGCCGAAAAAGTTTCGCTCGAAATCATCCACAGCGACGTCGGCACGATCACGGAAAACGACGTGGCTCTCGCGTCGGCGTCGAGCGCGATCATTCTCGGTTTTCACACGAGGCTCGACAGCACTGCCGCCGAGAAGGCCAAACACGCGGGCGTTCAGATCAAACTTTACGCGATCATTTATGAATTGATTGACCAGGTGAAAGAGGCGATGGCCGGATTGCTCGATCCGCTCGTCAAAGACATCATTGTCGGCTCGGCGGAAATCCGGCAGGTGTTTGAATTGTCCAAGGGCGTGCCCGTCGCGGGATGCATGGTGAGCAGCGGGCGCATCGTCAAGGGCAAGGTGCGCGTGCGCCGGCGCAAGGACGTGATTTACGAAGGCATCTGCCAGTCGCTCCGCCGCTTTCAGGACGAGGTCAACGAAGTCCGCGCCGGAATGGAATGCGGCATCCGCATCGAAGGTTACAGCGATTTCCAGGTCGGCGACGCGATCGAATGTTATTCGCTCGAAAAAGTTGCGGCGAAGTTATGACACGCGTTGAATCGTTAAATTGTGAATCATTACATCGGTTCACGATTCAACGGTTTAACAATTTTAACGATTAACGAACATGGCCAGCCTCCGACTCCAACGTGTGCGCGAACTGCTCAAGCGCGAAATCGGCGAGGCAGTCCGCCGCGAATTTCACGTCAGCGACGCGGGCTTGATCACCATCAACGACGTGGATGTCGCCGGTGATTTGAAATCCGCCGTCGTGTTCGTCAGCATCCTGGGCAACGCGGATCAGCAAAAACGCGGTTTTCAATTGCTCACCGAACATCGCGCGCGCATCCAAAGCCTCGTCGCGCGCAGCATCATTTTGAAATACACGCCCGCGCTGAAATTTGTCTTTGACGATTCCATCGTGCGCGGCAACAAGGTGCTGCAAATCATCGAGGAACTGGAAAAAACCGCGCCTGCTGATAGCGGCCCAACTGAAGAACCTTCAACCGAGGAATGAAAATCGATTTTCAAAATAATAACCTTTTGAAGGAGGCATTTGTTTTGTTGGGGAGCGCACGCGTCTCGCGTGCAGCGCCCGGCGTCGCGCCGGGCGCACCGAGCATTCGACAATTTTACTTTCTGCGAGGGCTTTCGTTGCGTTCGACCAGTCGGCGCGACGCCGACTGGAGCAGCCGGGACGTCTGCGCTCTCATTTTTTAATTTGTGAAAAGCTATCCCAAAATCATTGACCGGATCATCGAAGTCATTCGCGAAAATAAAACTTTTTGCATCGTCGGCCATGTCCGGCCCGACGGCGATTGCATCGGCTCTCAACTGGGCCTCGCACTCGCGTTGCAGAACGAAGACAAGAAGGTTGTCTGCTGGAACGAAGATGCCATTCCGCAGAAATTAAAATTTCTCGACCTTGACGGCGTTTTTCAAAAACCGAAGCGCGGACAAAAGTTCGACTGCGTCATCGCGACCGATTGCGCGAGCTTCGAGCGGCTTGGCAAAGTCGGTGAATGCGTCGGCGACCGGAAAATTTTCATCAACATTGACCATCACGAAAGCAACACGCGCTACGCCGACATCAATTGGGTTTCCGCGCGCGAACCGAGTTGCGGCGAATTGATTTATCGTTTGATGAAAGTCGCGCGCTGGCCGATCACGCCCGCGATTGCCGATTGTTTGTTCACCGCGATTTCCACCGACACCGGTTCGTTTCAATATTCCACGACGCGTCCCGGCACGTTTCACACCGGCGCGGAACTTGTCACGCGCGGCGCGAACCTCGCCAAAATTTGCGACGAAGTTTATCAATCGTATCCGCTTTCGCGCGCGCGACTGCTCAAGCACATCTACAGCAAATTCCGCCTCACCGCCGACGACCGCATCGCGTGGTTTTGGCTGAAGAAAGCCGATTTCACCCGCACCGGTGCGGAGAGCAACGATTCCGAGGGACTCATTGACCATATCCGCGCCATCGAGCCGGTCATCGTCGCGTGCGTCTTCGAGGAAATCGAACCCGAACTCACGCGCATCAGCCTGCGCTCAAAAAGCGACAAGGTGAACGTGAACGAAATCGCCGCGCAATTCGGCGGCGGCGGACATTCGGCAGCGGCGGGCGCGAGAATTTCCGGCAAACCTCTTTCAGTTCAGCGCAAAGTGATAGCTGCCGTGAAAAAGGCGTTGAACAACGCGAAATAATTTTATTTCTTCAACCGATAAAATCTCGCTCCGCCGGAAATTGAATTTGTAATTGTGTTTTGCAGATTCACAATTGCCGGAACATTCGTAACCATTGTCCAAGAATTTGTGTCCGTAAGATTGGTTGTGGTTTGCAGATTGAAATTCTGCGCCGACATCGGTCAAGACAACATCAAATTACCGCTGCTCGGGTGTGCTTGCAACGAAGGCAAAGCCGCGCTATAAAATTGAAGATCACTGACCGTTAGCTGTGCATTGGTTGAAGTTCCACCAACAATTCCCAAAAACAATTCAACATTTGTTCCGGCGTATTGCGACACGTCAATCAATCCACTGTTCAGTGTGACGTTCGTTTGTAAGCGTCACGCGTAGCACCTCTATTCAGTGAAGTCATAAGAATCGTAGCATAGATGCTATGACGAATACGACAGGGGCAGAAGAACAG
>Ga0207933_1000903_pt1 | contig 25423 bp, 19 predicted proteins | sample NGESurdeep092012_4_FD_184488 | JGI IMG/M metagenome (GOLD analysis project Ga0207933, IMG submission 184488) | Arctic peat soil microbial communities from Barrow, Alaska - NGEE Surface sample F53-3 deep-092012 (SPAdes) | ecosystem: Environmental > Terrestrial > Soil > Wetlands > Peat ... | reverse complement strand
GGCCGCAAACTGGAGGACGATGCGAATTTGCTGCTGCGTTACAAAGGCGGCGCGAAAGGTGTTTTGCACTGCTCGCAAATTTCCTGCGGCGAGGAAAACAATCTGAACATCCGCGTCTATGGCACGCTCGGTTCGCTGGCGTGGCAGCAGGAACATCCGAACGAATTGAAATTTGTTCCCAAAGGCGAACCGGCGCGCATACTGCGTCGCGGCAACGGTTACGTTTCCGATGTGGCGAAAAAATTCACGCGCCTGCCGTTTGGCCATCCAGAGGCGTTCATCGAGGCGTTTGCGAACATTTATCTGGAAGCGGTCGCGGCCATCCGCGCGAGCATTGACGGCCAGCGGATTGACAAAAATGATTTTCCAACCGTTAATGACGGAGTCATCGGCATGGCGTTTTTGGAAACCGCCATGAAGTCCGCAAAGTCTAATGCGAAATGGACGAAGTTTGTGACAATTTGAACGAACATAACATCCTGCCAAAAATTAAAATGAAAAAATACAGTTGCCTAGTTGTGCTGCTCGCGGCGTTTGTAATCCGCCTGCCTGCACTGGCCGCCGACGGTGATCCGGCAGCAGTCAACACCGACGGCTTCACCAACACGCCGATAATTCCAGGAACGAAATGGCACATCCACGATCCCAACCGTCCGCAACCCAAGGTCGTGACGCCGGGACCATCGCCGACGCTTGGCATGACCCCGCCGTCCGATGCAGAGCTGCTCTTTGACGGCAAAGATCTTTCAAAGTGGGAGCGGGCCAACGGCCAGGACGTGAATTGGAGGATGACGAACGGTTACATGGAGACCGTGCCAAGAGGCGGCAACATTCGGACCCGAGGTGCCTGGGCGGATTTCCAGTTGCACTTGGAATGGGCGGCATCCACCCCGGCGCGCGGCGAGGGACAGGGGCGCGGCAACAGCGGCATTCTCATCAACAACCTTTACGAGGTCCAGGTGCTCGACAGTTACCACGCGATGACCTATCCAGATGGACAGGCGGGCGCGATTTATGGCCAGATGCCGCCGCTGGTCAACGCCTGCCTGCCGCCCGGCGAATGGCAGACCTACGATATTTATTTTGAATCGCCGCGCTGGAACGAACAAGGCGAGTTGGTGAAGAAAGCCGTCGCCACCGTCATCCAAAACGGCGTCATCATCCAGGATCACTACGAGCTGGCGGGCTGCACCGACGGCATCGGTGCCGTGCCGTGGAAATCGCCCGGCGATTACGCGCGCAAACATGCGCCCGAAGTCTTTGTCGGAATACAAGGAGACCACGCCGCAGGGATCCGGTATCGCAACATTTGGATTCGTTCGATGCACCTCGGCGAACAGTAAATCAAAATTTTACAAAACAACAAAACCACGGACGTATGAAAAAACACATTTTATTCACATTGTTAATCGCGCTGGCGCTGCAACCGACATTGCTGCTGCGCGCAGCGGATGCTCCTAAAAAATTGCTCGTGGTCACGACCACGACCGTCTTCCGCCACGCCTCGATTCCGACGCTGGAAAAAATGCTGACGCAACTCGCGTCGGACAGCGGTGAGTTCACGGTGGATTTTGTCCGGCAGCCGCCGGGCAAGCCGGCGAATTTGCGGGGGAACGCGACGGACGAACAGAAAGCCGCCTTCAAAACGGCGGAGGAGGCCTGGGAAGCGAGCTTGAAAACGGCCCTGCAAAAACTCTCGCCGGAAAATTTGAAGAACTACGACGGCGTGGTCTTTGCCAGCACGACGGGCAATCTGCCGATTCCCGACAAACAGGGTTTTCTCGACTGGATCAAAGCGGGCCACGCGTTCATCGGCATCCACGCGGCGAGCGACACATTTCACGGCTGGCCGGGCTACATCGAAATGCTCGGCGGTGAGTTTGACCATCACGGAGCGCAATTGAGCGTGGAATATGAAAATGATGATCCTCAAAATCCCGCCACCGCGCATTTGGACAAAACGTGGCCGGTCGCGCTGGAGGAAGTCTACCAGTTCAAAAATTATAATCCCACCAACGTGCACGAATTGCTGACGCTTGACCTCAAGCCGGAGAAACCTTACTCACCGGGACATTTCGCAGCAGCCTGGTGCAAAAATTATGGCGACGGAAAAGTGTTCTACACCGCCATTGGCCACCGCGACGACATCATTGATGCCAGCCCGGACATGAAGGACCGGAAAAATTCCGTCGCGGTTGCCAAGGCGTATCAGCAGCACATTCTTGGCGGCATCGAGTGGGCGCTGGGTTTGAAAAAATGATTTTCCGTCTAGGTTGTCAACCTGCGAAGTTGTAATTATATGGCGCGCGTTGCGGCCGGACGAGGTGCGGGTTGGATTCTTCCGCGCCGTCGCCGATGAACTTTTCATGAGCCGGATCCCAATTGTATTTTTTCCCGGCACGCAGGGCGATGCCGATGAGATGGCCGACGACGGCGGAACGGTGGCCGTCTTCCACCTTGGCAATAGGGTCTTTGCGTGACCGGACACTGTCCATGAAATTGCCCATGTGGTTGCGGCTGACTTCGAGATGGATCGCATTGTCCGGCAGCGGGTCGGTGAGCAGTTCGGGCTTGCTGGCGGAGATGCCGTCGCGGTTGACCCAGATCCATCCGTCGGAGCCGATGAATTTCACGCCATTGCGCTGGCCATCCTGCTTGAGAATCTGACCCGTCCAAGCGTCATCCAGTGTGGTCCTCACCGTTTGCCTGATGCCATTGGCCCACATCAGGGTGGCTGAATATTCGCTGGGCGTGGTGTAGCCGCCGGGAATCGGCGGAGTAATCACTGTGGCTTCAACGCTGATCGGACCATCCTGTCCAATGCCCCAACGGGCGATGTCATTGTGATGCGCGCCCCAGTCGGTGACAGGTCCGCCGGCGTAATCCCACCACCACCGGAAGGTGGAATCGCTGCGCTGGTGCATATATTCCACCTGTGGCGCCTGTCCGAGCCAGAAATCGAAATCCAGCGTCGCCGGGGGCACTTGTCCGGTCTGGAACGAGCCTTGGCGCAGGCCGCCGGGAACCCACACGTCCACTTCCTGAAGCTTGCCGAGACGCCCGTTGCGGACCAGTTCGCACGCGAGGCGGAACCGCCGGTCGCTGCGCTGCTGCGTGCCGGTCTGGAAAATAAGTTTATTGTCGCGCACGGCTTTGATCAGGTGGCTGCCCTCGTCCACCGTCAACGTGAGCGGCTTCTCGCCGTAAATATCTTTCTTCGCTTTTGCGGCGGCGATGTTGACGAGCGTATGCCAGTGGTCCGGCGTCGCCTGCACGATGATATGAACATCGTCCCGCTCTAGGAGTTTGCGGAAGTCCGTGTATTTGTCGGGCGTCTTGCCGTTCCGGGCGAACCGCCGCACCGCGCCGTCGAGATGTTGCTGGTTCACGTCGCACAAGGCCAGGACGTCGCCATAACCGCTGGCATTCATCGCATCGCCAGATCCCTGGCCGCCGCAACCGATCAGGGCGATGCCCGGCCGGTCATTCGGGCTGGGCAGGCTTGGCGCGTTCGTTGCCGCATCCGCCGCGAAGGCCGCGTCGCGTTCGGCGAACCACAACGGCAAACCCGTGGCGGCGGCGGCCAGTGCGCTCTTTTGCAGGAATGAACGGCGTGAGATCTGAAATGATTTGGGCTGAAACTTTGGGCTCATGCTTTCATAAAACCGGACAACGGCAGCTTTGTCAAGCTGAACCACCATGTCCGGCCGGCAACGATTTATAGCAGCTTCGGATCCTCCAATTTTGGCCGTGCCGTAACCTTTGTGCTCCGCAAAACCGTATTCGGGAAACTGCGCATGACCTTGGCCAGCACGCTCGCGGCGGCGGCAAACTTCACCAATTCCTTCTCAAGCTCAAAACTGTTCTGGCGCGCCCTATGGTTGTTGTGAGAAACTGAATCCAGACCAACTCAACAAAACAATGACAATGAATCGAACCATATTGACCACATTGGCACTGGGCTGTTTGCTCGCGACTATCGGTGTCGCTGCCGAAGATCAAATTCCCTACTCTACAATGCAGATGATTTCCAACGGCGATTCCGACGCAGTCATCGCCGAAAAAGCGGCGAAGGTTTTGCCGCGCGCCAATCAGACGGACTGGATGCGGCTGGAGTGGACGTTTTTTCTTCACTTCGGCCCGAACTCGTTTCACGACGTCGAATGGGGCAGCGGACGCGAGGAACCTTCGTTGTATAATCCCACGGCGTTCGACGCCGACCAATGGGTTCGCGCGATGAAAGACGCGGGCGGCAAAATGATCGTGCTCGTCTGCAAGCATCACGACGGATTGTGCCTCTGGCAAACCCGCTACACGCCGCACTCGGTTGCTGCGAGTCCGTGGCTCGATGGCAAAGGCGATGAAGTCAAGGCGGTCGCCAATGCCGCGAAAAAATACGGATTGAAGCTCGGTGTTTATCTTTCGCCCGCCGATCTCTACCAGTTGAGGACGAACCCAAAAAATCCCGGCGGCTACTACGGCGACGGCAGCAGCAACGTGCTCTCCGTCATCCCGACCGACCCGGCCAGCTTCAAGAGCGATCCCTCAAAAGGCCGCAAGCCCGCGTCGGGTTTTGGAAAATTTTCCTATGCGGTGGATGACTACAACCGGTATTTTCTAAACCAGCTTTATGAATTGCTCACGGAATACGGCCCGATCCAGGAAGTATGGTTCGACGGCGCAAATCCGGATCCGAGTGTTCACGAGACCTACAATTACAACGCGTGGTATGATTTGATCCGCCACCTGCAACCCGGAGCGGTCATCATGGGCAAAGGGCCGGACGTGCGCTGGGTGGGCAATGAAGGCGGCGTTGGCCGAACTACGGAATGGAGCGTGGTTCCTCTGCCCACGTCGCCCGATCAGTTCCGCTGGCCGGACATGACGGGGCGTGACCTTGGCAGCCGCGCCAAGCTCCGTCCCGGTTCGTATCTCTGGTGGTTTCCCCCGGAAATCAACGTCACCATTCTCGCGAACGGCGCGTGGTTCTGGGCGCCGCAGAAACATCCGCGAAGCGTGTCGGAGCTGGTGGACATTTATTACCGCTCCATCGGACGCAACGGAAATCTCATTTTGAATCTGTCGCCGGACAATCGCGGCTTGATTCCCGACGACGAACTCGAAGCATTGAGCAAGATGTCCGAAGTGATCAAGGACACGTTCGCCACGGACCTCGCCGCCGGCGGCAAATTGACCGCCGACAATTCCAACGGCGCTCATGCTCCGTCACTGGCGCTGGACGGAAATCTCGACACTTGGTGGGAAGCCGCGCCGGGGCAAACCAACGGTGCGGTGACCTTGACGCTACCGAAGCCGGTCACGTTCGACGTCGTCTCGTTGCAGGAAGCAGTGGATCATCGCGGACAGAGAATTGAATCCTTTGCCATTGATGCTTGGAACGGAACCGGCTGGGCTGCGGCTGAACAAATTTCGTCGGACGAAATGACCACCGTCGGACATCGCCGGCTCATCCGTTTGAAATCGCCGGTGACGTCCGATCAAGTCCGCATCCGCATCACCGGTTCGCGCATGGAGCCGACTCTCGCCGAAATCGGACTTTTCAAACAATCCGTGGCCGCGACTTCTCCGACTGTTTCAAACCGTGCTGGCAACGGTTCTTTGAATGCGGGTTGGAAAGTGGTTGCCGTGGACAGCCAGGAAACCGCCGGGGAAAACAACGCCTCCACCAATGCGATTGACGGCAACACGTCCACCTTCTGGCACACCGCTTGGAACAGCGATCTGGCGTTGCCGCATTTTTTGACGGTTGACATGGGCCGGTCGCACCGGATTGCCGGTTTCACCTATCTGCCGCGACAGGACGGAACCGTCAACGGCACCGTCGAGAATTATCGCTTTGAAACGAGCGCGGATGGAACCGCTTGGACGACCAACATCGCTTCCGGCACGTTCGCCAACATCCAGAACAACCCGTCGCTCCAACAAGTCACGTTCGCTCCGGTGGACGCGCGCTTTTTCCGTTTCACGGCCTTGCGGGAGATCAATGGCAACGGCTGGACGAGCGCGGCGGAAATCTCCGTCCTGCCCGCCGCCGGAAAAGGGGACTGACGGCGGGCTTCTGTTTGAGCGATGCAGCCTGTCTGCGCGGCATCCGCGAGCTTCGAAGCCAATCCATGCTTGGCTCGGTTTGATCCGCGAGAAATAACAGCGGCGTGGTTTGCTTTACCTGATTTCCAAGTGGCACCGCAATGTTTTACAGGCTGGTGGGTTGAAAAATTGTCTGGCAAGGATTACTTTGCTTTTATCCACGATCAGCAACCGAAAATGAAAATGAAAAAACACCCCTTCATGGTGCTTCACACCTTGGCCGTCCTCGCGGCGGGTGCGGCTTCCTTCAACGTTCATGCCCAGTGCAATGTTTACATGACTGAAGACCAGCAGGGCGTTGACGGTTTCGGCTTCTCCACGGCATGGTGCGGCACCCTGACGGCCGCCAAGAATCAATCGCTCTACGGAACGCTGGGCATGTCTTTGATGCGCGTCCAAATCGTCAATGACGTGAACGGCGCGACCGACGGTGCCTGGAATTACGAACAGGCCGATACTGCGGCGGCGCATTCATACGGAGCCAAGGTTTTTGGAACGGACTGGTATGGGCCGAGCGGATGGGATGACGCCAACACCTATTTGCTGCCCCAATACTATGGGGCTAACGCCGTCTTTCTGGCCCAGTGCGCGCGATACACCCACTTGGATTGGGTTTCTCCCGCCAACGAGCCTGACTACGGGTGGCAGTTTTGGACGGCCAGCCAGTTCGTTCAGTGGACCACCGAGTATGGAGCGTCCGTTGGCGTGCCGCTCATGGAGCCGGAAAGTTTCCAGTTCGCCGAGCCTTATTCGCAGACAATTGCCGACAACCCCAACATTCCGAATTCCATCATGCCTATCGCGGGCGGCCATAGTTACGGTGTCAGCGCGTCCGTGCATTCGGCGGAAATCGCCGCGGGCAAGCGTGTATGGATGACGGAGATTTCCTTTGGGAGCGGGCAGGACGAAGTGAGTGGTGAAGCCGTGCCCATCGCCCAGCAGATCGGCCAGTATATGAACGCCCAGTTCAACGCCTATGTCTGGTGGTGGGTCTATGACAGCGACACCAATTCCAATCTGGTGGATGACAATGGGCGCATCCACAAGAACGGCTACGCCATCGGGCAGTTTGCAAAATGGATCCGCCCCGGTTCCACCAAGGTCACCGCCGATTTCAATCCACAAGCCAATGTGAATGTCACTGCTTACAATGCCTACGCCAACGGCGGCGTGGTGATTGTGGCGGTGAATGCCAACAACAATTCGGTGAGCCAGTCCTTCACCATCCATAACGGGAACGCCACGCTGCTGGAAGGGTTTCAGACCTCCACCAACAACAGCATGACGGACATTGGCAGCTTTGCCGTTTCGGGCGGCAGCTTTACCGCGACCTTGCCCGCCCAGAGCATCACCACCTTCGTTCAAACCAACGCGATTCCGGCCAACCTGCCGCCGACGTGGGCGGCGCAGGATTTCGGGACGGTGGGCATCGTCGGCAGCACCACCTACACCAACACCGTGGCCACCAATGGCGTGTTCGCGGTGACCGCATCCGGGAACGACATTTGGAGCACAACCGACGCGTTTCGGTTTGTGTATGGAACCAACGTTGGGAACTGCACTATCCTCGCCCGCGTGAACTCGGAACAGAGCGCCAACGCGATGGCGAAGGCCGGGGTGATGATCCGGTCCAGCCTGGCTTCGAATGCGCCCAATGCGTTTGTGGCGTTGACGCCTGGCGGCGTGACTTTTCAATACCGTTCGAGCATCGGCGGCGGCACCAGTTCCAACTTGGTGAGCGGCTTGAGCGCGCCTTGCTGGGTCGAGCTGGTGCAGAGCGGCAGCACGTTCACGGGATATTATTCCACGGATGGCGCAAACTGGACGCAGTTGGGGACGGCGACGATCAGCATGGGTTCAATGGTGTATCCGGGGCTGGCGTTTTGCAACAATGGCAATGCGAGCCTGGGCACGGCGACGCTCGACAACGTGAGCACTCCATCGTGGCCGATTGCCTCACCGCCGGCGCCGACGGGATTGACGGCGACGGCAGGCGTCGAGCAAGTGACATTGACCTGGCAGGAGAACGGCTACGCAACCAATTACACCGTCCTGCGTGCCCCCGCGAGCGGCGGGTCTTACTCGGACATCGCCACGGTAGTGGGTCCCAGATTCGTGGACACCGATCTACCAGGCGGCACAACATATTACTATGAGGTGAACGCGGTGAATGGTGCCGGCCAAAGCACGAACTCGGCACCGGCCAGCGCGATGCCGACGGCCAACGTGCTGTCGCCGTGGGTGGCGCAGGACGTGGGAGCAGTGAATTTGCCCGGTAGTGAGAATTTCACCAACGGCGTGTTCACCGTGTATGCATCCGGGGCGGACATCCAGAACAACGCCGACGCCTTCCGCTTTGTTTATGTGACAACCAACAGCGTTAACTTCACCATCGTCGCCCGCGTCACCTCGTTGCAAAACATAAATGCGTGGTCGAAAGCCGGGGTGATGGTTCGCGACAGCTTGAGTCCCGGCGCGGCCAACGCCTTCATCGGCCTGACGCCTGGCAACGGAGCGACCTGGCAATCTCGTTTCACTGACGGCGGCAGCACCAGTTACAACAACACCTCTGGTTTGAGCGCTCCCTACTGGGTCAAGCTGGTGCGGAGCGGAAGCATTTTCACGGGCTACCGTTCGCCAGACGGCGTGAACTGGACACAACAAGGAACCGCGACCATAACCATGTCCTCCCCGGTATATGCCGGTTTAGCGGACACCGCCCACAACACCGCACTCTTATGCGCGCCGACGTTTGACAACGTGAACGCACCGGGCTTCACGCCATCGTCCGCGTCAATGCCAACCGGTTTGGTTGCCACCGGGGGCATCGAGCAAGTAGCGTTGAACTGGAAGGCTTCCAGCAATGCCAACAGTTACAACGTCTATCGGTCCACCACCAACGGCGGGACTTACACTCTCGTTGCCAATGTCACCACGGCGAACTACAACGACCTCCAGTTGATCGGCAACGGCACAACCTATTATTACGTCGTCACGGGGGTGAACAGTCTCGCCGGCGAGAGCGGCAATTCGGCCCAAGCCCGCGCGACCACAACCGTCACGGTGCCTTCTCCTTGGATGACCCAGGACATCGGAGCGCCAGCATGGGGCAGCGCCTCTTACGCCAACGGTGTGTTCACAGTGAGCGGATCCGGGGCTGACATCTGGAACACGGCGGACTCCTTCCGCTTTGTCTATGTCACGACCAACAGCGCAAATTTCACAATGATTGCCCGTGTTGTCTCCGTGCAAAACATAAATGCGTGGTCCAAGGCCGGAGTCATGATCCGCGACAGCTTGAATCCCGGCGCGGCCAACGCCTTCATCGCCGTGACGCCGGGCAACGGCGTGACTTTCCAATACCGTTCGAGCGACGGTGGCAATTGCAATAACACCACGGCCAGCGGCAGCGCGCCTTACTGGGTGAAGCTGGTAAGGAGCGGCGGCACATTCACCGGATATTGTTCTGCAAATGGAACGAGCTGGACTTTGGTTGGAAGCACGACGTTGACCAACGTCACCACCGCGTATGTCGGTTTGGCGGTCACCTCTCACAACAACCCCAGCTTGTGCAGGGCCGTGTTTGACAACGTTAGCGGATTAAGCTGGCCTCTTTTGCCGAGCGCGCCCGGCAGCCTGACCGCAACTGCGGGCGACGCGCAAGCGGCACTGAATTGGGCCACGGTCAGCGGCGCAAATAGTTACAATTTGAAATCTGCCACCAACAACGGAGGATCCTACACGCTTCTCGCGAATGTGACCACGACCAATTACACCAACACCGCTTTGCTCAACGGCATGACCTATTATTACGTCGTGTCGGCATTGAACATCGCCGGCGAAAGCACCAACAGCGTGCCATCCAGCGCCACGCCACAAGCGCCTCCGCCTTTGCTCATTTCTCTGACCGGCCAGAACTTTATGTTCTCCTGGCAGGTTGGGGCCGAAGGTTTCACTTTGCAATCAACCACGAACCTCGCGTCAGGCGGCTGGATGAACGTCACCTCGCCCGCTCCGCAGATGGTCAGCAACCAATGGCAAGTGCTGCTGCCGCCTGCCAACGCCGGTTCGATGTTTTACCGATTGGCGAAATAACATAATAAAAGCAGGGGAAGTTCCACTTTGATTTTTGAAAGCTCACCGCGCTTTTTCCTGTTCCGCATTTTGCGCCTTGTCCACATCTTCCAACTTCAATTGTTCCGGCGGCGTGGTCGCCAGGCCGGGATCAACCGTGACGGGCGCGGGCGGTTTTTCGACAGAAATGCGGCGGAGTTCGTTTGCGGCGGGCAAATCTTCCAGGCCGCGCAATCCGAAGTATTCGAGGAACAACGCCGTCGTGCCGTAAGTGTTCGGGCGGCCGACCACTTCCGCGCGGCCGACCGACTCGACGAGGCCGCGCTCCATGATGGTCTGCATCGTGCCGTCCACGTTCACGCCACGAATCTGCTCGACCTCGGCGCGAGTGATGGGCTGGCGATACGCGATGATGGCGAGCGTCTCCAGCGCCGGCTGCGAGAGCCGCGACGGGCGGATCTTCACGCCGACGAGCGCGCGCAGCCACTGGGAAAATTCCGGCTGCGTGACGAATTGCCACGAACCGGCGACGCACGCGAGCCGGTAACTGCGCGCGGCGGTCTCGTGTTCGCGCGCGAGCTGTTCGAGCGCGGCGGTCAACTCGCCTTCCTTGGTTTTGGCGAGCGCTTTGGCGGTGGCGTCGGCGTCCCCGTGTTCGGCGGCGCTGGCGAGGACGTCGCGAAGTTCTTTCACGCTCAAAGGTTTTTGCGCGGAGAACAGCAGTGATTCGAGAATGAATTTAAGTTCCATGTTGAATTAAAATTAAGATTCCGGCGGCGGATTTGCCGCAAGATAAGTTTCCAAATGTGAAATCAATTTCGGAAGATCGCGCTGCGCCGTTTCCCAAACGATGTCTAAATCCACGTCATCGTAATCGTGAATGAGAATGTTCCGCATCGCTCTGACAAGCTGCCATGGAATTTCCGGGATTTTTTTTTGCGTTTCCGGTGAAAGTCTGCGCGCCGCTTCACCGATGATTTCAAACTTGCGGTTCACCGCCTCGTATTTTTCTTCGTTCGCCTTGAAATCATCGAAGGAGACTCCCGCGATGAAACGCCGGATGGCTTTTGCCGCGTCGAGAATGTCCGCCAGATAAGCGTTATCCTTCCGCATAAATCGGTTCGGCGGTTAAGAGAATGGAATTCTTGCGATAGCGATTGCGGCTGCGTTCGACAGCGCGACGGCTGACCAAATCCACCGGACGGGAAAATACTTTCGCCAACTGCTCCTGCATATCCGCCCAATCAAGCAGCGTCGGGTGCGCGTCGTCCCGCAACGTGGCCAGCAAATCAACGTCGCTGTCGCCGCGAAAATCATCCCGCAACGCCGAGCCGAACAATTCGAGCCGCGCGATTCCATGTTTTTCACAGAATCGTCCGAGTTTCTCGCGGTTGAAATCCAGCTTCATTTTAGATTTGAGTTACGCCATCGCAAAAACATCCAGCGGCTCGGTGCGGACCGGACGTTTCGCATCATGCACAAGGCGGCGGATGTTTTCCGTGGTTTCGCGGGAAAAAATTGCCTCGCCGCAATGTTCGCAGACCTGTGCGGAAATGTGTTCGACGAGCACATGGCGGTTTCCAATCGTGAAAACTTCGTTCACGAATTCGGATTTGGCGGCGGTGTGGCCGCAGACGTGGCACTTAAACATGATTACCTCCGTTTTCGATGGTCAATCCATTCTTTTGGGTCAGGTTCATAGATCGTGATAATTTTCGCCAAATCAGACTCCGCAAACGATACTTGAAAATGCAGCGGTCGTCCAGCGGCGGTGAAGCCCAGCAGCAATGCGCTCGGCGAATACTTGTCCTGCGGATAATTTTCGATGATTTCAGATTTCGCGCCCGCGTCTCGGATTTCCTGTTCGCTGATGTTGCGTTCAATCGCGCGGCGAAAAGCGTGGCGGCTGAATTCAAATTCGCCCGCCGTCAGTTGCCGTTGGATTTCCGATAATGTTTTCAACTTTCGCGAAGTTCTTTCACGCTCAAAGGTTTTTGCGCGGAAAACAGTAGTGATTCGAGAATGAATTTAAGTTCCATGATTAAAAATTAAAGGAGTGTTTGAATTTGAATTAGGGCTAACCCATCGGACTTTTATGATAATAAAACCATGAGACTGTCATTGAGGTTGCGAATATAATTGTCCATATCAAAGCCGCAGCAATAAAAGAAGCGGTGGACAGTGCGCGGGAATCGGGGCGACGCAAATATCGTTCCCAACCAGGCAAATGGCTGTCTTTTCCAAATTCAGCCTCTTCGATACGCGCCAGATATTTGGCAATCATGTATATGCGAGCAGTGCTGATATAGCATCGAGTGGCGCAAATTAAAATTATACATGATGGAATAAACCATAGATAGCGACGCGAAATGCTCTTATCATTTAATAAGAGCCATGTATAAACAGATGCGACGGCAACCGCTCCCCAAGATTCCAAACGGCTAATTTCTTTAATATGATGCATGATTTCTTCACGCAGCATTTTGTATTGTTCAAGATGAGTTAATTCCGTTTTCATCTCTTTATTGCGGTGGTGGATTTGTTGCGGCAACCGTTTCAGAAGGCTGCGCGACATTTTCAACACGCCGGATTTCGATTTCCGCAAACGCCTCGGGCTGGACGCAGACGAGTTGCTTGAGCCGGATCAATTCTAGCAGCGCGAGAAAGGTGCAGATGACTTCCGCGCGGCTCGCGGCGCTCTCAAACAGTTCGGCGAAGCGCACGCCGCCGCGTTCGGAAAGGATTTTCAGGATGCTTTCGATCTTTTCGCTGACGGTCCATTTGTCCTCGAAAATTTCGCGCGAAGATTCGTCGCGCTTTTTGAGGCGTTGCAGCACACCGTTGACGGCGTTGAGCAGGTCGAAAATGGAAACGTCCGGTTTCGGCGCGGGCGCGGTGGATTCAAATTCCAGTTTTCCCGGCAGGCGCGGAAAAATATTTTCCTGCTCGGCTTCGCGCACCTGCAATTGCGCGGCGGCGTCCTTGAATTTTTTATATTCGACGAGCTGGCGGATCAATTCCCAGCGCGGGTCTTCGCCTTCGTCCTCGCCTTCGACGACGACCTGCTGGTCCACGGGCAGGAGTTCGCGGCTCTTGATATACATGAGCGTCGAGGCCATCACGAGGAATTCGCCGGCGACTTCAAGGTCGAATTCGCGCATGAGGTCAATGTGCGCGATGAATTGCGTGGCGAGCCTGGTGAGGTTGACCCGGTAAATGTCCACCTCCTCCTTTTTGATCAGATAAAGGAGCAGGTCGAGCGGGCCTTCAAAAACCTCGAATTGAACTTTGTATTCGGCCATGAACTGGGGAAATCCTAAAGTGCGGGCGCGACGTTGGCAATGATGCAAACTTGACGCACGGCGTTTGAAAAATTATGTTGTGAGCCGGTTGGTGGTCGTAGCTCAATGGTAGAGTCCAAGCTTGTGGAGCTTGTTGTTGCGGGTTCGAATCCCGTCGGCCACCCCACCACCTCATTTTTGACTTTGGCAAGGGAGTCGCCTTCTGGCACTTCCGGCCGTCCGATTCCTTCTCTTCCGCTGTTGAAATCCTGTCACAATTATGAAACATTTACATTTCCGGGGCGTTTTACTGTGGGGAATGAAAACTGCTGACGGTCTTGGAATCCGAGTGCGCACACTTTACAACATCCTGTTTCTGTTTTTTTTCGCGCTGTCAGCGCCATATTATTTCTGGCGGATGCGGCGGCGCGGCAACTGGCGTCCGGGTTTCGCCGAACGATTTGCGCGCTACCATTCGGAACTCAAGCAGGCGCTCACCAACCGCCACATCGTCTGGATCCACGCCGTCAGCGTGGGCGAGGTCAACCTCTGCACGCAGATCATCCGCGCGCTCGAACTGCGCGCGCCCAACGTTAAATTCGTCGTCTCCACGACCACGACGACAGGCATGGCCGAATTGCGCCGGCGGCTGCCGAGGCGCATCAGCAAAATTTACTACCCGGTGGACCGGCGCAAATTCGTCTCCCGCGCGCTCGCGGTCATCAACCCGCAGGCCGTCGTGCTGGTCGAGGCTGAAATCTGGCCGAACTTCCTCTGGCGTGCGCGGGATATCCGGATCCCGGTTTTTCTGGCGAACGCACGGCTGTCCGATAAATCTTTTCGCGGCTACAAACGGTTTGGATTTTTGTTCCGTCCGCTGTTCGCGTCGTTTGCGGGCGTCGGCGTTCAAAACGAAGATGACGCCGCGCGCCTGCGCAAGGTCGGCTGCCGGCCCGAAGCCGTCCGTGTCGTGGGCAACCTGAAATTCGACGCGGCGAAACTGGACGAACGCCACGCGCTTGACGTTCCGGCGATGCTGCGGCAGCTCTGCGTGCCGCCGGATGCGCAAATTTTAGTCGCGGGCAGCACGCATGACGGCGAGGAAATCATCCTGGCGGAAATTGCGCGGCGTTTGCGCGAGCGGTTCCCAAAATTATTCCTCGTGCTGGTGCCACGGCATTTCGAGCGTTGCCAAGAACTCGGACGCAAATTGCGCGAGCGCGGGGTTAAAATGGTTTATCGCAGCCAAATTTCTCCGGCAACGAGGTTTGGCGAAGGCGAAGTGGAATGTCTGCTCGTCAACACGACGGGTGAGCTGCGTTATTTTTACGAGCACGCGACAGTCGTGTTTGTCGGCAAAAGTCTGACGGCGACGGGCGGGCAGAATCCCATCGAGCCGGGCGCGCTGGGCAGAGCGATGATTTTCGGGCCGAATATGCAGAATTTCGCGGATGTCACACGCAGTTTTCTGGCGCAAAAGGCGGCAATCCAGGCACGCAACGCAGGGCAGTTGGAAAATGAGCTGCGCGAGATGCTTGCGGACGAGGTGCAGCGCGCGGATCTGGGGCGGAACGCGCTGAAAGTCGTGCGTGAAAATCTCGGCGCGGTGGATCGCACGGTGGAAATGATCCTGGAACACCTGGAGCCGCGCGGGATTTTCATCGAGCCGAAAAAATAATTTGATTGCCGTCTTGACGAAGACGCAACGGCTTTTCATATTGCCGCACACTTTCGGTTCGCATCGGAAGCCTGTGTCGTATGTCGAAAACAAAAGTTCGCAAGGTCGTGGCAAATTCATTCCTGAAAGGGGGAAAACGCGGAGCCGCAACTTCAGCCGCAAAAGAAATCCACAGCGCGGCTTCGCACAACGGTTCCGACTCAACATTCCCGGAAAAAATCAAGTATCTCGTCCGCCTTGCGCAGGAACAGGGGTATTTGACTTACAGTGACATCAACGAGGTGCTGCCTGAAGACACCGTGACGCCTGAAAAATTGGACGAGGTTTTTTCCAAGTTGCGCACGCTGGAAATCGAGATCGTGGACCAGGCGGACGCGGACAACGTCAAGAAACCCGACGCCGAGGAGGACGACGACCGCCATCTTGACGCTCTTGACGACCCGGTGCGGATGTATCTCCGTCAGATGGGGCTGGTCGCATTGCTGACGCGCGAACAAGAGGTGGAGATTTCAAAGCGCATCGAGGTGGCCGAGGCCGAAGTCACCAAGATCATTTACAGCCTCGGCTTCGCCCCCAAGGAAAACATCGCGCTTGCGGAAAAACTGCTTGCCGATCCCCCGCGCGAACGGTTTGACCGCGTCGTGCTGGATAAAAAAGTGGACAGCCGCGACGCGCACCTGCTCTCGCTTCGCCGGCTCGTCGAGCGCGTCCGGAAAATGGATTCCGACGTTGACCAAAAATATACGGAGTGGCAGGCGGCCGGCACCAAGGACAAACGCCGCCGCGCGCAGGCGGCCTTCAGGCAGGCCGACAAAGCACTTCAAAGCACGTTTGTAAAATTTTGCTTCAAGCACAAGGTCGTCGAGGAAATGAGCCTCGTCGCCGAAAACATCCACGACAAGCTTCAATACAGCCTGCGAGCGCTCGCCGACACGGAGGCGCAGCGCGAATCCAGCGCGCAGGCGCATTTGGTCGAGGCCGAGAAGCAGAAAATCCGCGCGCTGGAGGAATTTGTGCGGATGCCCGCCGGGGATTTTCTGAAACTGTTCGATTCATTGCGCGAATTTTCCACGAAGGCGCTCCAGGCGAAAACCGAGATGGTCGAGGCGAATTTGCGGCTCGTCATTTCCATCGCAAAAAAATACACGAACCGGGGGCTGTCATTCCTCGACCTGATCCAGGAAGGCAACATCGGCCTGATGAAGGCCGTGGAAAAATTTGAATACCGGCGCGGCTACAAATTTTCCACCTACTCGTCATGGTGGATACTGCAGGCCATCACGCGCTCGATTGCGGACCAGGCGCGCACCATCCGCATTCCGGTTCACATGATTGACATCATCAACAAACTGACGCGCGTCCAGAAACATTTGATCCAGGACTTTGGCCGCGAGCCGACTCCGGAGGAAATCGCCGACGAAATGCTGATGCCCGTGGACCGCATCCGCGCCGTCTTGAAAATGGCGCAGCAGCCGATCTCCCTGCAATCGCCGGTCGGCGACAGCGAGGACGCGAACTTCGGCGATTTCATCGAGGACAAGGCCGCCGAAAGCCCGCTCGACATGACGAGTTTCAGCCTGCTCAAGGACAGGCTGGGCGACGTGCTCTGCAGCTTGAACGAACGCGAGCGGCAGGTTTTGGAACTGCGCTTCGGCCTCGGGGACGGCAACGCCCGGACGCTCGAGGAAGTCGGCCAGCAATTCCGCGTCACGCGCGAACGCGTCCGGCAGATCGAGGCCAAGGCGCTCCGCAAGATGCGCCATCCCACGCGCATCCGCCAGTTGCACGGGTTTCTGGAGGTTGAAAATTTGGAACTTGAAAAGCTGCCGGAATAAACTTGCCGCCATTGCGGACGGAGCAAAAGGGCATTGTCTTCTGGCCGGCAGTGTGATTCAAAGTTTGGACTTGTTACGGAGCTTTTCCTCCTCGTGCATCTTCAAGTCGGCAAACAGTGAGGTGCCCGTGCTGCTTTTCCGCGGCTTGTGAAGGGAAAGGGTGTCAATGCGCTGGACCATTTTCATCTTGTTTGTGCAGTAGAGCAGCGCGGTTTCGTCGGTGATCAAGTCCTGTTCGTAGGCTTTGAAGAGGGACTGTTCAAAGCTGTGCCAGCCGTTGACGGTGCCGGACTCAATGATGTCGTCCAGGGAGCGGCCTTCTTTTTCGCCCAGCAAAATGGCTTCGCGCGTGCGCAGGTTGCTGCCCATCATTTCCGTGACGAGGAGCCTGCTGCCGGATATCGCCGGGACGAGCCGCTGGCTGATGATGAAACGCATCGAACCGGCCAGCCGTTCGCGGACACTGGTTTCCTCATCCGTGCCGAACATTCCGATGATGCGGTTGATTGTCATTGAGGCGCTGGTGGTGTGCAGCGTGCTGAAAACCAGATGGCCGGTCTCGCCGGCGTTGAGCACGATCTCCATCGTTTCTCGGTCGCGGATTTCGCCGATGAAAATGATTTTTGGCGCCTGCCGCATGGCCGCGCGCATTCCCCTGTGAAAACTGTAAAAGTCGCTCCCCAGTTCACGCTGGCTGAACGTGGACTTGATAGGCGTGAAAACAAATTCAATCGGGTCTTCCAGCGTGAGGATGTGGATGTCCCGGGTTCTGTTGATTTCGTTCAACATGGCGGCCATGGTGGTCGTCTTGCCCATGCCCGTGCCGCCGGTCACAAAGATGATGCCGTTCTTTTCCTTGATAACCTGCTGGAATGTCGGCCCCATGTTGAGCGATATGAAATCCGGTATCAGCGGCTTGAGATGGCGCAATACCATGGCGTAATTTCCATTCTGAAGATAAATGTTGACGCGAAACCGGCAGGAGTTTCCCAAAGTATAAGCGCAATCACATGAGCCGTGCTCCTTCAAATCCTGAAGCAGACGTGGATTGTTGCCTATGATGGTCATCGCCAGAGACTCGATGCGCGCGCTGGTAAGCAAGGGTTCGTGCTGTTCGTCAACAAACGGCTTGAGGTCGCCCTGGGTCTCCACCTGCATCGGCCTGCCTGCGACGAAAAGCAAATCCGAAATGCCCTCGGCGCTTTGAACCATCGCGTCCAGCAACCGGTCTAGTTCCTCTTTATTCATAACAATTGCGCTTTCGAGGTTATATTTTTGAAAAACCATGTCCATCCAAAACTTAACAGCCACGGACTGGCGGTCATGGTGTCACAGATTGCCGCCAGCCATCGGCCTCAATCAGGTTTATTGCCTGCCGCTGGCGGCGGCGTGCAAAATAACTTTTCCGTCAGCGCCACGAATTGTTCCAGGCTCAATTTCTCCGCGCGTTCCTGCGGCGAGATTGATAATTCGGCAAATGCGGACGCAAGCTTGTCCGCCGCCCAGTCCTGTTTCAACAATTTCAGCATCATCTTGCGCCGTTGCGAGAATGCGCGCTTCACGATCTTCATAAAACTGGCGCGCAGATTTTCCGGCAGCAGCGGCTGCGCGCGACGCTCCAAAATCACGCACGCTGAATCCACGTCCGGCGATGGAAAAAAACATTCCGGCGGGATTCTGAAAAAACTTTTCGGCTCAAAATCCAATTGAACCAACAGCGTCAAGATGCCGTAATCGTCGTCGTCCGCCTGCGCCATCAGCCGTTTGGCGACTTCGAGTTGCAGCGTGGCGACAATCATTTTCGGCGCGCGAATTCCGGCCGCGAGTTCCACCAGGATCGGCGAAGCGACGGAATACGGCAGGTTTGCGACGAGCTTCCAATCGCTCCAGTCGCGCGGTTCGCGCCGTAAAAATTCCAGCGCGTCGTCGTGAAATAAATGCAGGACAGGCATCTTGCCTGCCTCTGATTTTTGTTTTTCGATTTGAGACAGGCTGGAAGCCTGTCCTACGTTAAATCGTTCCCGTAAAAATTCCACGAGCCGACGATCCATCTCAATCGCCAGAACTTCGCCGGCGTTCTCCAAAAGCAGTTTCGTCAACGGTCCCAGCCCCGGCCCGATTTCCAAAACCTTGTCGGCTTCCGTCAATTCCGCCGCCCCGACAATTTTTTGCAGTTGATTGGCGTCGTGCAGAAAATTCTGGCCGAGCGATTTCGTGAGCTGAATTTCACGCTTCGCCAGAATTTCGCGCATTTCAGTGGGTTTCATCGGGGGAAATTAAGCCACAGATGGGCACAGATAAACACGGATGAAGAGAAATTGTGTTCGAGTTGGCAGATTTTATCTGTGTGCATCTGTGTTAGTCTGCGGCTAAAACTTCGGCCAGTATTTTTACCGCTTTTGCGAGTTGCGCCTTTGAAATTGTCAGTGGCGGCGTGAAGCTGATAACGTTGCCGTGTTCGCCTTCCGGCAGAAAAATCAATCCGCGATGCAAAAGCCTTTTGATGGCGTTCAACGCAATTTCCGTCGCCGGTTTTCCGTCGGGCAATTTTAATTCAATTCCGGCCATGAGACCAAGTCCGCGCGCCTCGACTTTGGACTTTGGACTTTGGACTTTGGACAATTCATCGAGCAGAAATGTTCCGAGTTCCGCGCTGCTTTCAGGCAATTTCAATCTTTCAATTTCTGCAATTTGCGCCAGCGCCATCGCGCAACCAACTGGATGACCAAGAAATGTGCTGGTATGAATCGCCTCGCCGCGCGACGGCGGCCACGCGGCATCCATCAAGTCAGCACGACCGACACAGGCGGAAAGCGGGAAGCCGCCGGTCAGCGCCTTGCCGAGACAGATCAAATCAGGAACCACGCCGCTATGCTCGCATGCGAACCATTTTCCGGTGCGGCCAAAGCCGGTGTAAATTTCGTCGAGAATCAGCAGCGCGCCGGATTCGTCGCACAACTTTCGCAGCAGCGGCAAAAATTCTTTCGGCGGAACATTGATCCCGCCGCGCGCCTGCACTGGCTCAACAAGAACCGCGCCGATTCGTTCGCGCCGGAAAAAATGGCGGACTTGAAATTCGACGATCGCAAGATCGGAAGGTTTTGCCGGGAACGGGACAAAATGTCCGAATTCGCGGAGTTGCAATTGAAACGGGCTGCGGAAAAAATCCCGATGCGTGACGTTGAGCGCGCCGTAGCCGAGTCCGTGATACGCGCCCGAAAACGCAATCACGCCGCGTTTTTTTGTCGCAAGCGCCGCCGTTTTCAAAGCGGATTCGACGGCTTCAAAACCGGAGTTGGAGAAGATGGTTTTGCCGGTTTTGAATTTTGAACTTTTGATTTTTAATTCCGGCGGATTTGTCCAGCGTTCAAAAGTCATCTGGCTTGATTTCTGCGCGAGTGCGGCCTTGAGCGCGTGCGGATGCACGTCGCCCATCGCGTGAAGCAATTTCGCCATTTGTTTTTGCCCGGCTTTGACGACTTTTGAATTCGCGTGGCCGGCGGCGGCGACACCGAACGCGGCGGTCAAATCCAGGTATTTTTTGCCGTCGGCGTCCCAGACGTGAACGCCCTTTGCGCGCTCCCAGATAATCGGCCACGAGCCGTCGGGTTCGATGAACAGCACGTTGTGCGATTCGTATTCGCGCAGCAGTTGCAATGTCTCTTTTGAATTCATTTTGTCCGCAGATTGCGCGGGTTTTCGCAGATTGATATGGGCAGGAAAAAATCTGCGTGAATCGGCGAAATCTGCGGATGGCCTTTCGTTTTCATTTCAAACGCCGCGCTGCTCCGGCGGCCAGATGATTTTGTGCTGCTGGATTTGAAAGCGCACGGGCAGCGCATCGGTGATGATTTTTTCGGCCAAGTCCTTTCGCGAAACTGGCGTTTGTCCTGCCGGAATTTTTTTCAACGATTTATGTCGCTGCTCCGGCGCGAGCGGATGCACCCACGAAAACAGCAGCGGGCAAATTTTTCCCAGATTGTGCGTGGCAATTTGTCCTTTTGCCCAATCGTAATCTTCAATCGTGCCGATGACGAATTTGATTTCGTCGGTGGATTTCAAATGTGCGATGTTGGAAAAGAGATTCCGTTCCACTTCGCCGCTGCCGGGACATTTCAAATCCATGATGCGGCGGACGCGCGGGTCAATTTTTGAAATGTCGTGCGCGCCGCCGGTTTCAATCAACACGGTGAAGCCGTCGTCGCAGAGAAAATTCATCAGCGGCAGAGAATTTTTTTGCAGGAGCGGTTCGCCGCCGGTCAGCTCGACGAGCGGAAGTTTTAAGTTTTTAATTTTTAATTTTGAATTCAGAAACGGTCTCGCAAGCCGCTTCACTTCCGCCAAAATTTCCGCGAGCGATTTCTTTTTCCCCTCGGTGAAGGCGTAGGCGGTGTCGCAATACGAGCAGCGCAAATCGCAGGCGGTCAGCCGGATGAAAATGCAAGGCAGCCCGGCCAGAGTGCTTTCGCCTTGCAGGCTCAAATAGATTTCATTGACGACGAGCATATCGGACATCGCTCTGAAATTAAACGGAATGGACGGAATTAAACAGGTTTTTCACGAGAGCAAAAGGCATCGTGGCTGTGACTTCCGAAATTTCCTGAATGAGCGGGATATTCGCGGCGGAGCCGAGGCTCGCGAAACGGGGCGTCGGTTGCAAAAAGGAACTTAACTTTCTCGCCTATTTCTTTCACAGTTGGAGTCCGTGCTTCAGCGTGTTTGCGCCGATACGCAAAAGGCCGTTTCCGAATTGTAACTTATTCAGGACAAATACTTGTTGACATTGCCAGGTGTGGTCGTGTAAAAATATCTCATCCAGATGAATTTGGGACTTTCAGTTGAGTTAACTGCCGCCATTCTCGCGCCGCATAAATGCGGCACGGTTTCTTCATCTCAAAAAGTCAAGTGGATTTTCCGCGCGTCCCAAATGCCTGCCGTCGGCGTTGACCGCCGGTTTCGCCGGCAAAAAAATTGGCGGGAAAGGCTTGACGGGCGGTTTATCGCTCCCAAAAATCTCATCGCCAGCGTTGCCGTCGGATTTCCGGCTCCAAAAAACCGGTGAGGAAGCCTGTCCCTGCCATCTGCGGCTCCTAAAAATCTCCCGTCCACGCTTGCCGGCGTATTTCTGGCATCCAAACAAGGCGCTTCCACGCTTGCCCACCGTTTGTTTGCGCCCAATAAAGTCACTGCCACGCTTGTCGTCCCATTTTTTGCTTCCCAAAATGGAGCGTCATCACTGGCAGAGGAGTTTTTGGCTCCAAAAAATCGCACGGCATCACGCTCAAGACGCTTATTTTCAATAAGATAACTGACAAACATAACCAATTCCCAACTTCTAATTTGATATGAGCAAAAAAGTATTGAAACTTGCGGGACGGCGGCCGATGCTGCTGGCGTTAATCGTTATGGCAACACTCGCGCTTGGCATTGTCTTTTCCGGCTGGCTCACGCCGACAAGGTTGAAGGCGCAAGAGGGTGCGGTGCAACAAGCCGTGCAACAAGAAACTACCAACTGTGAGGTGGCGTCCACGTCCAGCAGTTGTCTAATGGCCGGTTCCATTAGTTTGGTTGCGCCGACAAACAGCCCGGTGGTTTGCATAGGCTCTGGCGTCAGCCTCTCGGCCAGTTACCTTGTCATCACCGGGCAGGTTCTGGTAACCACCACTTACACCAACGCTGGCAATTCTGGCGCGGATGCTTGTCCCGACACCTATGTTACAAATTATCCCACGCCCACGATTGTTTCCAACTGGTGGACGGCGAGCGTGGGCAGTTACAGCACCAATGGACAGGGCTTGACGGCGTCGTTCACACCGACGGATTGCGGGAACGGCTCGGTGACGTTCTACCTCAACTACCAGAACTCCGATCCGTGTGACACGAATGTCCAAAGCGCGGGAAGTGTCAGCGGGAGTTTCGAGTCGGTTCAGTTGCAATCCATCAGCGTGAGCGGTGCTACGGCAATAGATGCAACAAACTACGCGGCGGTGAAAACGACCAATGCCAACGATTATGTTACGATTACAGCCTCGCTTTGCCCTGACGACACGAATGCCGCGACTTTGCTGTCATGGTCAGGCGGACAGGCAGTTTCTGGCAATCCGTTCGAGAGACAGGTTCACAAAAATGTGTCTGCCAAAACGGTGGTTACGGCTTCGTGTTGCAGCACTTCCTTCACCGCCAATGTGTGGATTATTTGGGGAAGGGTAAGCATTTTAACCAGCGGCACTAATCCGCCAAACGCTCCTCAATTTGGAAGCGTCGAAGACGGAACGGAGATTTTAGGAATACGCTATTTCGACAGCAGCAACTCTGTTGCTGGAAAAATGTGTGCTGTGGGCACAGTAACACCTGCGGGTGTTCATTCGATAATTACTAATGGATGGGGTTTTACTCAAATGAAATGGACTAAAACACTTGTCGATGGGGCAACGTATCCAGGCTGGTCTTTTCCTCCTTGGACCGGAGATGGTCCATATAGTGGATTCTTTACAACAAGTCTAGATGCAAATGACAAACTATACAGCGTGACACGCGCCCCATTTGCAGCCCCAGTTTTTCAATTCCCATTCGTAACCGGCCTCCCCATAGCCAGCCGATACAATCTCCGGCGGGATAGGCATGAGGCTGTGGAAGTTGAGGACGTTTTTCTTTTCTTCTTGCGTGTGCCACGGTGAATTGCCGGTGGCTGTTTTCTTGAACCGATCAACGTCTCCGTCCGGTCCAATCACGACGAGCTTGTTGTTGCACCAGTTGGGCATATTTTTCTCCTTTGGTTGTTGGTTTGAAATGAACTGCCACTCTGAAGCGTATCGCTCCGTGCCGTTTCGATGAAGACGTCAAGATGTGCCGGAAGCGGCAACATTAAAAAAGAGCGACCCTGTGGATCGCCCTTGTGTTTGTATCATGCCATTTGAAACAGGGAATGTTGAGCTTCGTCGGCAAGACGGCGCTCATGCTCCTTTTGTTTGCTCTCGTGTGCAATGCGTTCACCGTCAACGCCAGTCTCGACGATCAGGTTAAACGTCTTTGGCGTGAAGCCGAATTCCCATTGCGGAACCGGCAGCCTCCGTCTGGATCGTTTCATACCTTGCGGTTGAGGATGGGAACCTGGGATTGGGGCGAGATGCGGAACACCACGGGCGGCGGATGGAAGCGAACCGGCTTGTCAAAGCGTGTTTTGAAATCACGCACTGGCCGATTCATCATTACAACTGCCGCGCACTCATTGACGTGGATGACACGGCACAGTCTCCCGTTGAACGGAATGACATCCCCGGCAGAAAGCCGGAAGGGACGGTTCAACGAACGCCAGATGATGCCGAACTCAATCTGGTTGGGGTCATTGAACCCGCGCTTCCTGCGCGCACTCATGCAACCCCTCCCACGACAAGCTCCACCTCACGCAATGTGTGCAGCACCGCGTCGATCTCAAGGCTGGTGAGCCTCCATCCGCGTCCCGGCAACTCCGCGATGATTGCCCACTTGAAACGATGGTGGAAGTTGAACGCCTCCCGGTCGTCGTCCAGGTGGTCGGCAAGGATCGCCAGAGCCAGTTGCGCCGGGCCGCTGCCGCCATAGCCCACTCGAATCCGCTGGGACTGTGATTCCAGAGGTCGAGCCGGGGATTGAGCCTGCGTCCGTCCACCGTGACGGTGACGGCACTGCCTTCACGCCGTCCCTCGTAGCGTGTCATCGGACGCCCTCCAGAATTTGCACCAGGTCTTCGGGGAACAGATGCTCCGGCTCGGCCTCCGGCGTGTCGAACGTATGCACCTTGACGAAGCAGAACTTTGACAGACGGCACGCGATGTCCTCGCGTCCCGCCCGGCCCGCCTCATCCTCGTCCAGCATGACGATGACCTGGCTGTGGCTGTCGGTGTGCCGGCGGATCAATTCCTCCTGCGCCGCCGACATGGTGCTGCCCATGAGGGCCACCACCTTGCGGCAGCCGTGCTGCTGAAGCTTCATGCAGCCAAAGAATCCCTCAACAATCACCAATGTCACTTCCACCGGCTCTTTGCCGGCCCGGTCAATGTTGAACAATTCCAGCGATTTTCTGAATCCCGGCGGCAGTTTGTATTTGGGGGTGTTTTCGTCGGGTGGTTCGCCGGGGAAACGTCCTGCATACGCGACGACACCGCCTTCCGGGTTGTGGATCGGAATGACAATCCGCCCGGCCATCATGCCTTTGGCACAGAAACCGACGCCGAAATCCACGATGGTTTCGAGCGTCAGTCCGCGTTCCGTAATGAGATATGGATGCTCCCGCTCCAGCTTGTCCAAGCGGAAACCCAACGGCTTGTTGGGCGGTCCTTGCGGACGGCCACCATCTTGCTCCGGTGCCAGCCTTGCGGCTGGCTTCGTTTTTGGAACTTCGCCGTTCCTCGCCGGCTCTCTTGGCTCCTCGGTCTCCTGATTGGAGTCCGCAGACATGGCTTCGACAT
>Ga0207933_1000902_pt1 | contig 25423 bp, 21 predicted proteins | sample NGESurdeep092012_4_FD_184488 | JGI IMG/M metagenome (GOLD analysis project Ga0207933, IMG submission 184488) | Arctic peat soil microbial communities from Barrow, Alaska - NGEE Surface sample F53-3 deep-092012 (SPAdes) | ecosystem: Environmental > Terrestrial > Soil > Wetlands > Peat ... | reverse complement strand
CGTGAAGTCCTCACGCGCCTGCCCAACATGACCAACCGGCAAATCCCGGAAGTCACGCCACAAGCCTGGAGTAAAACGCACCTGCCGGTGCAACGGCAAGCCGCGTCATAAACATCGTAGCATAATACCTCTCGCACTTACGACCCAAGCCGCTGCTCTGTCAATAGGTGCTCCGCGTGCCGCTTACGGTGATCTGGCGTTCGGCCTTGTTCCAATGGTTCACGACGAATCAGGGATAAAAAAAGGGCCGCGAGGTTTCCCTCGCGGCCTTGATTAAATATGCGTTGAACCAGCCAGTGTTACGGATTTACCACCCGGAAGAACTGGGCACCCGATCCGATCGGGACGGTTGCTGGATTGCTGGTGCCTACGGTCTGCCAATTGACAGACGATCCGGCGAGGGCCGGGCTGGATTCCAGATGTCCGCCACCCGGCGTCCAAGAGAGAATCACATTGGAGCCAGAGACGCTGACCGATAGATTCGCTCCGACCGCCACCGGCACGTAGCTCGAGTTGTAATTGGCATACATAGCCGTGTTTTCATAAATAAGCGGCGGCGGCGGATAGACGGCGTAATAATCGTTATTGTGCGCGCTCGTGCTGATACCGACATATACGACGTTGGTCAATGGGACGGGGTTGGTCGCGGTATCATAGGCGGTCGCCAGCACCCAGTTCACACCGTTCGTGGAATAGAACCCATGCAGAACGCTGTTCGTTCTCTGGAGCCGCAGCCAAGCGTTGGGATAACTCGGAGGCGGAAGAGCGCCGAGCTGCCAGTTGACACTGGCTGCGCCGTTGGTCGCGCGCATACCCGTATCAATGCGGTTGGCACCGCCAACTGCCGCAAGCGGCTCGTTTTCAATGCTCCACTCCCGGCTGCCGGCGTCGAGTGTTTCGCGGATCATCAGACCTTCCTTGGCAAACGCTGACGTAGGAGTTTCGCTCACGCCGCGGACGACGACGTCGAAGTCGTTGGTCTTCAACTCCCAGCCGAAGTTGCATCCGTCGGCTGCATTCCAGATGTCGCTGCCTTCGGCAGTGACAATGTAACCGCCATTCCCTTCAACCCAAACGTAGCTCGGATAGGCCGGGTCAGTGGGGGTTATGCCGAATTGATTCGGGTCGGTAGCAACCGTGCCTATATCGCTGAAGGTGAGTGTCTCAGCGTTGATGTTGGTGCTGTTATTTGCGCCAATCAGGTTGCCGCTCAAATCCTTGGCTCCGGTCACAGTGATGACCAACGGCAGAGTCGGCGCACTGTTAACCAGCAGCTGGACTGTCAGGTTGTTGGTGAAGACGCTGACATTGGTGACGGTCACACCGGCAATCGTGTAGGTGGCATTGCTCAACGTGGACGAATTCATCGCCTTGTTGAACGTTACGTCCACGACGAACTGCGGCGGGATCTGGTTGGTGTTTTGGAACGTGCCCGCATAGGTCAAGGTCGGCGGCACGGTGTCCGTAACCACCGTCAGCACAGCGGGCACGCTGTTGCTGTAGATGCGGTTGAGCGAATCATCCGCGTAACCGAGCGCACGCATTTCGCAGACGAATTGCGCGCCCTGGTCAGCCGGCAGCACATAAGTCTGCACGTAGGAGGCGCTGGTGGCGCCCGGGATGAGCACGCCGTTCTTATACCATTGATACTGCAGGGCACTGCCGCTATTGGTAAGGAATGTCAATGGATTATCGGAAGAGCCGATTATGAGCGGTGATGGATCGTTGGTTGCGGCGACCGTGAAGGTGACAGGATTCCCGCTGACCACCGTGGCGTTGACGGGCTGCTGCAGGAATGCGACCCACTGAATGCGCGGCACATACATACCAATCAGGTTGGTGGTAAACCGCGTCTGATCGCCAATTGCCGGATCAGTATCACTGATTAGTTTGAACGTGGCTGTGGCATGAGTGTTGCCGGCGGCACCATTGTGATGGACTTGTTCAATGTAATATGGCACGCCGGCAGTCAAAGCAATGCCGGATTGATAAGGAATAGTCACGCCACCATCAGGAGTCCATTGATCCGAACGTTTCTGGCTGGTAACACTCCCGCCGCCGCCAGCAGCGGTCCAGCTGCGCACATTGCTCCAACCAGCTTCTTGGGCAACCAGACGCTTGTTGGCTGGAGAAGAATCGGTGCTGATAAATAAGTCCGAATCGTCGTCCGAGTCAGTGAAGAAGACATAGGAACCGGTGGTATTTGGCACAAAGTAGCCATCAATGCGCTGGACATAGTCAATTGCCGGACCATTGCCGTTGCCGGTGCCGGAGGGACCTTCAAACAACGGTGTTGTATATGTGAAGTTCGGGTTGCCTACCGAACCATTTTCAACCACCGCGCGGGCGGTGACGCCGTTTGTCCACCAATCTTCCTTCAGCACGCCCGGTTCAAAGACGGCCTGCGGCGAGATGGTGATGGTCGCTGCCGTGCTGTTGGTCCAGATCGGGTTCAAGGAATTATCCGAATAACCCAGCGACCGCATCTGACAATAGATGCTCGAGCCACTGTCAGAGGATTGAAGCGGTCCCAGCGTGATGCTTTTGGTATTGGCACCCGAAATGGGCACGCCATTCTTATACCACTGGAAGAACAGGTAGTTGCTGCCCTGGGCGTTCTCGTAACCAAAGATGCTGCCGATGGGCGTTTGGGAGTCAGTCGTGCCGCCAGCCGAGAAGGTGGCATAACCCTGGGGTTGACTCGTGGCGTTGGCGGGCTGCTGCGTGAAAGTCACGTTAAGACTTTGGACTGCGCTCATCGCGATCACGTTCCCCGTGAATTTCGTTGCGACGCCGACAGCGGGGTCGGGGTCACCGATCAAGGCGAATGTGGCTGCGTTGTTCGCACCGCCGCCGCCCTGATGCCAATCCTGTTCGATGTAATACTTCTGCCCGGCAACCAGCGCAATGCCGCTGGCATAAGGCGCCACACCCAAACCGTTCGTCCAAGTGCTGGAATTCATCTGCGAGGCGATGCCGCCACCGCCGCCAACCGCATCCCACGCCCATTGTGCCCCGGTATTCCAGCCGGCTTCATGGGCAACCAGTTGTTTGTGGGCTGGCGTGTTGTCCGTGCTGATGAACAGATCGCTGTCGTCATCACCGGTGGTGTAGAACTTATAGCCCCCGGTCGTGGGCGGGATGAAGTAGCCGCTGATCCGGCGGACAAAATTGTTCTGCCCTGCGGGATTATCAATGCTGCCTGCGAACGCAGGGATCGCCTGCGTGTAATCAGGCGTCCCAACACCGACGCCGCTTTCCAGGGTCGCGATCGAAGTGATTGTGTTCCAGCGCTCAAGTTTGAGGAAGCCGGTTTCGGTGACCGCCGCCAGAACGGTAAGGTTAACCACTGAACTGGTGGTGGAAATGCCGCCCTCCTCCGTGGTGGCAACACAGTAGATTTGATCGCCAGTATAATTGCGAGGGATGGTTGACATATTGAAATTTGTGCCGTTGGGCACAAGCCCGGTCAGGGGCGTTCCTGGAAAATTGCCGCCACTGACCAGGAACCACTGGTAATAGGGCGCCATGTCCGCGTCGCTCACGGCGAGGGCGGAGAAGTTGGTGGATCCGCCTTCATGCACCGTCGTGTTATGCGGTTGAGCGACGAACGTGACGTTGGTGCCCGGCCATGTGATGACAGCAATGTTGTTGTTTGTCACAGTCATTCGGGACGCCGAGCCATCAAGAGGCTGGGTCGAATCGGCCGTGAGTTCAGTCTCGGTCTCATAGGTCATGGAACAATTGTCCCCGCCAGCGCCATTGTGCATGTCGATTTCTAAGTAATACTTCTGGCCGGCAACCAGCGGAATGCCGGCTGCATAAGGTGCCGTGCCGACACCGTTCGTCCATTGATCCGAGCGTTTCTGGGTGGCAACGCTGCCGTTGCCGCCAGGGGTCTGCCAGTTGTCCTGGCCGCTATAGCCGGATTCCTGGGCGATAAGCTGTTTGTTGGCCATTGAGGTGTCGGTGCTCAAGAACACGTCGCTATCATCATCAGAGGCCACGAAGAAAACATAGTTATCGCTGGTCGGCGGAATGAAATAGCCGCTGTAGCGGCGGGATGTGTTGTCCCCGAAGCCGCCTGCCGAATCGGCATTTGTAACCAAGCTGACGACGCCAGGACCGGTATTTCCGATTTCAAGGTTTGCGCGGGCGGTGACGCCGGAGAAAACCTCCTGTTTGAGGCCATTGGTATATACCGGGGTTCCAGAATTTACCGAGAGGGTCACCACCGCGCTGGTGATGGAAATGCTGTTGAAATTGGTGTCCGCGACGTCGGCGATGGCATAGATTTGCGCCCCATCATCGGCGGGCGTGGTCAGGAAGGTGAAATACGGCCCCATCGCGTTGGTGCTGACGAGCTGGCCGTTCTTATACCATGCATAATTCATCGGGAACGGGGCGTCCAGGGGGGCGTCGTTGGTCGTGCCAAAATAGAATGAGGCCTCGTCGTAGGCATACACGGTTTTATTGGTGAGTTGAATTACAACGTTCGCGTTTGTCGGAGGCCGGGCCAAAACCGTGAAGGTGGTGCCGCCGCTCCCGATGAGGGGTTGGGTGTCTATTACAGTCGCCCTCACGTTGGCGAACCCAACGGCCGCGTTGTTGGGGACAGTGAACGAGTTGGTGTAGACATTGCCACTGGAAAGCACCATGCTCGTTTTAGAAGACAGGCCAAAGGCGCTCAAATTCGCCGTCGCATTCGTCACGGTGCCAGAGACAGGCGTGGCCGTTGCGGTAACATTAACTACTTGTCCGCGGTAGCCGCTGGTGGGACTAACCGTCACGGCGACCGGCACAATTGGAAGAGTATTGTTGGAAAACAGCCCTGCAATGTCATTCGAACTCAACGCCTGGTTGAACACATAGACTTCGTCAATCAGGCCGTTCAGGTTGGCCGAGCCATCGCCACTATACCCGTTGCCGCCAATCCAGAATTGACCTCCCGCGCCTGCGGTGGTCCAACCATCGCCGTTATAACTATTGGCAGCCACCACAGTGCCATTGACCGTAAATGAATCCACATTGCCATCCAAATAAAGCGTCTTGGTGTTGCCACTGCAGACCATCACTACATGATGCCAAGCACCGTCGTCGACGGCGGTGCCGCCAGTTTCCCAACCTGTTCCGTAGCGAACACCACCCTGATCGTCACCACCCGCGCTGCCATTGTTCAAGTAGAAGTCCGAGTTGTTGGGACCCCACCCGCCATCACCTTGATAGGCATAGCAACCGCCCGCCGTGGAAGTCTGAATCCACATGGCCAGCGTCCAGTTGTTGCCATAAGTGAACGGCACCACCGCATTGGCAATGCGGACGGTAGAGTCACTGGCGGTAGCACCGGAGATGCTCAAGGCGTTGCCGAACTTGCCACCCGGCACGATCGTCGCGCCGGCACCGGTCAACACGCCGTTCATCGCCGAACCGCCGGAACCGTCATTAATCACGGTCGTGCCGCTGACATTGTCAAAAGACATATGCAGCACGGGAGTTTTGTCCACAAGGGTTTGTCCCTGGACGCTTGCGCCCAGTGACGCGAACAACGCCGCTGTGCACAAGCAACGGGCGACCGCATTTAAGGATAGGGTTTTCATTTTCATAATAGTTAGCGTTGGCTGATCAATTTTTTCCGGAACACCTTTACGAACCGAATCTTCCGCCTGATGTCACGATGGCAACAGCAACTAAAATTGTCCATTGCCATGTCAGGCACCCGACTTATAAAGGTTTAGTGAGAAGAAAATAGCACGGATGTAAATGGGTGGGAATATGACAAACGTCATATTTATGCAAATAGTCGCCCATCCTCTTAATGCCGCAAGCCATTCGGAATGAATTGCTTGAAAAACACCCCACGCCAAGCAACGGACCGGCGGCTTTTTATACGCGATGATGCACTTCACAAAAGCCGGGTCAAAATGAACATTTGAAAAGTTTTTCCAGTGCTTCACAAACGTCTCGTTTGTTGTTCACGACAAACGCATCTCCTTCACTCCTTCGGCTTGTGCTTGTCTTTATAGTCCTTCCAAAGAATGCCAAGGATCAGCCAGGCGCTCCCGCCGATGGCGGTCAAAAAACAAATCATCGCGATGCCGGGGTAGCCGAAAATCTGGAAGGTGGAATTGATCCGCATCATCAGCGCCGCCCCCACGATCAACGCGGCAAGGATGATGCCGGTGGTGACGCGATTGGCGATTTTTTCAAAGCCGTTGAGCAGATGGCGCGCATCAGGGGTTTTGACGTTCACCTCCAATTCCGAGTTGCCGACAACGTCCAGAATCTTGTTCACGCGACCCGGCAGGCCGCCGACAAAATCCTTCATATCGAGAAATGTCCCGAATAAATGGCCGGGCGTGGCGGCTTTGCGCATCCGAGTCGTCATGATTTCGGCAACGTTCCGGCGCACCGAGGCGTTGGTATTGAATTTCGGACAGAGAATTTTCCCGACCACCTCCAGTTGCAGCAGGGTTTTTCCGAGCAGGGTCAGTTCGGTGGGAACATACAGTCCGGTTTGCGCCGCTGTTCGCGAAACTTCCAGCAAAGCTTTGCCCACGTCTTGATGATTCAAGGTCTGATCCCGCTGTTCGGAAACGAAAGCCGTCGCCTTTTTGGTGAACTCCGCCTCGTCAAAATCATCCGCCGTCTCGCTGATGCGCAAAATAATCTTCACCGATTCATCGCCGTTGCCTTCGCTGATGGCGATCAGCAGGCGCAGCAGATTTTCCTGCATGGCGGAACTCAACCGCCCGGTCATGCCCAAATCCAGCAGCGCCACGCGCCCGTCGTCGGTGAGAAAAACATTGCCCGGATGTGGATCAGCATGGAAAAAGCCGTCAATCAACACTTGCTTCAAATAAGCTTTGAACAACTCCTCGGCCAGGACATCGCCGTTGATGTCCAGTTTCACGACGGGACTTAACGCGGTGATTTTTGTGCCGCTGACATAATCCATCGTCAGCACGCTGCGCGAACTGTAATCGAGCACCGGCAGCGGAACGAGGATGTGCGGAAATTCCTTCAGGTTGGCGGCCAGCGTCGTCAGGTTGGAAGCTTCGCGTTGATAATCCAGCTCCTGCAAAATGGACGTTTTGAATTCGGCCAGAATTTTTCCGAATCGGTAACGCTTGCCGATGTCCGTATGTTCGTCGAAGAAGCCCGCGATTTCTTCTAGCACTTCAAAATCCTCGGCAATCAGTTTGCGGATGTCCGGGCGCTGCACTTTCACGACAACGGGACGACCGTCGCGCAGGGCCGCGCGATGCACCTGTCCCAGCGACGCGGCGGCCAGATGTTTTTCCTCGAAATAGGAAAAGGCTTTTGAAATGCGGACGCCGAGTTCGCTGCTGATAATTTCCTCCACCTGCCCGAAGGGAAACGGTTTTACCTTGTCCTGCAAACGCGCGAGCGCCTTCAAATAAGGTTCGGGCAAAAGGTCGGACCGGCTGGAAAGCAACTGGCCGAACTTGATGAACGTCGGCCCCATTTTTTCCAGGTCGTCCGCCAGTTCTTCCGGCACGGACTGACCGGGCCGGGCGGCCACCGGGGTCTTGCCATCTCCGCCGGCGTCGTTGGCAAATTCCTTCGCCAGATCCGAGGTGCCATACTTCCAGAACAGCATCGCGATGTCCTTGTAGCGTTTCAGGTGATGCGCTTTTAGGGATAATTTCATAAGCAGACTGGCTGCCGGGCGTTTGACCATGATCCGCAGCCATTGTTTCCGTTGGTGTAATAACCCGAACCGCTGTGCCTGCGGTCCCGCCAGAAACCGGAATCATTGTCCGTTGGTGTTTGAGCCCGACCAGTTATTCGTGCGGCTTGACCATGAGCCGGAGCCATTGTTTCCGTTGGTGTAATAACCCGAACCGTTGTGCCTGCGGTCCCGCCAGGAACCGGAACCGTTGTTCCCGTTGGTGTTTGAGCCTGACCAATAATTCGTGCGGTTTGACCATGAGCCCGAGCCATTGTTTCTGTTGGTGTAAAAACCCGCGCCGTTTCCATTAGGCGGGTTGTTGTTTCCCGGCAAGGCATTTCGCGGATTGTTATTTTCACCAGGCATTGCATACCCCGGAGTGTTGTTGCCGCCCGGCGTGGCATGACCGGGGTTGTTGTTATTACCAGAATCAGGCGAGCCATTGTCCATCCCGCCGGAACCCGACGGACCGCCTCCATTGCCGGTTGAACTTCCTTGGCTCCCACCACCCGCACCGCTCATTTGCGCGAGCGCGCAAACTGATAAACTGCAAATTACCGCCAGGACTGCGATTTTTGTTTTCATATTTTAATTTTGTTTGGTTTAACCGAATTGACCGCTCATGGCATTCGCCATTTCCGAACTTAATGGACAAACAATAGATTAAAACCTGGCAGCACCATATGGGGTGTTACCCCATCCGGTGTTATACTAAAGCTTGCCGGGGAAATTCTCACCCAGCTCGAAGCGGAGAACCGCGCCGCCGCGCGTTGCAAGCTGCAAAGTTAACGTCATTACCATAATGGCCGGATGCGCTGAATGGGGTGTTAACCCCATGTCTTTGAAATGGCACATTCACTCAACCTGCGCTATAATCTGCCGATGTTTATCATCGGCCTCGGCACCGCCGTTCCGCCACAACGCTACACGCAGCGCGAATCCTGGGACGAGCTGCAAAAATGGCCGCAGTTTCCACAGCTCAAACCCCGATCACAGGCCATCCTCAAAAAAGTCCTTTGCGGCGACAATGGCATTGAAACGCGGCATCTGGCTTTGCCCGCTCTCGCCGACGTATTCGACTCCACGCCGGACGGACTGCAGGCCCGCTTCACCACGCACGCACCGGCCCTGGCGGTCGAAGCCGCGCGGAGCGCATTGAAAAACGCAGATTGCGCGGCTGAACAAATTGACGCCGTGCTCATCAGCACCTGCACCGGTTATCTGTGCCCCGGCCTGACCAGCTATGTCAGCGAGCAGTTAAGTCTGCGCCCAAATGTTTTCGCCCTCGACCTCGTCGGCCAGGGCTGCGGCGCAGCTCTGCCAAATATGCGCGCGGGTGAAGCGATCATTACCGCCCGGCGTGCCAAAAAAGTTCTCTCCATCTGCGTCGAGGTTTGCAGCGCCGCCTTTTTTATGGATGACGACCCCGGCGTTTTGATCAGCGCGTGCCTGTTTGCCGATGGCGCGGGCGCCGCTATTTTGGCCGACAAGCCTCTGCCTGCGCGCCGCCGCGTTGAATGGAAATTTACCGACTCACGCCTTGTCTCCGCCGAACGCGACACGCTCCGTTTTGGCCACCAAAATGGCAGGTTGCGGAACATCCTTTTGCCGCAGGTTCCGCAGATCGCGAGCGACCTCGCTGAAAAAATATTTTCCGAATCACTCGTGGCGGCCGGCGTGGAGCGCGAACAGGTCACCGGCTGGATTCTGCACACCGGCGGGCGCGACGTGATTCTCGCCCTGCGAGAAAAACTTAAATTGAGCGCAGATGACGTGCGGCACAGCGCCGCCGTGCTGCGCGAATTCGGCAACATCAGCAGCCCCACGGTCTATTTTGTCCTGGATCGCGCCTTGAACGACTCCGTGCCGGACGGCCTCTGGTGGATGTCCGCGTTCGGCGCGGGCTTCAGTTGCCACGGCGCATTTTTGGAAGTGAGCGCGGCATGAAGCGCCGTGTCCAGCCCGAACTCCTCGATACGCTGCCGGCGGGCGATCCTCGCGCCGTTCATTCGCGCCGGGATTTGCGCCGGGTGAACGGCTGGATGCGCCAGCACGTCCTCATGGCAGCCGTGTTGCAAAAAATGTTGCACCGCCATCCGCCCGGACAAATCACCGAACTGGGCGCGGGCGACGGAACTTTTCTCCTCCGTGTCGCGCGAAAAGTTTCGCCGCGCTGGCCGGACGTAAAAGTAGCGCTGGCCGATCGCCACAAATGTGTTTCTGCTGAAACGCTCGCGGCCTTCGTCGAACTGGGCTGGCCGGCGGAAGCCGTCGTGGCCGACGTTTTTGACTGGCTGCAAACTTCCGGCGCGGGCAAGGTTGTCATCGCCAATTTATTCTTGCACCATTTCGAGAACGCCCGGCTTGCGGAGTTATTCCGCCTGATTTCGCAACACGCAAACTTGTTCATCGCCACCGAACCGCGCCGTGCGCGGTGGCCGCTGTTTTGCAGCCGGCTGTTGTGGGTGACTGGCTGCAACGAAGTCACCCGTCACGACGCCGTTGTGAGCGTGCAAGCCGGTTTTTTCGGCGAGGAACTTTCTGCGCTCTGGCCGGACCGTCAAAACTGGCGGCTTGCGGAACACCGCGCCGGAGCCTTCAGCCATCTCTTCATCGCAGAGAAAATCAGTTGAATCATGGCCGGGACAAAATCCATCACGATTGTCGGCGGCGGACTGGCCGGCTTGACGCTGGGCATCGGTTTGCGGCAACGCGGTGTGCGGGCGACGATTTACGAAGCGGGAAATTATCCGCGCCACCGTGTCTGCGGCGAATTCATCAGCGGACGCGGCCAGACCACGCTCGCGCGGCTGGGATTGCGTGAATTGATTGACCGGGCCGGCGTCGTCAGCGCGCAGACCGCCGCATTTTTTTCGACAACCCAATCAACGGCTCCGCGCCCGTTGCCGTCAACGGCCCTTTGCCTTTCACGTTTCACGCTGGACACGGCGTTGGCCAAAGCATTTCGCGAACTCGGCGGCGAATTGCTCGAAGGCGACCGCTTCGCGGGGGATTTTGGCGAAGGCACCGTCCGCGCCACGGGTCGCCGCGCCCGGACGGAAGCCAGCGGCTCGCGCTGGTTCGGCCTGAAAATTCACGCTCGGAACGTTCCGCTGGCCGCCGATCTGGAAATGCACGTTTCACCACGCGGCTACGTTGGGTTGTGCCGGATCAATGACGGCAAGGTGAACGTCTGCGGCCTGTTCCGCAAACGTGCTGACGACCACAGTGAAGCAAAAAACCGGCACGAATTGTTGCGCGGCCAGCCCGGTTCACCTTTGCGGCAGCGGCTCGCCCATGCGGAGTTCGATGAAAGTTCTTTCTGCGCCGTCGCCGGGCTTTCATTGCGGCCACAACAGGCCGGAACACGCGCCGAGCTTTGCGTCGGCGACGCCATCACCATGATTCCGCCGATCACCGGCAACGGCATGTCCATGGCGTTTGAGTCGGCGGAGCTGGCGCTGGCGCCGCTCGCGACGTGGAGCCGAGGCGAATCATCGTGGCCTGAAGCCCGAAAAAAAATCGCGCGGGATTGCGATGCTGCATTTGCCCATCGCCTCGCGTGGGCGAAATGGCTGCAACGGATCATTCTGACACCCGCGCTTCAAAATCCACTCGTAGCACTCGCCGCCCGCAGCGATTGTATCTGGCGGCTGGCATTTGAGCGCACGCGTTGATTCGGGCGTCAGCTTTAACCACGACCGGACAGGATTTTCCAAAATGACCGGTAAATACGAATTAATTCAAGGGCTTTTGCTGGCGGGACGCGCTGTCACGCTCCTTCAGGGCGTGGCAACCTGTTTTCAAAAGTTAAATGGCGTTGATTTTTTTGTTACTGGATCAGTCGCTCTTGCGGGAGCAACGTCGGGCGATAACAAAGCCGATAAGCGCTCCGACACCAAGGGCGACGCCAATGGCTTTGTAAGGGTTTTCACGGACGGCTTCGTCAGTGGCTTTCGCACTGGCGACGGCTTTATCGCGGACATTGGCCGCGATTTCCTTGGCGCGTTCAAGTGCAGAATTCAGACGTTTGCGTGCTTCCGCCACTTTTTCGCCGGCCACGTCGGCCGTGGCGGCCATTAACGCGCGTGCGTCTTCGGCCAGAGTGCCCATGTCGTTGCCAGATGTGTGTTTGTGTTTATCCATATTCCTGTGTGGTTATGATGGGGTTTATTTGCCGAACATTTTTGCGACGATGAAGATGATAAAGGCTCCGAAAAGCCCGCCGCCCGCCAGCAGATAAACCAGGGAAAAGCCGGCAGCACCAAACATCGGTATTATTGCGAGAGCTATCATAGTATAAATGGTTAATTGTTGGACAGCCCTGCAACCACCTTGCGGCAGTTGCAGGGCTGTTGTTTTTTTACACCAAAGCCTCTGTCCGCCTGCCGTTGGAATTAACGGGAAGAACACCACGGCGCAAATTCGCCGGTCTTTTGTCTGCGGTTCCGTTTTTCGATTCATTTTCGCCGCAGCCGCACAATGCTTCCTCATTGCTGCCGGCTCGCGCCAGCTCCGTGAGCTTTTTATTGGCGGCCTTTTCCTCATCCAGAATTTCTTCAATCAGGCTGGCGGCCTCGCTGTTTCCCAGCAGCCCCGCCCATTCATGGAGGCAACCATAAGATGCAATTTCGTAATGCTCGACTTTTTGACCGGCGGAAATCAGCGCGGCGTTGATCGTCGGCTCGCCTTTGTTCTCGGCGGCAATTTCGTCGCCTTCTTTCAGCAATCCCACGGTCGCTTTGCACTTTTTCGCCTTGGCGGTTTCGCCGAACGTTTGGAATACTTTTTCCAGCTTCGTCACCTGTCCCCTGGTTTCTTCCAAGTGGACCAGAAATGAGGTCTTCAACTTTTCGCAAGTCGCGGCCTTCGCCAGTTTGGGCAGGGCTTTGATGATGCGATGCTCCGCGTCATACATATCCTTCAGTTCGTCCAGAAATAATACTTTGAGTGTTTTCATGTTTGTTTTGTTTTGGTTGATGATTTATTGTTTTTATTTTCAGTGAAGGGCATTCGCTTCTTCACAGCCTTCAATAGGATAGGATGAAGGGCGGAGACGTGCCATGGGGTGTTACCCTGCCGTCAGTTCTTCCGGTTTTGAGCCGGGTTATCCTCCGGCGAGAAGGAATTTATTTTGCGAGACGATTGGCGGGGCGACACTTCAAGGCAGCGGCAAGGCTTCCCATCCGGCATCGAAATAAAGCACCAGAAACAATGCTCGCTTTCCAGCCTCGGCGAGCGAGACTGTGACTGATGCCAAAAGCCGCTCCTCCATTTTACCCGCCGCTGTTTGGCGGCGATTCATTTTGAAAACCACCGCCCTCCACGCCAAGCGCATCGGGCCGGCTTTGATTCCTGATCGGTCGCGCGTGCTGCTGCGCCCGTTTCAGCCCGGCACGGATGACGTTGCGCGGCGAATCGTTGCGCGCGTCATGTCCCTGCCGGATGCACAAGTCGGCGAACTGCTGAAACAAGTGCTCGGCGATTTTGCGAATCGTCACGAGCACGTTGAAAAACGCTTTCGCAACCGCTTCGTGCAGGTGGGCATTTATCTTGAACCCGGCACGATGCCGTCACCCGAACGGCAACTGCTCATCGGCGCTTATTTCACGAACGAATATTCCATTGAATCCGCCGCGTTGTTCAACCCGTCCATCGTGCCGCACCCCGACCAGTCCGGCGCGGCTCCGGGCGAATTGCGTTTCATCCTGAGTTTGCGCGCCACCGGCGAGGGCCACATTTCCTCCATCACTTTCCGCACCGGCACGGTCAGCGCCACGCAGAGCATCTCGCTCACGCCGCCCGCGCCGTTTCTGCTGGAACCGGAACGCGTGCCGAACATCGCCTACACCAAGGGATTGTTTGTCCACAAACTGGAGGAAGCCGGCGTGCAGAATGATTTTTGCCGGCGCGTCATGAACAAGCTGCACGAAGATTTCAGCCTGAAGGAACTGCATGCGGTCCTGCTCGCGTCCGGCCTGACGGACACCACCGATGCCACGGCCACGTGGGCGGCGCGCGGCATTCTGCTGCTGGCGGAATCGAATTTTGAAGTGAACTTCGCGCCGGGCAGCCAGCTTTCGCAGCGCGTGCTGTTTCCGTCCGCGCCCAGCCAGAGCAACGGCATCGAGGACGCGCGCTTCGTCCGTTTCCAAAACGAGGACGGCAGCTTTACCTACTACGCAACTTATACCGCTTATGACGGCAAGATCACGCTGCCGCAATTGCTGGAGACGCCGGATTTTCTACATTTCAAGTTCAGCACGCTCAACGGCCCTGCCGTGCAGAACAAGGGCATGGCGCTGTTCCCGCGCAAAATCAACGGCAAGTTCGCCATGCTCTCGCGCCAGGACGACGAAAATATTTTGCTGATGTTCTCGGACAACATCCATTTCTGGGCCGACCCGAAAATTTTGCTGGCACCCGCGCAACCTTGGGAATTCTTCAAGATCGGCAATTGCGGTTCGCCGATTGAAACGGAAGCGGGCTGGCTGGTGTTGACGCACGGAGTCGGCGCGGTGCGGAAGTATTGTCTCGGCGCCATCCTGCTGGATTTGAACGATCCGTCGCGTGTCATCCGCCGGCTGCGCGAACCGTTTCTGTGTCCGACCGGAGCCGAGCGCGAAGGTTATGTGCCGAACGTGGTCTATTCCTGCGGCAGCCTCTTGCACGGCCGCGAACTGATCGTTCCCTACGCCTTGAGCGATTCCGCCACCAGCTTCGCCACCCTTCCGCTGGATGAACTGCTGGCCGCGATGGAGTAAACGCGGTTTCGTTTTCCGCCAAAGAAATCGCCGGTAGGGTTACACCCCATGGCGGTCGGATGTCTCGTCGGATTATTCTCATTCCATGAACGGAAAGAATCTTTTCTCCCGAAGCAACAAATTTAGCCTCGTGTTAAGCGCTGCGCTCCTGACCGCGCTGACCGGATGCGTCGGTTATGTTGACGGGCCGCGCGCCGGTGTATATGTGGCACCTCCTGCGGTGGTCGTGGAAGATGATTATATTTATTACCCCGACTATGAAACCTATTACAGCAGCAGCCGGCATCAATACGCCTATCTGGATGGCGGCGCGTGGGTTTCACGGCCTGCGCCGCGCGGTGTCTCGGTGAATGTGTTGCTGGCTTCGCCGTCGGTCAGGATGAATTTCCACGATTCGCCGGCGAACCACCATGCGGAAATAGCCCGGGAATATCCGGGTCACTCGCCATCCGCCGTGCATCAAGGTCAGAAAGAAAATCAAAAGGACGGCAAACGCAGCCAGCCCGGCCAGCGCAATCAACGCGATGATCGCGGAGACAATCAGGGAAGATAACCAGCGAACCACACTCGCAAATTGAAAGGAACATTATGTTGGGAACTATTTTATTGGTGCTGCTCATATTGATGTTGATCGGGGCATTCCCGGCGTGGCCGCACAGCCGGACCTGGGGCTACTACCCCAGCGGCGGACTCGGCTTGGTCGCGGTAATTCTCCTTGTCTTGATTTTACTCGGCAGAATTTGAACCGGCGGTTCTCAAACCAGACGAAATATCCATTATGTTACAAAGCATCAAACTGCTGTTTGGAAACAAACTCGGCGCGTCGGATGGCGGCATCGGCCATGTGAAGGATTTTTATTTTGACGATCAGAACTGGGCGGTGCGTTATGTGATTGCGGACACGGGAACATGGCTGCCCAAACGGCAGGTGCTCATTTCTCCGTATGCCTTTGGCGGCCTTCAGCAAACCGAAAAAGTCCTGCGCGTGAACCTGGCCCGGAAACAGATTGAGAACAGCCCGGCGATTGAGTCGCACAAGCCGGTGTCGCGACAATATGAAGAGGAGTATCACCGATATTACGGCTGGCCCGATTACTGGGAGGGGGACGGGTTGTGGGGCGGCATGAGGAGCTTTCCGGTTTTGGAAACGCCTCCACAAGTTTATCCAGGCAAACCAGCTTCGGAGATTGATCCACACCGCAAGCCTGCCGACGCGCATCTGCGGAGCGCGCAAGCCGTGATCGGCTATCACCTGCAGGCCGCCGATGGCATCGTCGGCCATGTTTGTGATTTTTTGATGGACGACCAGAGCTGGGCGATTCGTCAACTGGTCATCAAAACCGGCCATCGGTTCACCGGCAAAGAGGTGCAGATACCGACACGCAACGTGGATCGGATCAGTTATCCTGACTCCACGGTGTTCGTGAATCTGACCAGGGAAGCCGTCGGGCAAAGCCCCGAACACCGGCTGGTTCCGCCCGATGCGGCTCATTTGGAAAGCATCGTCCTATAAAAGCATTCGCTTGTCACGGCCCCTGAAAAAAGCAGTTGAAAGAAATGCCAAAGCCCCGTGCTGCGCGACGCTTCCGGGAAAAACAAAAAACGTTTTTAAGGAAAAAATATAAAACCCTTCACTTGACTCTTGAACCCTCATAGGAGGCAGCATCATCGAATCGAGGTATTGGTTGGTCCGATCCTCTCAAATATTTCCTGGTAGTCAAGCTGGTGGCTGTCAACATGGTCAACCCGACACTTTACAACTTGACCGATATATCTGAGGTTTCCGCTACTCGCGTTTGTCACGGTCAATAAAATAATCTTGCCCTCAACTCGCCAGGTCCCAGCCATATCATTGGTGAACTCTGCTGCTTTTGTGGTAATGGAAAAGCCGCCATTAGGGGCATAAACAGTCGTGACGTAATGCGTTTCAGACCCAAAATGTGCCTCCTCATTCCAAGTGCCGGTTATTTGTCGAGCAAGGTCGGCATCTGGCCGGCTACATGCCGCCAATAACAAGCCGCAAACTAAAATGATGATAGTGTGTTTCATGGTGCGCGAATGCCGCCTAACGTAGAAAGCTGAGCTACCGCCGACTCGCGACGTGAACCGCGATAGCGGAACTGCAAGCGCCAACGGCGGTTGGGTCAACTGCTGGGTATTACACAGCGGACAATCTGTGTCATTCATCAGCTTTCTCACGGTAGATTTAGTCCCCGAAAGCTCATCCCCGTCAATCCCAAAACGCTGGGTGACCACCTTTTGTTGAAACGCATCGAAACCGACCTTACACAACCGGAAGTGGCCGGAAGCACGAACGGCCAAATCAAAATGGGACCCGGGACTTTATATGGCACGGTGAAGCGTTTGCTGGAAGTTCAATTGATTGAGGAATCTGACGAACGTCCCGACCCGCAATTGGATGATGAACGCCGCCGGTATTACCGGCTGACCGGAGTTGGCGAGCAGGTCGTCAAGGCGGAGGCCCGGCGCTATGCGGAGATCGTGGAAATCGCGCGCGGGAAAAAATTGATCCGCAAACCTGCTTGAGCCATGTCAAAAAATCTCAACAACCGGACGCTGGCGGCTTCGCAAACAATTTATGAGCGGCTGCTTCGGGCGTATCCGAAGTCGCATCGCGAAGAATACGGCCCGGCGATGGCGCAACTTTTTCGCGACGAGTGCCGCGATGCTTGGAACGAATCGCAAAACTGGGGCGTAATGAAACTCTGGCTGCGCGTCCTGCCGGATTTGGTGAAGACTTCGTTCATTGAACGGCTTGCCGCATTAAACAAAAGGAAATCTATGTCTGATAAAATGACCGCACTAATCCAGCCGCGCACGATTTTTCTCAAAGTGTTCGTGGCGGTGTTTTTGATAATCGTTTGCACAACGGTGGCCGTTACTTTTCTTTTGCCGGAAACGTATGCCAGCACCGCGCGCATCAAAACGGAATCGTATGATCCGTATTTCATGAAGACGACGTTTGAAATCATCCAATCTCAAACCGTGCTCGAACCCATTATAGACAAACTGCATCTGGACACGGTTTGGGGCAAAGAATATAATGGGGGCAAACCGCTTAAGACGGATGAGACGATGCAACTGCTCAAGCAGCGCATGAACTTGAGCCCCGAGCGTAACACCCGGCTCATCAACATCACCGTCTACAGCGAAGACAAAAATGAGGCCGCACGGATCGCCAATGCCATTGCCCGATCCTATCAGAACTACCGCATCAAATTCCAACCCAAGCAAATGGACGCACGAATTCCAATATTTCCAACAGTCGAAATCGTTGACTCGGCCAAACCGGGCAAATTGCCAGTAAGGCCGAATAAAACTCTTAACATTGTTTTAGGAACACTTTTTGGAGTTATTTTTGTCTTGGTTGTCGGAGGCATTGCCGCGCTCATAACAATTCTCATCAGAAAACGAAGCCGCAAAATTCCTGCAACGGCCTGAATTTGGTTTTCAATCTTCCGAGAACAGATATTCCAAATCCGCCGACGTGAGGCTGCGACGGTCAGGCATATTCATAAAGCGGCACTGAACTTGCCGGTTGCGCGTGTTGCAAAAGAGATTCCAATTGCCGGATTGTTTCCGGCCGCAGCAAAACGTCGCCACAAACATTGCAGACTTCCACCGGCACATGGTCAATCACCACGACGCGGCCGTTTTTGCGAACCGCATGCGTGATGGCGCGCGGCTCGTATTCGCCGGGGCAATTTTTAATGCTGCATTTCATGTCAACGATTTCGTTGTATTGGCGTCGGCCATTTCGGAGGCTTCGGCTCTTAAACCGTAATCACAATTAACACCGGACTGTCGGTTGTGCAAACAATATGAATCGGCCGTCCTTCCCGCGTCGCGCATTGAACAAAGCGCAAGCGCCGCGTTTATGGTCAGGATAATTTTCCAGCATTTCGCAATCGCCCAATGCGGCGAAAACGTCGTCTAAAGAATAATTCTCGGCGACCATTTCCTGATGCGCATGAATGGTCAGCCGTATTTGGTCCGCGCGAATCTGCCGGACAATTTGTGCTTTGATTTCGCCGGCGTTGGACTTGCTCATGACTTAATCTTCCGAAAAAAGATATTCCAAATCCACCGATGTGAGGCTGCGGGCAAAACCTTCCTCGCCGAGCACGTCGGCAATCGTCTGCGCCTTGCTCTGCTGCAATTCCCAGATTTTTTCCTCGACCGTGCCGGGCGCGATCAAGCGATACGCGTTCACGGTTTGCGTCTGGCCGATGCGATGTGAACGGTCAATGGCCTGCGCCTCGACCGCCGGGTTCCACCACGGGTCGTAAAGCACGACGTAACTGGCGTTCGTCAGGTTCAATCCGGTTCCCGCCGCGCGCAGGCTCAACAGGAAAACGCCCGGCTTGGTGTCGGCTTGAAACGCGTTGACGACCGCCTGCCGGTCTTTGGTCTGGCCGGTGAGGATGTGCGTGTGGATGTTCCGCGCCGCGCAATCTTTTTCGAGAATTTGCAGCATCTGGACAAATTGCGAAAAGACGAGAACCTTCTGGCCGTCGGCGATGAGCGGGTCGAGCAATTCAAACAGCGTGTCGGTTTTGCCGCTGGCGGTGTCGCTGCCGACGAGCGACGGATGGCAGCAGACCTGCCGCAGGCGCGTGAGCGCGGCGAGGACGTGCATCTTGGATTTGTTCAAGCCCTGCGTCTCGACGGCATTCATCACCTGGTCGCGGCTGCGGCGCAGTTCGGCGAGATACAATTTGCGCTGCTCGTCGCCGAGCGGACAATCGCGGCGCTCCTCGATTCGATCCGGCAAATCTTTGGCGACGTGTTTTTTCAAGCGGCGCAGCAGCAGCGGACGCAATTTTGCCGACAAGCGGCGTCGGGCAATGCGTTGTTCGCTTTCGGCGTTCTCGCCGCGCGGCTCGTAGGTCTCCAGAAATTGTTCCTGATTGCCGAGGTAGCCGGGCTGGATGAAATCCACGATGCTCCATAAATCGAGCAGCCGGTTTTCCAGCGGCGTGCCGGTGAGCGCGATTTTATTTTCGCACTTCAACTGCTTGACCGATTGCGTGACCTGCGCGCCGGGATTTTTGATGAACTGCGCCTCGTCCAGAATCACGGCGCGGAAGGAAAATTTGTGGAATTCCTCCAGATCGCGCCGGAGCAGCGCGTAATTCGTCACAATCAAATCGTGCTGCGGAATTTGTTTGCGCAGATTGTGCCGCGCCGCGCCGCTTTCGAGAACGAGCACTTTCAAATTCGGCGTGAATTTTTCCGCCTCGCGCCGCCAGTTGTGCAAGACGGACGCGGGACAGATCACGAGCGACGGCTTGTGGTTTTTTTTGTTCTGGTCCTGCAACCACGCGAGCCACGTCAAGGTCTGCAAAGTTTTTCCAAGCCCCATGTCGTCCGCGAGGATTCCGCCGAGTTTGATGCGGACAAGGTGCGCGAGAAAATCGAATCCGTCTTTTTGATACGGACGCAATTCCGCCTGCAGCATTTTTGGCAGATCAATGCTTGGAACGCCCTTGAATTCGGAAACTCGCCTGCGCAATTCATTGGCCTCGGGCGAATCGGCAAAGCGTGAAAATTCGTTGTCATCCAAATGTGCGACATTTTCCAGCCCGACTTTTTGCGGCACGGCAATCAAACCGTCCACGCCCATGTCGGCCATCGCCTCGTGCGCGCCTTGCACGGCGGCGGTGTCGAGTTCGACCCAGCCGGAGTTCGGCAGTTTCACAAAACGTCCCGTCGCGCTCGCGAGTCGTTCCAAATCCGCCTTGCTCAATTTCAAACCTTCCTGCTCCCACTCGGCGCTCACGGAAAGCCAGTCAATGCCGCTGCTTTTGACGATCAATTTTGGTTTGAGCTGGCGTGGCGTGAGGAACAGGCGGTGAAACGCGCCGTTGCCAAGAAATTCCGAATCCGCCGGGCGCGACGCCCACGCCTCGGCGAGCGCGCCTAGAAAATTTTCATTCGCGTCGCCGATCCACAAACCGGGTTCGGGTGTGAACCAGTCCAGTTTGCGGAGCCAGTGCGTCGCCGGTTCGAGCCGCGCATCGTCGAGAATTTCCGGTTTCGTAGGACAGGCGTCGCGCCTGTCTCCATGTAAAACTTTTTCAGCTAGAGACAGGCGCGACGCCTGTCCTACAGACTGTGGATTTTTTTGCCATTCGTGTCCATTCCAAAACCAGACGCTCTGGTCGCGTTCGCTTTTTGCGAGCAGGCGCAAACGCACGGTGTCGTCGAGCAATTCAAAAACAAATTGCGGCGCGGCCTTGTGCGTGACGCAAAGCTGCTCCCAGTCCACGCCGCAAGCCGATTGAGTCTTGTGCAAATGCAGCAGCAGGCGATGGCTCAATTTGCGGACGGGCACGGACGGTTTGTGCGCGAGATATTTCAGGACGCGCGACGGCGGCGCGTTTCGCAAAAGGAAAAAGGCGTTGCCGACGAGCGCGAGCGGCGGCTGATGATTAAAAAATTTCGCGTCGGCCACGGAATGATTTTCGCCGCCGGGCAGATTGAAGCGGTGCGTGAACGACAATTCCTTGTCGCCATTTTCCAGATGCGGCGCGAGCGAGATGATCTGCCCGGGAAATTGCAGCGGCCGGCCGTTGTCCGCGAATTCCAGATGGTTCGTGCCGCCCCAGCGCGCGAGCCATTGCAGCAATTCGCCGTCGGACAAAATCAAAGTGTCGTTGCCATCCTGCCGGTTGCGGTGCGTGTCGGCGATCCACTGGATGAATTCCCAGTCGTGCGGCGGAAAAAGTTCCTGCTCGTGCGTCGCGCGGACGACGAGGTCAATGAGTTCGCGGAGCGTGCGCGCCTTTTCGCCCGTGCGCGGTCGCGACAAAAGAAACTGGACGGCGAGGCGATGGCGCGACGGCTCCAGATCGTCCGGCCGCGCGCGGCAGACGACGCGCAACGTGGCGCGCGGCGTGTCGAGCAGCGGCATCGTGGGGGGCGAGAGCCAGTTCTCCAATTCCTGGACGAGCTTCACTTCCTGCTCGGCTTCCTCCGCCCTGGCGAAACGTTCGGGGCTCGCGTGCGGCTGGAGTTCCGGCGGCACGGAACGTTTCGCGCGCAGAAATAAAAACGCGAGCTCTTCCAGACGGGTTTTGCCGGTCGCGTTGAGCAGGCGCGGCCACCAGTTCGTGTCGGGAAAATCCTTGCGCGAGAGCAGGAGTTTTTCGAAATAATCTTCGAGCAGCAGCCACGAACGCTGCGAATCCGGGCAGGTTGCGAAACTTTTCAAAATATCTTCGCGCCCGCAGACGGTTTCCTTCGAGTCGGAAAGCTCGCGGCGCAGGTCCGCGAACGCGCCGTAGGTTTGCGACAGCACCTTGTGGTGCGCATCGTATTTCGTCCCGCCCGACCTCGGGCCGTTTGGATTTCTGATTGCTACTTTCGGCATCTCAAAAGATATAGGCTTATCATTTCGTCATACGCCGCGCCTCCGGTCAATCTGAAAGTGGAAATTTTTTGGCCGGGATGAATTGCGGATCAAAGAGGCGGGCTGGTTTCAATGCGTGCAAATCAGCCAGTTGCGCCGGCGAAAGGTGGTTCAGCCGGCCTCGAACGGCATTTTTGTGTGGATTTGGATTGGCACGCGCGGGGAATACAATAAATTCTGACGCGCGCCATGCCGTTGCTCGAAGTCAAAAACCTGAAGGTGCATTTTCCCGTGAAGCACGGGATGTTCAGCCGCGTCCGCGAATCCGTGAAGGCGGTGGACGACGTGAGCTTCAGCATCGCGCCGGGCGAAACGCTCGGCCTCGTCGGCGAAAGCGGTTGCGGCAAGACGACGCTCGGCCGCGCCATCGTCCGGCTCGTCGAACCGACGGCGGGGGAAATCTCGCTCGACGGCGAGGACATCTTGAAAATGAGCGGCGCGGCCTTGCGCGCGCGGCGGCGCAAATTCCAGATGATTTTTCAAGACCCTTACGGCTCGCTCAATCCGCGCATGACGGTCGAGCAAATCGTCGGCGAAGCGCTGGACATCCACAAATTGACCGACAGCAAATCCTCGCGGCAGAAACGGATTTTTGAACTGCTCAAGGATGTCGGACTCGACCCGGTTTATGCGCAGCGTTATCCGCATGAATTTTCCGGCGGCCAACGCCAGCGAATTGGAATCGCCAGGGCGCTCGCAGTCGAACCTGAATTAATTATTTGCGACGAGCCGGTGAGCGCGCTGGATGTTTCGGTGCAGGCGCAGATAATAAATTTGCTCGGCGATTTGCAACAGCAACGCGGCATCGCGTATCTTTTCATCGCACACGATCTCGCAGTAGTCGAACACATCAGCCATCGCGTGATGGTAATGTATCTCGGAAAAATTGTGGAAACTGCCGACGCGAAGGAAATCATCCGCGACCCGCAGCATCCTTACACGCAGGCGCTGATTTCCGCCGTGCCGGAAGTTGATCCTGAATCGAAACGCAAACGAATCGTCCTGCCGGGCGATGTGCCGTCGCCGATTCATCCGCCGGGCGGTTGTCCGTTCCATCCGCGTTGTCCGATTGCGCAATTGCCGAAGTGCAAAGATGAATTTCCGGAATCACGGGAAGTCCAGAAGAATCATTGGGCGGCGTGCCATTTTGCGGGAACGAAGATTGACGCGCCGCGTAACCTGGCTGCGGCCAAAGTTGTCCAAATTGAAAAATGATTACGGGTTTGTGGCCGTGCTGGCCGGCCGGGTGCCAAGTTGAAAATCGTGCTGGCCTTTGGCTTTTCCAGCCGTGACGAAGAGGCGGTAAGTGACACCAGGCTGGAGCGGTTGCGCGCGCGCTCTGGGCACTTCGGGCTTCATTCCGGCAATGCGCTGGCCATAATAAAATGGGCGCGTTATCGGGGCGGAGTTTGTATCGGCGACCAGATGCCAGAGGGGAAGGCAGTTTTTATTGGTCTGCCATTCGTCCAGATCCATGACTTTGATTTCCGTGGGTTTGTAGGGCCGGCCCAGCTTGAAAATGACGAGAACGGTTGTCGAGGCGGCATTGGCGCGGTTGATCCGGCTGGTGCGGGCGTTGATGCTGGCAATGTGAATGATCTGCGGCTTGAACCAGTCGGTGAAATAAAAAACATACGCGCCCGCCAGCCCGATCAGGGCAACCAACACCAGCGAATTCTTTTTTGTCATAATTTTTTTGAAACGTGCAGATGGCGGCGCGCGTCCATCCATCAAGACGTGAGGATGAAACAAAAGGTTATGAAAATAACGGGGCGCAAAAATGTTGCGCCGGCATTTACCTTGATTGAACTGCTGGTGGTCATCGCCATCATCGCTATTCTGGCGGCGATGCTGCTGCCTGCGGTGTCGCGCGCGAAGGAGGCGGGTCGGCGCATTTCCTGCCTGAATAATCTCAGACAATTGTCCCTCTCCGCGCAAATGTATGTCAACGACAGCAACGACCATTATCCACAGCGCAGCGCCACCGACCGCTGGCCGGACAAGTTTTATGACAATTACGGGAAAAATCCGAAAATGCTGCTTTGCCCAAGTGAACCCGCCACCGCCACACCCGATACCATATCCGACTCGACCGTGGCTGACAGCGCACCGCGCAGCTACATTATCAACGGTTTTAACGATTATTTCGACGCCAAATTCAATCATCCCGACTGGAACACCCTCGAAACGGATATGGCCACAGTCGGCTTAAAGGCAGACGCCATTGCCCATACATCCGACACGATTATCCTCGGCGAAAAAACCGACTTGAAGGGGGATTTCTACATGGATTTTCTTGAAGGGGCGGCTGGTAACGATTTTTGGGGCATTCTTAATCAAAGCCGCCATGATTCCACATCGCAAGCCAGCGCGGCGGGCTGGGGAGCCGGCGGCTCGAACCACGCCATGGCGGACGGGAGCGCCCGCTACATTAAGTTTCCGCAAGCGGTATATCCTCTGAACTTATGGGCTATAACCGATGCGGGCCGGACCAACTTCGTCATTGCTTACTAGGGAATTCGAAATCCGCAGATTAACCCGCAGGCGTAACCGCGTCCGCTTGGACGGCGTCTAATTCCGTTGTTGGTCAATCGCCGATTACGGGCGGTGCGCCCGGTCTGGCGTGGATTTGAAATCAAGCTCGCCTTTGGCCGAACCGGCCGTGACCAGGAGACGATATTTGACACCGGGCTGAAGCGGTCGCGCGCGCGCGCCAGCCACTGCGAGTTTCATGCCAGAAACGTAATTGCCATAAATGAATGGTCCGCTGATCGGGACGGAGTTGGTGTCGGCGACCAGATGCCAGAGCGGCAGGCATTGGTTGTTGGTCTGCCATTCGGCAAGCTCGACGACTTTGATGTCCTTGAATTTATATGGCTGCTCGAATTTGAAGGCGATTGGAACCGTTGCCGAATCGGCGGTGGGAACGGCGGGGTTGATGAGACTGCCAAACCTGCCACGAAAGCGCGGATTAAGGGCGCGGAACATCCGTCCGGAGCGACCGTTGGCACGGGCATTGGCACGGGCGTTGACCCGAACATTGATGGCGGCGATATGAATGATCTTTGGCTTGAACCAGTCGGTGAAGTGAACGACATAAAAACTGGCAAGCCCGATCGCGACGAAAAAGAGAAACCAGTTTCTTTTAGTCATAAAATCTTTGAATGTGGCGGCGCATAACCGATTGCATCACATATCAAGACGCGCGCACGGAGTGAATGGTTATGAAAATAGCAAACCGCAAAATTTTGGCCGGCCTTGAAACTGCGGCTTTCACCCTGATCGAGCTGCTGGTCGTCATTGCGATCATCGCGATCCTGGCCGCGATGCTGCTGCCTGCGGTGAGCCGTGCAAAGGAAACGGCCAGGCGCATTGGCTGCTTGAGCAATATGCGGCAGTTGAGTCTGGCCGCGCATATGTATGTGGACGATTTCCAAGGCTGCTATCCGTCCCGCGATGAATACAACAGTTGGCCGAACAAGCTCTGTCAGTATTACGGGAACAACCTGAAAATCCTGACTTGTTTGAGTG
>Ga0207933_1000900_pt1 | contig 25443 bp, 15 predicted proteins | sample NGESurdeep092012_4_FD_184488 | JGI IMG/M metagenome (GOLD analysis project Ga0207933, IMG submission 184488) | Arctic peat soil microbial communities from Barrow, Alaska - NGEE Surface sample F53-3 deep-092012 (SPAdes) | ecosystem: Environmental > Terrestrial > Soil > Wetlands > Peat ... | reverse complement strand
GGCCGATCTGCTGGCCCGGCATGGCGCCTCCGTCGATGACCTGCGCGCGAAGTCGGCGAGCCCCGGACTGCGCGGTGCGTTCAATGCGCTGCTGGGCGAGGTGGACACGCTGAACCGCGCCGCCGGTGATCTGCCGCGGCGCACGCGCGACCGCCGGCTGCGGCTGGAGACGGCGGTCATCGTGGGGTTGGCGCGGCGGTTGGCGCGGCGATTGCGGGCGCAGGATCCGGTCGCCGGACGCGTCGCGCTGAGCAAGGCGGACGCCGGCGCGAGCGTGTTGGCCTCGCTCCGGTTGCTGACATGAGCGCGCCGCTCGATTGCGTGCCCGCCGATCTCGCCGCCGTGGAGACGGTGGTGCGCGGCGCTGGTACCTCGTTCTATCGCGGGATGCGTGTGCTGCCGCCGGACCGGCGGCACGCGATGTATGCGATCTATGCGTTCTGCCGGCTTGTCGACGATATCGCCGACGAGGACGGCGACATCGCCGACAAGCGCGCGCGGCTCGCGCGGTGGCGGGAACGGATCGGCGGGCTGTATCGCGGCGAGGCGGATGGGCCCGTCACGCGCGTGCTGCGGGCCGCGACGGCGCGATTTGCGCTGCGGCGGGACGATTTCATCGCCGTGATCGACGGGATGGAGATGGATGCCGAAACGGCGATCATAGCTCCCGACCTCGCGACGCTCGATTTGTATTGCGACCGCGTGGCCGGGGCCGTCGGGCGGCTGTCGGTGCGCGCGTTCGGCGACGCCTCTCCGGCGGCTGATCGCGTGGCGTTGGCGCTGGGGCGCGCGTTGCAGCTGACGAATATCCTGCGCGACGTGGACGAGGATGCCGCACGGGGGCGGTTGTATTTGCCACGCGAATGGCTGGATGAGGCGGGGGTGCCGCACGACCCGCGTGCCGCGCTTACCTCGCCGCGCCTGGGCGTGGTGTGCGCGCGGGTGGCGGGGCTGGCGCATGGCTATTTTCACCAAGCCGAGGCGGCGATGCGCGACTCCGACCGTCGCGCGATGCGGCCGGCGCGGCTGATGGGCGCCACCTATGCGGCGATCCTGACCCGGCTGGAGCGGCGCGGATGGGAGCGGATGGCCGAGCGGGTCAGCTTGCCGAAGACGCGGAAGCTGTGGCTGGCGTTGCGGTACGGGTTGGGGTGACAGGGGCGCGGGATGGACATCGAGCGACCCCTCCCCCTAACCCCCTCCCGCAAGGGGAGGGGGGACTCGCGCGTGGGTAGTCCCCCCTCCCCTTGCGGGAGATGGTGTTGTCATAAGTCATTGATATTGTTGACGATAAACATGACGTTTTCTGCTGTGTAGGAGCTGTGCAGGAAAACCGCGCGAATTTTCGTGTCTCTCCTTGCAAACATACCCCGATTCGGCCCCCGCAGCCATGAGAAAGGCGACGAGGCTCCGACGAGGCTCCCTCTTGCGCTCCGCCGCCGGCGGCATTGGCACTCCGACAGACAATCCGATGAACGCTGTCGATGCCTTGCGTATGATACAGGGTCGCGTCGCCGATTTCGGCACGCGCATCCGCTGCCATATCGCGCCTAATCGGCGAATGACGGCTCCAACTCATCGAGCAAATCGGGTGTGTTGTTACGCGGCGCGTTCACGCGCGTGCTGATGGGCCAGGACTTGAGCACGCCGTCCGCCGCCGGGCGCAGCAGCGCCGCCGGATCGCCATCCGCCGCGCCGAGCCATACTGGCCAGTCCGCAGGCTCTAGCACGACAGGCATTCGTTCGTGAATCGGGACAATGAGCGCGTTCGGCTCTGTCGTGATGATGCAGAAGCTCCGCGTCGTCTCGCCGCGGGGCCAGCGGTAGCCCTCCCAGAGTCCGGCGAAGGCGAGGGGTTCGCCGTCGCTGCGCGCGATGGCGAAGGGCTGTTTCGCGACCCTCGTCTTGCGCCACTCGTAGAGGACCCCGGCAGGCACCAGGGCGCGGCGCTTCGCGAACGCCTGGCGGAACATGGGCGAGGTCGCGGCCGTCTCCACCTTGGCATTGATTGGCCGCCGTGCCTGGGCAGGCTCCTTGGTCCAATAGGGCAGCAACCCCCGCTGCACCAGGTCGAGATGCCGCTCGCCGGTGTCGGGGTGCCGCCGGACCACCATGGCCTGCTGGCGGTGGCACGCCCTTCCCCCCTCGCCTTGGCCCAGTCAGGTCACTGAGTTCGTGGGTAGAATTGAGGGCGATAGGCCGAGCCGGCCCTCCCTGGGCTCATATATAACAAGCTGACAGAAAAGGGTTTTCCTTGCATTTGTCGGGTTTTTGTATATATTAAGTGTCGGTTTTTTTGCAGGAGGGTACGCATGCGTCGTCGGCAGACATTGCGGGAGAGAATGGAAGTGCGGATCGCCGAGCGGAGGGACGACGTGTTCCTGCCGCGCGAGTTCAGCGATCTCGGCGGGGAGGATCAGGTGCTGCGGGCGCTACGGGGTCTGACGCGCGACGGGCGCCTCGTGCGGCTCGGCTACGGCGTCTATGGCCGGGCCGAAACGTCCCGGCTTTCCGGCCAGCCGATGCTGGCGGCGCGCGGCGGTTTCATCGACGCGGCACGCCAAGCGCTCGACAAGCTCGGCGTGCTCTGGGAGCCGACCGAATTCCAGCGCGCCTACAACGAGGGGCGCTCGACGCAGGTGCCGGTCAACCCGGCCGTGCGCGTGAAGAGCCGCTTCGTGCGGCGGCTGCGCTATCAGGACACGGAGCTACGCCTTGAGCGATGACGCGCACAGAGAGTTCCGGAAGTCCAGGCGCATTTCCGGCTGCCGAGCGTCGGCCTGGTCGAAAAGGATGTGCACGTCGTCAGGACGATCGCGGCGGTCGCGGCGGTCGAAGCCGCGCCGTTTAAGCTCGTCTTCGGCGGCGGCACTGCGCTTGCCCGAGCCCACCGCCTCATCCGGCGTATGTCGGAGGACGTGGATTTCAAAATCGTGCCGCTTGCGGCGGCCCCTGTCAGCCGCAGCCGGCTACGCCAGCAGCTTGGTAACCTGCGGGACCTGGTCACAGCGGCTCTCAAGGACGCCGGTTTTACCTTCGACCCAAGCCCGGACAACCCCCGTTCACGCGACCAGAACCGTTACACGATCTGGCAGTTGCCGTACGCCAGCGCCGAGGTCGGAGGGGAAGGGCTTCGCCCGATCATCCAGGTCGAGCTGAACTATGCGACGCTCCATCTGCCCGCAGTCACGCTTCCGGTCAGCTCGTTCGTTGTCGAAGCCTTCGGACGCCCGCCGGAGGTGCCCTTGATCGCCTGTGTCAGCCTCACTGAGACCGCAGCCGAGAAACTCGTCTCGCTAACGCGCCGCATCGCTGCGGAGCGAGCCGGGGTGAGCCGCGACCCTGACCCGACTCTCGTCCGGCATATCTACGACCTGCATGTCCTGCGGGGCCACATCGACCCGGCGGTGATGTCCGGGCTGGCCCGCGAGATCGCCATCGCCGATGCCGAGGAGTTTGGCAACCAGCACCCAGCCTATGCCGCGGACATCCAGGGCGAAACCCGCAAGACGATTCACGCTCTCCAGACCGATCCGGCCTACCGCCAGCTCTACGATGACTTCGTTACCGCAATGGTGTATGGAGAGAGCTGGAAGTTCGATGAAGCTGTCGGAACTGTCGTGGGTTTGGCAAACGATATCTGGGAAGTATAGAGCATGGCCTCGTTTTCTATGTCCGATCTAGAAATTTATGGTATCGAAGATACCTATTCGGTTAGTTGCATGCAGAACCTAGTATAAATATGAGTAAGCTCGAAGAACTTCAGACCAATGCTTCCGTTCAGGGAATTCTTCCAAATTCTTTAGTGTCGGTCGTGAGCGTCCAATGGTTCGGCTCTGAGGCTCTCGAACTGACTTACAAGGACCCGGCGGGCAAGGTCGCAAACGAGTTGCTCTATCGGCACGACGAACCACACATCGAAGTTGTGGCGCAAGGGCAGCCGTGGAGCTTCGACGGCGACGGCCATCAATTTCGCCTCGTGTCCGAAGCGCACCGCATCCGCCTGGCGCATCTGTTTGACCCGGTGCTCGCTGTCCACACCTCGGTCGTTGAACCGCTCCCGCACCAGATCACGGCAGTCTACGAGTCGATGCTGCCGCGTCAGCCCTTGCGGTTCTTGCTCGCCGATGATCCCGGTGCCGGGAAGACCATCATGGCGGGGCTCTTCATCAAAGAACTGATCGCCCGTGGCGACCTCCAGCGCTGTCTCGTCGTGTGCCCGGGAAGCCTGGCGGAGCAATGGCAGGATGAGCTCTACCGGCGATTTCATCTGCCATTCGAGATTCTGACCAACGACAAATTGGAGGCTGCACGGACAGGCAATTGGTTTGTCGAGAACAACCTCATCATCGCGAGGCTCGACAAGCTAAGCCGCAATGAGGATGTGCAAGCGAAGCTCAGTGTCGCCGATGCGCGCTGGGACCTCGTCGTATGCGACGAAGCCCACAAGATGTCAGCGACCTATTTCGGTGGCGAGGTCAAATATACCAAGCGCTACAAGCTCGGTCAGCTGCTCTCGACCGTGACACGGCACTTCCTGTTGATGACGGCAACGCCGCACAACGGGAAGGATGAGGACTTTCAGCTCTTCATGGCGCTGCTGGATGGCGACCGCTTCGAGGGCAAATTCCGGGATGGCGTCCACACTGCGGACGTATCCGACATGATGCGCCGGATGGTGAAAGAGAACCTGCTCAAGTTCGACGCCACACCACTATTCCCTGAGCGGATTGCCAACACGGTTCCCTACAAGCTGTCCGATGGTGAGGCACAGCTTTACAAGGCTGTGACTGACTATGTGCGGCAAGAATTCAACCGTGCCGAGGCGCTTCAGAATGATAAGCGCGCTGGGACCATCGGCTTCGCGTTGACAATCCTTCAGCGTCGGCTGGCCTCGTCGCCCGAAGCCATCTACCAGTCGCTCCGACGCCGGAGGGAGCGTCTCGAAAACCGCTTGCGTGAGCTGGAACTACTGCAACGCGGCGGAAGCCTTTCGACCATCGGGATGGTCGATGCTCCCGCTCTCGACCCCGAAGATGTCGAGGATTTGGAGGACGCACCGGACAACGAAGTCGAAGCCGCCGAAGAGCAGATTCTCGACCAGGCAACCGCAGCCCGCACGATCGCGGAGTTGCAAGCCGAGATCGGCACGCTGAGAACGCTCGAAGGGCTGGCGCTTGGCGTCCGGCGGGGCGGCGAAGACAGGAAGTGGCGCGAGCTGTCGAACCTTCTGGCCGAAATCTTCACACCCGCGGCGTTCGTCACAGGTTTCTCGGAAGAGGCCGAGGTCTTTGACGACGGGGTTCCCCGTCCGAAGGCGTCCCCCACCCAGAAGCTCGTAATCTTCACCGAGCACCGAGACACGCTGAGCTACCTTGAACAGCGCATCTCCACGCTCTTGGGTCGCAAGGAAGCCATCGTCTGCATTCACGGTGGTATGGGCCGGGAAGAGCGGATGAAGACGCAGGAGTCTTTCCGTCATGATCCCGATGTGCAAGTTCTTGTGGCGACGGACGCGGCTGGGGAGGGGATCAACCTCCAGCGCGCGCACCTGATGGTGAATTACGATCTGCCATGGAATCCCAATCGGATCGAACAGCGGTTCGGGCGCATCCATCGCATCGGTCAGACCGAAGTCTGCCATCTCTGGAACCTGATTGCGGAGGAAACGCGCGAAGGCGAGGTTTACCTGACGCTGCTGGAAAAGTTGAACGAGGCGCGCAAGGCACTCGGCGGCCAAGTGTTCGACATTCTCGGAAAAGTTGTCTTCGAGGGGCGGCCATTGCGAGAACTGCTTGTCGAGGCCATTCGCTACGGCGACCAGCCGGACGTTCGCGCACGGCTTAGCCGTGTCGTCGCCAATGCGTTCAACAAGACGGAGCTTCAGGATCTCCTGGAAGAACACGCGCTCGCACACGACTCCATGGACGCCAGTCGCGTCTTTCGCATCCGCGAGGAAATGGAACGCGCGGAGGCGCGCCGCCTCCAGCCGCACTATATCGAGTCCTTTTTCCTCGAAGCCTTCAAGGGCCTTGGCGGCGCAGTCCGCCAGCGCGAGGCACGTCGGTTCGAAGTGACGCATGTGCCCGCGCCGGTGCGCAATCGAGACCGCTTGATTGGCATTGGGGAGCCTGTGCTCCCGCGCTACGAGCGCATCGTCTTCGAGAAGGCACTCATCGCACCGCAAGCGCAACCTCTTGCAGCCTTCGTGTGTCCCGGACACCCGCTGCTCGATGCGACGCTGGACCTCGTCATCGAGCGGCATCGCGACCTGCTGCGCCGAGGGGCCGTGCTTGTCGATGAACGCGATGGTGGGACCGAACCCCGGATGCTCTTCTATCTTGAGCATGGGATCCAGGACGCGAGCGTCACACGCTCAGGAGAACGTCGGATCGTCTCCAAGCGCATGCTCTACGTTGAGATGGATGCCGCTGGCAACACCCGCCACCTCCAATATGCTCCCTATCTGGATTATCGGCCTCTGCGTTCCGACGAACCCGACATTGCGACAATCGTTGGACGCCCGGAGTGCGCGTGGATCGGCCGAGACCTTGAGCAGAAGGCTCAATCCTATGCGATCGCGCACGTCGTGCCTGAGCACCTGGAAGAGGTCCGGTCACGAAAGCTTGCACTGATCACGAAGACAGAAGCGGCAGTGAAGGACCGCCTTACGAAGGAGATTAGCTATTGGGATCACCGTGCCGAAGACCTGAAGCACCAGGAGCAGGCAGGAAGGCCGAACGCCCGACTGAATTCCAATGAGGCTCGCAAGCGTGCCGACACGCTGCAAGCCCGCCTCCAAAAGCGCATGGAGGAACTACAGCTCGAAGCCAAGTTGTCGCCGCTGCCGCCTGTCATCCTTGGCGGCCTGCTCGTCGTTCCAGTCGGCCTGTTGGCACGCATCACGCCGACGGCGTCGACGGCACCTTCAGCGCCGGTGGACACACAAATCTCCGCTGCGCGCGCGCGCAATATCGTCATGGAGATCGAACACAGCCTCGGGTTCGATCCCACCGACCGCGAGACGGAGAAGCTCGGCTATGACATTGAAAGCCGGGTGCCCGGCACCGGCAAGCTGCGCTTCATCGAAGTCAAGGGGCGCGTCTCCGGCGCCGACACGATCACGGTGACCCGCAACGAGATTTTATACTCACTGAACAAGCCGGACGACTTCATCCTCGCGATCGTGGAATTCACCGGTGATAGCCACCGCGTGCACTATGCACGGCAGCCCTTTCACCGCGAGCCGGATTTCGGGGTGACCAGCGTCAATTACAGTTTCGCCGAGCTGCTTGCGCGGGGAGAAAGCCCGTCATGATGACCTCTCGCCGACCCCACGGCACATCGTTGAAGGCAGTGAAATGACCGCGCCGATCCGCAAAAAGCTCATCGAAGTCGCATTGCCTTTGGAAGCCATCAACAAAGCCTCCGCGCGCGAGAAGTCGATCCGGCACGGCCATCCCAGCACGCTCCACTTGTGGTGGGCGCGCCGTCCGCTGGCCGCAGCGCGAGCGGTGATCTTCGCGCAGATGGTTGACGATCCGTCGAGCCACCCGGACATCTTCAAGACCGAAAAGACGCAGGAGAAAGAGCGTCAGCGGCTGTTCGGCATCATCGAGGAACTCGTGCGGTGGGAGAACACCACCAACGAAGAAGTGTTGGAGCGGGCACGAGCGGAGGTCTGGCAAAGCTGGCGTACAGCCTGTGCAGATTACGCAGACCATTCGCGGGCAAAGGAGCTATTTGATCGCTACACACTGCCTGCCTTCCATGACCCGTTCGCCGGCGGCGGCGCCCTACCGCTCGAGGCTCAGAGGCTCGGATTGGAAAGCTACGCGAGCGACCTCAATCCCGTGGCGGTGCTGATCAACAAGGCGATGATAGAGATTCCGCCCAAGTTCGCTGGCAGGCCGCCCGTGAACCCGCGCGCGCAATCAGACAAGTCGCTGGACCAACGACAATGGCGAGGCGCACAAGGTTTGGCCGAGGACGTACGCTACTACGGTCAGTGGATGCGAGACGAGGCCGAGAGGCGCATCGGCCACCTCTACCCGAAGGTCGAGATCACCGCCGAGATGGCGAAGTCGCGGCTGGACCTTGGCCACTACGTTGGTCAAAAGCTCACTGTGATTGCGTGGATCTGGGCGCGCACAGTGAAGAGTCCTAATCCTGCGTTCGCATACGTTAGCGTGCCGCTCGCCTCGACTTTCATGCTTTCCACGAAGGCGGGGAAGGAGGCATACGTCGAACCGGTAATCGAGAACGGCGGGTACCGCTTTGTGGTGAAGGTAGGCAAACCGAAAGACGAGGCGGCGACCAGACTTGGTCTGACAGCCGGAAAATGGAACGCATTTCGCTGCCTGATGTCGAATGTGCCAGTAACCTATGACTACATTCGCGGTGAGGGCATCGGCGGTCGCCTCGATAGCCGTCTTATGGCAGTCGTTGCTGAGGGAAACCGCGGGCGAGTCTATATTTCGCCGACGCCGGCGATGGAAGAGGCTGCCCGCGGGGCGCAACCATGGTGGACTCCGGAGCTTGAGATTAACTACCATCCCCGCGATATCAAGACCCAGATCTATGGGCTTACCAAGTACGGAGATCTCTTCACGCATCGCCAGCTTGTTGCCCTCGACACCTTCTCAGATCTGGTAGACGAGGTACGCAAGCAAGCGAGGCAAGATGCTCTCGATGCTAGCCTGTCTGGCGATGACCGCGGCATCGGAGCGAATGGGGTGGGCGCGGCTGCGTACGCGGATGCGGTAGCAATATACCTGGCATTTGCTATAGACAAAGGCACGAACTACTGGTCGTCGCTTTGCGCCTGGAGTATCAGCACTGAAAAAATGATCTCAACATTTGGCCGACAGGCGTTGCCAATGGTTTGGGACTACACTGAAGCCAATCCATTCAGTGAATCGTCCGGAAATTGGGATTTGGGCGTGAACCAAGCAGCCAAGATGCTGGACGGTCTCGGTTACTGGCGTCAAGGAATAGCTCTGCAGGCCAGCGCGCAGACCCAGGACATCACGATTGGTAAGGTTGTTTCGACCGATCCGCCCTATTACGACAATATCGGGTACGCAGATCTTTCAGACTTCTTCTATGTCTGGCTGCGCCGGTCGCTGAGTACCGTCTTCCCCGAATTGTTCGCCACCCTTGCCGTGCCGAAGGCAGAGGAATTGGTGGCCACGCCCTACCGACACGGCAGCAAGGAGAAGGCCGAGACTTTCTTCCTCGACGGTATGACCCGGGCGATGCATCGACTAGCAGAGCAGGCGCACCCAGCGTTCCCCGTTACCATTTACTATGCCTTCAAGCAGTCTGAGAGCAACGGCACGGATGGCACGGCAAGTACCGGATGGGAAACGTTCATCGATGCGGTTATCCGCGCTGGTCTCGGCATCAGCGGCACTTGGCCGATGCGAACCGAATACACTGGAAACCTAAAGAGGAACATGAGCGCTCTTGCCTCCAGCATCGTCCTAGTCTGCCGGCGACGCGCTGCGGATGCACCGATCGCGACGCGCCGTGATTTTCTTTCTGCGCTCAAAGCCGAGCTGCCGGATGCGCTCCTCCACCTTCAACACAGCAACATCGCCCCGGTGGATCTCGCGCAGGCGGCCATTGGCCCCGGCATGGCGGTCTATACCCGTTACGGCAAGGTGCTCGATGCTGAGGGCAAGCCGCTGACTGTGCGGGAGGCGCTGGCGCTTATCAATCAAACTCTCGACGAGGTCCTGGCCGAGCAGGAAGGAGACTTCGACTCAGACAGCCGCTGGGCTCTCGCGTGGTTTGAGCAGTCCGGCTTCACAGAGGGCGAGTACGGTGTCGCCGAAACACTTTCCAAAGCCAAGAACACAAGCGTCTCAGGTCTCGTCGAAGCAGGCATTCTGGTATCGAGCCGGGGAAAGGTCCGTCTTCTCAAGCCCTCTGAGCTGCCCGAAGCCTGGGACCCGGCCACGGACCCCCGCCTGACCGCCTGGGAGGTGGTGCATCACTTGATCCGGGTGTTGGAGGCTGGCGGTGAAGCCATTGCAGCCATGCTAGTCACGAAACTTGGTGCGAAGGCGCAGATCGCTCGCGAGCTGGCGTACCGTCTCTACACAGTCTGCGAGCGCAAGAAGCGCGCGGTGGAGGCGCTATCATACAACGGGCTGGTACAGAGCTGGCCTGAGATAACACGCCTCGCCCGCGAGGGTGGAGTCGCCCAGCCCACGCAAGCCCAACTGTTCGAGCGGGAATGAGCCGATGGCGATCACCAACCACGAACGCGTCGGCAAGGCCATGGAGCTGCTCAAGAGCGGGCTGGGGCCATTCGTCGAGAGGGAATTCAAGAACGTCTATAAAGATCGGACTGCGGCCGAGACAACTCGGTTCATGGGTGAAGACAGGCTTACCGCAAAGCGAGCAGTCGGCGAGTGGGACGTGGCTGCTTTGCTGAAGCTGATGTGGGAGTCTTGGAACGATGTCTTCCGCAAGACGCTTGGCCCGGCTGAGCGCAGCCTGCTGAGCGAGCTGCGTGATCACCGCAACAAATGGGCGCACCAGGAAACCTTCTCGGGAGACGACGCATACCGTGCGCTCGATTCGGCAGGTCGGCTCCTCACTGCCGTCTCGGCGCCTCAGGCGGACGAGACCGAGAAAATGAAAATGGAGCTTCTGCGTCTTCGCTTCGACGAGCAGGTACGCAGCGAGAAACGCAAGAGCGCCGGCACGGCGATCGAGAGCCAAGCTGTCGGCAACCTCAAGCCGTGGCGCGAGGTGGTGACGCCGCACAAGGATGTGGCGAGCGGACGTTATCAGCAGGCCGAGTTCGCCGCCGATCTGTGGCAGGTGCATCTCGGCGAGGGAACGGACGAGTACAAGAACCCGGTTGAATTCTTCCGCCGCACCTATCTCACTGAGAGCTTGCGGCGCCTGCTCGTTGGGGCGGTGCAGCGCCTGGTCGGTGCGGGCGGCGATCCGGTCGTACAGCTTCAAACGAATTTCGGCGGTGGTAAGACGCACTCGATGCTGGCGCTGTATCACCTGTTCTCGGGGGCCGAGCCTAGAGGGCTCTCTGGCATCGACAGTGTTCTGCAGGATGCCGGCGTGAAATCGCTCCCTGCTGCGCGGCGCGTTGTGTTGGTGGGCAACAAGATCTCGCCCGGCAATCCGATCACGAAACCTGATGGCACTGTAGTGCGTACGCTGTGGGGCGAACTCGCTTGGCAGCTCGGTGGCAAGAAGGCCTTCGCCCGCGTCGCGGCGGATGACGAGAAGGCCACCAACCCCGGTGACGTGCTGCGCGAGCTGTTCAAGGAATACGGGCCGTGCCTGATCTTGATCGATGAATGGGTCGCCTACGCGCGCCAACTCCACGATCAGGGCGATTTGCCCGCCGGCGGCTTCGAGACGCAATTCACCTTCGCGCAAGCGCTGACCGAGTCAGCGAAGCTGGTGAATAATTGCTTGCTCGTGATCAGCCTCCCGGCATCGGATACGGCGGGTTCGCCGCATACCCAGGCGGATGACGTCGAGGTCGGTGGTCAACGCGGGCGGGAGGCGCTCGATCGACTGCGCAACGTGGTGGGACGGGTGGAGTCCTCATGGCGGCCGGCGACGGCCGAGGAAGGGTTCGAGATTGTGCGGCGCAGGCTGTTTGAACCGCTGACAGATCCGGGGCAGTTCAAGGACCGCGACGTTGTTGCTCGGGCTTTCGCTGACCTCTACCGGACCCAGCATCAGGAATTCCCGCCCGAGTGCCGCGACTCGGATTACGAAAAGCGGATCGTGGCCGCATACCCGATCCACCCTGAGATTTTCGACCGGCTCTACACCGACTGGTCAACGCTGGTGAAGTTTCAGCGCACCCGTGGCGTGCTGCGCTTGATGGCAGCAGTCATTCACAGCTTGTGGGAGAAGGGAGATCGGAATCCTCTGATCCTGCCCGCAAATATCTCGATCGATGATCCGCGCGTGCAGTTTGAGCTTACACGCTACCTCTCGGACAACTGGGTGCCAGTGATCGAGAAGGATGTCGATGGCCCGAGTTCACTGCCGCTGCGGCTCGACGGCGAAGTCCCGAACCTCGGCAAGTTTGCGGCATGCCGGCGCGTGGCACGCGCCATCTATCTTGGATCGGCGCCGACGGCCACAGCCGCCCATCGCGGCATCGAGGACCGGCGGGTCAAACTCGGCTGCGTGATGCCAGGGGAGTCCCCAGCAGTCTTCGGGGATGCGCTGCGGAGACTAGCAAGCGCCGCCACCTATCTTTACCAGGATGGTCCGCGCTATTGGTACTCGACGCAGCCAACAGTCACCAAGCTTGCAGAGGATCGCGCGGAACAGCTTAAGCGCGATCCCGATAAGGTGGTGCAGGAGATCGATACGCGCCTCCGCACCGATTTGCGTAAGACGGGCGACTTCGGCCGTGTTCATGCCTTGCCGCCGTCCGGCCAGGACGTGCCAGATGATATGGACGCACGGCTGGTCGTACTCGGGATAGACCACACTTATAGCAGGGATCCTGCGAGTAACGCCGAGCTTGCTGCTAAGTCTATTCTCACGTCACGCGGAAGTTCTCCCCGTCTGTATCAAAACACACTTGTGTTCCTTGCCGCGGATACGGCGCGGCTGCAGGACCTCGACGAGGCCGTGCGGCGCTACCTTGCTTGGGACTCGATCGTCGCCGAGCGAGTAACTCTGAATCTTGACCCCCATCAGATGAAGCAGGCCGAGACCCAGAAGGCGGCTGCCGATGGTGCCGTGACGGCCCGGTTACCGGAGACATATCAGTGGCTTTTGGTGCCCGTGCAGCCGTCGCCACAAGCCCCCGTCGAATGGCAGGGGACTCGGCTGTCGGGGCAGGACGCGTTGGCCGTCCGGGCGAGCAGAAAGTTGCGAAGCGACGAACATCTGGTCGCCGGATTTGCCGCGACGCGGCTACGGATGGAACTCGACCGGGTGCCGCTCTGGCGTGGCGATCATGTCGAGATCAAGCAGCTCGTCGAGGACTTCGCACGCTACCTTTATCTGCCCCGCCTTTGCGCGCCAGCGGTCCTACTGGAAACCATCCGCGAGGGGCTAGCGATTCTCACCTGGACTAAGGACTCCTTCGCCTACGCTGAAGGCTTTGACGAGACTCTCGGCCGCTACCGCGGGCTTCGGTGTGGCCAAATGGTGAATGTGACTGAGAACAACCTGACCGGACTGCTGGTCCGCCCGGAGGTTGCCTTTAAGCAGCACCAGGCCGAGACGGCTCCAGCTTCGGGCCCCACCCATGGCGGCGTGACTGGCACCAGCGATGCAACGGGCACCGGCCTCGTGGCCGGCAGCTCCGGTCCGACTGGTGGAACGGCAGACGGATCGGAACAGCCAGCACCGGCGCAGCCAAAGCGATTTCATGGGAGCGTAAGTCTTGACCCGACGCGGGTGGGACGGGACGCCGGCCGTATTGCCGACGAGGTCATCTCCCATCTTGCCGGGCTTGTCGGCTCTTTATTGAAGGTGACGCTGGAGATCGAGGCTCAGGTCCCTAGCGGTGCACCAGACAACGTGGTTCGGACGGTAACCGAGAACAGCCGCACTCTGAAGTTTACGACGCACGGATTCGAGAAGGAGTGACATCGCCGGTGCGGCAGGAAGCTGTACTGGCTTTACCAACTGGCCCGAGAGAGGAAATTAGATATGGCTTGGGACAGCGATCTCGATCCTCGCTCACCTGCTTACCAGATCGCGGCCGACAACGCCCGCTACATCCGGGTACTGGCGGGCCCGGGCACAGGAAAATCCTTCGCGCTCAAGCGGCGTGTGGCACGGCTTCTGGAAGGCGGTATCGCACCGGCGCGCATTCTACCCGTGACCTTTACCAAGGTAGCGGCGGAGGATCTACAGCGCGAGCTCATCAACATGAACGTGCCAGGCTGCGAGCAAATCCGCGGCTCTACTCTTCATTCACTTGGTATGCGGGTGCTGAGTCTTCAGAATGTCCTCGCCGTCACCGGACGCGTGGCACGCCCGCTGAATCACTTCGAGATGGAGCCGCTTCTCTATGATCTTCCGACCAGCTTCGGAAACAAGCGGGAACGAGGAAAGCGCATTCGCGCCTACGAAGCGGCCTGGGCCCGCTTGCAGCATGAACAGCCCGGCTTCGCGCAGACTCCTGCCGACGCCGCCTTTCAGCGTATTCTTGTCGCGTGGCTACGCTTCCACGAAGGCATGCTGATTGGCGAGATTATCCCGGAGCTCTATCGCTACCTGCGCAATAACCCGGCTGCTCCTGAACGTTCGCTCTATGACCACGTTCTGGTCGATGAGTATCAGGATCTCAACAAGGCCGAGCAGGCCGTTGTTGATCTGCTTAGCACGAACGCGGCCCTCTGCATCGTCGGCGATGATGACCAGTCACTTTACAGCTTCAAGCACGCACATCCGGAGGGAATTCGGACCTTCCCCCAGACACACCCCGGTTGTACTGATCACGCGCTCCTGGATTGTTACAGGTGCCCCACGGGTGTTGTTGCGATCGCCAACGCTCTTATCGGGCACAACGTGGATCGGGAACCGCTTCAATTAGCGCCCGTGTCCGCGAACGGGCCCGGCGAGATGTGGATCGTGCAATTTCCGGATGTCGCCCGCGAGGCTCACGCGATCGCTACCTTCGTAAACGACCAGATCAACAAACACGGTCGACATCCCGGAGAGATTCTTGTCCTGGCGCAACGGCGCACCATTGGCAATCCGATCCACGCCGCGCTGAGGACTCGCGGCATCCCATCAAAGTCCTATTATCAGGAAAGCGAGCTCGACAGCGAGGTGGCACAAGAGCGGCTTGCGATATTCAAGCTGTTCGTTAATCGTACAGATCGGATCGCCCTGCGCTGGCTACTTGGAATGGGCAGTACCGATTTCCGGGCAAAGTCATATGCGCGGCTACGGACGCACTGCGAGCAGTCGGGACAATCGCCGTGGGACGCGCTTGAGGCCCTGGCTGACAATAAAATTCAGATTTCCCACAGCAGTCATTTGCTGCAACGTTTCCAAGCCATCAAGAACGAGCTTAACTTTCTCGACGAGCAAACTAGCGTCACTGATTTCGTCGACCGCTGGCTTCGCACCGAATTCCCCGGCGCGGGTGAACTACGAATTCTCGTCGCGGGCCTGATGGCCGCGGCTGAGGCGCCAGCGGAGTTGCTCTCGCAGATCATAGAGGCAGTTTCGCAACCGGAGATTCCACCCGACGTCACGGACGTCCGGATCATGAGCCTGCACAAGAGCAAGGGCTTGAGCTCGCCCATTGTCGTGATCGCTGGCTGCGTTGATGGACTGTTACCGGCTGAACCCGAACAGGGAACATCAATCGCGGCGCGCCAGGCGCATCTCGAAGAGCAGCGTCGTCTTTTCTATGTAGGGATTACGCGCGTGAAGGCGGCGCCTAGCTCGAACCGGCCCGGCAGTCTGCTGCTCACCGGTAGCCGGACCATGACGCTAGCGGATGCAATGCACTCATCGATCCCGCCTGCGGGGAGAAACTATGGGGTCGTGTCCCTGCATCTGAGCCGCTTCATCCCTGAACTCGGACCGAGCGCGCCGGCGCCGACCGCCGGTTAGCGCCGGACATGGAGGCCGTGTGGGGCGTCTGGCGAAAGAAAATCACTACCCGCAAGACGGGCATCTGCGATACCGTTTACCGCTCAACGGTAGCGCCTCCGAAAGCTGAGGGGCGGCAAGCCGCCGCAGGCGACGGGAGCGTCGGCGGCGGACAAAATATGACGCGGACATTTAAATCGGGATTTGGCGCGGACATTTGGATTCTCGAACGAATGCAGCTGGCTATCTCGGTCACTGAAAGACGGTGAGAGAGGGCGAGAAATGACGACCTACGATGTGGTGACCGCCGTTCTGGCTTTCATGCGCATGAATGGGCCGATCGGCGCTGTCGCGTACGTGATGGGGGCACTAGTCGCGTCCCTGGCCATCTTTTACCTCTCGGCAAAAGCCGCCGCGCCGCTCTCCGTCCGTAAAACTTTCGACATCGGCGGCACCTTCGATCATTTTTATAGCCGCGTCCTGTCCGCGGCCCGCTCCAGTGCGGTTTATTTGATCTATGCAGGTTATGTCGCGCTGTGGCTCTCGCGGTGGCCGGCCGCCTCTCCCCAATTCCGCTTGCTGCATCAACCCTACAGCAGCAGCTTTTACGGGGTACTGGCGACCCTCATCGTCGTCGGGTTGATCGCAAAGGGCTCGTGGGAATTGGCAAAGGCTGAGTGGTTTGGCTTGCGCTGGCTGCGGTTGGAAGCACGCGGCGTGCTTTGGCATATCACCGACAGCGGCGAGCCGTATCGCACTATGTGGCTACGCCGGAACGGGGAATATCTCTATGATCCAGAGGCGACCCGCGATAAGCGGGCCAATGAGGAGCTGACCGCCCTTCGGGAGCGCCGGGTCCGGTTGGGAAAGGTGGCGGCCGTTGCTGTGATCGCCATCGTTGTGTGGCGGAAAGGACAGACGTTCATAGAGAGCTTCTATCCCGTATTCTCGGCTGGATTCGTCGGCTTCCTCCAGTGGGTGCTGCCGCTTTGCATCCTGCTGGTCTATTTCTTTGTCGTGATCCCCCAGACGGTCGGGGTTATCGCGGCGCTGCTGGACGAATTGATCTACCGCTCGGGCGCGCAATTCGTCGCGGGGGCCAAGGTGCTCGAACCGGGCGCCTGGCGCCTCGGCCGACAAAACGTCGAAGAGCAAAAGGCTCATGGCGACGCCGAATTTGTGGCGGCGGCGGAAGCCGTGCGGCGCATGTTCGGGGCCGGGAAGCAGTAAAGCGATATGGCCGCGAATCTCTGGGCCACGGATGACGGGGTCTATTTCGGCTATGCCTGCGACCATACGGAAGGCAAGCCGCCGACGATCGACCCGCGCATGGTGCTGGCGTACGTCGGCGATCGGCATCTTGTGACGCTTGGGCCGAACGGCTCGGGCAAAAGCCGCCGGCTGCTGTTGCCCAATCTCGTGCGGCTGTCCAACTGGTCGATATTGGTCGTCGATCCGAAGGGCGATCTGGCAACCATGACCGCCTCATATCGCGCCAACCGAGGCAGCAAGATCGTGATGCTCAATCCGTTCGATGTGCTCGGGCTCGGTACGCACGGGTTTAACCCGGTCGCGGCGCTCGATCCAAAGAGCGACGATTTTCCGGACGATGCGCTCGGCCTCGCCGAAGCCCTGGTGCGGGTGCAAGGGCAGGAACCGCATTGGAGCGAATCCGCCCAAGATCTCCTGGCGGCACTCGTCATGTACTCGCGCCTTACCGAACCGGGCGGCGGCTCGCTCGGCCATGTCCGCGCCCAGCTCGGCAAGCCGGCAACGGAATTCCGCCGGGTTGTCGAAGACATGATGGTGGCCGGCGTTACCAATGACTGCGAGGAGCTGGTCGTCAAATCCGGCCGCTTCCGCGAGATTACCCCCGACAACAAGGAACTGAATTCGATCGTCTCCACGGCGCTGACGCAGACCCGCTGGCTCGACAGCCGGCCCGTCAAAGCCGATCTCGCGCGCGGAGCCTATGATTTCGGGCGAATGAAAGAGGAGCCGACGACAGTTTACTTGATTCTGCCGGCGCGGCGGCTCGGCACGCATTCGACCTGGCTTCGCCTCATGATCGCTTCGGTGCTGCGCCCGCTCATGATCGACACAAGCAAACCCAAGGTGCCGGTCTTGTTCATGCTCGATGAATTCGCCCAACTGGGCCACTTGCCCGTGATCGAAAACAATCTCGCCATGATGCGCGGCTATGGCGTGAAACTCTGGGCGGTGTTTCAGGACCTCTCGCAAGCCCACGCGATCTACAAGGAACGCTGGGAGAGCTTCCTCGGCAATGCCGGCGTGCTGCAATCCTTCGCGCCCCAAGATGTCGTCACGGCGGAGTACCTCTCGAAGCGTACCGGGCAGAGCACGCGCGCCGTGCTGTCCTACGGTCTGAACCGGCAGGCCAGCAGCAACGCGCCGACCGGCGACAGCGCCAGCATTTCACAGGCGGCGGTGCCGCTCATGCTGCCGCAAGATTTGCGCAACATGGATGACGGCTTCTCGGTGCTGTTCTCGCACCGAACCAAGGGTACGGTGCGCAGCTACATCCCCTATCCCACCGAGTTGCCGCATCTGCGGGAGATTTGCGCGCTCGATCCCTCGGCATAGCGCCTCACTCTTTGCGCGGTAATCAGCGTCAAAGTCGCTTGCACATCTGTTGGTGTCGTCCGTAAGGAACCCGGAAGCCATTGATTGATGATGGACTCCGCGGTTCGGCAAGTATTCGCGTTTGCCGGAAAACCGCGGTTCCTCCCTTGCTTTCTTGCAAATTGGTCCGAGGCGGCGGCGCCGCTCCGGATCATCGGCCCATGCCCGCCGCAGATACAGGCGATGAGCGATTAGCAGGCTGGCCTGGTCGTTGGCGACCGACAGGGTGACCGCCACTTGGCAGTTGCCCTGCTTGCCGAGCTGGCCGCACTGCCGCGCCACGCCGACCGCGTGCGTGCCCTTCTTCGGGATGCCGGTGTCGTCGATAATCAGGGCCCGGATCGCCCCACCCGCCTCCACGAGTGAGAATCTCCATCCGTACACGCAGGCCCGCGAACCGTACAAGGATTTATGACAGAGTAGTACTAGAGGCGGGTGACCCGCGTAGGAGCAGCAGGCGCTCGCTGCAACGGGTTCGTGATGCGGTTTCTAATCTCCTGGGTGCGATCCGGCCCATATGTTGTGTGGACCCTGCAGTGGGCAGGCGGGGCGCAAAGCGATATCCCCTGCCGACCCGATCTTAAGTCCCACGCTTCCTGGCTCCGCCAAGCGGTCGATGTGCCGAATACACAAGGACAACCATGATTTTCTTTGCGCCTTCCAACACTCGTTCCGCTCGCACCGCAGCTGGCTTTGCAGGCGCGGCTACCCTGGCCGCGCTCGCCCTGGGGAACTACCTCGTAGCTCGCCGGACGGAGCGCAGGCACCCACCCCGAGGCACCTTCATGGAAGTGGATGGCGTGCGGCTGCACTACATCGACCGCGGCGAGGGCAGCCCCGTCGTCTTGATCCACGGCAACGCAGTGAGCGGGGACGACTGGAATACCAGCGGGGTTGCGGAGCTCCTACTGCGGTCCCACCGGGTGATCATCTTCGATCGACCAGGTTTCGGCTACAGTGAACGTCCGCACGGCCACCTGTGGACCGCCGCCGAGCAGGCCGAGCTGCTCCACAAGGCTCTACGCCAGCTTGACGTCGAGCGCCCGGTGCTCGTCGGCCACTCCTGGGGCACGATCGTGGCACTCTCCCTCGCCGAGTGCCACCAGGACGATGTTGCAGGCCTCGTGCTGCTGTCCGGCTATTACTTCTGGACGTTGCGGCCCGACGCGCTGCTGGCGGTGGCAGGAGCGCTCCCTCTGCTGGGCGATCTGTTGTGCTACACCATTTCGCCGCTGCTCGGTTGGCTGCAGATGCCGCTGCTGAAATGGGCAATGTTCTCGCCCGCGCGGGTGCCAGTCCGGTTTCAAACCGAGTATTCGCCTGCCATGGCGCTGCGGCCCTCGCAGATTCGCGCGAGTTCGGTGGACGGCGCCCTGATGATCCCCGGCGCGCTCGCGCTGCGCGGGGGCTATAAGGACCTGACCCTGCCGGTGGTCATCGTCGCGGGCGATGGCGACAAGGTCGTGTTCAAGCGCAGGTCCGAGCAGTTGCGGGACAGCATTCCGCGTGGCGTGCTGCAGATCGTCAGTGGCGCCGGGCACATGGTCCACTACATTGCGGCGCGGCAGGTGGCCGAGGCCGTCGAGAGCGTGGCTGAGGCGTCCGGCACGCCCGAGATCGTCAAGCTGAGATCTCAGGCCAGCCATCCGCAACCTACCGCTGCCGCGTGACCGCTTACGCGGTGCTGGGCGCCATAGCAGCGGACGATCCGCCGGCTCGGCCGTCCCCGACTAGGCCGCCCGCCGCCTTGTCACGCAACCCATGTAGATTGCGGGTTGTTTAGAACCCTATCTCGGCCAAGGGAGCCTTGATTTGCTCGAACGTGCATTGACTCGGCGCCTTATCCGGGCGCCACCGCATCAGCTTCGTCCCATGACGAAACCGGTCACCGGTGACATGGTCGAACCGGACCTCAACGACGAGTTCGGGCCGCAGCGGCTCCCATTCCCCGCTTCGTTCGGTGCTCCAGCGGCTGGGACCACCCGGCGCTTTGCCGGTGAAGCCGGGCGCCTCGCGTAGAGCCTCAAGCCGTTTGGTCAAGCTTGGACGTTCGTCATCGGTGAAGGTAGCGGTGAAGCCGACGTGGTCGAGTCTGCCCTGAGCATCATAGAGCCCGAGAAGCAACGATCCGACTTCCCGGCTACTGCTCTCATAGCGGAAGCCGCCGACAACGCAGTCGGCCGTCCGAAGCCGCTTCACTTTGATCATGTCCCGACCGCCCACCTTGTAGGCGCTCGTCAGCTCCTTTGCGACCACGCCATCCGTCGCGCCGTGGCCCGCATCGCGCAGCCATGCCTCCGCAGTCGCCAAATTGGACGTGGCAGGAGAAATGACGAGTCTCTTTGGGATACCCGCTTCAGCCATGAAGGCTTCCAGAAGGTGGCGACGTTGCTTCAAGGGATAGTCCATGACGAGAGGGCCGTCCGGCGCCACGAGCATGTCGAAGATGACCAGGCGGGCCGGAGTCTCGGCGGAGAGCTTTCGGATGCGGCTTTCGGCCGGATGCAGACGCATCTGCAGCGCATCGAAAGCCAGCCGTCCGTTGATCTCGATGACCAACTCGCCGTCGAGGACGAACCATTCCGCGGCGAGTGCACCCAGCATCGCCACCACCTCCGGGAAATATCGCCCAAGCGGTTTGCCCGATTTGGCGCGCAAATCGACGGCCTTCCCAGCCTTGAAGGCGAGACACCGAAAGCCATCCCATTTAGGTTCGTACTGCCACGCTCCGGCGGCTTCCGGGAGCTGCTCTCCAGACTTCGCCTCCATCGGGACCGTTTCCAGCGGAAGCGGGAAATCTCCTTCCGGCTTCGTCTCGAGCTTGCGGGAAGAGCCAGGCTCGGCGTGGGTTGGGGGCCGAGCGACCATGAGATCGCTGCTACTTCAACTTCTCGGCCGCGGCATCAAGCCGGGCGCGGTCGGTCCCGATCCGAGCGATGAGTTCGCGCGCCTGTTCCGCGGTGATTCCGTGCTTCCGCGCGAAAGAGCTGACCTCATAGCCCTCGCCGGCGGCGACACGGCTTCGGTCGGCCTTCCCCGTCTTTGTCTTGTCGTCGGCCATGATGATGCTCCTCTCTATGCTGCCTGTTTCGCCTTACCCAAACGCTTGATCGCATCCTCTAAGAAGCGTTCGCCGTCGCAGTATTCCGCCCAGGGCTTTGTCTTCCGAAGGAGGCCCGGCACGGTGCGGATGGTGAAACGCTTTGGATCGAGATCAGGCTTCACCTGCGTCCAGGTCAACGGCATGGAAACGGTCGCCCCCGGACGGGCACGCGGCGATAAGGGGGCGACGGCCGTCGCCATCCGGTCATTCCGAAGATAATCGAGAAAGATCCGGCCGCCCCGCAGGCGCTTCGCCATGTTGACGACGTAGCGATCCGGTCTCTCCCGCGCCAACCGCAGGCAGACTTCATGGGCGAAGCTCTTGGCCTCCGGCCAGGTCAGCCTGCTCTTCTTGGCGAGCGCCAATGGGGTGACGACGTGCAGCCCCTTACCTCCTGTCGTCTTGCAGAAGCTCATAAGGCCGAGTGCATTCAGCCGCTCCTGCATTTCCTTCGCCGCGTCGACGACCATCGAGAAGGGCACGTCCGGCCCGGGATCGAGGTCGAAAACAAGGCGGCCCGGGATTTCGGGCTGCTTCGGCTGGCAGTTCCACGGGTGAAGCTCGAGCGCGGCGATTTGAGCCACGGCCGCCAGCCCTTCGACACGGTCGATTTGGAGATAAGGCTTGCGGTCGCCGAAGACCGTCACGAGCTCAAGGAGATTGGACATACCCGGCATGGCATGACGCTGAAAGAATTGCTCGCCGCCGATGCCATCAGGAACCCTGATGATTGAGCAAGGGCGTCCTTCGAGGTGGTGGATCATCCACGGCCCGACGGCCTCTAAATAGCGCGCCAGGTCGAGCTTGGTCACCACTTCGCCACCGCCGACGTCGGGCCACAGCGGCTTCCCGGGCTTGGAGATGAGCACGCCCATGACGATGGGCTTTTCAGTGGATGGCCTGCCTTTGGGCGCCTTCACCGGCGCCGGCTCGGGAACCGATACATTTTCGTGCGGTGCGGGCCCCTCGGTTTCGACCTCGGCTGCCGGCTTATCCTCGCGCAACCCTTTGAAGGCCGCCTGGCGGACCATGCCGTCGCTTGTCCAACCTGCGAATTCGATCTCGGCGACGAGCTCGGGCTTGAGCCAATGGATGTTCGCCTCGTTTCGGGGAGCGCCCGCCCCGGTGAACGGCGATTCGTTCGCCGCCACCGCCTTCAACCGCGGCAGCAATTGCTTCACCTTCGATTCGCTGTACCCCGTGCCGACCCGGCCGACATAGACGAAATGCTCGCCTTGATGCACGCCGACCAGCAGCGATCGGAAATCACTGCCCGTCGTGCTCCAGCCGCCGACGACCACCTCGTGGCCAGCGCGACACTTCGCCTTGGTCCAGCTGTCAGTCCGGCCGGAGTGGTACCCTGCGTCCACTCGCTTCGAGACGATGCCTTCGAGCGAGAGCTTGCACGCCGAACGCAGCACGGCGTCGCCGCCCGTCTCAAAATGCTCGACGAAACGGATGCGAGCGCCTTTGTCGGCTTTCCGGCCCGAGAGCAACTTCTCCAGTCGTTCCTTCCGCTCGACGAGCGCGAGCGCTTGTAAGTCGTCGGTGCCTTCGAATAGGAGATCGAAGACGTAGAAGACCAAATCGCGAGTGTTCTCTTCGGATAGTGCCGCCTGCAGGGCCGCAAAGTCGGGCGCACCGTTGTCGTTGAGAGCAACGATCTCGCCATCGATGATCGCGTCGGGCAGCAACGCGGCCTCTTCGCCAATCGCTCGGAATTTGGCTGTCCAGTCGAGGCCTTTCCGAGTCTTCAGGCTCACTTTGCCGTTCTGGACGCGCAGCTGAACGCGATATCCGTCGAATTTGATTTCGTGCAGCCAGCCCGTCCCGCTCGGCGGCCGCGAAACCGATTGGCACAGCTGAGGCGCAATGAAATCAGGCAGTGGCGCCGGAGATTCTTGAGGCGGCTCAGGCACAGCCCTGGCCGATTTCGACGCCGATCGGCCATGTCGACGCGCCTCCGCCGCCAAGCCCTTGTTGCTATCCCAGACCGCGTCAGGGTCGGCAGCGTTCTTTGCTGGGAGCATGAACGGCCTCGGCCCACGCCCCTTGCCCGCGGCGATCGTCGCCATCGGGCGCCCCGAGGCCACTGAGCGGTCTTCTATGAGGATTGCCCCGCCATTGCCGGCCTGAGCGAATTTGTCTCGGTGCTTGATGAGCAGCCAGTTGGTGCGCTTTCCGCCGGTCCGATCCCGCTTCATGCGAACCAGGACCCAGCCGCCGTGCAGGCGCTCACCCTTGAGCACGAACTTGAAATCGCCGCTGGCGAGCGCCTCTTCGGGAGTCCGGTCGCCCTCCGGTTCCCAGTAGCCGCGGTCCCAGAGCTGGACAGTGCCGCCGCCGTATTGACCCGTCGGAATTGTTCCTTCGAAATCGCCATAATCCAAGGGGTGGTCTTCGACCTCAACCGCGAGCCGCTTGTCTGCTGGATCCAGCGATGGACCGCGCGTCACCGCCCAGGACTTGAACACGCCATCCAGCTCGAGACGCAGGTCGTAGTGCAGGCGGGTCGCCGCGTGCTTCTGGATGACAAAACGGCGCCGATTTGTGGCGATGATCGAAACTTCACCACTTGGCTCCGTCGTTTTGGTGAAGTCTCGCTTCGCCTGATAGGTCGACAGCTTTTTGCTTGCCGCCACCATCTGCACCTCTTCGAGTTCGCTGGGAGCATAGAAAACTTGCCGCGCAACACGACGGCGGGCAGCCCCTACAATCTCAGCGCCAGTCGCATTTAAACTACAAGATTACCGGCAAGTTCCCGGTACGGGCTCAACGCGAGAGACACCGACTATTGCCATAGCCCACCGCCGTGATGGTCGCGGTCTGGCTCCCGGAATCGTGCAACTAACAGGGTCCGCCGGCACAGGACCTGGATCAGCGCCTCGACCCGTAATCCGATCAGATCTGGCGGTGGAGGTAGAGTCACGGCCCGCGACGTTTCGGGTAGCTCTCGCACTGCGCCGCGTTCCACCGGCGAAGCGCTCTAGGAACGTGATATGCCGGCCGGTGGCGGCTTTCTTCCACATGGCGCGCCTTGGCGCCGCCGTTCCCCGGGGTTCAGCGGTGTGCTCTGTCGGGGGCGAAATGCCATCGCGCCTGCTCGGGAACAAGGCGCGGCGCCGGATCGACCTAGCGACAGCTCGCCATCTGCGCGTCGGTCGGCGTATACGTCTCGGATATCGCAGCCGCCCCGCCGTTTTCGAAGCTTGAATCAGGCTTCAGCCGATTCGGGAAGCCGGTGGGTAAGATCAAAGAAAGCGCCGCCGCGCGGAGAAGACGTGACATTACCCGGCGCGAGCTCAAGGCCAAAAGACGGACCCTTGATCTCGCAAACTCGTGTTGTGGGTCTGCCGTTCGGCGCAATGATCCTTCGAGTGAGGGAAAAAGAACCATCTACACGGGATTCTTCGCACAGCTTCTCAGGAGCGCGGTAGCAACGGTCGGTTCCTTCGAGTTTTATCCATGTTGCCGCCTTAATTGCGCGTCGTGGTGCCGGTGTCCCTCTCAACGGAAGTCTGTCTAATGGCGCAGCGGCCAATCTGGCGAGGACATCTGCGACTAGCCTTGGTTTCATGCCCCGTCGCGCTTTACGGCGCGAGGCACGATCGGGGCTCGATCCGTTTCAACATGATCAATCCGGAGACGGGCAACCGCATCCGGATGGTGACGCAGGATGCGGAGACCGGGAAGGAGCTATCTCGGCGCGACACGGTCAAGGGGTACGAGTTCAAGAAAGACCACTACGTCATTCTCACCGACGAGGATTTCGACAGCGTCAAAGTCGAGACGTCATCGGTGATGACGATCGAGAAGTTTGTGAAGGCGGGTTCGATCGACCCGGTCTATTTCGACGCGAGCTACTATGTGGCACCGGACGGCAAGGCCGGCGAGGACGTGTATGCCGTGGTTCGCGAGGCCATCGAGAAGACCGGTCGGATCGCACTAGCCCGTGTCGTGATCTCGCAGCGCGAACGGAGCGTGGCGCTGCGCCCGATGGAGGGCGGCCTGGTCGCGCACACCTTGAACGAGGAGCGAGATCTCAATAGCGCCAAGGCGCTGTTTGAAGACGCTCAGGACATCAAGACCGACCCGGAAATGGTCGCGCTCGCGGTCCAGCTAAT
>Ga0207933_1000899_pt1 | contig 25459 bp, 22 predicted proteins | sample NGESurdeep092012_4_FD_184488 | JGI IMG/M metagenome (GOLD analysis project Ga0207933, IMG submission 184488) | Arctic peat soil microbial communities from Barrow, Alaska - NGEE Surface sample F53-3 deep-092012 (SPAdes) | ecosystem: Environmental > Terrestrial > Soil > Wetlands > Peat ... | reverse complement strand
GCTCGTTTTGCGTTTGGCCTGCGGCGGTGAGGCATTTGCAGGCGATCACTGCGTTTTTGCAAAACAACGCTGTCTTTGTTGCAAAATACCGTTGCGCACACTACAATTCCAGGCTGGGAAACATCTGAACGATCTCTTCCGCCGTGGCCCCGCGGTTGAAGGCATGAACTACAAGATCCAGCGTCACACGGGTCCCGCCGACACGGTACACACCGTGGGGGTCCTTCGCCATGGGAATCGCTTCGGTGACAGCAGCCATTAGTTCAATTCTCGCTCCAGACAGAGCTACGAGGCAAGGCTGGGAGCCGGTGCGCGGGCGCCCCGGATGGTTTCGATAATTCCGCGCCATTTGCGCATCGCCAGTTCGATCAGGTTCAGCAGCACCGCAAGCCCGAGCAGGCCCGGCCAGAGACGCATGGTCGAATCGATATAGCGGCCGCCGGAGTCGAACAACTGCTTCACCGAAGGGTTAAATCTTCCTCCCGTCGACTGGGCGATCGATTTCAGCAGCGCGTCGTTCGAACCGTAATCGGACAGCTCGGATTCCTGGCGATAGAGGCCGACCTCCGGGAACGACCGGCTCTCGTTCAGCGGGCGCACGCGGAACAAGCCTTCGAGCGAACCGATGCGCAGGCGGCCCCGGTAAAGATCGGGCGACACACGCGTGAGATCCAGCGGATGGCGGAAATCGCCCGGCCCAATGACGTACAAATCCGGCGGAGTTGCCGGTTCGGCGACGCGGTCCGAGAGATGATAATCCACCACCAGTTCTTCATTGGCGCTGTCGTAGCGGGCTACCGCTTCGCTCTCGTTTCCATGCGGCAACAGATCGCGGAAGACGTTGGTCCACAGCCGGTCGAAACCGGGCCAGGTGAGCCAGTTCGCGGCCCAGCGGCTCTTGGCATCGGAGGAAAATACGGCCGCGCGCCCCAGTCCGTATTGCCAGCGGACCAGCAGAGGATCGGTGCCGTCCACCGAGAGAACCTCATCCGCCGTGGGCCGGGTTTCGAAGCGGACGTAGCCGGAAAGAGTGGGCGCGTGTTCGATATCGACTTTGTCGAGAAGGTCGGAGGGATGCTTCACTTCGGCCTTGATGGGTTTCTCGACGGCCGTGGTGCCCGTGTGCTCCTGCACGTCTTTCAGAAGAATCTGTTCGAGGCCCGAGGGATCGTTCAGAATGTAGGATTTGCCCTTCGCGGTGACCGCGATCTTCTCGAGATAGGCGCGGTTCACGTCCTGGCCAAGGCCGACGGTTGAAATCGTGACGCGATTGCTGGCTGCATCGCGCGCGAGACCCAGGCTGTCGCCTTCCTCGGAAATGCCGTCGGTGAGCAGGACGATGTGTTTATAAGCGGCGTTCACCGGCAGGATCTTGCGGTAGGCTTCCGTCAGCGCAGGGGCAATCTGGGTGCCTCCATCGGGAACGATGCCGCTGATTTCGCGCTTGATGGCCGCTTTGTTATCGGCTGGCCCGATGGGGACGGCCCAGGTGAAAGAGTTGTCGAAGATCAGGACTCCGACTTTATCGTCCGGCTTGAGATTTTCGACGACGCCGATGGCGGCGAGACGCGCGAGATCGATCTTCTTGCCTTCCATGGAAGAGGATTTATCGATGATCAGCACGACGCAGGTGCCTTGCGGGGAGCGTGGCGGGACCAGTTTCGCCGGGAAGGCACGGGCGAGCGCGTCTTCGGGCGCTCCCTTGCGATCGACGTATGAGTTGTGTTCGCCCGCGATCAGCAGCGCGCCACCGCCGGACTGCACGAACTTTTCGAACCGCTGCTTGTCGGCTTCGGGCAGCGCATCGAGATCGATGTTGTTGAAGACGACCAGTTGCGTGCCATCCAGATCGGCCGGGAGCGTTTTCGATTGCACGATATCGAAACGGTTGGCCGTTAACACCTGGACAATGTGATCTTCGGTGCCGGGAGGGTCTTCCGAGATCCACTGGACGCGGGGGCGGCGGACAGTGACGGCATCTTCGAAACGCGATTCACCCAGGCCGGCGGCCTCGATTTTCCCGCTGAGATCGATGGCGCCCGCCGCATTGAGGCTGGTGCGGATGCGAACGCGGTTCTCGCCCGCTTCGAGCGCAACCCGGTGCATGCCGATCTGCCTGCCTTCGGCCGAGAGTTCCACCGTAGCGGCAACCGCGCGGGGCGAATCGATGGTGAGATCGACCGGGAAGCGTTCGCCGGTGAATACCGCGCCGGGAATGGCCACTGCCTCTGTTTTCAGCAGCGGCTGGGGACGCCCGGCGAGCGGGATGGCATCGATCGGGACGCCCGATTGCTGCGCCTGCCAGGCGGCGCGCGTGACCGCGCCTTCGTTTTCGTTCCCGTCAGTGAGAAGGACGATGCGATGGAGCAGGCCGGCGGGCAGAGAGGCCAGAGCCTGGCGGATGGGCGCCTCGAGGTTGGTGGCGCGTCCATCGGCTCCGGGAGTGTGAACGAGGTCGAAGGCAGCTTCTTTATCGGTTAACGGGCGGGGGGCGCGCGCGAAGGGGATCACGTCGACCCGGTTGCTGCCGCGGGCCCTCTCGATTTGCCGGAGGAGCGCGCCTTCGCGGGCAAGGTCCGCATCGCCGATACTGGCGGAGGTATCGGCCAGAACGGCGAGCGCGACCTTATGCTCGCGAATGGAAATGGAGGGTTCGGCCAGGGCCAGAATCACCGCCGCGAGCATCGCTGTTTTCAGACACAGATGCGCATGACGGGATTGGCGGCGCCATTCCCAGGCGAGCCATCCGAGCGGCAGCACGAGAAACAGAAGCGCCCAAAGGCGGTCGAAAGTCATGCTGCTTTCTCCAGTCTCTGCTTGACGGCGCGAATCCGCAGAGGTGAAAACCGGCCGTACAGGACCCATTCGGCGAGCAGCACGCCCGTGCCCAGAATGGCGAGGAACGGCCACCAGTCCCGATTGCGCCGCAGGGCGTCATTCCAGGCGGGAATGCCGCGGCGGACATTGGCCGGCGGCGTCCACTTCACGTCCCACATTTCGGGCAGGGTGAGCGAATAGACGCGCTCGGAGTTGCCGGCGATCACGCGCACACGCGAGGGCTGGCCCGCGAAGAATTCCAGAGTCTTATTGCGCACGCTGTAGGGCAGGTTGACGCCGGAATCGGTAAGAACCTGAACGCCTCCAGGGTCGGAAGCGAAGGGCATGGAGACGGCACCCGCGCTCTGGGTTCCCACGTCAACGTCGCGAAACACGTCCGGGGCTACCCAGCGCAGCACGTTGGCCAGCAACAGAGGCGTCGCCAGTTCGTAGCGCATGGGACCGGCGAAGGGGTCGAACCCCAGCACCACGTTCCGGTTCCTGCCGTCCGGAGACACACTGGCGACCATGATTGGCCCTTTATCCACCTCCGCCAGCCGGATGTCATTCGGCCCGGGCTGAAAAATGGAGGCGGTATCGAGCTGGACATCGCGCGCCCGCAGACCGAGGGTGAGCGGTTGATCGGGCGTCCAGCGCAGGCCTTCCGGATGGTCTACCCGTTCACGGACGGGCACGGGCGAGTTGTCGGCCGGGGGGTCGATCCAGAGCACGTTACCCGTCGGGTTAATCGCAGGCCGAAACCGGTGAAGGACTACAAGCCCCGCAGGCTCGGCGCGGTAGTCGGCGGTGCGCCGGAAGTCGGCAACGACACGGGAGTCGGATGCGAAAGCGGGGCGCAATTCTTCGGGCTGATTCGAGTAAATGACGACGTGGAGACTGCGCAGTTCGGGCAGTTCGAGTGCCGCGTAATTATCGGCGGCAAAGGCATCCTTCGGATAAAGCCTTGCTTCGAGGACGCCCGCGGCGCGGGTGTGGACCTCGAACGAGGCTTCCTTCTCACCGGCGGGCGGGAGTTCCAGGGTTCGCGCACCCTGCGGCACATTGCCAAAGTTGAGAGTGACCTGAACGGACTTTGGCTGCGTACTGTAGTTGCGGGCGCGCACGACGACATCCCAGGTGCCCGTATCGGTGGCCGAGCGGCTGGCGCCGACACTGCGCAGGCCACTGTTCGCCACGTTGTCGTCGACAGACAGGACGCGAAACGCGGGGATCTCGGGGAGGGACATGTTATTCGATTCGCGGGTCGAGATGCGGCCAGGACCGTCATATACGATTTCGCCCGGGAGAGAGCCGCTGCGGCGCTGCATCTGGCTGGCGAACTGGAGGCTTTGGGAGAGATTCAACGCCGTGGCGCCCGGTTGCGATTCGAGGATGGCGCGCGCCGTGTTGCGGCGGTCAAGCTCCCAGGACGTGGCGGGCGTGGCCAGCGCATCGGCCCGGACGAGCAGCACGCGATCGGCAGTGGGGACGGCGCGCAGCCAGCCGAGAGCATTGGCGCGGGCCTGGTCCATCAGGGTCAGATCGGAGCGGTTGGGCAGCGCCGCGCCCATCCACGCGGAAGTATCCAGAATGAGCACGTGATCGCGGCGGGCATTGCGGCGGCCACCGAACTGAAATTGCGCGATGGCGAGCAGCAGCAAGGCCATTCCCAGCAATTGCAGAAGAAGGGAAAAAGGCTGCTGTATGCGTGTGCGGCGAGTAACGGGAGCGGCTTTGCCCGGCTCAACCCAGAAGCGGAGAGTGGAGACAATCTGCTTGCGGCGCGTACGGTCGAGCAGGTAGAGCGCCACGGAAAACGCCGCAACCGTGCCAAACAGCGCGAGGAACTGTCCGAGGCTCAGGTTGAGAAATTCCATGGTTTAGACGAGGCTCCGGGCCCGGACCATGGAGCCGAAAATGGCATCCTCCAGCGGCATTGAGGTGGGCAGGCCGGCGTATTTGCCTTCGTTCCGCAGCGCCACCTCTTTAATGCCGGCGGAAAAGAGATCGAACGCCTCGGTATATCCGCGGCGCGCTTCCGCATCGACCTGGATGCGCAGATGGCCGCCGCTCTCCGCATCCGTCAGATCGATTTCGCCGCTCCAGGGAGGCGTACGGTCCTCATCCGACCAGAGTTGCACCAGCATCAGTTCGTTGCCATAGTCCGCGAGGAACTGGAGCGCTTTTTCGCAGCCGGATTCATCGAGGAAATCCGAGACGACGATTACGAGGCCCCTCTGCGGGTACTCATTCAGATACTGGCGGACGACGGCAAAAAAATCGGTGATGCCGCCGGGTTGCAGGGCTTCGAGGAACTCGGCGGCCAGACGGTAACGATGACGGCCTCCTCCGGAAGACTTGCCTTCGTGCAACCGGGAGGCGAAGGGGAGCACCTGAATGGTATCCAGCCGAACCAGGCCAACGTAGCAGAGCGCGGCGGCGAGTTGCCGGGCGAATTTGAATTTTTCGCCATTGCCGGCGGCCATCGAAGCGGAGGTGTCGAGCAGCAGGCGGACCGGCACGCGCGGCTCGATCTGGAACATTTTGAGGAACATTTTGTCCAGCCGCATGTAGGCGCGCCAGTTGACGGCGCGAAGGTCGTCGCCCTGATGAAAGTGACGGTGGTCGAGAAATTCCTGACCGCCTCCGGCGAAGTGCGAACGGTTATGGCCGCCGACAAGTCCGGCGAAGGAACGCTGCCAGTGAATGGTCAGGCGCTCCAGGCGTTCGAGAAATTCCCGGTCCAGCAGGGCTTCGTGGGGCGGCATGGCCTCTACTCAAGTACACCAGAAGCTATGCGGCGGAGGCGTGCACGGTTACGCCTGAAATAATCGCGGTCAGGATCGAATCGGGCGTTTTACCGTCGGCGTGGGCATCGAAGTTCAGAATAATGCGATGCCGCAGCACGGACGGAGCCAGTTCCCTGATGTCGTCGATACTGAGATGGAAGCGCCCGCGCAGCAGCGCCAGAACGCGCCCGCATTCGACCAGCGCCTGCGCGCCGCGGGGCGAACTGCCGTAGCGAATGTAGCGGCGGGCCAGTTCGTGCGATGCCGAATCGTCCGGCTGCGTGGCCATCACCAGTTCCACCGCGTAATCCTGCACGTGAGGGGCGATGAGCACTTCCCGGCAAACGGCGCGCAACTGGAGAACATCGTCACGATCGAGAACGGCATGGACGGTGTTTTCTTCGCGGGCTATGGTTCGCTCGACGATGCGCGCCAGTTCGGCGCGCGACGGATAGGTGACCAGGATTTTCATCAGGAAGCGATCGAGCTGGGCTTCGGGAAGCGGGTAGGTACCCTCCATCTCGATGGGGTTCTGGGTGGCCATCACGAGAAAAGGCGATTCCAGCTCGTGCGTTACGGTGCCGCTGGTGACGGTGCGCTCCTGCATGGCTTCGAGCAGCGCGGATTGCGTTTTCGGGGTTGCGCGATTAATTTCGTCGGCCAGAACGAGGTGGGCAAAGATGGGGCCGGGCTGGAAGCGCAGCATCTTGTGGCCGCGGTCGTCGGTCTCCATAATCATGCTGCCGACGATATCGGCGGGCATGAGATCGGGCGTGAACTGAATCCGGGAATAGCGGAGGCTCAGCGCGCGGGCGAGGGTTCGCAGCAGGGTGGTTTTGCCAAGCCCCGGAACGCCTTCGAGCAGCACGTGTCCGCCGGCAAGCAGGCAGATCAGAACGCCATCCACGACGCTTTGCTGCCCGACGATGATTTTCGCGATCTCGTCGCGTACCTGGTTCAGTTTGGCGACGGCCGGGCTGGCGGCTGCTTCGATTGGCATGAGATTGATTCTAGTAGATGACGCCGGTGTTTCATATTATCGCGCGAAAAACGCGTCACTGAAACGTGTTGCACGAGGAGATGCGGCCGGATTCCAGACCGGCGCGGAACCAGTGGACCCGCTGCGCGGATGTGCCATGGGTGAACGATTCGGGATTCGTGTAGCCCTGTCCCATTCGTTGCAGACGGTCGTCGCCCACCGCCGCCGCGGCGCGCAACGCGGCATCGATATCGGTCCGGTCGACGAGGTTCCTCTGCCGCGTGGAGTGAGCCCAGATACCCGCAAAGCAATCGGCCTGCAATTCCAGCTTCACCGAAAGAGGATTCCTCTCACCTGGCTCCTGCTGTTGCAAACGCCTCACTTTCGCCTCTACTCCGAGAAGCTGCTGCACATGGTGGCCGATCTCGTGCGCGATCACGTAAGCCTGTGCAAAGTCTCCGGGCGCCCCGAAGCGCCGCTTCAGTTCGGTGAAAAAGCCGAGATCGAGGTAGACCTTTTGATCGCCCGGACAGTAGAACGGCCCGACCGCGGCGCGCGCCATCCCGCAGGCCGAGGGAAAGGCGTTGCGGAACAGAACCAGTTTGGCGTGGCGATACGGGATGTGCTCCTGCTCGGGGAGAATGCGATCCCAGGTCTTCTGCACGTCGTCCAGCACAAACGAGACGAGTTGTACTTCAGGGCGTTCCCGCTTGTCCTGCGCGGTTTCGGGCCGGCGGCTGGCAACCTGGGGCAAAGCCTGGCCGCTCAAAGCGATCAGGATAATGAGAAGGCCGTGTGTTCGCCGCACTGGCGTTAAGAATGCAACGGCCCGGCCATATCCGTCAAGTACCTCTCTGGCGAAGCGTGACGCGTTTCGACGGGGCGAAGATCGCCTCCGGGCACGGAGCAAATCACCGGGACACGGGAGGGTGGCGCGGCGAGCGCCGCTCCGGAACGAATTCCGGCTATTGCAGCGGCGGCCCTGAAATCGTGAGCGGCAAGGTGCTGCGGGGTGAGCTTGCTGGCAGGTTGACACTCTGGCGGGCCAGTTGCGCGCCGCAGGCCACTCTTCCCGGGCCCGAACAAAGGTCTAACATGTGCAGGTTGACGGCAAATTATAACCTGTCTCTGAACAGCAGGGAGTAAAGGTAATGCTGCGCAAGCGGTTCATCCCTGACGTCCGTCCAGGTTTCAAATGCCAGGCGGGCCTGTGCGACATCCACCGCCGCATCGACGGGCCCAAACGGCTCTCCGACATCGTAATCGGCCTTGTGCCGCGCCTGCTGCAAGTCGACAAAGGCCTGGGCAACAGTCGACAATCGGAAACGAGCAGCCTGTTGTTCGGCGTCCGCACCCCCCGTCGACTGAATCGGGATGTTTCCCATCTCCTTCAGAATGGCCGTGGACGCGTCTTTCATCCGCTTATGGTCGAATGAGCGCGCCAGTCTGGCGTGCCGGTCGGCGTGTTTCCAGTTCAAAACCGCATCCCGGATCAGGAGGTGAAAGAGAGCGTAGTAAGCAGACGAGACGGCCCGGCGCACGTTCGCTTCGTTGAAAGCCGCTTCGCGAAGAAGGAATTCTGCCTGCGAGATGAGCTGTTCCGGCAGTTCGGTAATCACGCGCCTGTTCAATTCACGAAATTCAGATAGGAATGCAGCCCGATCTCATCGGTACGAACGAGACGAAGGAGATCGACTCGAATATCTTCAGCCAGCCGCTCTAATTCCGCGGCGGCGATCTCATTACCGGAAAGGATCACGTCGATGAATACAGCCGGATCGTCGCTCCAGTCGACACCGATGTGATGATCGATTCGCTTCACGAGCGGATTGCCCGCGTATTGCATTCGCAGGCGATCGATGCGGTTCGAAATTTCCTGGCTGGTGGCCCATTTACTGAGAACGATCGACATCGGGGTTTCTCTTTCCCAAGAATAGCGCGGTGAGCCGACTGACAGTGCGCAGAATCAAAATGCACACCCGAAGATTCCCATGATCCGTTCCCCGGAATCGCGCCGCGACCGACCCAACCGCCCCCATTCCTCATAAACCGAACCCCGCTTGCGCGTAACCAGGTTGTATTCTTGGAGTTGATGTCGTCCTTCCCGGCAACGCTCGCCACGCGGATCGCGCCGGGAAAACTCCGGCAACTCGAAAGCGCGATCGAACTCAGCATTCGCGGCAAGGCCGAAGCCGTGCGCATGGCGCTCGTATGTCTTCTGGCGCGCGGCCACCTCTTGATTGAAGATGTGCCGGGCGTGGGAAAAACCACGCTCGCCCAGTCCCTTGCGCGGGCGGTTGACGGCTCCTTCCATCGCCTTCAGTTCACCAGCGACATGTTGCCCTCGGACGTGCTGGGGGTCACGGTTTACAACGCGCATACGGAAGAGTTCGAGTTCAAGCCCGGGCCCGTTTTCACCAATTTCCTGCTGGCCGACGAGATTAACCGCACCACTCCGAAGACGCAATCCGCGCTGCTCGAAGCCATGAACGAACAACAGGTGTCGGTGGAAGGCCGCACCCTGACCCTGCCGGAGCCGTTCATGGTGATCGCGACGCAGAATCCGGCGGACCACCACGGCACCTATCCGCTGCCGGAGTCTCAGCTCGACCGCTTCCTGATGCGTCTGCGCATCGGCTACCCGGACGCGCGCAGCGAGCGCGAAATCATTCGCCAGCCGGAAGCGCACCACGGCGAAACCACCCCCTGCGTGCTCACGCGCGAGGAATTGCGCGAACTGCAACATGCCGTGCGGCAGGTTGCGGTGGACGAAGCGATCGTGGATTACATGCTCGCGCTGATCGAACGCACGCGCACGCATGAAGGCCTCGCGCTGGGGGTAAGTCCCCGGGGCTCGCAGGCGCTCTACCGCGCGGTGCAGGCGAATGCGGTGGTCGAAGGCCGCGGCTACGCTCTGCCGGATGACGTAAAGATTCTGGCGGTGAAGGTTCTGGGCCATCGCGTGACGCCTGCCGCGCGGTCGTCTCTCGCGTTGCGGCGGGACGGGAATGCCGCGGCCACGGGCGAACGCATCGTAGAAGAGATTCTGGAGCAGATCGACGTTCCTCTCTGAACCTTAAACGCATACGAAATGAAAACTGCAATCATAGGCCTGCCAATGGTGGGCAAGACATCCCTGTTCACGATTCTGACCGGAGTCACTCAGGAAACGCGCATGGGCTCGACAGCCGTGCGCACGGGCGTCGCGAAAGTGCCCGATCCGCGCGTGGATGCGCTGTCGGAGTTGTACGAGCCGCCGAAGATTACCTACGCAACCGTCGAATACGTGGATGCGCCCGCGATCTCGAAAGAGACGCTGCGCGACCCCGCCTACCTCGCCAGCCTGCGCGTGGTGGATGCGTTCGCGCACGTGCTGCGAATTTTTCAGGATGAAACGGTGCCGCACGAGCACGGCTCGGTCGACCCGGCGAGGGATTTCGACGACGTCGAGACCGAACTGATCCTGAGCGATCTGGTGGTGGTGGAGAAGCGTCTGGACCGCGTGGACAGGGATCGCAAGAAGACCCGAAATCCGGATCTCGACAAGGAATACGAGTTGCTGGTGCGCTGCAAGGAGGCGCTCGATTCCAATACCCCTCTGCGCAATCTGGAATTCGACGGCGAAGACGAAAAACGCATCCGCGGCTTCCAGTTTCTTTCGCAAAAACCCATGCTGCTGGTGCTGAATCTGGGCGAGGAAGATGCCACTCGCTTGCACGACGTGGAAGAACGATATCGTACAGGGTCGCTGGCGGGGAAGGCGAACACCGCCGTCACCGCGGTCTGCGGCAAAATCGAAGCCGAACTGGCGGAACTGCCCGCGGCCGAGGCGCGCGAATACCTGTCGAGCTACGGGCTGGGCGAGAGCGGCCTGCAGCGAATCATCGAAGCCACTTACAGGCTGCTCGGCACCATGAGTTTCCTGACGGCGGGCAATGACGAAGTGCGCGCGTGGACAGTTCCCATCAACAGCACGGCCGTGAAAGCGGCGGGCGCGATCCACTCCGATTTCGAGAAGAAGTTCATCCGCGCGGAGGTGGTCAACTGGAAGAACCTGATCGATCTGGGCGGTTATCCGGGCGTGCGCGAAAAGGGTCTGCTGCGGCTTGAAGGCAAAGAGTACGTCGTCAGGGACGGCGACGTGCTGGTAATACGGCATTCGTAAGCGCGGCGGCGGCTATCAGGGCACATAGCAGCACGAACCAGTCGCCATAACGCGTGTAGAAGGTCAGATCCCGGCGGTATCGGTACTGAAAGCGGGCCGCCAGCTCCGCATATTCCTCGGTAGACCGGAGCACGCGGCCGGCCGGGTCGATCGCGGCGGTGATGCCATTATCGGTGGCGCGCAGAATCCAGCGGGCGTTCTCGGCCGCGCGCATGCGCACAATCTGCAGGTGCTGGTAACGTGCCTGGCTTTTGCCAAACCAGCTGTCGTTCGAAATGTTGAACAGCGCTTCCGCGCCGGATGCGGCAAACTGCCGTATGTAGCTCGGGAAAACGGATTCGTAGCAGATGAACGTAGCGATCTTGTGGGCGCCCAGAGGTGAAACTACGGCCTTCCGGCCCGCTTCGAAGTCCCCTGCCTCGTTTGAAACCTTGCGGGTCAACAGGCCGAAAGGCCACGGCACGAATTCACCGAAAGGCACGAGGTGCACTTTGTCATAACGGCTGACAACCGCGCCATTTGGACCGATCAGAAGAGCCGAATTCAACGGTGCGCCATCGGCGGCGCGCGCCACCACTCCGGCCAGCACGTCCGTATGAGCCGATTTCGCGATCGAGGCCAGGATTCCCATGAATTCAGGGTCCGTATCGTAGAACGGCGCGGGACTCTCGGGCCACACGATCAGCTCGGTATCGCGCGCACGCCCGAGGACGGGGCTCAGCGACAGCAGCGTCATTTGTTGTTCGGTGCGGCGCAGCAGATCGGGCGTCCACAGGGTTTCATCGCCGATGTTCGGCTGCACCAGAACCGCCGATACGTTGCCGCGTTCCAGGTCCGGCACGGCGGGAAGAAACACGAGAGCGGGCAACAGGAGCAGCCAGAGGATCTGCAGCCGTGAACGGCGCAAAATCAAGGCCGCGATGCCCGCGGACATCAGGGCGAACGTGAATGACAGACCCCATACACCCGTGATGGGAGCCAGGCGCAAAGGCAGCGACATATCGCTGCCCGCATTGCCCAGATTGAGCCACTCGAAACCCGTCCAGGCGTGAGTCCACTCCAGCGCGACCCATAGCGCGGCGATTGCGGGCAGAGCGAAAGCGGATCGGAAAAGCACTCCGGCCAGCGCCGCAAATACTCCCATCTGTACCGCCTTGGCCAGACAAAAGAGCACGAAAAGAAACCACGCGAGAGCGGAGCTTACGCCGGCGTGCTGCCACAGCGTCCATTGAATCCAGTTACAAAGGCCGAACCAGTAAGCGACTCCAGCCGCGTAGCCCAGCGCGAAACGCCATCGCCAGCGGGTTTCGCGGGCACAGGCGATGAGCAGAGGCGTCAGCGCGATGGGCGCCAGCCAGACAAAGCTGAAGCGGGGAAACAGCAGAACCAGCAGCGCCGACGAGGTGAGAGCCAGAATCCAGTTCAGAATCACGCGCGCACAGCCTGTTCATTTACCGCATCGACCGATTTCCGGGGGCTCAAAGTTCGAGCTTGCCGTTGAACACCATGTCCTTCGGATGGAATTTGTATTTAATCGGCAGCGCGCCCAATTTTGTGTTCAAATCGATTTCCCTGTCCTCGATCGTGTATGGGGTTGTCCGCGGAAACGAGAAGATTACCTGCTCCGTTTTCGAGGTTTTGTCGATCTTGACGTCAGCAGGCTTCAGATCGCTCTTGCCTTTGGCCGTCAGAAAGGTCGCGTTCATGAGAGCGGTCTTCAAATCTTCCGGATTGCCCCGCAGGAGCGATTGCAGAGGCCCGGAAAGGATAACCACATAGGCGGGTTCGGCCTGATCGAGAATCGCTTTGGCATCGGAGGAAGTGGCCGCTTCGGCGCCATATCTGAGACGCACGAACGCCTGCCTGAGCGGAAGCGCGGACTGCCAGCGGGCGACGATATCCAAAGCCGGAGGGCCGCCCGGACTGGGCACATCGGGTCCGCCTTTCCCTCGACCGCCACGGCCTCCGCGTCCGCCTCCTCCCTCGCTGATCGGAGCAGGGGCGGAATCACTGCCACCACCAGCCGCCGGGCTGCCCGGCGATAAGGTGAATGTCCGCGCCCATGGTGAATTGGTCATGATCTTCTGAAGATCTTTATTGCTCCATCCGGTATAGGGCTTCGATTGCCAGAAGTCGGCCGCGGCCAGCGTCAGAGAGAAGATGCAGAACAAAGATACAAGAAATGCGAGAGCGGATTTTTTCATTGCGAAAGGCTATGGTTTGAGAGTATATACCAGTACAGACCATGCTCCACGAATACGCATTCGAAACAGCCGCATCAGCCATCCGCTTCGGTTTTGGCGCAACACGCGAAGTTGGCGCGGACCTGGCCGATCTGGGCGCGCGTCACGTTCTGGTTTTTACGGATCCCAATCTGCGCCACCTGCCTCCGGTCGCGACCGTGCTCGAATCGCTTGAGAGCAATAAGGTCCGGTTTTCGGTCTTCGATCGCGTTAGCGTGGAGCCGACGGAAGAATCCCTCAAGGAGGCGATTCGGTTTGCCACCGCGAGCGATTACGATGCGTTCGCCGCGATCGGCGGAGGGTCCACCATCGATACCGCGAAGGCGGCCAACCTCTACAGTTGCTGGCCAGCTGATTTTCTCGATTACGTGAACTCGCCGATCGGCAAGGGCAAGCCCGTGCCGGGCCCCCTCAAACCCCTGATCGCAATACCGACCACGGCAGGCACGGGCAGCGAGACCACCGGCGTCTCGATCTTCGATTACAAGCCGCTGCGCGCGAAAACCGGCATCGCCCATCGGCGGCTGAAGCCCACGCTCGGCATTGTGGATCCGGAGAATACGCGTACGCTGCCCCCTGCGGTAGGAGCGGCTTCGGGCCTCGATGTGTTGTGCCACTCGGTCGAATCGTGGACCGCTCTGCCGTTCGGCCAGCGCGTGCGGCCCGAGAGGCCGCTGCTGCGTCCGGCCTATCAGGGTTCGAACCCGATCAGCGATCTTTGGAGCATGGAAGCGCTGCGGCTGACGTCGCAATATCTGCGGAGGGCGGTAGCCGATCCATCCGACGACGAGGCGCGGGGAGCGATGCTGCTGGCTGCTTCCTACGCGGGTATCGGGTTCGGGAACGCGGGCGTGCACCTGCCCCATGGGATGTCTTATCCGGTCGCCGGTCTGGTGCGTCATTATCGCGCGCCGGGATATGACGCAGTGGATCATCCGATGATTCCGCACGGGATCTCCGTGATTGTAAACGCGCCGGCAGTGTTCCGCTTCACCGCGTGCGCCTCCCCCGAACGCCACCTTAAAGCCGCTGAAGTACTGGGCGCGAAAGTGGAAAATGCGAGGAAGGAAGATGCAGGAAAGATTCTGGCCGATTGCCTGATCGGGATCATGCAGGATTTGCACATTCCGCGCGGGCTGCGCGAGTTGGGTTATTCGACTGACGATATCCCCGCGCTGGTGGAAGGCACTTTGCCGCAACATCGCGTGACCAAGTTAGCGCCACGCCAGGCAGGGGCGGAGGATCTGGCGCGGTTGTTCGAAGAGGCCATGTCTAATTGGTAAAGCTGAATTGGTAAAGCTGAATTGGTAATAATCCGGCAACGCTTCCCGCATCGCGCATTGATCGATATCCCCGACGCCGTTCAGCGCGAAGTCGGCCCGATAGCCGCGCGCGTGAGCCCCGGCGCGCACATCGCGATTGGGGTTGGGAGCCGCGGAATCGGCAATCTCGCCGAAATCGTCCGTTCCGTCGTGGGCGTTTTCCAATCTCGCGGCGCGCGCCCGTTTCTGTTTCCGGCCATGGGCAGTCATGGGGCTGCGACCGCGGAAGGCCAGGCGATGGTGCTTGCGCATTATGGGATCGACGACGCCACCATGGGATGCCCGGTCGTAAGCAGTTTCGACGTCATCTCACTGGGCCGTACCGGCCTGGGTATTGAAGCGTTCGCGGGCAGAGACGCGTGGGAGAGCGATGGGATTTTCGTCATCAACCGGGTGAAGTGGCACACCAGTTTCGAAGGCGCCATCGAAAGCGGCGTGAGCAAGATGCTGGCGCTCGGCCTCGGCAAGATCGAGGGTGCGCGAACCTGTCACGGGCATGCGAGATCTCTCGGCATGGAAGCGGTGATTCGCTCGGTGGCCGGCCATTTGCTCGCATCCGGGAAGGTTCTGGGCGGGCTGGCGGTGCTTGAAGACGCTTATCACGACACGGCGCAATTGACCGCGCTTGGGGCCGACGGTTTGATCGAGCGCGAATCGGAGTTATTGCGCCTCGTGAAATCGTGGATGGGGCGCCTCCCGGTGCCTGCGCTCGATGTGCTCATCGTGGATGAGATCGGCAAGAACATCAGCGGAACCGGGATGGATTTGAAGATCGTGAACCGCGGGGTCCATGGCCAGTACAATCCCTGGCCTGATACGCCGCTGGTTCAGCGGATCTTCGTCCGGAGTCTTTCCGAACTGAGTTACGGCAACGGCATGGGTATCGGGCTGGCGGATGCGATTCACGATCGCGTGCTGGAACGGATCGACGTGAATGCGGGCCGGATCAACGCGATGACGTCCGGGTCTCTCGCGGCGGTGCGCACGCCGCTGCATTTTCCCTCCGACCGCGAATGCCTCGAACTATTGATGGCCACGGTCGGGAAGTTCGACGATGGCGCGGTCACCATAGGGTGGATTCGCAACACGCTGGAGTTGGGAACGCTCGCGCTGAGCGAAAACCTTGCGGAGGAGATTGCGAAGAATCCGGCGCTGGAGATTGCGGGACAGGCGTTTCCGCTGGCGTTCGATGGGGACGGAAACCTGGAGCGATTTCCGTCGCGATAGCCCCACAGCTCGTCGGTCATGTGTTGTCCAGCCGCGGATGAACCGTCGTATGCGGAAAGATCCGCACATCCATCCCCTCCGCTTCCCGGATCAGCCGATCCACCGGATTCCGCGCCCACACCTTCCACGCGCTTTGCCGCGTATGGCCAATGAAAACCTGCGTAATACGCTGTTCCCGCCCCAGCCGGACGATCGCGGCGATCGGGTCATTCCCGTCGATCTCATGGACCTCGGCGCCCAGCTTGCGCGCGAACGCCAGATTCTGTTCCACCGTTTCCTCCGCCTCGCGCGTGAGGTTGCCCTGCCTGACGTAAACAGCCAGCAATTGTCCGTGAAAGCGGCTGGCGGCGCGCGCCCCGCTCTCCAGCATTTCACGCGCGTTACTGCGCGGCGTGATGCAAACGAGAATGCGCTCCTGCGTGCCCCAGCTCTGCCGGATGCCGTGAGTCTCCATGTAATGCTGCAGCTGGTGTTCGACCACCTGCGCCGCCAGCAGCAACGCCAGTTCGCGCAGTTCGGAAAGCTGCGCCGGGTTGAGCGCCTGCGCGTGTTGAGTAACATTCTCGGCGGGAACGTCCACAATCACGATCTCGTCGGCGGATTCGATGAACCGCTGCGGCACGGAATTGGCCGAACGCCGGTGCGTAATACGTTCCACCGCGTCCTGCTGTTCCTCGATATGCTGCAGGTTGACGGCGCCCACCACGTTGACGCCATGGGAGCGAATCTCTTCCACATCCTGCCATCGATGCGCGTGACGGCTGCCAGGCGGGTTGTCTTTCGCCATCTCGTCGATAAGGCAGACCTGCGGAGCGCGCCGCAGCACCGCCTCCACGTCCAGCGCCTCCGTATCGCCAGTACCGGGTGACGGAATGATCTCGAACTCCCGGATCAGTTCCGCTACTTCACCGGACCCTTTGGTCTGGATCGCGCCGACAACCACATCCTGGCCACGCGTTCTGCGCCGACGCCCTTCGTCGAACATGCGCAGAGACTTACCCACACGGGGCGCGTAGCCGAGAAAAATCTTCAGCCGTCCACGCGCATCGCCGGCCTCCTGCGCCTGGATCTGGCGGAGCAGCTCTTCGGGATCGGGGCGGCAGAATTCCTTCGAGGCCACTTCAGTGTCCGATCGGGTAAGCTTCGTCCAGTGCCAGGTTAAGTTTCAACACATTGACGCGAGGTTCACCCAGCACTCCAAGGTCCCGCCGTTGCGTATTGGCAGCGATGAGATTCCGCACGGCATCGGGAGAAGCGCCTCGCGCTCCGGCCACGCGGGTTGCCTGCGCCAGCGCATTCGCCGGGCTGATCTCGGGATCGAGCCCGCTCGCCGAAGTGGTGATGGCATCGGCCGGGATCACGCCGGTGAAGGCCGGATTATCCTTCCGGAATTGCGCCGCGTCTTTGCTCAAACGGTCCGCCAGCGCCGGGTTGGTGGGTCCCAGATTGGAGCCGCCGGAGTTCGCCGCGTCGTATGCATTCTGCGAAGGCCGCGAATGAAAATACCCGGGCTTTGTAAAGTTTTGCCCGATGATCTCCGATCCGATCGTCTTGCCGTTGCGCTCGATCAGGCTGCCATCCGCCTGCTTATGGAAGAGGCTCTGCGCGAGCCCCGTAACCGCGAGCGGATACAGAATGCCCGTAACGATAGTCAGGACGAAAGTAATCAGAATTGCCGGTCTCAGTTCTTTCCACATGATGTCTTTTCTCCTCTCCTGCCCTGCTTATGCCAGATGCAGCAGTCCCAGCAGCCGGTCAATCGCCCAGATACCGGGGAACGGCGCGATAATCCCGCCCAGCCCGTACACCAGCAGATTGCGCCGTAACAGCGCGCCCGCGGAAAGTGCGCGGTACTTCACGCCGCGCAAAGCCAGAGGCACCAGCACGATGATGATCAGCGCGTTGAAAATCACGGCCGCCAGGATGGCGCTTTCCGGTGTGTGCAGCCCCATGATGTTAAGCCGGTTCAAAGCCGGATAAGTGACCGCGAACATGGCCGGGATGATGGCGAAATACTTAGCCACGTCGTTGGCGATCGAGAAAGTGGTCAAACTTCCGCGCGTGATCAGTAACTGCTTCCCTATGGCGACGATTTCAATCAGCTTCGTCGGGTTGCTGTCCAGATCCACCATGTTGCCGGCTTCCTTGGCGGCCATGGTCCCGGTATTCATCGCGACGCCTACATCGGCCTGTGCCAGTGCCGGGGCGTCGTTGGTGCCATCGCCCGTCATCGCTACAAGACGTCCGCCCGCCTGCTCGCGTTTGATCAGATCCAGCTTGTCGCGCGGCGTCGCCTGCGCCAGAAAATCGTCCACGCCTGCTTCGGATGCGATGGCGGCCGCGGTCAGAGGATTATCGCCCGTAATCATCACGGTGCGAATCCCCATCACGCGCATCTGTGCAAAACGCTCACGCATTCCGCCCTTCACAATGTCTTTCAGATGAATGACTCCAAGCACGCGCGCGTCTTCCGACACCACGAGCGGCGTGCCGCCGGTGCGCGAGATGCCATCCGCGATATCCGAGATCCGCTGGGGGAAGACACCGCCCAGTTCCGTGACGTGCAGGCGAATGGATTCGGAAGCGCCCTTGCGAATGGCTTTGCCTTCGTAATTCAAACCGCTCATGCGCGTCTGGGCGGTGAATGGAATGAATTCGGCATCGTGTTCGGCAATCTCGCGGCCGCGCAACCCGTACTTTTCTTTCGCCAGCACCACGATACTGCGGCCTTCGGGCGTTTCATCCGCCAGACTGGAGAGCTGCGCGGCGTCAGCCAGTTCGGGCGCGCCCACGCCATCGGCGGGAATGAATTCCACGGCCTGGCGATTGCCGAGCGTGATGGTTCCGGTCTTGTCGAGCAGCAGAGTGTTCACATCGCCGGCGGCTTCGACGGCCTTGCCGCTCATGGCCAGCACGTTGTGCTGCATGACGCGGTCCATCCCCGCGATCCCGATGGCCGAAAGCAGCCCGCCGATGGTCGTTGGAATCAGACATACCAGCAGAGAGACCAGCACGATGACCGTCGGCACGGAACCCGCCTTGGCCGCATCGACGCTGTATTGCGCGAATGGGGCGAGCGTCACCACCGCGAGCAGGAAGATCAGAGTAAGCCCCGCGATCATGATATTAAGCGCGATTTCGTTGGGCGTCTTCTGCCGCTGCGCTCCTTCCACCAGCGCAATCATGCGGTCGAGGAATGTTTCCCCCGGGTTCGACGTGATCTGCACTTTGATGTAGTCCGACAACACTTTGGTGCCGCCGGTAACGGCGCTGCGATCGCCGCCCGATTCCCGTATCACCGGCGCGCTCTCGCCCGTGATCACCGATTCGTCCACGCTCGCGATCCCCTCGATCACGTCGCCATCTCCGGGAATCACATCGTTCGGTTCGCAGAGGCAGATGTCTCCCTTACGCAGCGATGCCGCCGGAACGATTTCAACCTTGCCGCCGCTCGATAGTTTCTTCGCCTCGGCATCGGTCTTCGTCTTGCGCAGACTGTCGGCCTGGGCTTTGCCGCGGCCTTCCGCCATCGCTTCCGCGAAATTGGCGAAAAGGACCGTGAACCAAAGCCACGCCGCGATCTGGAATTCGAATCCGAACCCGCCGCTGCCGGATAAAAGCGTCCGGAACATCAGGATCGTGGTGAGTGCCGCCCCCACTTCCACCACGAACATCACCGGATTTTTCGCCAGCGTCGCGGGGTTCAGCTTGACGAAGGAATCGACGGCGGCGCGCCGGACGATCGGCGGATCGAACAATGGCCGCGCCCGTTTGCCGCGCGAGAGACCCATTGCGGTTGAATCCGCCGTCTCCGGCCGTGCTTCAGTTTGAACGACTGGTTCTTGCACTTCGGTTGGCATGTGGAACTGTCCTCGTCACTGCATCAAATGTTCAACGTCACTGCATCAAATGTTCAACGACAGGCCCCAGAGAAAGGGCGGGAAAGTAAGTCAGCGCCCCCACGATAATCACCACTCCCACCAGCAATCCAACGAACAGCGGCCCATGCGTCGGGAACGTTCCCGCCGACACCGGCACCTGCTTCCTGGCCGCAAGAGAACCGGCGATCGCGAGCAGAGGTAACAGCATCATGAAGCGCCCGATCAGCATCGCGAACCCGATCGTCACGTTGTACCAGGGGGTATTCGCGCCGATGCCGGCGAATGCGCTGCCGTTGTTTCCGGTTGCGCTGCTATAGGCGTACAGGATCTCCGAGAGCCCGTGCGCGCCGGGGTTATTGATATTCGCGGCGGCGGGCCCCGCCGGATTCCAGTAACCTTTCGCGGCGAATGGAATAACCGAACTGGCGCCCGCGAAAAGAAGAATGCTGCCAGCCAGCACCAGCATGGCGATCATCGCCATCTTGACCTCTTTCTGCTCGATCTTCTTGCCGAGATATTCCGGCGTGCGCCCCACCATCAGACCGGCAATGAAGACAGCCAGAATGGCGAACATCAACATGCCGTAGAGCCCCGCGCCGACGCCCCCGAACACCACCTCGCCCAATTCGATATTGAAGAGAGGCACCAGGCCACCAAGCGCGGTGAAGCTGTCGTGCATCGCGTTCACGGCGCCGCAACTCGCGTCCGTCGTGACAGTGGCGAAGAGCGCGGAATCGGCAATGCCGAAGCGCGTTTCCTTGCCTTCCATATTGCCGCCGGGCTGCGTATCCGTGGCAGTCATCTCAATTCCGGCTTTTGCCAGCATCGGTGTGCCCCGCTGTTCATAGTGATAGGCAACGAACACGCCTGCCAGCCAGAGGAACGCCATCGCGGTGAAAATGGCCCAACCCTGCCGCGTATCCCGCACCATCTTGCCGAACGTGTAAGTCAATGCCGCTGGAATCAGGAAAATCAGAAACATCTGGAGCATATTGGAAAAGGGTGTCGGGTTCTCGAATGGATGCGCGGAGTTGGCATTAAAAAAACCTCCGCCGTTGGTGCCCAGCATCTTGATCGCTTCCTGCGATGCCACCGGCCCCTGCGCAATTGTCTGCTTCGCGCCTTCGAGAGTCGTCGCGACCGTGTAAGGATGCAGATTCTGGATCACCCCCTGGGAACAAAGCACCAGCGCCGCGACGATTGAGATCGGCAGCAGCACGTACAGGATGGCGCGCGTCATATCCACCCAGAAGTTGCCGATGGTCTTCACCGGCTGACGCGCGAACCCGCGGACCAGCGCGATGGCGATCGCGAGACCCGCTGCCGCCGAGGCGAAGTTATGCATCGTCAGCCCCGCCATTTGTACGAAGTAACTGAGCGTGGTCTCGGGAGTGTAGCTCTGCCAGTTCGTGTTGGTGGTGAAGCTCACCGCGGTGTTGAAATCCAGATCCGGGCTTACATTACCGGCGCCATAACCCTGCGGGTTGAACGGCAGCCAAAACTGGAGCCGCTGAATGGCATAAAGCAGCAGAGCGCTGAACGCGCTGAAGGCCAGTAAAGCGCCCGCGTAGCGCGTCCAGTGCTGTTCCTCTTTCTCGTCAACGCCGCAGATCCGGTAGATCAGGCGCTCGACGGGCGCGAGAACCGGAGTCAGGAAATTCCGGCGCCCCTCGATGACGGCCGCGATGAACGACCCGAGTGGCTTCGTGCAGGCAAGAATCAAAGCAAAGAAAATCGCGATTTGCAACCAACCGTTGGCGGTCATGAAATTCTCCCGTAACTCAAAACTTTTCCGGCCTCAGCAGCGCGTACAGCAGATACACTCCGAGCGCCAGCGAAATAACTCCGGCAATCAGGTATTCCATAACTCTCTTTCTCGTTTCGCCGTCAAAGCCGCTCGCAGGCCCGGACCATCATCCAGGCCACCGCGAAGAACGCGACGATCAACAGGCAGTAGACAACATCAAGCACTTTCGACTCCTTCGGAAACTACGATGACTTTGTGACCGGCACGAATCAGCCACGCGGCCAGGCGTTCGGTGCGAGTTCTCCAGGGCCGTTTCCGCGTCGCGAGAAGAACCACCGAATCGTCGTGCAGCGTGCCGCGCAAGCCCGGTTCGAGTTCCCTCGCCAGCCGGATTTCCCCTGTTATTGGAAGCCGTGACTGGAATTGCTCCAGCTGCCGCCGAAGAAAATCCACATAGACTGGCGATTGATCCGGCTCCATCGGAAAAGGAACGACCTGCACCTTCACCACGCGCACAACGGCGTCGAGGCCCGCGCCCATGCGGTTCGCGGCGGCGAGCGCAATACGAGTCAGATCGGGTGTGGTAAATGGAACGACGAGGTCAAGCCCGGCTTCGTGCCGCGCGTGCCCGGCAACTTCGAATTCGACTTGTTTTTGGCTTCTCACCGGTTCCACCCAATTGCAGCTTAGGGTGGAACCCGTTAAAAGTTTATAAGAACCGTATCAGGACTTTATGCAACCGCAACTACTTGCCCTTTGAGTCTTCGGAGTACTGCGGCTGCGGCGGATTCAGTTTGAGCGCGACGGTCTGTTCCGGTGTGGTCAGCTCAAAGACGCCGCCGAAGGTCTGGTAATGCTCGGCAATGATCTGAATCGTGATTTCGCCCATCGGGATCTCGGGAATCGTAATGTTCCCCATCTGGTTCGTCCTTGTTTCCCAGCTGGTGATGATCTTCTTCATCTTCACGGGATTCAGGCCATGGCGAAATCGGATGATCACGCTGGCGCCTTCGATCGGCTTCCCCGTGTCGCTGGAATTCACCTGCACCGTCAGCTTCGTCCCGTTACCGGCAAGCACGGGCAGCGAACACAGCATCGAAATGGACAGAAGAAGGCTCACCCACAGGTTACGCATCGCTTTTTATTATGCGATATCGGGCAGCAGGAATCGCAGAGGCATTCCGGCAGCCGCCGCCACCGCTTCCGCCGCAAGGTAGCCGCTGCGGACCGCGCCTTCCATGGTGGCCGGCCATCCGGAACGCGTCCAGTCTCCCGCCAGGAAGAAATTGCTTAATGAAGTCGCGGGCAGCGGTCGAAGCTTTTCCATCCCCGGTCTCGCGGAAAACGTAGCGCGCACTTCCTTGATCACCTGCGCTTTTTCGAGACGCGCTTCTTTCACGGCAGGGAAGAACTCCGCCAGTTCCTTCACCGCCAGATCGATAATTTCATTCCGCGGCGTTTCGAGCATACCGCGCGACGCGCTCACCACCAGCTGGATATACCGGCCTTCGCTCTTGTTGAACATCCACTGGACCGTGCGGTCGAGCAGCGTCGCATGAGGCAGTTCGGTGATCGCGCGATCGAACCAGAGGTGGATGCCGGTAATGGGCGAGTGCCCGAACGCTTCCCACGCCACCGGCAGGTCGGGCAGCAGTGGCTGCAGCCGCTCGAAGGGCAGGCTCGAAACGTAGAAATCGGCTGTAGCGCGTCCGTTCGCGGTGTGGATCGCATTCACCGCGGCATTCGCCGTTTCAATCGATGTGACGGCAGACCGGTACCGGATGCGAACGGCGCCCGCGCGTGCCAGCGACTGCTCATCGTAAAGCTCTCGCAGCGGCACGTCGGGAATGCCCATTTCGTAAGAATCCGCGCGCGCGATCATTCCCAGCCAGAAGACCTGAAAGCCGTGCGAGGCGGCCATCTGGTCCAGTTCTTCGTTGACGGCGCTGACCAGCACCTGGCGCCAGTAGCGTTCGATGGCCCCCTCGGTCTGGCCCTTCTCGCGCAGCCAGTCGAGCATGCTGATACGGTCCAGATCTCCTCGCGTGCGTTCGCGGGGAATCGCGCGAATCGCGCGCGCTATCGCAACCTTATCCCTGAAACTCAGGAACTTCAGTCTCAGGAACGATTCCAGAAAATGCGCGGGCGCCGGGAAAATGCCGCGCTTGAGGATCGAAGTGCGCCCCCCGGGTTCGATGAAATAGAACTCCCGATGAAACCGGATCTTGTCCTCAACGCCCAGCCGGCGATAGAGATCGAGCAGGTTGACGCAACACCGCAGCAGCACGTGCTGGCAGTTATCGATCGTCTCCGCGTCCTCGCCGCCGACGGGCCATGACGTCGCCCGTCCGCCGAGGAAGTTCCGCGCTTCGATAACGTCGACCTCGAATCCCGCGCTCCCCAGAGCCACGGCGGAAGCCAGGCCCGCGAGCCCGCCCCCGATCACAGCGACGCGGGGCATGAATGAATATGGCGCTTCCGGAGCAAACTCTAATTATGCACCGGCCTTGAGATAGCGCTCCGCGAAAGTCAGGAAAACTACCTGGAGCAGGATCGGCGCGAGAGACGATAATCTGGTATCAGCATGACATTTCCAAGGCTCATCGCGGCTCTCTTCTTCCTGGTGTTGCCCGCCACGGCCCAGATCGACGACGCCACCCGCCAGTTGTCGCACGACATCTTCAAACAACTGATCGAAATCAACACCACCGATTCCTCCGGCGACAACACCGCGGCCGCAAAGGCCATGGCGAAGCGCCTGCTCGATGCCGGATATCCCGCGGGCGACGTGCAGGTGCTGGTCCCCGCGGACCGCCCCAAAAAGGGCAATCTGGTCGTACGTCTGCGTGGCGTTGCGGGCACCGCGCAAAAGCCGATTCTGATTATCGGACACCTTGACGTCGTCGAAGCCCTGCGCGCCGACTGGAGCACGGATCCCTTTCAACTGGTCGAAAAAGACGGCTACTTCTACGGCCGCGGCACCCAGGACATGAAGTCGCAGGACGCCATGCTGGTCACCACCTTCATCCGCTTCAAGAAGGAGGATTACCGGCCGTCGCGCGATCTCGTCCTCGCCCTCACTTCCGATGAAGAGGGTGGCACCGCCAACGGCATCGACTGGCTGCTGAAAAACCATCGCGATCTGATCGACGCCGACCTGGTGCTCAATGCCGATTCGGGCGGCGTCATGACTGAAAAAGGCAAACCGATCGACGTCGAAGTCGCGGCGGCCGAGAAACTCTATGCCGACTTCCAGCTCACCGTGACAAACCCCGGCGGCCACAGCTCTCTGCCCGTTCCCGACAACGCCATCTACCATCTGGCCGACTCTCTGGGGCGCCTCGAACACGCTTCGTTCCCTTTCGAACTGAACGGCGTGACGCGCGCCTACTTCGAGCGGCTCGCCACCCATGAGACTCCCCAAAACGCGGCCGATATGAAGGCTATTCTGCGCAATCCGCCGGATCCGGATGCGCTTGCGCGGCTCTCGGCCGACCCTCATTTCAACGCCTTGCTGCGCACCACCTGCGTCGCCACCCGGCTCAACGCCGGGCACGCCAACAATGCGCTGCCGCAGACCGCTCAGGCCATCGTCAATTGCAGGATTTTGCCGGGCCATTCGCCGGAAGAAGTGCGCCAGGAACTCATCGGAAAACTGGCCGATCCGAAGGTTATCGTTCGTTATATGGATGGATCGAGCGGAAAGATTTCCGATCGCGCTCCGGATAAAGCAGGCCCGCTGCCGGGCGCGCCCCGCACGGATGTGCTGCAGCCGCTCGGGCGCGTCGCGGATTCTCTCTGGCCCGGTGCGCCGGTCGTGGTCAACATGGAAACCGGCGCATCCGACAGCAAATATACGATTGCCGCCGGGATGCCCAGCTTCGGCATCGGGGAAGAGGCCGTCGATCACGACGACATTCGTGCCCATGGAAAAGATGAACGGCTGCGGGTAGGTTCTTACTACGAAGGCGTGGATTTCTTCTACCGGTTTCTGAAGGCGCTGAGTTAGTGGAGCGGTGACACTCCTGTGATAGACTTCTCAGCCTGATGGACTCCGCGCAAATGGTTCCGGAACTGAAACCTGCTCAGAACGCCGCCGCGTTCAACCGGTGGCGGATCCCGGTGGCGGCCGTCGCCATCCATATCTGTATTGGCTCCGTCTCACTCGCGTCCCAATTAGCGGTTCAGCCAGATTCCCGTCATTGAAAACATTGGGCAACGCCCGATTCTGAGGATGGACGCACATCTGCGCTTCGAGCGTGGCCGAAGTAAGTGCTTGCTGCGTTCCT
>Ga0207933_1000898_pt1 | contig 25470 bp, 14 predicted proteins | sample NGESurdeep092012_4_FD_184488 | JGI IMG/M metagenome (GOLD analysis project Ga0207933, IMG submission 184488) | Arctic peat soil microbial communities from Barrow, Alaska - NGEE Surface sample F53-3 deep-092012 (SPAdes) | ecosystem: Environmental > Terrestrial > Soil > Wetlands > Peat ... | reverse complement strand
TGCAGTGGACCGGACAGAAGATCATGTTCGATCTCCGCTCCCAGATCTTCCGCCACATCCAGGGCATGCACGTCGCCTTCTTCGACCGCAACCCCGTCGGCCGCCTCGTCACCCGCCTCACCTCCGACGTCGATGCGCTCAACGACATGTTCACCTCCGGCGTCCTCGCCATCTTCGAGGACGTCTTCACGCTCTCCTTCATCGTCTACATCATGCTCCGCATGAGCTGGCCGCTCGCCCTGCTCACCCTCGCCGTCATCCCCGCCATCCTCTACGCAACCAAGTTGTTTCGCGAGTACGTCCGCGACAGCTACCGCCGCCAGCGCGCCGCCACCGCCAAGATCAACGCCTTCACCCAGGAGTACGTCTCCGGCATGAGCGTCGTCCAGCTCTTCAACCGCGAGCGCCGCGCCTTCAACTCCTTCTCCGCCGTCAACGCCGAAAACAAACGCGCCTGGACCGACGCCATCTTCGCCTACGCGCTCTACTACCCCGTCGTCGAGCTGCTCAGCTCCATCGCCATCGCTCTCGTCATCTGGCGCGGCGGCCTCGCCGTCCTCCACGCCTCGTCGCTCACCTGGATCACGCACCACACCTATTTGATCTCATCCATGAGCGGCGCCGCGCACTACAGCCTCTTCGGCAACCTCGTCACCATCGGCATTCTCATCGCCTTCGTCCAGTACGCGCAGCGCTTCTTCCGCCCCATCCAGGACCTCTCGGACAAATACAACATCCTGCAAGCCGCCATGGCCGCCGCCGAGCGCATCTTCAAGCTCCTCGACACCCCCCCTGAGATCGTCGCTCCAGCTCACCCGCAGCCAGGCGACCACTCCGGCCGCATCGAGTTCCGCAACGTCTGGTTCACCTACCAGCGCCTCACCCCCGACCAGCAATCCGCTCTCGCTACCCTCACCACAAATCTGTCATCTACTCTGTCATCCACCACAAACCTGTCATCTCGACCGGAGCGCAGCGGAGTGGAGAGACCTGCAGTTGCTCCTGCCCACGCCAATGGAGACTCCCCGACCTTCAACCCCGACGACCACCCTCTCCTCGAAAACATCGAATGGATCCTCCGCGACGTCAGCTTCACCATCGAGCCCGACCAGACTGCCGCCATCGTCGGCCACACCGGCGCCGGCAAAACCACCCTCACCGCGCTCATGATGCGTTTCTACGACGTGCAACTCGGTCAGGTTCTCGTCGACGGCGTCGACGTCCGCGACCAGGATCTCCTCGCCCTCCGCCGCCGCTTCGGCGTCGTCCTGCAGGATCCCTTCCTCTTCTCCGGCGACATCGCACAAAACATCCGTCTCGGCTCTTCATGGATTACCGACGACGAAGTAGCCAACGCCGCCGACCAGGTCAACGTCGGCGACTTCATCCGCACCCTGCCCGGCGCCTTCGCCGAGCCCGTCCTCGAGCGCGGCTCTACGCTCTCCACCGGCCAAAAACAGCTCATCTCCTTCGCCCGCGCGCTCGCGCACAAACCCGGCATCCTCATCCTCGACGAAGCCACCAGCTCCGTCGACACCGAAACCGAGCAGCTCGTCTCCTCCGCTCTGGCCCGCATGATCACCGGCCGCACCTCGGTCCTCATCGCCCACCGCCTGTCTACAGTTCAGCGGGCCGAAATCATCCTCGTCATGCACAAAGGCCGTCTCCGCGAGCAGGGCACCCACCAGCAGCTCCTCGCCCACCACGGCCTCTACTACAAGCTCTACCAGCTCCAGTACAAAGACCAGGAATCGTCCGATCCCTCTCTGCGCGCGCCCTTCTCCGAGACCGCCACCGCCTGAGACAAATCGACATTACGCGAGCGATCGATAAAGAATTGTCATCCTGAGCGGAGCGAAGGACCTGCTGTTTGCGCCTGGCTCGCAGCGCGCCTACTGCGCCGCCTTCCCCTGCAGTACATCCTCGACCGCCCCATCCATCACGCTTCATCGTCGGCATGAGTGGGCCCGCAAGACCAAGCGCCAACGGCGCGCCACATACCAGCCTGGGGCAACGCCCCAGGTAGTTCCCGGCCCGGACATCCAAGGGCTGAAAGCCCGCAACATCCACCCCACCGGGGTGCCCTGTTCATCGGAATCTCACCGCGATGAGTGGGGTTCGACCATTCGCCTACTGCGCAGCCTTCCCCCGCAGCACATCCTCGATCGCCCCATGCACATAGAGCAGCGGCATCGCCCGCGAATCCGTCTCCGCCTGCGTCTGCCCCGCGCTATGAATCAGCAGCGCCGGCCGCGAATCGAACCCTCCTCGCGACGCCCGCCGATCCTCCTCCGTCCAGGCCGGCAACCAATCCCACAACTTAATCCGCCACGAGTGGTCGCCCTCCACAATCACCGTCGTGTCCTTCCATCGCGGCGACTGCTTCAGCAGCGCCATCACCCGCCCCAGTTGCATGTCCGCCAGCGCCAGGTTGTCAAGGTACGAGCTCCCGCATCCCTGCGCATACGTTCCGCTCCCGCGGTCCCAGATATTCGGGCTATGCGGAATCGCAAAGTGCAGATAGACGAAGTCGTTCTGATCCTCCGCCAGCGTCTTCTCCGCATGCTTCTGCAGGTCCAGCTCGGTCTTTATCCGCTGTCGAACCTCAAAGTCGCAGTTCGCCTTCTCTGCCGCCGCCGGCGAGTACAACTCCTTGCCCATCTCCGCCAGCGGCCTCCACGCATTGCCCCAGAACTTCCTGCCCTGCGCCATGTCCATGCCGATGTTATCCATGAACGTCCAGTAGCAGCTGTCGAGCGCCTTCGCATAGATCGTGCAATACGGGTTGTACCAGCCCACAATCCCGGTCCGCCATCCCGCCTGCTTCGCATCGCGGAAGACCGTCTCGCTGCCATCGAACCCATGCCATCCCCGCTGCCCCGCGTAGTGCACCTCAAATTTGTTGTCGAACCGATATTTGAAGTCGTTGATCTGCCGCCCGCTGAACAGGCTCGGCAGCACCACCACCGTCCTTTCGCCCACCGGCTGCATCGCCGTATACACCGTGCTTTCGCTGCGCAGCGCATCGAAGTTCGGCAGCGCCAGATCGTGCGCCCTGTGCTCGAACACCTGATCGTAGGAAAGTTCATCGAAGACGATCCACACCACCTTCGCATGCTGCCTCGGCGGCTGCTCGCTCGTCTCCCACGCCGCTTGGATCTGCCGCGGTCCCGGCTTCCACGTCATCACCGCCGCGATCTGAATGATGCTGCAAAGACAAAAGACCGCCGCGAAGATCCCCACCGCATCTCCCAGCCGCACCGCCAGCCGATACAACTGCGGAAACTCCAGCAGAAAAAGCAGCAGCAGCGCGGCCCACACAACCGCCAGCACCACGATCTCTCCGCCCCTCAAATCAAACGGAATTAAAGCCCGCGAACGCTCGATCAGGTAAGGCGGCGCCAGCATCATCACCAGCAGCCGCGCCCATCCATAGAACCGCGTGCGATGAAGCAGCTCGCGCACCGCAAAAAAAATCAGCCCCAGCAGCAGGATGTCCACGATCTGGGCCATGCACACGCTGGTCAGCCGGTAAGGCACATGCATGCGCGCATTCTTGCCGCCGCTCAGCAGATCGTCGTAGTTCACCAGCAGCATCAGCGAAGCCACTCCGATGCACTGACAAACTCTCTTCAGCATTCCATGCTCGTTCGCTGCGCCCGCCGTTTTCAACGGGTCGTCCGTTCTCAACCGGTCAAGCACCATCGGTCGAGGCGCCTATCTGCCGCTCAAACAGGAACAGCACACGCCCATTGTTCAGGCCCTGCCGCTGCACCACGCGAAACCGCCCCTCGCAGGCCGCCATCAGGTCAGCTTCACTCAACGATCCATACAGATCGTCGCGCCCGCGCATCAGGCTCACAAACATCGGATCGGTCGCCGGCACCCACTCCACAATCAAATATCTCGCCGTCAGCCTCTCCGACAGCGCCATAATCGCAGCCAGCGGAATCTGCTCCAGCAGCAGCAGGTGGTGAATCACCGCCAGCATCATCACCACTTCGAACTTCTCTTCCAGCCGCGGCAATAACGCGCTCGACTCGCGATTCTCCCATCCCACCGCCGGCGTCGGCCTCGCCAGGTCGGCATGGATCGTCTGAATCGCCAGCTTCTGGGTCCTGCTCAGGTTGGCAATCCGTTCCGCCGACTCCGCATCGCGCTCCAGCGCCACCACCTCGGCCCCGCAACTCGCCGCCAGCGCGCTGAACTCGCCCGTATTCGCGCCCACATCCAGCACATGCTCAGGCCGCAACTCCTCCAGCACCGCCTTCACCCAGTCGCGCTTCTGCTCAGCCTCATCCTTGCTGTAGTGGGTCAGCGTGCCCATGTACTCCGCCCACTCCGACGCCGCCTCTCGCGGAACCGCATTCTGCGTTCGTTTGCGCAGCCCTCGCAGCATTCGCTTCAGAATCGCGAGCGCAATCTCAGGATCGCGCTTGGCCTGCGGCGCGCTCGCCGCATTCTCGGCCGCCTTTTTCTTGTCCAGCAGCGCCGGCAGAGTAATCGGCCACAACGCCGCTCGCGACATCTTTTGTGTCCATCGCATCGCCGCATACATCTCCGCCGGCTCATAGCCGTCGCGCTTGAACAGCGTTAGCTCCAGCGGCCAGTGCAGCATCTTCTTCGAGAGCAGCGGAAACAGAAACGTCCGCACATACTGCGCATACGCCAGCCATACCGCGCTGGTCGGCTCCCGCCGGTCGAACGACAGCACATCCACCAGCACCGGCTGCGGTCCAACGAACAGAATATTCAGCGGCGTCGCGTCCTTCAGAATCCATCCCGCATCCAGCGCCTGCTCGCCCAGCTTCAGCGTCAGCTCCGCCGCCGCCAGCCACTGCGCTGGCGTCCACTCCCACGGATACGAAACGATGCGCACACGCGGATGAATCAGCCGCAATCCGCCCGCATCCTCTTCCACCACGCTCGAGCTCATCTCGCCGCGCTCGACAGCACGCTGATAAAAAGGTGTAGCCAGAAACGCCAGCACCTCCGCCCGCGACTCCGGACGAATATGGCGCACGGCCCGGCCCAGCTCTAAAACCAGAGATCCGGCAGGGTCACGAAAGGTGGGGTCAGATGTGTTAAATGTCATGCCGCGTCTTGCGCGTCCACCTTCTCGGCCTCAGCCGGAATATAGGCGTCCGTTTCCTTCTTCCGCCCAAACAGCGCCCGAATCTTCCGTCGCATGAAGAACGCCGCCGCCGCCAGAACCGAAGCCGCCGACTGCAACGCAAACAGGCCCGTGCCGGGATCGACATAAAGCGCCATCGCCCGCCGCTCCGTAGCAACCAACAGGCAGACACAGCCAAAGCACGCGAGCGGGAACGAAACGAGTCGCTTCATCAAGACTCTCCAAAAAATCGAGAATGACCTTCAGCCTATCCCGGAACCTTCTCCGGTCCTCCGCGCAGCCTGTTGAAAACAACTGGCCAGTCTGCTGCGACGCAACCGATCACGCCACCCTAATCGGCGCCGTAATCAGAGAGACGATCCAAGCTACAGAAAAGATGACGCCAAAGACATCTGCACCCAAGAAACATATTCGGGAGGCGCCCTTGAGAGCAACTCCCCGCGGATTCCCTTCCCTTGGGCTGTATCGCCATATAGGCAGCCTGCAATTGATTGCAACAATATAAAAGTCGTCATCCTGAGCGGAGCGCTTTTGGCGTGGGCAGAAAACTGTCATCCTGAGCGGGTGCGGGTGCGCTTTTGGCGCGGGCAGAAAACTGTCATCCTGAGCGGAGCGCCGAGCGCGAAGTCGAAGGACCCCGAAGAGGCCCGTCTCACCAAGGAATTCCTTACCTTTTTCGCCACGATCCTGCCCTTCGTGCCGCCATATAGGTCGATACACCTTGGCAGCATTGTCGAACTTTATTTCCTGCAATCAAAAACTGCCTGGCGAATGCCACAAACCTGTTCATCGGCCTTCAGCCTTCGGCTAGCCCTGCTTCGCCGCACGCCTCTCCGCCGCATCCACCAGCTTCCCCACTCGCTTCTCCCGCGCCTCCGGCGTCTGATAGTAAAACACCGCGAACAACTCGCCGCGCCTCTGCGCCGCCGTCATCCGCTCCCATCCTGCCCGCGCCTTCGGTCTCGCCCGGAACGCGCGCGCAATTACCGGCGGCAGCTCTCGCTCGGCCTCCTTCGTCGCCAGCAGCCGCTCCGCCATCTGCGCCGTTCGCCGCATCCGCGCCTCATCCGTCTTCACGCCGCCAATCCACTTGCCAATCTCGCGCCGCGCATACTCAGTCATCGCGTCATACCACGCGCGCAGCCCCGGCTCTTCCTCCATCAACACCGCCAGCTCATCGGGAAGCTCCGCCGGCCGCGGCTCAAGGTCCGGCTCCAGCGAGAAATCAGCTATTGCCCCCAGCCCGACCCCCGCCTCGCTCTGCATCCTCCGGTTCACCAGCAGGCAATAACCTCCCCTCGCATCCGGAAACAGCGAAGTCCTGAATGACGCCCCATTCACCTCGCCGCGCACCCGGTGCCGGATCATCGCAGGCCACGTCTTCCCCGGATCGAACGGCACGCGCGCAATCGTCCACCCCAGCGCTCCGTTGTCCTTCTCCAGCACCGCCCGAAACCTCTTCGCAGCCATATCCACGCACCCGTGCTTCGTACCCACCGCCGATTTAACTCGAAACTCGAAACGCGCAACGCGAAACTGAAAAGCTAACCCAAACCAGGCGGCAACGACCGATTGTAAACTCACCTCTGACACACCTAATCCCTAGTCCCTATATCCCTAATCCCTGGAAAGCAACTCTCATCGCCATCCCCTCCAACCCGCGCATCTTCCTCTCCGCCGGCGAAGCCTCCGGCGACGCCTACGGCGCCGAGTTCATCGCCGCGCTCCGCCGTCGCCTTCCGCAAGCCACCTTCACCGGCCTCGGCGGCTCTCACATGGCCCAACAAGGTCAAACGCAAACCGTCCGCGCCGAAGACGTAGCCGTCATGGGCGTCACCGAGATCCTTCGCCACATCCCGCACATCTACGCGAGCTACCGCCGCCTCGTCCGCTCCCTCCGCCGCAACCGCCCCGACATCGCCATCCTCATCGACTTCCCCGACGTCAACTTCCGCCTCGCCAAACATCTCCACCGCGCCGGCGTCCCCGTCGTCTGGCTCGTCTCTCCCCAGCTCTGGGCCTGGAAGCGCAGCCGCCTCCGCTGGGTCCAGGAGCGCGTCGACAAGATGCTCGTCATCTTCCCCTTCGAAGAGCCCTTCTACCGCTCTCGGGGCGTCGATGCCGAATTCATCGGACATCCACTTCTCCATCCACGCGCGCAACCATCGCTCGCCACGTATTCACCACAACAAAACCACATCGAATACGCCGAAAAGTATGGTCTCGACCCCGCCAAAACCTGGATCGCCCTGCTTCCGGGCAGCCGTTGGAAGGAGATTCGCGCCAACCTCCCCGCCCTCCACGAGCTCGCCATGAGCGACCTCATCGCCACCGCCGCCAACGAAACCACCTTCGACGGCCACAGGATTTCCACACCCCGCGACCCCTCCGCCCACACCCGCTACGAGTTCCTTCTCCCCGTCGCCTCCACCATAAAATCCACCGATCTTGAAGCGTTTATCAACCAGCTCAACCGCGAGCACCTCAAATACTTCGGCCCAGAAGCCTCAAGCATTCGTTTAACTCTTGTTACGGGTCCAGATGCCGCTCGCGAAGTCCTCACGCACGCCCGCGCCTCGGTCGTCGCCAGTGGAACCGCCACCGTTCTCGCCGCCATTGTGGGAAACCCCTTCGTCGTCGTCTACCGCGTCTCCCCCCTCACCTTCGCGCTCGCCCGCCGCCTCGTCCGCTACCCCGAAGAGTTCCCCAACATGGCCGACGCCTCCGGCAACCAGCCCGTAGCCATGCCCAACCTCATCGCCGCCCGCCGCATCGTCCCCGAGCTCCTCCAATCCCGCTTCACCGCCGCCAACGTAGCCTCAGAGCTCGCCCCGCTGCTCATGGAAGGCCCCGAACGCGAGGCCCAGATCGCTGCCCTCGCCAACCTCCGCCAACAACTCGAAGCCCCCGACGACCCCACCCAGCAACCGCTGGACCGCGCCGCCGAGATCGTCCTCGACCTGCTCGAAACCCAGCCCTTGCCCGGTTCCCAGGCGTAGCCCGCGGCCCGCCGCCGCCGTCTAACGAGGCAGGCACTCGCGAAACTCCTATCAACTGCGGTAGCTTTGCCTTAGGCCGCTTTCTTCGCGAACGCGCCCAAGGACCTCATGCTGCACCTCAAGCCCCACCTCAAGCTGCGCCGCCTTCTTCCTCTCGCTCTCGCCGCTCTCACCTCCACCGCCGCGATGGCCGCCATCCCCACGCGCCAGCAGATCGACGTCGCCGGCTACGTCATCCACGCCGACCTCGACCCCGCCACCAACCGCCTCAGCGCCACCGCGACCGTGACCTTCACCTCGCTCCAAGACCTCACCAGCGTCGTCTTCGGTCTCAACAACGGCCTTCAGATCACCTCGCTCACCTCCGCCGACAAGGCCACCCTCACCCCCGAGCGCAACGCCACCGACTCTACCGTCCGCGTCGGCCTCGCCACGCCGATGCCCAAGGGCGCCACCTCCACCTGGACCTTCACCTACTCCGGCATGCCCACCGTCGACACCAGCCCCGTCGACGGCATCAACTTCCTCCACATCGCCGATCCCGTCAGCATCCTTCTCTACCCCGGCCGCTGGTTTCCCCTCTCGCTTCCCGGTCTCTACACCGACCGCTTCACCGCCGAGGTCCACGTCACCGTGCCCACCGGCGAGCGCGCCATCGGCAGCGGCGTCGCCGGCGAACACGTTGCTCCGTCCGTCAATGGCAAAGCTCGCACCGAGTTCATCTTCAACTGGACCAAACCCGGCTTCCCCGGAACCATCGTCGCCGGCAACTTCCTTCCGCCCGTCGGCGCCGCCGACGCCCCCAACGTCCACGTCTTCACCACCGAGGCCAACAAAGCCAAGGCCCACGACGTCGCCAACACCGTCGCCAAAGAGTTCGAGTACATGACCAACCAGTTCGGAGGCGCCGAGTCGCCGCTGCTGTACGTCGTTGAACTTCCACCCGACGCCGTCTCCGCCGCCTGGGCGCCCGAGATCATCGCCGTCAAGCCAACCGCCAGCACCCGCCTGCTCGCCAACACCGTCGCCCACCAGTGGTGGGGCTCCGAGGTCTCGCCCGCCACCCTCAACGACGCCTGGATCACCAACGGCATGAGCCGCTACGCCGAGCTGATGTATCTCGAAGATCAGAACGGCAAGACCGCGCTGCAGACCGCTATCCTCGACACCGAAGCCGGCGCGCTCGCCTACGACACCGAGCCCCTCACCTCCATGGGCCGCCTCGATCCCTTCTCCCCTCAGTTCCAGTCCATGACGCTTGAAAAAGGCGCGATGGTCTTCCACATGCTCCGCTGGGAGATGGGCGACGAGGTCTTCGGCAACTTCCTCCGCGCCCTGCTCTCGCAAAATATCGATAAAGGCATCCGCACCGCGCAGGTCCAGACCATCGCCGAAGCTCAGTCCAACCTCAAGCTCACGCCCTTCTTCTCGCAGTGGGTCGATGGCACCGGCGCTCCCGAGTTCGGCAACAACTATGAGGTCTTCCGCCTCGGCAACGGCAAGGGCTTCCGCACCGTCGGCAGCGTCACCCAGGATCTCGACCTCTTCAAGATGCCCGTCGAGCTGCGCATCGAAACCGAAGGCAAGACAGAAGAACGCCGCGTCGATCTCTCCGGCACCGAGTCCGCCTACAACGTCGAAACCTTCGGCCGCCCGCGCCGTGTCACGATCGACCCCGACAACTGGCTGCTCAAGTCGACGCCCGACCTCGCCGTCCGCGTCGCCGTCCTCAAAGGCCAGGAGGCCGTCGCGCAAGGCGATCTCCTCGGCGCCATCGCCGAGTATCAAAAAGCTCTCGACGAAGACCGCGGCAGCTCTCTCGCCAACTATCGCCTCGCCGAAATCTTCATGATGCAGAAGAACTACCAGTCCGCCGCCAACAGCTTCCGCGACGCTCTGCGCGGCAACGGCGACCCCAAATGGATCGAGGTCTGGAGCCACATCAACCTCGGCAAGATCTTCGACATCACCGGCCAGCGCGAGCGCGCGGTCAACGAGTACCGCCTCGCCATCCAGACCAACGACAACACCCAGGGCGCCATCAACGAAGCCCGCGCCCTTATGCAAAAGCCGTACCAACGGGACGATACGTCGGGCAGCTAACGACCCTTTACCCGCACCTCAAAGCTGTCATCTCGACCGTAGTGGAGAGACCTGCAGTTGCCTTTACCTTTTTGGTTGTCATCCCCGCAGGGGATCTGCGTTTGCTCTTGCCCTTGCCCTTGCCCGTTGCTGTTGCTGTTGCTGTTGCCTCTGAGATAGCCCGGGCTTCAGCCCGGGCATCCATCCCGCAAATAATGCCGGGGCTTTAGCCCCCGAAGGAGCGCCACCATGAAGAAGCGCCGCTTAGGCAACAGCAATCTCGAAGTCTCCGCTCTTGGCCTCGGCTGCATGGGCATGAGCTTCTCCTACGGCCCGCCGCACGACGAGCAGGAGATGATCTCGCTCCTGCACGCCGCCGTCGACCGCGGCATCACGTTCTTCGATACCGCTGAGGTCTACGGTCCGTTTACCAACGAGGTCCTCGTCGGCAAAGGTCTCGCGTCTCTTCGCGACAAGGTCATCATCGCCACCAAGTTCGGCTTCAACATCAATCCCGCTGGCGAGGGCACCAACTGGCAAGGCTTGAACAGCCGCCCCGAACACATCAGGCAAGTGGCCGAGGCCTCGCTGAAGCGTCTCAACATCGACGCCATCGATCTCTTCTACCAGCATCGCGTCGATCCCGACGTTCCCATCGAAGACGTCGCCGGAACCGTGCGAGACCTGATCGCCGAGGGCAAGGTGAAACACTTCGGCCTCTCCGAGGCAGGCGTGCAAACCATTCGCCGCGCGCACGCCGTTCAGCCGGTCACCGCGCTCCAGAGCGAGTACTCCCTCTGGTGGCGCAAGCCCGAAGCCGACGTCATCCCCACACTTGAGGAGCTGGGCATCGGCTTCGTTCCCTACAGCCCGCTGGGCCGCGGCTTCCTCACCGGCAAGATGAACGAGAACACGCAGCTCGGAAAAGACGATTTCCGCAGCGCGCTTCCTCGCTTCCAGCCCGAAGCCATGAAGGCCAACCAGGCGTTCATCGATCTCCTCAGCGCCATCGCGAAGAAGAAGAACGCGACGCCGGCCCAAATTGCTCTCGGCTGGCTGCTCGCGCAGAAGCCCTGGATCGTTCCCATTCCGGGCACGACCAAACTATCGCGCCTCGAGGAAAACATCGGCGCCGCTACCATCGAACTCGGCGCCGACGATCTGCGCGAGATCGAAGCCGCCTCCGCGAAGGTCCCCGTCCAGGGCGACCGCTACCCAGAGCATCTCGAAAAAATAACCGGCCGTTAGTTCGTTCCATCGAACCCCGCCGAACACTCGCCAACAACCACCGACCTAACTTCCTAACTCCCTGACTTCAACTCCCTAACTCCCTAACCACCCTCCGCACAGGCATCATAGAGTCGTGGGACACACCGCCCAGACAGACTCCACCGATCTCGCGCCCCAGCGCGCACCATCTCCCACGCCTCCGCCCGAGCCCGGCCGCGAGCCCGGCGCGCCGCCGCCCATCGGCTCCTTCGCTCCTCTTCGCATCGCGCTCTTCCGCGACCGCTGGCTCGCCTCCACCGTCTCCGGCGTCGGCACCTGGATGCAGGACACCGCGGCCACCTGGCTGATGACGGCGCTCACCACCTCGCCTCTGCTCATCGCCCTCATGCAGACCGCGGCCAGCCTTCCCGTGCTCGTCCTCGGCCTGCTCGCCGGTTCCACAGCCGACATCTTCGACCGCCGCCGCCTGCTCATCTTCTGGCAGGGTTGGATGCTCGCCAGCGTCGCCTTCCTCGCTCTGCTCACCTTCGCCGGCATCATCTCGCCCTTCACGCTGCTCTTCTTCACCTTCCTGCTCAACATCGGCTCGGCTATGAACAACCCCGCCTGGCAGGCCATCGTTCCCGAGCTCGTCCCCATGGAGCAGCTCCCACCCGCCGTCACCCTCAACGCCGCCAGCAACAACATCGCGCGCGCCGTCGGTCCCGCCCTCGGCGGCCTCATGGTCGCCGCCTTCGCGCGCCCTGGCACCGGAGCAGGCTGGGTCTTCGCACTCAACTCCGCCTCCTTCGCCGGCGTCATCTGGATTCTCTGGCGATGGAAGCGCCAGCCGCTCTTCCGCAGCGCGCTCCCCGCCGAGCGCATCGCCGGCTCCGTCCGCTCCGGCCTTCGCTACCTGCGCTACGCTCCCGACCTGCAGGCGCCACTCATCCGCGCCTTCGTCTTCACCTTCTTCGTCAGCTCCATCTGGGCGCTGCTCGCGCTGGTCGCCAAAAGCGATCTCCGCCAGGGCCCCTTGGGGTACGGCATCCTCAACGGCTGCCTCGGCCTCGGAGCCGTTGTCGCCGCCGTCTCGCTCACCCGCATCCGCCAGTTCATCCACGCCGACGCCCTGCTCGCCGGAACCTCGCTCTATTACATCGCCGCTCTGCTCCTCATCGCGCTCGTGCGCTCGCCCTGGGCCGTCATTCCAGCGCTGCTCGGCGCAGGCTTCTGCTGGACCAGCACCATGTCCATCCTCAACGTCAGCGTGCAGCTCTCCGTTCCGCGCTGGGTCCACGCCCGCGCCCTCGGCCTCTACCTCATGACCTTCCAGGGAGGTCTCGCGCTGGGCAGCATCGTCTGGGGCGCCATCGCCGAACGCAGCTCCACCAGCATGGCCTTCATCGTCGCCGCCTGCGGTCTTGCGGCCTCACTGCCGTTCACGCACCGCATCCACATTCTCAAGGGCACACTGCCCGACATGACGCCCTACAAACCCAAGCGCCCGCTCCCCGCGCTGCCCTCCGCGCCCGAGCCCGAAGAAGGCCCCGTCCGCATCTCCATCGACTACTCCATCCCCGAAGAAAACTACGCCGCCTTCACCCACGCCATCCACGATCTCAAGGGCGTTCGTCTCCGCGACGGCGCCGTCCGCTGGGGCATCTACCGCGACGCCGCCGACCCCACTCACCTCAACGAGACCTTCATCATGGAAAGCTGGCTCGACTACCTCCGCTCCCGCGAGCGCAACACCACCGCCGACCAGGCCATCCGCGAACGCGTCTGGGCTCTCCATCGCGGCGACACCACCCCCAGAATCACCCACCAGATCTGGGCCGAAGAACTCCCCACGCCTTCTAGCGACTCCTGACAATAAGCCGACTTCCCATTACCAATTAGAGGTTATTGAGTGCATTAGCGACTTAGCGCAAATCGAAGTTAAGCTCCTCGTGCTATATAAGGTGAACATGGGGTTTCAGGCGAACGTATTGAAGGTGATGATCGCATCACCGGGCGATGTTGCGACCGAACGCGACATTGTCACGGAGGCGCTATACCGTTGGAATAACGCTAATGCAGTGTCGCGTAGGCTGATACTCCAGCCAGTCAAATGGGAAACGCACAGTTCACCCCAAATGGGAACACATCCGCAGACTATCCTCAATGAGGATCTGCTCATCGACGCGGACATAGTGGTGGGTATTTTCGGTACACGCATTGGGACTTCTACTGCGGACTATATTAGCGGCAGTGTCGAAGAGATCAAGCGCCATGTCGCCGCGGGAAAACTTGCGATGTTGTACTTCTCGCATGTCCCCATTGATCCGAACCAGATCGACCCGAAACAGTGGGAGTCTTTGAAGATTTTCAAGGAGGAGTGCAAGACGGGAGGCCTATACGCTGAATATGACAGCCACGACCAGTTGCGAACAGACTTTGGGCATCACCTTACGATTCAACTGAACAAACCCAAGTATCTGTGGCTGACCAAGCCGGATGAGACCGTCGAGCCACATGACCCCGAACTAAGCGACAACGAAAAGCGCCTCCTCATCTCGACGGCAGCCGACGAAAACGGCCAAATTTTGGCAGGCGCCACTATGGGCGGGTTCTATGTTCAAGCGAACGGCGAGAACTTCGTGGAAGACTCCCCGCGTTCAGCAGCAGCGTGGAAACGCGTATTGAAAAGACTTACAGAGCTGGGCTACCTTGATCAGGTCAGCGAGGAAGTCTATGAGTTGACTGAAGAGGGCTTTTCTCGCGCCGACAAAGAGATTGCAAATGCCCCGTTGGATCTGTCGCTGTCTTTCGCAGGCACCCCGGACAAACAGATACTCTCTGTCGAATCAAGCAAAGTGATTACGCTCAAGCAACTCGACTTCCTCACATCCTCGGAAGCCTATATTACCAGGATGGAGTTGGACGAGGAGACAGGTACGACGGCCTCGATTCTGTTAGATGCTAACAAGATAGGCGAGCTGTTCGCCGCGCCACGTCCAGATAAAAGCTATTCCGACCACGCAGGACCTGCAGCACTTCGACTCATCCTCATGACGAGCGGCCGCCGCGTAGAAGTCGTATTGCCGATTATGCTCCAGCCCAAATTCGTCGGCAATACGCAGTGGATACAACTGGTTGGGTCAAAGACGTTCAATGTGAAATAGGCCTTCGTTATTGCGTCATTCTTGTACCTCTGCGAGTCCTGAACTCTAGTTGTTGCGAACAGGCCAGCTCACTCATCCAGCCCGGGTTTAGGGCCTCCGAGAATCAATACCGATAGACGCGGTTGTACTACCTAAAATCCGCCTGCAACCTTCAAAAACCTGTCAAGCCCCTGCAAAAGTGGAAATCCCCACAACCCACACAAACCACAGACAAACCCCTGTGCAAAAATCGCTGCACATTAATTCCACTCGACTTTCTATAATAGAAATAGAACTCTTAAAAGAAAGCTGACGACTGGAACTGGACGCCTGAAACAGGAGCCGTCCCGCCAGAGCACGCTTAGAGTCGCGCAACTCTATGATTCCAGAGATTTTCCACGCAAAATCTCTGGAATCAATATTTTGCCGCCACTGCTCTCTCCAACCCCAACAAAACAAAGGCAACGAGAAGCGAGGGGGAGGGGGGAGGGCCCCCCAGTGCTCCAGCGCCAGACTCTCCAGCGCCAAGGCGCTTCTACACCGCGTTCGGCACCTAAGTCACAACCTCGATCAACGCTCGCTGCGCCCGCGCGGATCATCTTCCACGCGCACCGCTCCGCGAGCATTTTGCGCGCGCTTTAAATTATTCGTTTCCGCATACATTAATGAGTCTCTCTTCCGTTCTATCCGTCTCTACTGGAATCCAGCGGAAATACGGATTGAATTTTCAAGCGACGCCTGACACGGCGTTCCAACATCGAGATGCGAGCAGAGGAGAACAAAAAGGATGGACCGGCGGCAGCTTCTTAAAGGTAGTGGTTTAGCGATTCTGGGCGCGGGCACATTGGGCCCGCAAGACCTCGTAGCCCAGGTTCATCCGGGCAAGACAACGCACGCGACGCACACAGCCAGCGCGGCCGCATGCGCCTGTGACACAGCGGCAGATGGGACGCCGCTCGATACCGGTGCCAGCGAGATGATCCCGGTGGTGGAGCGGTACGAGCTTGAGCTGAGCGAAGTGAGCCGCATCTATCTGCCCGGCTCCGCGCTGCTCCAGAGCAAGAGCGAGGAGTTCCTTGCCGGCCAGCTTCGTCTGCTGCAGTCCTTCCACTTCGGCGCGATGAGCCAGTCGGGCAAGGTCGACTATCTGCTACTGCGCAGCCGCATCGAGGAGGAGCAGCGCCAGCTCGCCGCGACCGCCAAGCAGGAGGCCGAGGTCGCGGCCATTCTGCCGTTCCAACAGGACATCTACGGCTTGGAAGAGGCGCGCCGGCGCATGGAGACGCTCGACGAGAAGAAGGCTGCGGCCACACTGGTGGGGTTGCAGTCGCAACTGGCCAAAGCCAAACCGCCCGCCGGAGCCAGCCCGGCCGCGCTGGGACGTGCGGCCTCGCGGTTGCAGGAGCTGCGCGGCGTGCTGCAGGAGTGGAGCACCTTCTATGCGCTCTACGACCCGCTGTTTGCCTTCTGGGACAACGAGGAGTTGAAGCGCACCGATGCCGCGCTGGGCAAGTACGCCGAGGCGCTCTTTGCCGCCTCCGGTCTGCCAGGAACGCTGGAGCCCGTGCCGGTGACAGGCCGCGGCGGTTTTGGTGGTCGAGGGCCAGGCGGTCGTGGCGGCGCGGGAAACCGCGGTGGCAACCGGCAGCACCCTCGCAGCGATGCCCCGCTGGGCAGCGAAAAGGAGATCGCCGGCATCGGCCCGGTGGGCCATGATGTGCTGCAGGACGAGCTGCTCCAGGCCTGGATCCCCTACACGCCGGAGGAGCTGATCACACTGGCGAACAAAGAGTTCGAGTGGTGCGACAAGGAGATGCTGAAGGCCACCGCGGAGATGGGCCTCGGCACCGACTGGAAGGCCGCGCAGGAAAAGGCCAAGAACATGTACGTCGAGCCGGGCCAGATGATCTATTGGGTCCGCGACAACGAGCGCAAAGCGATCGCCTTCATGGAAGCCCACGACGTGTTGACCATTCCTGAAGGGGCCAAGCACGACTGGTGGGAGCAGGCCATGACGCCGCAGCAGCAGCTGGTGAATCCGTTCTTCACCGGCGGTGAGACCATCCAGGTCTCCTCGCCCGCCAGCACCATGACGTACGCGGAGAAGCTCGACAGCCAGCGCGCCAACAACATCCCTCAGGCCTTCGACACCGTCTTCCACGAGCTGGTGCCCGGCCATCACATGCAGAGCTACATGACCGCGCGCTACCGCACCTACCGCCGCAGCTTCGCCAGCGCCGGCCCGTTCTGGAGCGAGGGCATGGCGTTCTACTGGGAGATGCTGATGTGGGACCTGGGCTGGTTCAAAACACCGGAGGAGCGTGTCGGCTCCCTGTTCTGGAGAAAGGAACGCTGCGCCCGCATCATCTTCTCGGTCAAGTTCAACCTGGGACAGATGAAGGCTCTCGAGTGCGTGCAGTTCCTGATCAACCGCGTGGGCCACGACCGCTTCAGCGCCGAAGGCGAGGTGCGCCGCTCGTTCAACGGCTCCTACTCGCCCATCTACCAGTGTGCCTACATGCTCGGCGCGCTGCAGTTTTACGCCATGCACAGGGAGCTGGTGGCCGGGGGCAAGATGACCAACCGCCAATTCCACGACGCGTTCTATCGCGAGGGCAACATGCCCATCGAGATGGTGCGCGCTCAGATCGCCAACACCCCGCTGACGCGCGACTACAAGAGCAGCTGGAAGTTCTACGGCAACCTGAGCTGAGAACGAAACCGAAAAGGGCGCTCTTATAGATGCTCCGTTCTTGGCTTTTGTCCAAGGTTGGCCGAATCAACCGTGTACTCGACGATGCCGGACGCCCCACCCCATAGACGATTCCGCGTAGGCCTATGGACTCACTATCGGATATGCAGGACGATACCTGCGGAAAAGCTTCGCTGCGTGCGGTTGGTATTGTTGGTGAGTTGGCCTGCGCCGCATTCAAAGCGGGCGAGAATCTTGCGACGGTGCATGACGGGTAGGCGTAGTATGGAGTCGCTGTCCGAAAGAAGGCTGCGATGAACGTTCATTTGATTGCGGAAATTGCGGCAGGCATCGCCGTGCTGGCGACAGTTGTGTACCTTGGCCTCGGGATCTGGGGCGTCACGACCCTGCGCGACATCAGGGATGCGATTCGCGACAAGCGTCCATAGCGAACGGACCATTGCACCCCGCAATTTCGCCATCGACTCGAAATTGCTGTCAAGCCCCTGCAAAAGTGGAAATCCTCGCAACCCGCACAAACCACAAGGGAATCCCGGTGCAAAAATCGATGCGTGTTAATTCCCTCAACTCTCTACAATAGAAATAGAACTCTTAACTAAAAGTTGCTGACCGGAAACTGGACGCTCAAAACAAAAGCGGTCCCCGGCCAAACATGGTTTAAGTCGCCTAACTCCATAATTCGAGAGATTTTGCACGCAAAATCTCTGCAATCAATATTTTGCCGCCACTGCTTTCTCTAACCCCAACAAAACAAAGACAACCGGAAGCAAGAGGAGGGGGAGGGCCTCAGTGCCCCAGCGCCAAATCGATCAGGGTCTTCTCCTCCAGCTCATGCGCCTTCCCTGAGCCGGTAGCAGGGCTGGCCGAAGCCGTTCGCTTCACGCTCAGCAGCGCACGCCCTCCCACCAGCCGCTTCAACAGCGGCATCACGTAGGTAAGCGCGCCCATGTTGGCCGGCTCCTCCTGCACCCACACAATCTCATGCGCGCCCGGATGCTGCGCCAGCGCCGCAGCGACCTCACCCTCCGGCCATGGATAGAGCTGGTCGACAAAGACGATCGCCACATCCTCCAGCTTGCGCTTAGCTCTTTCGACGCGCAGATTGTGCCCGATCTTGCCCGAACAGAGCAGCACCCGCCGCACGCTGCTGACCGTCGAATCGCCCAGCACAGTCTGGAACCGGTCAACACCAAAGTCCGCAACCGTGCTCATCGCATCCGGATGCCGCAGCATCGACTTCGGCGTCATCACGATCAGCGGCTTGCGCCACCGCCGCATCGCCTGCCGCCGCAGCAGGTGGAAGTACTGTGCCGCGGTCGAAGGCTGCGCAATCTGGATATTGTCCTGCGCCGCGAGCTGAAGGTAGCGTTCCATGCGCGCCGACGAGTGCTCCGGCCCCTGCCCCTCATATCCATGCGGCAGCAACATCACTAAACCCGACAGCAGCCCCCACTTGGCCTCGCCCGCGCACAGAAACTGATCCACAATCGTCTGCGCTCCGTTCGCAAAGTCCCCGAACTGCGCCTCCCACAGCACCAGCGCCTCGGGGAAATCGCGCGAGTAGCCGTACTCATACCCCAGGCACGCAGCCTCCGACAACATCGTGTTGTAAACCTGCCAGTGACCCTGCTCCGTAGCCACATGGCTCAACGGCGACCATCGCACCTCAGTCTCCGTATCGATCAACACCGAATGCCGCTGGTTGAACGTGCCGCGCTGCGTATCCTGCCCCGTCAGCCGCACCGGCGTCCCCGCCTTCAGCAGCGCCGCATACGCCAGCAGTTCGGCAAAGCCATAGTCGACAGGCCGCTTCCCGTTGCCCATCTCCGCGCGCTGCTCCAGCAGCTTCGCCACCTTGGGATGAACATGGAAACCCTCCGGCGAGGTCGTCAGCGCCGCAGCCAGCGAGCTGATCTCGCCAGCAGCAAGGCCCGTGACCGGATCGTCGTCCTCCGCCAGCGGCCCACCGGCATACTTATCCCAGTACTCCGGCAGCTCGTGCATCCGCTTGACGACGAACGCTCCCGGCTCATGAGCCTCATGCTTGGCGTCCGCTTCCTTAGCCCGCCTCTGATCTTCAAGCAGCTCATTCTGGACCGCCGCAACCTCAGCCGAAACATCCGCTCCCAGCTTCGCCGCATAGATCTTGTACAGCGGTGGATGGTCCTTGATCAGCGCATATCGCCGCGGCTGCGTCACCGTCGGGTCGTCCACCTCGCTGTGCCCGTGGCGACGATAGCCAATCAGATCGACGACCACATCGGACTCGAACGTATGCCGATAGTCCGCGGCCAGCGCGGCGATGCGCACCACCGCCTCCGGATCTTCGGCATTCACATGAAAGATAGGAATCGGCAGACGCTTGGCCAGATCGCTCGCAAAGCGCGAGCTGTTGGACTCCTCGGGGTTCGCCGTAAAGCCGAGCAGATTATTCACGATGACCTGAATCGTTCCGCCAACACTATAGCCATCGAGCGTCGCCAGATTCAGCGTCTCGGCCCATATGCCCTGCCCCGCAAAAGCCGCATCCCCATGCACAATCATCGGCAGTATCTGGTTTCTGCCATCGGAACCTATACGCTCCTGCCGCGCCCGCGCACGACCCATAATCACCGGGTCGACCGCCTCCAGGTGGCTGGGGTTCGAGGCCAGGTGTAACGAAACCGTCTTTCCCTTCGCCGTAACGAAATCGCCGGTCGCCCCCATGTGGTACTTCACATCGCCGCCGCCCATCGTCGATCGCGGGTCAACATCCTCAAACTTGGCGAAGATCTCATGCGACTCGCGGCCGATGGTGTTCACCATCACGTTCAGCCGTCCGCGGTGACTCATCGCAAACACCGAACGAGTAACACCGTTCTCGGCAGCCGTCGTAAAGAGCTGATCGAGAAACGGAATCAGCACGGTCAAGCCTTCCAGCGAAAATCGCTTCGTCCCCAGATATCGCTGCTGAATCACCTGCTCAAACAGGTCTGCGCGAATCAGACCGCTAAGAATGCGAGGCGTATCGACCGGTTCCGGCGCACGCTCCAGCCGCTCCTGAATCCAGGCGCGCTTCTCCGGCGAGGGAATGTGCATGAACTCCGCGCCAATCGTTCCGCAGTAGTAGCGGCGCGCCTCCTCCGCCTGCGGCCCGTCCGGCGCCGGCGTCGGAAACGGCTCCGGCGGCAGATACTGCCCCAGCGGATCGAGCGACGCCTGCAAGTATCCCCAGCGGCGAAAGATGTCGAAGACACTCTCGCGGGAGTTAGGCGACGATAGTTCGGACGAAGGTTGTGAATCGGGCTTGATGGATGGCTGCGGCGCGGGCGACTTGATCGGCATAGCTGTCATAATGCTAGCTCTTTCCAGAAGCCCTTGCAGTTGGCGGGCGATATTCGACTACCACATCCAGCCATTGCTCGGCTTGCAATAAGCGCGCGTACTTCATTCACCTTCGCGGCTCAGCGCCTCATTCCGCTTCTCGATTACATCCATTGCATGAGGCTGAAGCTTCTCGAGCAGTTCCAGCAATCGAGCAGGCTGAAATGAATCCAGGTAGTGGTCCGCACCCCTGCAGTCTTCTCCACCGGGGCCGCGCACCACAATCACCGGCAATCCCGGCGCGCGCGCCTTCAGCTTGGCTATCACTTCGCTGCATTGAACATCCTGCAGGTTGGAATCCAGAACCACGCCGTTGATCGCCGGAAAGAGGGCGAAGGTGTCCAAAGCCTCCTGACCGCTGTATGCGGTCACAACGTTGAACTTCGCGGTCTCAATGACCAGCTTGCGGGTCGAAATGCTGCCTGAGTGTTCACGATCGATGACGAGAAAGCACGGACGAACCATGGCACTATTATCCATCGCACACTCGGCTACGCAAAGCCCTGTTCGCCGCAAAAGGGCTCTCCGCATGGTAGGCTGCGGGGCATGTCGAATCACCATAGCCATTCGCATCCAGACCACCTCCAGCACAGCCAAGCCGATCAACAGGATGCGAGCGAAACCGGTCCCATGCAGGCGCCCGCGCAGCCGCACGCCCATCCGGGCAATCATCATGCATGGGTCTCTCCCGACCATTTCGATCTCGCCCAGGCCGCGCTCGACGAGATGCGCGAGGCCGGCTTCCGCCCCGAGTTCGGCCCCGGCGTCGCCGAGCAGGTAAAGACGATTGAGACAGAGCTCAACAATCAACTATCTAAAACAACGTCGGCCGACGGCCTCCCCGACCTGCGCAACCTCGCCTGGTCCTCCATCGACAACGACACCTCCCGCGATCTCGACCAGATCGAAGTTGCCGAGCGCGTCGCCGATGGCATCCGTCTCCACGTTGCCATCGGCGACGTAGCGAGCGCGGTCGCGAAGGACTCGCCCATCGACGAGCACGCCCGCGCGCAGACCCAGACCATCTACACGGCCGTAAAAAACTTCCCCATGCTTCCGCTCGAGCTCTCCACCGGCATGACCTCGCTGAACGAGAACGGCGATCGCATGGCGGTGATGGTGAGCTTCACCGTAGCCGCGAACGGACAGATGAGCGACGAGCAGATCTCGCGCGCCTGGGTGCGTAACCGCGCGCAGCTTGCCTACTCGCGCGTAGGCCCGTGGCTGGAAGCCACCGCCAGCGCGCCCGATCAGGAGGCTGACAACGCCGGGGTGATCAGGCAGTTGCGCTCCGACAGCGCGCGCCAGGCCGAACAATTTGGCGACGCCGTCTTCGGAGGCAGCGACGCCGGTGCCACGTTCGCCGAGAATCTGGCCGAGCAGCTTCGCCTGCAGGACGAGGCAGCCGAGACTCTCCGCAAGGCGCGTGTACAAAACGGCGCGCTCGAATTCCATCGCGCCGAAGCCGAGCCGGTCGTCGTCGACGGGCGCGTCATCAGCGTGCATGATGTGACGCAGAACCGCGCGATGAACCTGATCGAAGACCTGATGGTCGCGGCGAACGGCGTGATGGCGCGCACGCTGCGTCGTGACGGACGCTCCGGCCTGCAGCGCGTCGTGCGCGTGCCGCAGCGCTGGGATCGCATCGTCACGCTCGCCGCTCAGCACAACTGGGAGTTGCCGGCCAATCCTGATTCACAAGCGCTCAACCTCTTTCTGAAGCAACAACGCAGCACCGATCCCGATCACTACCCCGATCTCGCCGTCGCTGCCATCAAGCTGATGGGTCCCGGCGAGTACATGCTGATGCGCCCCGACGACGACCCCACCGGCCACTTCGGTCTCGCCGCGCGCGACTACACGCACTCCACCGCGCCTAACCGCCGATTTCCCGATATCGTCACGCAGCGCATCCTGCATGCCATGATCGACAACGCTCCCCCGCCCTACAAGGACGACGATCTCGCCGCCATCGCCACGCACTGCAATGAAGCCGACAAAGCGCTGCGCAAGATCGAGCGCAACATGCAGAAGCGCGTCGCAGCGGTTGCGATGGCGCACCGCATCGGCGAGATCTTCCGCGCCGTCGTCACCGGTGCCAGCGACAAAGGCGTCTACGCGCGCGTCATCGATCCGCCCTTCGAAGGCCGCGTCATCCAGAACTTCGAGGGCCTCGATGTAGGCGACCGCGTAAGCGTGAAGCTGCTGCACACCGACCCGGCACGCGCCTTCATCGACTTCGCGCGCGTGCCGAACGGGTCCAACAACAGCTCCACGCCCCATTAACCAGAACAGCCGCCCAGAGCGGCAGATCAGAACAGCAGTTTCACGCTCAACTGGATCTGCCGGCTCGTGCCTGCCGTTGCCGTCACAACGCCCGCGGTTGGACTCTGCACCGCCGCCGCACTCCGGCTCGCCGTCGAGCCCTGCGTCGGCCCGCTCGAGTACACCACCTCATTCGGCGTCTGCAGGTTCGTGTGGTTCAGCACGTTGAAGAACTCCGCACGAAACTGCAAGCGCGCCACCTCGGTAATCGCGGTCGCCTTCAGCAGCGAGAGATCCCAATCCGTGTGACCTGGCCCGGTAAGAGTATCTCGGCCAAGGTCGCCGACGGTCCCATAGTCGGGCGCGGAGAACGCATTCGGATTGAAGAACTGCGCAGCCCGTTTCGCCGTGCTTCCCTGCGTGTAGAGCGAACCTCCGAACGATCGGTTCACATCTGGTCGCACGGGGTTACGCGAGTCGCCCGATCCGGTCGGGTTATAGCCGAGCTGCGGGCTGAACGGAAAACCCGTCTGCACGTTCGCAATCGTCGCCAGCGTCCAACCCGAGATCGTCCGCCCCACCTGCGATCCAGCATTCGCGAACAACGCGTGCCCTTTTCCAACCGGCAAATCCCATGAACCATTGAAGGCCGCAACGTGCCGCACATCCGTCGCCGCCGGCCCATAATCAATTCGCGGCAGAGACGGCACCGAGGTGTACGCAGGTGTATTCGCAGACACCGACGTGTTCCACGCCGATCCATTGTCCAGGTTCTTCGACCACGTATAGTTCGCGCGGAACTGCACGCCATGCGCCAGCGCGTGCCGGAAGTCGACGACCAGCGCGTTGTAATTGCCGTCGCCGCCGGAGATCCATGAGGTCGTATTCGCAAACGTCGGATTCGGTCTCGTCGTCGACGGATAGTAGATCGTTCCGTTCGGCTCAACCACAAACGCAGGCTCATTCAGATCGGCCGAAAGGATCTGGTGATAGCTGTGCGACCCGAGATACCCGACCGAGATCACCGTCGCCGGCGCAAGCTGGCGCTCCACGCGCAGGTTATACGACACCAGCGCAGGTGTGGCGATGTCAGTCTGCACCGTCGAGGGCGAAATCGCACCCGTGCCGCTGACAGGGTCAGCAACAGTAGTGCCCGAATATGCCAGCGTTGTGTTGAATGGTGCCGCCTGATCGAGACGATAATCCAACGCATCCAGCAAGGAATGATGCAGGCCCGCCGACGCGCGCACGCTCGTCTTTCCATTGCCAAACACGTCCCACGCCAGGCCAATCCGCGGCTCCGGCAGAAAGACCGCGCGGTTGTCAGTCAGCGCGCTCGACCCTACGGTCGGTGTGCTGTCGATCACACCCTCTGCAAACCGATATACGCCCGCGCGTCCCTGCGACTCATTCCATCCCGTCGTCGACTCCGTGCGAATGCCCGCGCGCACCTCCAATCGCGAGCTCACATGAAATGTGTCTTCCAGATAAGCATCGGCGAACAGTGTGCGCCAGCCCAGCTCAGTGGGCGAGGGAACAACCGTAAACGTCTTGATATTGCCCGCCAGAAAAGTTTGCAACGAAGCAAACGACGCCTGCCCGTACTGGTTCTGCGCGAGGTTGTCGTTGGACTGCAAGCGCTGCAGCCAGACGCCTGCCTCGATCTGATGATGGCCCAGCGACCAGAAGATATGATCGTCCAGCGTGAAGAGGTTGCGCGTGATCGCATTATTCGATCCCACGTTCGCGCCCGCGGTCGTAACCTGCGAGCTTCCGTTCGAAGCCGTTGAGCCCGCAATCACCACCGCGCCCGTCGGCTTGCCCTGAACGAAGCTTGTCGTCTCCGCCTGGATATCCGCGGGAACCGAGCCGAGGAAGTAGTAGCTCGCGCGCGAATATCCAAAGCGCGCCGTGTTCAGTAGGCGCGGCGAAAAGACATGCTGCTCCTGCACGCTCGCCACCTGCTCGCGCAAGCTCTCATCGATCAGCGAGTATGGATTTTGCGTCGGCGTATGCGCCGTCGAATCATCAACCGTGTAGACCGCAAAGAGCAGATCGTTCGTCGTGAGGTTCGCATCGAAACGCGTAGTGCCGAAGTCTTCGCGGATGCGCTGCGTCGGCGAAGAAAACGCCTCCGCAATCCCCGTTGCGTTGCCCTTTGCGTCCAGCAGCTCCGGCCCATTCGCGACCGGCCACAGGTTCAGCAGCGACTTCACTGCATCCGCCGCAGCCGCGCGCGACGTGTCGTCAGGCACCAGCGTCACATCCGAAAGCCCAAGACTCTGCCGGTAGCCTTCATAGTTGCCAAACAGGAAAAGTTTGTTCTGCCGCAGCGGCCCTCCCAGCGAGGCGCCGAAGTCATTGCGCTGAAACTCCGGAATGCGTGCCTGATCGAAATAGTTCCGCGCATCGAAGAAGCTGTTGCGCAGAAACTCATACACCGTCCCGTGCACATGATTCGTTCCTGACTCGGTGACGATCGAGATCTGCGCGCCATCGCGCTTGCCATACGCCGCCGAATACGAATCGGAGACCACGTTGAACTCGCGCACGCCTTCC
>Ga0207933_1000897_pt1 | contig 25525 bp, 24 predicted proteins | sample NGESurdeep092012_4_FD_184488 | JGI IMG/M metagenome (GOLD analysis project Ga0207933, IMG submission 184488) | Arctic peat soil microbial communities from Barrow, Alaska - NGEE Surface sample F53-3 deep-092012 (SPAdes) | ecosystem: Environmental > Terrestrial > Soil > Wetlands > Peat ... | reverse complement strand
TACGCGGCCACGCTCGGCGGCTAGCGTCAGATCTCAGACCTTTCCGGAGCACCTCCTAAGCTGACGGCGAGACTTTGAGCCGCTACACCTCCATCACCCCCGCGGATCTCGACGCGATGCTCGAGGCGATCGGCGTGCCCTCGATCGAGGCGCTGTTCGACCGCCAGATCCCCGAGGCCGTGCGCTTGCGCCGTCCGCTGAGCCTCCCCGACGGCAGGCCCGAGCAGGACGTCTACGTGCACCTGCGCGAGCTCGCGCGGAAGAACGTCTCTGCGGAAGACGAGCTGAGCTTTCTCGGGGCGGGGATGTACGACCACTACGTGCCGGCGCTGATCGACATGCTGATGGAGCGCTCGGAGTTCCTCACCCCCTACACCCCCTACCAGCCGGAGATTTCCCAGGGCGGGCTGCAGGTGATGTTCGAGTACCAGACCGCGATCTCCGAGCTGACCGCGCTGCCGGTCGCGAACGCCTCCGTCTACGAGGGCCCCTCCGCGGTCGCCGCGGCGGGCTACCTGGCGAAGCTTCACAACGGCGGCAGTCGCTTTGTCGTCAGTGCCGGGCTGCACCCGCATTCGATCGAGACTCTGCGCACCCAGGCGCACGGCTACGGGATCGAGGTTGTCGAGGTTCCTCTACGCGATGGCGTGACCGATCCTGAGGCGTGGGCGGCGGCGATCGACGGCGAGTGCAGCGCGGCGATCTTCGCCCAGCCGAACTTCTACGGCGCCGTCGAGGACGCGGCAGCGCTGAGCGCCGCCGCGAAGTTCTCCTCGCACGTTGCTGGGGGCGGAAACAGCGCGAGCAACGGTGCGGCTATCGCGGCCACCGCCGGTTCGGGCGGCGAAACCGGCGCCGGTCGGGGTGCCGGCGGCAAGCCGCCGGTCGTGATCGCCCAGGTCGACCCGATCACGCTCGGCATCCTCACCCCTCCCGGCGAGTGCGGCGTCGACGTGGCCGTCGGCGAGGGCCAGCCACTCGGCAACCGGCTCGACTTCGGCGGGCCCTCGTTCGGGTTCTTCGCCGCGCGCGAGGAGTACCTGCGAAGGATGCCGGGGAGGATCGCGGGGGAGACCACGGACGTGGACGGGCGCCGCGGGTTCGTGCTGACGCTGCAGACCCGCGAGCAGCACATCCGCCGCGAGAAGGCGACCTCGAACATCTGCACCGCGCAGGCGCTCAACGCGCTGGGCGGCGTCGTCTACCTGACGTGGCTCGGGCGCCAGGGGATCGTCGAGCTCGGCGAGCTGCTGCTGGCGCGCACGCACTACGCCCGCGAGACGCTCTGCGCGCTCGACGGCGTGGCGGCTCTGCACACCCAGCCCGTGATCCGCGAGTTCGCCGTCAGGCTGGACGCCGACGTGGCCGAGGTCAAGCGCCGCTGCGCCGCGCAGGGTGTCAACCCGGGCGTCGATCTGGAGAAGATCACGGGGCGCGAGGAGGATCGCGGCGGGCTGCTCGTGGCGATCACCGAGCAGCGATCGCGGGATGACATCGATCGTCTGGCGGAGGTGCTGGGAGCGGCGGTGGCGGCCGTCGCTCGGCAGGGAGATACGACGCGGACGGCCGAGTCGACCGGCGAGGTGGTGCCGGCATGACGGCGCCGGTGACAGAGCTGCCCTTGCAGCGGGAACGCGCGCGGACGATCTTCGAGAAGGGCGCTCCCGGCCGCCGCGCGTTCACGTGTCCGGAGTGGGACGTGCCGCGGGTGAACGGTGAGGCATTACCGGGGCGTTTCCGCCGCAAGGAGCCGCCGCGCCTGCCGGAGGTGTCCGAGCCGGAGATCGTGCGCCACTACGTCGGCCTGTCGAAGCGCAACTTCGATCTCGACTCGGGCTTCTACCCGCTCGGCTCGTGCACGATGAAGCACAACCCGCGCCTTCATGAGCGCGTCGCGGCGCTTCCCGGCCACGCGCGGCTGCACCCGTTGCAGGATCCCGAGCGCGCCCAGGGTGCGCTCGAGCTGATGTGGAACCTGCAGCAGGCGCTCGCGGAGATCTCGGGCCTGCCGCACGTCTCGCTGCAGCCCTCGGCCGGCTCTCACGGCGAGCTCGCGGGCGTGCTGCTGACGCGTGCCTACCACGAGGCACGGGGCGAGCAACGCCACAAGGTGCTCGCGCCCGACACCTCCCATGGGACGAACCCCGCGACCGTGACGATGGCGGGATTGGAGGTCGTGAAGGTCGCGACCAACCCCGACGGCGGCGTCGACCTCGACGACCTGCGCGCGAAGGCGGACAGCGACGTGGCGTGTCTGATGCTGACGAACCCGAACACGCTCGGCCTGTTCGATCAGAACATCCAAGAGATCGCGGCGATCGTGCACGACGTGGGTGCGACGCTCTACTACGACGGCGCGAACCTCAACGCGGTGATGGGGCTTTCCCGGCCGGGGGACATGGGCTTCGACATCGTGCACTTCAACCTGCACAAGTCCTTCACCCAGCCGCACGGCGGCGGCGGCCCCGGCTCGGGCCCGATCGCCGTGTCCGATCGCATCGCCCCGTTCCTGCCGCGCCCGCTCGTCGTAAGGGGCGAGGACGGCATGCACACCGATGGCGATTCCGTGGCCCCGGCGAGCGGTTCGGGCAGCGGGAATGGCGATGGCGCCATCGCCCGGTCACCCGTCTTCGATCTCGACTTCGACGTCGAGCAGTCGATCGGCCGGCTGCGCGGCTTTCAGGGCAACTACGGCTGCTTCGTGCGTTCCTACGCCTACATCTGCTCGCTCGGCGGCGACGGCCTCAGGGACGCCTCGGAGGCGGCGGTGCTGAACGCGAACTACCTGCTGGCGCGGTTGCGTCGCGAGGCCGTTGCGGATGGGCGCACGATTGGGGACTACCTGCCGCTGGCCTACGGTGAGCTATGCCTGCACGAGTTCGTCCTCTCCGGCGGCCCGATGAAGCGCGAGCTCGGCATCAAGACGCTCGACCTGGCAAAGCGCCTGCTCGACCACGGCTTCCACCCGCCCACGGTCTACTTCCCGCTGCTCGTCGACGAGGCGCTGATGGTCGAGCCGACCGAGACCGAGACGCGGGAGACGCTCGACGCGTTCGCCGACGCGATCGCCGAGATCCTGCGCGAGGCCGCCGCGGAGGGCCCGGAGATCGCGCGCAATGCCCCATATACGACGCCCGTGCGCCGTCTCGACGAGGTCGGGGCGGCCAAGAGCCCGGTCATCCGCCAGATACTTCCCTGAGTCGAGCACGGTTTCCTGAGTCGAGCACGGCCCCTCGGGCGACCAAGGCGACGGGCGACGGCGATGCGCAGGGCCGCGGGCGAGTCCCTCCGTTAGCCTGCCGCGGATGCGCATCTTCTCCGGAATCCAGCCGACTGGGACGAAGCACCTGGGCAACTACATCGGCGCGATCACGCAGTACGTGGCCGGGCAGGACCGCGGGGAGGCGATCTACTGCATCGTCGACCTGCACGCGTTGACGGTGGCCTATGACCCGGCCGACCTGCGGGCCGGGCTATATGACCTGCTCGCGGTGCTGCTCGCGGCGGGCCTCGACCCCGGGCGCTGTGTGCTGTTTCGCCAGAGCGACGTGCGCGAGCACACCGAGCTGACCTGGCTGCTGTCGAGCGTCACCTCCTACGGCGAGCTGACGCGGATGACCCAGTTCAAGGACAAGGCTGGCTCCGCGCGCGAGCTGGCCACCGCGGGGCTGTTCTTCTACCCCGTGCTGATGGCCTCGGACGTGCTCGCCTACCGTGCTCAGGAGGTGCCGGTCGGCGACGACCAGCGCCAGCACGTCGAGCTGATGCGCGACGTCGCCCAGCGCTTCAACGCCCGCTTCGGCGACACGCTCGTCGTGCCCGAGCACCGGATTCCGGCGGTTGGCGCGCGGATCATGGACCTGCAGCACCCGGAGAACAAGATGTCGACGACGACCGGCTCGCTCGAGGGCACCGTCTACGTCACCGACGAGCCGGCGGCGATCGAGAAGAAGCTCAAGCGCGCGGTCACCGACTCCGGCAGCGAGGTGCGCCGTGGCGAGGAGAAGCCGGGCGTCACGAACCTGATCGAGATCCTCGCGGCGGTCCGCGGGCAGACGCCGGAGCAGGTCGAGGATGCGATGAGGGACACGCGGTACGGCGAACTGAAGGGGGCGGTCGCGGCCGCGGTGATCGATTACCTCGCGCCCGTGCGCGAGCGCTACTCCGAGCTGCGCGCGGACGAGGGGAACCTCGAGACGATCCTCGCCGACGGGGCCGAGCGCGCGCGGGAGATCGCGGGGGAGACGTTGGCGGATGTGCGCGACCGCATGGGTGTGGGCGCGCCAAATCGGGTTCTACCCACCCGATAGTGATCTCGCCACCGCCACTTGATCCCCATGCGACGGGCGTCGGCTCGACGCCGGCGTGGGGCGGGCGGTGTGGCGATCAGATCCCGCCCGCCCCGACCGGTACGGTGGGTGCATGACCGTCGCCGCGCTCGAGCTGGACCTCGACCTGTTCAGCGGACCGTTCGACCTGCTGTTGACGCTGATCCTGCGCGAAGAGGTCGACCTGCTCGAGCTGCAGCTCGCCGAGGTCGTGCTCGCGTATCTCGACCACCTCGAGGCGCAGGGCGAGCTCGACCTCGAGACGGCGACCGAGTTCATCGTGCTGATCGCGGCGCTCTTGGAGCTGAAGTCGCGGCTGATGCTCGCCGGCGAGGACGAGGAGCAGATGCTCGACATCGAGCCCGCGCAGGCAGCGGAGGAGCTGCTCGAAAGGATGCTCGAGGCGCGGCGCTACCGCGCGGCGGCGGGGCACCTCGGCGAGCTGTTGCAGCGCGAGGAAGGCGTGCGGTTTCGCGAAGCGCCGCTGCCGGCGAGCCTACGCAAGACGATCATCCAGCCGGGCGACGGCTCAGAAAACCCGGAGATCCTCGGCGAGGCGCTGGGACGGCTGCTGCAAATGCCGCCGGCGATCAGTCTGCGTCACATCGGCGTGCCGCGGACCACGGTCGCCGAGCGCCTCGCGCACCTGCGCGGGCTGCTGCGGCGCGGGCGCTTCAGCTTCGACGAGGCCGTGCGCGGCGCCGACCGGATGACGGTCGCGGTCACGCTGTTCGCGCTGCTGGAGCTGTACAAGCGCGGCGAGGCCGACTGGGAGCAGGACGAGAGCTTCGGCGAGATTGCCGTCCACGCCCGCGCTCGATCGGACCCCGCCCACCCGCGATACGCCGATAGCATGGCCGGGTGAGCGCGAGCGGGACAATCGAGGCGAGCGCCGCTACGGAGCCGGAGCAGAGCCCACCTCTGGAGGGGAGCTCTCCCGGTGAGCGTGGCCCTTCTCACGAGGCGGGGGACATGCCTTTGGACGCGGCCGGGACGGCGGCTCGCGGGACCCCGTCGCTGGAGCGCACGATCGAGGCGCTGCTGTTCCTCGCACCCGATCCGCTCAGCGAGGCGGAGCTGGCCGAAGCGACGGAGGCCGGCGCGGTGGACGTGCGGGCCGCGCTCGGTGGGCTCGCCGAGCAGTACGGGGAGGGCCGGCGTGGGATCGCGCTGCGCGAGCTGGGGGGCGGCTGGACGCTGGCGAGCGATCCCATGGCCGAGGACGCCGCCCGGCGCCTGTTCAGCCGCAAGCGCGTCGCGACGCTCAGCCCCGCGCAGGCGGAGACGCTCGCGATCGTCGCCTACCTGCAGCCGATCTCGCGGCCGGAGATCACCCGCATCCGCGGCGTCAGCGCCGACTCCGCGACCGCGACGCTGCTCGAGCGCGGCCTGATCGAGGAGGGCGGGCGCTCGCAGTTCGGCGCGGTGCTCTACCGCACGGGCACGCAGTTCCTGAAGCTGTTCGGCCTGCGCACGCTCGACGATCTCCCCGACGTCGCCCGCTGGGACCCCACCCCGGAGGAGCAGGCGACGCTGCGCGAGCGCTTGTTGCGAGCAGGCGAGGCCCGCGCCGGCGGTGGTCCGACGGGGGAGTAGCGTTCAGCTGGCCTTGGCCGCGAGCTGGCCGCAGGCGGCGTCGATGTCGCGCCCGCGCGTGAGACGCACCGTCACGGGGATGTTGCGGGATTCGAGCGCCCCGCGGAACGCGGCGATCGACTCGCGCGAGGAGCACTGATAAGGAGCCCGCCCACCCACGTCGGTGGGGTTGTAGGGGATCAGGTTGACCTTGAAGATCGACGGCTGGGCGGGCGGGCCCGATGACGGGCCGGACAGCGCTCGGGCGAGGGAGAGCGCTTGCTGGTAGCGGTCGTTGACGCCGGCGAGCATCACGTACTCGACGAACACGCGGCGGTGCTTGCGCTCGTAGAACGCGCGGCAGGCGTCGAGCACGTCCTTGAGTGGATAGCGGTCGTTGACCGGCATCAGCTCCGAGCGCAGCGCTTCGTCGGCCGCGTGCAGGGAAAGGGCTAGGCGCAACGGCAGTGGCTGCTCGGCGAGCCGTTCGATCCCGGGGATCCAGCCGACCGTCGAGATCGCCGTGCGCCGGTTGGTGATGCCGATCTCGGGCAGTCGCGCACAGGCCGCGAGCACGTTGTCGAGGTTCAAGAGCGGCTCGCCCATGCCCATGAACACGCAGTGGTCGATCGCCTCGATCCGGCGGAAGTGGAGCGCCTGGTCGAGGATCTCCGAGGCGGTGAGGTTGCGCGCGAACTTCATCTGCCCGGTCGCGCAGAACGTGCACGTCAGCGGGCAGCCGGACTGCGAGGAGACGCAGATCGAGCGCCGCTTGTCGCGGTATCGCATCAGCACCGCCTCCAGCGGCCGGCCGTCGGCCGTCGTGAAGAGGGCCTTGATCGTGCCGTCGCTCGCGTGGGCCTGCTCGGCGAGCGTGAGGCTCGAGAACGGCAGCTCGCGCGCGAGCGTCTCGCGCAGGGCTTTCGGCAGGTTCGTCATCTGCTCGTAGCTCTCCACGCCCTTCGCGGCCCACGCCCAGATCTGGGCGGCGCGAAAGGAGGGCTCGCCGTGCGCGGCGAGCGTCTGGTCGAGGAGCGCGAGATCCATCGCCCCTATGGTGGCAGCCAATGCGCCTAGCCAAGTACCTCGCCCACGCCGGTGTGGCCTCACGACGTGCCGCGGAGACCGTGATCGCCGCCGGGCGCGTCCACGTCGACGGGGAGCTCGTGCGAGACCCCGCGCGGGACGTCGGCGAGCACAGCCATGTGACGGTCGACGGGCGCGTCCTCGCCGGAGCGGAGGCACGCGTCGTCTACGCGCTGCACAAGCCGTTCGGCGTCGTCTCGACCGCGCGCGACCCCGGCGGGCGCCCGACGGTCGTCGAGCTCGTCGAGGATGCGGATCCAGCCCACCCGCGGTTGTACCCCGTCGGGCGCCTCGACGCCGACTCGAGCGGGCTGATCCTGCTCACGAACGACGGCGAGCTCGCCAACCGTCTCACCCACCCGCGCTTCGAAGTGCAGAAGACCTACCGCGCGACGCTCGGTGGCGGCCCCGTCGGCGATCGCGTGCTGCGGGCGCTCCGTCGCGGCGTCGAGCTCGACGACGGCCTCACCGCGCCCGCGCGCGTACGTCGAATTGGCGCGCCGAAATCGAATCTGATCGAGATCGCGATCCACGAAGGCCGCAACCGCCAGGTGCGGCGCATGTGCGAGGCGCTCGGCCGGCCGGTGCTCGCACTCGAGCGCGTCGCGTTCGGTCCGCTGCGGCTCGACGGCCTCGCGCCGGGCGCCCACCGGCGGCTGCGCGAGGGGGAGATCGAGGCGCTGCGCGCGCTCCCGACCGCGTGACGCAATCGTGCCGGGAGTGCGACGAGTTTGTGGCGGGGAGTGCGACGGGTTTGTGTCGTAGGTGCGATGAGTTGTGCTGCAGGTGCGATGGATTTGTGTCCGGAAGGTAAAGGCGGTGGGGTGGGGGATATACAAAATGAACTGCGTATAACTATGGTGTCACGCTGTTCAAAAAGTATATGTGCACCCGCGCCGTCTTTAGAAACGGCCGTGCGGGACAACTGACACAATCGGCGCCGATGCCCCAACGCCTCTTCGCCCTGCGGGGCGCCATCAGCGTCGATCGCAACGACGCGCAGTACATCCTCGACGCGACCTCCGAGCTGATGCAGGCGATCATGGAGCGCAACGCGCTCGCGCCCGAGCACGTCGTCAGCTGCATCTTCACCGCCACCAACGACCTCAACGCCGAGTTCCCCGCCGTCGCCGCCCGCGCGCTCGGCTTCGACCGCGTGCCGCTGCTCTGCGCCCGCGAGATCCCCGTCCCGCGCGCGCTTCCGCGCGTGATCCGCGTATTGATCCATTACTACGCCGACGAGTCCCACGAGTCCCACCACGTCTACCTCGGCGCCGCCTCCGCGCTGCGCGAGGACCTCCAGTCGGCACAATAGGACTCGAGATGACCCTCGAGTTCACAGAGCGGATCGCCCGCATCCCCGTCTACCCCGCGGCCGGCGGCTACGCCCAGCAGGAGCCGCTCGTGCGCCTCGCGAGCAACGAGTCGCCCTACCCGCCGCTGCCGGAGGTGCGCGAAGCGATCCAGCGTGCGCTCTCCTCGCTCAACCGCTACCCCGACCCGACCAACGCGACCCTCCGCGCCCGGCTCTCCGACCGCTACGGGGTGCCCGCCACGCGAATCGCGATCGGCAACGGCTCCTGCGACGTGCTCCTCGCCGCCGGCGAGGCGCTGCTCGAGCCCGGCGCCGAGCTCGTCCACGCGTGGCCGTCGTTCTCGATCTACCCCCACCTGTCCGCCGCTTCCGGCGCGCGCGCGGTGACCGTCCCGCTCGACGGGGAGGACCGCCACGACCTGCAGGCGATGCTCCGCGAGATCACCGTCGCGACCCGCCTCATGATCGTCTGCAATCCCAACAACCCCACCTCGACCGCGCTGCCGTTGTCGGACATCGCCGCGTTCGTGGCGGAGGTGCCGCCGCACGTGTGCGTGGTGATCGACGAGGCCTACTGCGAGTTCAACCTGCTCGATGACCCCGACGCCTCGGTCGAGCTGCTCGACCGTCACCCGAACCTCGTGCTGCTGCGCACCTTCTCCAAGGTCCACGGTCTCTGCGGGCTGCGCGTCGGCTTCGCGCTGTGCGGCTCGGAGGACCTCCCGCGCGCGGTCGACCAGGTCCGCCAGCCGTTCTTCTGCAACGCGCTCGCGCAGGCCGCCGCGGTCGAGGCGCTCGCCCACCAGGACGCCGTCACCGAACGCGTCACCCGCACGATCGCCGAGCGCCTGTCGGTCGACGAGCGCCTGCGCGCGCTCGGCCTCGACCCGGCGATCTCACAGGCCAACTTCTGCTGGTTCTCGCTGGGCGAGGAGCGCAATGAGGCCGAGGTGATGCGCGGGCTGGAAGAACGCGGTGTGCTCGTGCGCGCCGGCGGGGCGCTCGGCCGCGAGGGGGCGCTGCGCGTCACCTACGGCACGCCCGAGGAAAACGAGCGCTTCCTCGAGGCGCTCGCCGAGGTTCTATAGGCCTCTGGCGAAACTGTGCCGGCTGACCGGCGATACGAGCCTTCCTTCGGATCGCTGCGCGCGACAGTCTCCCAAAGGCGGCATTCAACCTGCTACAACTTCTCTGAGATGGTCACCTCCGCGCCCGCATTCCAGCTTCACCTCAGCGCGTATTCGTGGTCGTCCTATCGCACCTGGCGATTTAGCTAGGCGCTTCGGCCTCACCCGTCCGTGAGCGGGTCTCCCAGGCCGACTTGGGTCCTCATCCGGACCGAGCGCCATCTCCCAGGCGTCCCACGCGCCGCTCACGCTCCCGATCCATAAGCTTCGAGGTGCAGTAGAAAGGATGAATCGATGATGATCGTCATGAAAGAGACCGCGACTCCCGGGGAGATCGAGGCGGTCGTAACCAAGATCGAGCGAGCCGGCGCGCTCGCCGGGAAGACGCTCGCGGGAAGGAAGGCGACCGATGCCTGAGGTGCCCGGCGCCCAGCTGCACTCGGCGGACTACGTCAGCGACCGGCGAATCGAGCGGGTCGTTCCGCTGCTCGCGCCCGATCTGGTGCTGGACGAGCTGCCGCTCAACGGCGAGCAGGCGGACGTCGTAATCCGTGGACGTCGTGAGGTTCACGACGTCCTTCAGCGGACCGACGAGCGGTTGCTGGCCGTCGTCGGGCCGTGCAGCGTGCATGATCCCGATGCGACGCTCGAGTACGCGGCGAAACTCCGGCGGCTGGCGCGCGATCTGAGCGGCGAGCTGCTGATTGCGATGCGCGTCTACTTCGAGAAGCCCCGCACGACGATCGGTTGGAAGGGGCTGATCAACGATCCGCATCTCGACGGCTCGGGCGACGTCAACGCGGGCCTGCATCTGGCGCGGCGCGTGCTGCTCGGTGTGCTCGACACCGGGCTTCCGGTCGGCTGCGAGTTTCTCGACCCGATCACGCCGCAGTACATCGCCGACGCGGTCTCGTGGGGGGCGATCGGGGCGCGCACGACCGAGAGCCAGATCCACCGCCAGCTCGGATCGGGGCTGTCGATGCCGGTCGGCTTCAAGAACCGCACTGACGGCAACGTCCAGGTGGCCGTCGATGCGGTGCGTGCCGCGGCCGAGCCGCACGCCTTCGCGGGCATCGATCGCAAAGGCACGCCGGCGATTCTGTACACACGCGGCAACACCGACTGTCACATCATCCTGCGCGGCGGCAAAGGCCGGCCGAACTACCCGGCGCCGAGCGTCGCGGCGGCACTCGAGCTGCTCGACGCCGCGCATCTGCCACGACGCTTGATGATCGACCTGAGCCACGACAACAGCGGCAAGGACCCCGAGCGCCAGCCGGCTGTGGCAGCCGACGTGGGCATGCAGGTCACGAACGGCAACCGTGACATCGCCGGCGTGATGCTGGAGTCATTCCTGCTCGCCGGCCGTCAGGATCTGAAATCCGATGCCCACCCATCCGAGCTGCGCTACGGCCAGTCGATCACCGACGGCTGCATAGGCTGGGAGACGACCGTCGAGGTGCTGGAGGGGCTGGCAGAGTCCGTGCGCGATCGCAGTGTCTCCGGCGTGCAGACGGGGCAGCGCTAAACGGATGCGGGTCGCGGTCCTCGGTGTCGGGCTGATCGGCGGCTCGATCGGCCTCGCCGCGCGCGAGCGCGTGGGCGCGGAGGTAGTTGGGTATGACCCCGACGCGCGCGTGCGCGCACGCGCGCTGGAGCTGGGCGCGATCGACACCCAGGCGGCGGACATTCCCGGCGCGGTCGATGGCGCCGAGGTCGTGTTCATCGCCGCGCCCGTCGGCGCGCTCGAGGAGATCGTCCCAGCGGCCCTCGCCGCCGCCGGCCCCGACACGGTCGTCACCGATGTCGGCTCGACCAAGCACACCGTCGCCGTGGCCGGCCGCTCCGACGAGCGCTTCATCGGCGGGCACCCCCTCGCCGGGGCCGAGACCGCGGGCGTCGGGCACGCCCGCGGCGATCTCTTCGAGGGCGCCGTCTGGTACCTGACCCCCGCGCGCGGGAGCACCGCCGGCGTGCTCTACGAGCGGCTGCACCGCCTGCTCACGAGCTTCGGCGCGCAGCCCACCGCGATCGACGCCGACACGCACGACCGTCTGATGGCCTCCGTCTCGCACCTCCCGCACGTGCTCGCCAACCTGCTCGTCGCGCAGGCCGCGAGCGTGCTCGGGGGAGAGGACGAGCAGCGCCTACCGGCGGTCGGCCCTTCCTTCCGCGACGCCACGCGCGTCGCCGGCTCTAACACCTCGATCTGGACCGATATATACCTCTCGAACAGCGATGCCCTGATCGCCGGGATCGACGGCCTGACCGCGCGGCTGGGCGATGTCCGCGCCGCCCTCCAGGCGGGCGACGCGGCGGCGGTGTCCGCTTGGAACGAGCGCGCGCGCGCGGACCGCGAGGCGCTGCTCGGCGCGGGGCTCGTCGGCGGCGCCGGTGGCGAGGAGCTCGTCGAGCTGCGCGCCTCCGTGCCCAACCGCCCGGGGGTGATCGCCGAGCTGGCGCTGGCGCTCGGCGGCGGCGGCGTGAACATCGTCGACATGGCGCTCTCGCCCTCCGAGGACAACCGCCAGGGTGTGATCGCGCTGTGGGTGCGTGGTGGGTCTCCCGCCGCCCGCGCGCAGGAACTGATCGCGGGGCTCGGCTTCCCCGTCGCGCGGGGATGAGCCCGCGCGGCACGGTCATACTGTCGCCCAATGAACCTACGCTTTGAGCCATCGGGCGGCCTGCAGGGAAGGCTGACAGCCCCCGCCGACAAGTCGATCTCCCACCGCGCCGCCCTGCTCGGGGCGATGGCCTCGGAGCCCGTGCGGATCGAGAACTACCTGCACGCCGCGGACACAACCTCGACGCTCGAGGCCGTGCGTGCGCTCGGCGCGCTCGTGGAGGTGCGCGAAAGCGAGGTCGTGGTCCGTGGCACCGGCCTGCGCGAGGCGCGGGAGCCCGACGGGCCGATCGACGTCGGCAACGCCGGCACGCTGCTGCGCCTGCTGCCCGGTTGGCTGGCCGCTCAGGAGGGGCGCTCTTTCACGCTCGACGGCGACGAGTCGATCCGCCGTCGTCCGGTCGATCGCGTGGCCGAGCCGCTGCGGCTGATGGGCGCCGAGCTGACGGCGACACAGGGACGCTTCCCTCCCTTCCTCCTCCGCGGCGCGCGGCTGCGCTGCATCTCCCACGAGCTCCCGGTCGCGAGCGCCCAGGTCAAGTCGTGCGTGCTGCTGGCGGCGCTCGCCGCCGACGGTGCCACGACGATCGGCGAGCCGGAGCGAAGCCGCGACCACACCGAGCGGATGCTCCTGCGCGCCGGGGTCAACATCCACCGCAACGGCCGCCACGTGACCGTCGTCAACGCCGACGAGCTCGTGCTCGAGCGCGTGCGCGTGCCCGGCGATCTCAGCTCGGCGGCCTTCATGGTCGCCGCCGGCGTGCTCGTCGGCGGCTCGCGCCTATTGATCGGGAACGTCGGCGTCAACTGGACGCGCACCGGCTTCCTGCGGATCCTCCGCCGGATGCAGGGGATCGTGCTCGGCGACCTCGAGGACGAGTCGGGCGAGCTGTCCCCCGATGAGCCCGTCAGCGACCTCGACGTCGCCCACGGCGCGCTCGAGGGCACGGTTGTGGAGGCGGAGGAGGTGCCGCTCGCGATCGACGAGCTGCCGCTCGTCGCGCTGCTCGGCTGCTTCGCCGAGGGGGAGACGATCGTGCACGGCGCGCAGGAGCTGCGCGTGAAGGAGTCCGACCGGATCGCCGGCGTGGTCGAGGGCCTGCGCGGCCTCGGCGCCGAGATCGAGGCGACCGAGGACGGCTTCGCGGTGCGCGGCGGCGGCCCGAGCGGCCTGCGCGGTGGCGCGATCGACGCTCGCGGCGACCACCGCCTGGCGATGCTCGGCGCGGTTGCCGGGCTCGCCTCGCGCGAGGGCGTCGAAGTGATCGGGATCGAGGCCGCCGCGGTCTCCTACCCGGGGTTCGTCGCGGACCTCGCGTCGCTGTGCTCGTAGCGATCGACGGTCCCGCGGGGGCCGGCAAGTCGACCGTCGCCCGCGCGCTCGCGCAGCGGCTGGGGTACACCTACCTGGACAGCGGCGCGATGTATCGCTGCGTTGCCCTGCTGGCGCTTGCCTCCCCCGAGCAGGCGCCGGCCGCGCTCGCGCAGAAGGCGCACATCGATCTGGGCGCCCGCGTGATCCTCGATGGGCGCGATGTGACCGATGCGATCCGTGCGCCCGAGGTCTCCGAGACCGCTTCTCGCGTGGCCGCCGACCCGGACGTGCGCGACGTGCTCGTGGCAAAGCAGCGCGAGTTGCTCGCTCACGGCGATTGGGTCGCGGAGGGGAGGGACATCGGCACCGTGGTGGCACCAGACGCGGAGCTGAAGATCTTTCTGACGGCGAGTCCTGAGGAGCGCGCGAGCCGGCGAGCCGCCGAGCTCGGCGCCGACCCGCAGGCGGTGCTGGCCGAGCAGACGCTGCGCGACGAGCGTGACTCCACGCGCGAGCACAGCCCACTCGAGGCCGCGCCGGATGCGGTTGTGCTGGACACGACAGGTCTCACGCTGGAGCAGGTGGTCGAGCGCATCGCGGTCATACTGGCCGGATGCTGAAGGTCGCCGTCGTCGGCTATCCGAACGTGGGGAAGTCCTCGCTGATCAACCGCCTCACTGGCACGCGCGAGGCGGTCGTGCACGAGCGTCCCGGGATTACGCGCGACCGCAAGGAGCTGGAGTGCGAGTGGAATGGGCGGCGTTTCATCCTGATCGACACGGGAGGGGTGGACTTTCAGGACGAAGATCCACTCGCCGGGTCAATCCGTGACCAGGCGCGCGCGGGGCTGGCGGACGCGCAGGTGGCGGTGCTCGTTGTCGATTCCCGCGCCGGGGTCAGACCTGGCGACGAGGAGATGGCGGATCTGCTGCGCCGCTCCTCGCTGCCGCTGATCGTGGCGGCGAACAAGTGCGACGGCGTCGGCGAGATCCCCTTGGCCGCGGAGTTCCACCGCCTCGGCCTCGGCGCGCCGATCCCCGTTTCCGCGGCCCAGGGCCTCGGCACCGGCGACCTGCTCGACCGGATCGTCGAGCTCTTGCCCGCGGGCGAGGAGGAGCCGGACGGAGATCGGGTGCGCCTGGCGATCATTGGCCGCCCGAATGTGGGGAAGTCCTCGCTCGTCAACCGCTTCCTCGGCGAGGAGCGCGTGATCGTCTCCGACGTCGCCGGCACCACGCGCGACGCGATCGACATGCCGCTACTGGTTGGCGAGCGCAGGCTGATCCTCGTCGACACCGCCGGGATGCGCCGCCAGTCGAAGGTCGCCGATTCGGTCGAGTACTACACGGCGCTGCGCTCCCAGCGCGCGGCCGAACGCGCCGACGTGGCGCTAGTCGTGTGCGACGCGCGCGAAGGCGTCACCGCCCAGGATCTGCGGATCGCGGAGCTGGCGATGAAGGCCGGCTGCGCCACCGCGATCGTGCTGAACAAGTGGGATGTTCGCGAAGGCTCCGAGGACGACCTCGACCACGAGCGCGGGCGTGTGGCCGAAAAGCTGCGGCTGCGCCCGCGCGTCCTGACCGCGAGCGCGCTCACCGGCCGTCACGTCGCGCGCCTCTTGACCGAGGCGCTCGCGCTCGGCGATCGCATGTCGAGCCGGATCCCCACCGCCGAGCTCAACCGCTTCCTCGCCGAGACCGTCCAGGCGCGCCAGCCCCCCGTGGGGACCCGCCGCGGCTCGAGCCAGCACCGGCTGAAGCTGATCTACATGGCCCAGATCGGCGAGCACCCGCCGCGCTTTGCGATCCAGATCAACTCGCGCGAGCGGGTCACGCGCGACTACGCGTACTTCGTGGAGAACCGCCTGCGCGCCCGCTACGGGATGGACGGGGTGCCGCTCGTGATCGACTTCGTCGAGCGTGGACAGCGTGGCCGCGAGGCGCCGGCGGGCGGCGGGAGAGCGGTGGGGGCGGAGCGGGGGCGGTGACGGCGGGGCGGTGACGCGCGGGGCGGTGGGGCGCGGGGCGGTGACGCGCGGGGCGGTGACGCGCGGGGCGATGGGGCGCAGGGCGATGGGGCACGGGGCGATGGGGCGGGTGATGTGCGCGGCCGGCGGGGCCGATAATGGTTTCTAAAGCTGTCAGGAAGCATGTTCTTCTTTTTCAAACGCGTATAACTATGGTTTCACGCACTTCGTTTTGAATACAAAGCTTCGGCCGGTCTTTATCTTTCCCACCCTCCTCCCGTCTCCTAACTCACCTATTCTCTATCGACTTTTATCTCGCCTGCGACCCCTGGAGCGATTCCCGAACCCATGAGCCAGCTTCCTGACAACGAGTACCTGTTCACCTCCGAGTCGGTCACCGAGGGCCATCCGGACAAGATCGCCGACCAGATCTCCGACGGCGTGCTCGACGCGGTGCTCACGGACGACCCCTACGGTCGCGTCGCCTGCGAGACGCTCGTCAACACCGGCCTGATCGTGGTCTCCGGCGAGATCTCGACGGACACCTACGTGGACATCCAGGAAATCGCGCGCGAGACGGTCCGCCGGATCGGCTACGACGACGCCTCCTACGGCTTCGACTGCGACACCTGCGCGGTGATCAACGCGATCGACAAACAGTCCCCCGATATCGCCCAGGGCGTCGATGTGGCCTACGAGACGCGCCACGACCCGGCCGACGAGGACGTACTCGACCTCGCGGGGGCGGGCGACCAGGGGATGATGTTCGGCTACGCCTCCAACGAGACCGACGAGTTGATGCCGCTGCCGATCGCGCTCGCACACAAGCTCGCCCGGCGCCTGTCGGAGGTGCGCAAGGGCGAGGTGCTGCCGTATCTGCGCCCGGACGGCAAGACGCAGGTCACGGTCCGCTACCAGGACGGCAAGCCGGTCGAGATCGAAAAGATCCTGATCTCCACCCAGCACGCCGACGGGATCGACACAGAGGCGCTGATCAAGCCCGACCTGCTCGAGCACGTGCTGCGACCCGTGCTGCCGAGCGGGCTGTACGACGAGAGCAAGTTGGTGAAGAACTTCCTCGTCAACCCGACCGGACGGTTCGTGATCGGCGGTCCGATGGGCGACTGCGGCTTGACCGGGCGGAAGATCATCGTCGACACCTACGGCGGCATGGCGCGTCACGGCGGCGGCGCGTTCTCGGGCAAGGACCCCTCGAAGGTGGATCGCTCGGCGGCCTACGCGGCGCGCTGGGTCGCCAAGAACATCGTCGCCGCCGGCCTCGCCGAGCGCGCGGAGGTGCAGGTCGCCTACGCGATCGGCGTCGCGCACCCCGTATCGGTGATGGTCGAGACGTTCGGCACCGAGCAGATCGGCCGCGGCGAGATCGCGCGACTGGTCGACGAGCACTTCGACCTGCGCCCCGGCGCCTTCCGCGAGGAGCTCAAACTGCACCGTCCGATCTACCAGAAGACCGCCGCCTACGGGCACTTCGGCCGCGACGACCACGACTTCACGTGGGAGCGCACCGACAAGGCCGCGGCGCTGCGCTCGGCCGCCGGACTCTGACTTAGTGTGAAGGGCGATGTCCGCCATCGCCCAGGTCGAGGATCAAATAGCTGAAGCTGGTGCGGCTTCGGTCATCGCCCAGGTCGAGCCGATGACGACGGCACGTGCCTTGCGTGGGCCATTTGACTACCGGCTGCCGGTGTCTCTCAGAGGCGATGTCGGCGTCGGATCGATGCTTGTGGTGCCCTTCGGGCGCCGGCAAGTGCTCGGCGTGGTTGTTGGCCTGGCTGAGCGCAGCGAGATCGCCGAGGAGAAGCTGCTCGCGCCTCTGCGCGCGCTCGAGCTTGGCGTGCCCCGCGACCTGATGGCACTGGCCGAGTGGATCGCCGCGGAGTACTGCTCGACGATCTCGCGCGCGCTCTCGCTCGTGCTGCCGCCCGGCGCCGCGCGTCGCCTGAGCGGGCGCAAACGCCGCGCGGTCACCCGCCGCGTGCATCTGCCCGTCGGCGCGCGCAGCCCCGAGCCGCCGAGGTTGACCGCCGAGCAGTCCGCGGTGCTCGAGTCGTTGACGGCCGCGCTCACCGCGCGCGCGGGGCCCGCGGCCCAGCCGGCCTGCTCGCGGCAGCTGCTGCACGGCGTCACCGGGTCCGGCAAGACCGAGATCTACCTGCGAGCCGCCGCGATCACACTGGAGCAGGGTCGGGGCGCGATCGTGCTGGTGCCGGAGATCGCGCTCACGCCCCAGATCGTCGGGCGCTTCGTCGAACGCTTCGGGGACACCGTCGCGGTGTTGCACTCGCAGCTGCGCCCGGCCGAGCGCTACGAGGAGTGGCGGCGCCTGCGCGCAGGGGAGGCGCGGGTCTGCGTCGGCCCCCGCTCGGCCGTGTTCGCGCCGATCGAGGGTCTCGGCCTGATCGTCGTCGATGAGGAGCACGACGCCTCCTACAAGCACGAGGGCGACCCCCGCTACGATGCCCGCGACGTCGCCGCCGAGCGCGCCAAGCGCTGCGGGGCGCTGCTGTTGCTGGGCAGCGCCACGCCCCGGCCGGAGAGCGCCTTGGCGGTGCCCCGGCCGCTGCGCCTGCCCGGCCGCGTCGACGGGCGACCGCTGCCAGAGGTCCAGGTTCTCGACATGCGCGGCGAGGCTCAGGGGCTGCATCCGCTCACCGCCCGGGCGCTCGCCGAGGTGCGCGGCGAGGGGGGGAAGGCGATGGTGCTGCTCAACCGCCGCGGCTGGTCTAACTTCCTCTCGTGTCGCTCCTGCGGGCGGGTATGGAGCTGTCCGGACTGCGACGTCGCGCTCGTGCTCCACCGCGCCGAGGGCAACGTGGCCTGTCACCACTGCGGCCATCGTGAGTCCGCGCCGGCGCGCTGTGGCGACTGCGGCTCGACCGCCGTGGCGCGCCACGGCGCGGGCACCGAGCGCGTGCAGCACGAGCTCGCGGCCACGCTCGACGACGGCAGCTTCCCGGTCTTTCGCCTCGACGCCGACATCGCCGGCGCCGGCGCTGAGAAGGACGGGGTAGGGGATGTGTTGCGCAGTTTCGAGGCGGCCTCCTCGGGGGTGCTGATCGGCACCCAGATGGTGGCCAAGGGCCACGACTTCCGCGATGTGACGCTCGGGGTGGTGCTCGATGCAGACGCCACCCTGCGCTTCCCCGACTTCCGCGCGGAGGAGCGCACGTTCGCGCTGATCGCGCAACTCGCCGGGCGGGTCGGGCGCGGCGGGGAGGGCCGCGTGCTGGTGCAGAGCATCGCCCCCGAAGCCCGCGCGATCGAGCACGCCGCGCGCCACGACTCAGACGGCTTCCTCGCGGGCGAGCTCGAGCGCCGCGAGGCGCTCCGCTACCCGCCCTTCTCGCACCTGATCAGGATCGTCTGCTCGGCGGTCGATGCGGCTCCGGCGCGCACGGCGGCGGACGCGCTGCGCGAGCGACTGCGGATCGTGCCCCCCGGCCCCGATGCGAGCGTGCTCGGTCCCGCCGATCTGTTTCGCCTGCGCGGACGCGAGCGCCAGGTCCTCGTCGTGAAGGCCTCCGAGCGCCGGCCCGCCGTGCACGCGGTGGGCGAGGCGGTGCGGCGGGTGGCGGCTGCGCGTGAGCACGCGGGCGTGAGCTTCAGCGTGGACGTCGACCCGCAATAAACTCAGAGACGCGATGGCCGAGACAGACGAGCTGATTGAGGAACTGCCAGAGAGCTCGCCGACGGCGCCTCGGGCGCACGTTGCGGGCGATCGGGCGAACTCTCGGGCAGTTTCTAAGACCGACGAGCCGGCGGAGCTCGACCCCGGACTCGAGGCGGAACTCGAGCAGGACGCCGAGGAGCCGCCAAAAGAGCTCGATCCGGAGACCCGCGCGCGCCGCGACGCGGCGCTGCGCCACGTGCGCAAGCTCGGCGATCCGGTGCTGCGCGCGAGCGCGCTCGGAGTCGATCGCTTCGACGAGGCGCTCCGCACCGAGATCGAGCGCATGGGCGAGCTGATGGGGGAGGCGCTCGGAATCGGCCTGGCCGCCACCCAGATCGGCGTGCTGCACCGCGTGCTCGTCTACCGCGCCGACCCCGACGATCCGCTGACCGTGCTCGTCAACCCCGTCCTCGAGTGGTCAAGCGTCGAGACAGAGACCGCGAGCGAGGGCTGCCTGAGCATCCCCTTCGTCCACGTCGACGTCGAGCGTCCCGCCGAAGTGCGGGTGCGCGCGCGCGATGGGTTCGGTGCCGAGCTGGAGGTGCAGGGCAGCGGGCTGACCGCGCGCGTGATCCAGCACGAGATGGACCATCTCGACGGCATCCTCATGATCGACCGGATCCCACGGGAGGAGCGCAAGGAGGCGATGCGCGCGATGCGCGAGGCGCAGCGCGAGGCGAGCGAGCCCGGCGGCGGCGCTCGCGCTGCCGGGCAAGACGGCGAGCACGATCGGGCCAGGGACGCGGACGCCGGCCAGGCCGGCCCGGGTGGCGGCGGGGCTGTCGCGGACGCCGGCGAGGCCGTCCCGGACGCGAGTCCCGCCTAGCGGCGGCTCGCGGCGGGTCCCGATCTTGCGCACGGTCTTCCTCGGCACATCCGAGTTCGCCGCGGCCGTGCTCGAGCGGCTGGCCGCGAGCGATCACCGTCCCGCGCTGGTCCTCAGCCGCCCCGACCGGCCCCGCGGTCGCGGCCGGCGGATGGCCGCGCCACCCGTCGCCGAACACGCCCATGCGCTGGGGATCGCGCTCGAGCAGCCCGAGCGCGTGAACGAGCCCCCGGTCGTCGAGCGGATCGCCCAGGCGCGCCCGGACGTGGTCGTGGTGTGCGCCTTCGGGGCGCTGATCAAGGAGCCGCTGCTCTCCGCGTACGAGCTTTTGAACGTGCACCCCTCGCTGCTGCCACGCTGGCGGGGGGCCGCGCCGATCGAGCGCGCGATCATCGCGGGCGACGAGCGCACCGGCGTGTCGATCATGCGCCTCACCGCCGGGCTCGACAGCGGGCCGGTGTGCCTCACCGCTGCCGAGCCGATCGCGCCCGAGGACACCTACGGATCGCTCGCCCCGCGCCTTGCACAGATCGGCGGCGAGCTGCTCGTGCGCGCGCTCGATCCGATCGCGGCGGGCGCTCCACCCGCCTTTGTCGAGCAGGACGATGCGGGCGTGACCTACGCCGAGAAGATCGCACCCGCGGACCGCCTGCTCGATCCGGCTCGCCCGGCGGCGGAGCTGGAGCGCGTGGTGCGCGCGCTGCACCCGCAGATCGGCGCGCGCGTCCCGCTCGCGGACGGTGAGCTTCTGGGGGTGCGCCGCGCGCGTGTGGCGGAGGATGAGGTTCCCGACGGAGAGGAGGCTGGGATCCGGGGGATCCAGGAGATCCAGCCTGGAGCGCTGGCCGCGGTTGGCAGCCCGCCCACCCGGCTGCTGTACGGCGCCTGCGATCGTCCGCTCGAGTTGCTCGAGGTGCAGCCGCCGGGGGGCCGGGCGATGGATGCGGACGCCTACCTGCGCGGCCACGGCCAGACGCTGCCCCGGCGATGAGCGCTCCCGCGACCACGGCGCGCGTGGCCCCCGCGCGCCGCTGCGCTTACACGGTGCTGCGGCGCGTGTTCGAGGACGGCGCCTATGCCGACCGCGCGCTGCGCGGGGAGGCGAAGGAGCTCGACGCGCGCGACCGGGCGCTCGCGATGCGCCTCGCCTATGGGGCGGTGCAACGCAAGGGGACGCTCGACTTCCTGATCGAGCGTCTCGCCGAGCGCCCCGCGGCACGGCTGGACGCGCGGCTGCTGGCGGCGCTGCGGCTGGGTCTGTATGAGCTGCTGTACCTCGGCGGCGCGCCCGACCACGCGGTCGTGGCAGATGGGGTGGAGCTGGCCAAGGGCGGCGCGCGCGGCGGGCACGGGCTGGTCAACGCGGTGCTACGACGTGGCGCACGCGAGGGCCGCGCGCTGCTGGCGGATCTCGGCGACGAGACTCCGGAGCGGGCCGCGGTCAAGCACTCCCACCCCGAGTGGATCGCGCGCCTGTGGTGGGATCAGCTGGGGGCGAGCGACGCTCGCGCCCTGATGGCCTACGACAACGAGCCGGGCGAGGTCGCGCTGCGCGCGAACACGCTGCTCACCGACGCCGCGACGCTGGCAGGCGAATTGCCGGTCCCGACGCACACCGACCCCGACCTCCCGGAGGCGCTCGTGCTGGAGGGCCCGTTCGACGCGCACGACTCGCCCGCATGGGGCGCGGGGGCGTTCCTAGCGCAGTCGCGCGCGGCGATGGGAGTGGCGAGGGTGCTCGGCCCGCGCCCAGGCGAGCTCGTGCTCGACCTATGCGCCGCGCCCGGCGGCAAGAGCACGCACCTGGCGGCGCTGATGGATGGCGAGGGGGAGGTGGTGGCGGTCGAGCGCAACGCGCGCCGGGCGGGCATGCTCGCGCGCACCGCGCAGCGGTTGCACGCAACGAACGTTCGCGTCGAGGTCGCCGATGCCGCCGAGGAGCGCCCGGAGGGAGCGGTGTTCGACCGGGTGCTCGTCGACCCGCCCTGCTCCGGCCTCGGGACTCTGCAGGCGCGCGCCGACCTGCGCTGGCGGGTGACACCCGAGGACGTTCGCGCGATGGTGCTCACCCAGGCATCGATCCTCGCGGCCGGTGCCGGTGCTGTCCGTCCGGGTGGCGTGCTGGTCTACTCTACGTGCACGATCTCCCCGACCGAGAACGAGCTCCAAATCGCCGCTTTCTTGCATGCCAACCGCGACTTCGGCCGCGATGAGCTGATGACGACACTGCCGCACCGCGACCACACAGCCGGCTTCTTCATCGCCCGGCTGCGCCGGAGCTGAGGCGTGATGGCGAGCGAGCCGGGTTCCTCCCACAGCGCGCCGGTCGACCTTGGGCCCAAGTGCCCGAACTGCGGCGAGCCGTGGCTGCGCGCGACGAACCTCCCCGGACGCTACCGCTGCGTCTACTGCCTACACCGCTTCGAGCTCACGTCGGTGTGCCCCAACTGCGGCGAGCATTCGACGATCGTCCGAATGGCCGACACCGCGCTCGTGAAGTGCAACAACTGCGGCGACTCGATGCTCCAACCGATATGAACACGTATGCCTACGCTGGATCTGCGTCCTCACCGATCGTCCGGGATCGGCCAGCACGCGTGCTAGCGCACGCCACGCTCCCTGCGTCCTTGCCCAGCTTGCCCTACGTGTCCATATGAGAGAGACTGCATTGGAGCTGCTGCGGGACGTGCGCGTGGCGCCGTCGATCCTCTCCGCCGACTTCGCGCGGCTGCGCGAGCAGGTCGGGGAGGTGCTCGATGCGGGAGCACGGGTGATCCACGTCGATGTGATGGACGGGCACTTCGTGCCGCCGATCACCGTCGGCCCGCTCGTCGTCGCGGCGCTCCGCGAGCAGTGCGGCGAGGCCGGCGCGATGCTCGACGTGCACCTGATGATCGAGCGCCCCGAGCGGCACATCGCCGATTTTGTGCAGGCCGGCGCGGACTCGATCACGTTCCACGCCGAGGCCACTCCGCACATCGCCTACACCGCCGATCTGATCCGCCAGGGCGGCGCCGGTGTCGGCTTGGCGATCAACCCGGCGACGCCCGTAGGCGCGCTTGCCGAGGTCGTCGAACTGCTCGACCTGGCGCTCTGCATGACCGTCAACCCCGGGTGGGGTGGGCAGCCGTTCATCGCGCACTCGCCGGCGAAGATCGAGCGTGTCCGCGCGATCGTCGGCGCCGGTGTGGCCGTCGAGGTCGACGGGGGCGTCGATCCAGAGACAGCACCCCGCTGCCGGGAGGCGGGCGCGAGCGTGTTCGTGGCCGGCTCGGCGATCTTCGGCTCACCCGACCCCGGGGCGGCCTACCTCGCGATCGCGGCAGCTGCCGGCGCTGTCTGAGAGCTGCGCGCTACCTTGCGATCGCGGCAGCTGCCGGCGCCGACTGGGACTGGGACCCACGCCCGCCGCGCTTGTAGACGCCGCTGAGCATCAGCGCGAGCAGGCTCGTCGCACCGAGGTAGCCGATCTCCGTCCGCAGCAGTTCTTCGCCGATAACCGGTGAGAACATCCACGCGACGAACACGACGGCTGCCACCGCCCAGCAGATCGCTGCCCTACGTGCTTGATCGCGGGCGAGCACCGCCTGGTTGAGCGCTCCCGAAGTGAGGTGCATCCCCATCCCCAGCCCGATCAGGGCGAGGCCGAAGCGGTTGTAGTCGTAGTTCTGCCCGAACAGGTGGCTCATCACGAACGGGCCGATGATCAGCAGGCCGAGCGCGACCGCCGCGGCGAATGCGGCGATCGCCTGGATCGTGATGCGAATCGCGTCGGCGAAGGCGTCGTGGCCTGCGGTCGCCTCGAGCCCGGTGAGGTGGGGCAGCAGCGATGTCTGGATCGCCTGGAACAGCTGCAACGGGGCGCGCGCGATCAGCAGCACGTTGAACACGATCCCCGCGAGCGCGCGGTTGGTCGAGGTGGCGTCCACTGTCAGCACGGCGGCGTTTAGGATCGTCTGCTCGGAGAGCATGATCCCGGAGACGGCCAGCGCGAAGCCGGTGCCGCGGCGCAGCGACAGGCCCTCGCTGTGGGCGGCGCTCTCCTGCACGCCCTTTGATTGGAACCCACCCACCCCTGCCAGCGCCGCGTCGGTCTCGTCGACGGTGAGCACCTCGGTTGTGAGCGCCGCGTCGCGATCCCCGATGGCTCCGGCGGTGGAGATCGCCGCGGTGGCGGAGTTGGGGTTGGCGCGATCGTGCCGTTCGCCACCGCGGCGAGCGAAGGCCGCCGGTACCACAACCAGCGAGACGAACGGCGCCGCGGCGATCCCGAGCGCGACCGCCGTCTGGCCGCTGGTGACGCCCAGCGCCGCGGCGAGCGCGAAGCAGATCCGCGAGACCGACTCCATCAGGACCAGGCCGCCGTAGAGGGCGAAGAACTTGTTTCCCGCGAGCCAGCCGCGGGCGAAGTAGCTGGCCGCGTAGGCGAGCGTGCCGACGACGAGCACGTCGTACAGCGCGCTGTAGCCGTCGAAGACGTTGTTCACGAGTGGGTCGCGCAAGGCGAGCGCGACAGCGAGGAAGATCAGCGCGAAGCTCGCCTGGATCGCGATCGGCACGCGCAGCGAGTGCTCGGCCCGACCGCGTGCACGGCGGTCGGCGATCGTGCGCGAGAGCAGCTGTTCGATCGGCCGGTAGATCACCGAGATCACGACGAACATCACCGACCACAGCACGTCGAGGCGCTGGGCCGATTCTTCCCCGAGCACGTGGCTGGCGATCGAGAAGTAGGCGAACGTCAGCAGGCCCGTCGAGGCGATCCCGATTGAGAGGATCCTCGCGCCACTCCCATAGGAGCGCGTTGGGCGCCCACCGATCGGATCGGGCGCGGCCGGCGCGTCTGCCTCGGTCTTGCTCACGACCTGCCCGGCGTCGTCTTAGTATTTGTCCGAAAACCCCTCAGCTTGCTTTCCAGCGACCGCTGAGGAGAGATCTCGGGATTTTCGGACCGTTTCTTAGAGCCGGACAAGCAGCATCGTCCAGGGGAACGGCGAGCGGACCTCGGTGACGACGCCGTAGCGCGAGAGCAGGCCGACGAACGCGCGCCGCGACCAATGGTTCAGGTGCCCGGGCGTGTTTCCGAGGTCCGACCAGTAGGCGCCGCGCGCCATGTTCAGGCCCCGCCAGAGCGGCTCGCGGGGAACCGAGACGAGCAGGTGGCGCTCGGCGCAGCGCGCCATCTCGGCGAGCGTGTGCGCGGGGTCGGGGACGTGCTCGAGCACCTCGATCGCGCTTGCCAGGTCGAACTCGTTCGCCGCGAACGGCAGGTTCTCGGCGTGCATCACCCGGTACTCGAGGTTCGGCGCCGTCCGCTCGGCCCAGCCGGCCTGGATCGACTCCTCCTGCAGGTCGATCCCGACCACGCGCCGTCCCCCGCCCAGCCGCATCGCCCACTTGTGCACGAGCACCCCCTCGCCACAGCCGACGTCGAGCAGCGAGTCGGGGTCGGCCTGCGCGAAGAGCTCGTCGAGCGTGCGCTCGAAGGCGCTCATCAGGCGCCTCACGACCGGGTTGGAGGAGCCGTACTTGTCGTACGTGTTCCCGGTAACGATCCCTTCCTCGGAGACGGTCACGGCGCCGCTCACAGCCGCACCGCCTCGCGTTCCCGGGGCTGACCGGGTTCGTAGTGAGACGGTGGAACGTCGAGCTGCAGCTCGATCCGCCGCACCCGCT
>Ga0207933_1000896_pt1 | contig 25533 bp, 17 predicted proteins | sample NGESurdeep092012_4_FD_184488 | JGI IMG/M metagenome (GOLD analysis project Ga0207933, IMG submission 184488) | Arctic peat soil microbial communities from Barrow, Alaska - NGEE Surface sample F53-3 deep-092012 (SPAdes) | ecosystem: Environmental > Terrestrial > Soil > Wetlands > Peat ... | reverse complement strand
CGTCCTGCAATTGCGGCAGGAAAAAGCACGCCGCAAAACCAGCCACCGCGCCGCCCAAAGTTATTTCGTCGGGAATGATAAAATGCTCGAAGTCAATGAACGTCGCGCAAATGAGGCCGGCCAGAAAAATGGCATACACCAAAGCGAGGGGCATCGTCGGCAGCGCATGATTTGGATTTCCAAATTTCAGCCAGCAACCGAGAAAGGCGATTCCCGTGAGCAATTCCACGATGAAATAGCGCGGCGAAATGGGCGCGCTGCAATTTCTGCATTTGCCGCCGAGCCAAAGCCACGTCACGAGCGGAATGTTCAGGTAAAATGGAATCGCGTATTTGCAATGCGGACAATGCGACGGCGGCGAGACGACGCTCAATTCCAACGGCATCCGATAAATGCAGACGTTCAAAAAGCTGCCGACGATGCAGCCGAGCGCAAAAAAGCACAGCGACCAGAAATGAAACGGAACGAGCGACCAATTTTCAGGATTAAAAATCGAATGAAACATGAATCATGTCCAAAGTCTAAAGTCCAATGTCCAAAGTCAATGCTCGCGGAACGAAACTTTGGACGCCGGACTTGGAACTGCCGCGAGCGCGCGGCGCATCACTTCCAGCGGCGCGGATTTTCCCGTCCAGATTTCAAACGCTTTGGCGCCTTGATGCAAAAGCATTCCCAGACCATTTGCCGTTTTGCCGCCGGATTTTTTTGCAGCGGCGAGCAATTTTGTTTCTGCCGGACGATAAATCATGTCATAAACCGCGCGCGTCTGGCTCAATGAAAATTGTGTTTCGTCCAGCGGCGAAGCGTCGTCTGTTTTTAAGCCCAGCGAAGTCGCGTTCAAAAGCAAATCCACATGATTTTTTGGATAACCCGGCGAAACTTTTACCGATGGAAATTTATTTTTGATTTCGTTCGCTATTTCTTCGGCCTTGGCCCGCGTGCGGTTGACCAGAAAAAGTTCCGCGACATTTTCCGCCGCAAGTTTCAACGCCGCCGTGCGACCCGCGCCGCCCGCGCCAAGCAACAAAACTTTTGCGCCGCGCAATTCCAATTTCAAATCTTCACGCAATGATTTTGCGATTGCGTCGGCGTCCGTGTTGAAACCGATGGCGCGCACTTCTGGACTTTGGACTTTGGTCTTTGGACTTTGGACAAACTTAATGGTATTGACCGCGCCCCAGTTTTTTGCGGATTCATCCAGTTCATCCATCATTTCCAAAGCGAGCAATTTGTGCGGCACGGTCAGATTCAAGCCGGCAAAATTCATCGCCTTCGCGCCTTCGATTGCCGTGCGGAGATTTTTGGGTTCGACTTCAAACGCGAGGTAACGCCAGTTCAAACCGAGCGCGCCGAACGCGGCATTGTGCATCGCGGGCGACGCGGAATGCGCGACGGGCGAGCCAAGCACCGCGCACAGGCGGGTCGAGGCGCTGATGAATTGGGCCGGTTGAGACACGCGCAATTTATATTCGGCAAGCGCGCGAGTTCAAAGCGCAAAGTCTGGAAAGAATTTCAAACGCTTTGCACGCGAAAATTTGTTCGGTAACATTGGCGGGAAATGAAATCCAAAGGCATAGTTTATCTCGTGGGCGCCGGGCCGGGCGACGCGGGACTGCTCACGTTGCGCGGCGCGGAATTGCTCCGGCGCGCAGATGTGGTCATCTACGATCTGCTCATCAATCCGGTTTTGCTCCGGCACGCGCGCGCGGACGCGGAAATCATTTCGCGCGGCAAACGAACGGATTTTTCGCAGGAACAAATCAACGACTTGATGATCTCCAAAGCGCGCGAAGGAAAAATTGTGGTGCGGCTCAAAGGCGGCGATCCCTATATTTTTGGGCGCGGCGGCGAAGAAGCCGAAGCGCTCGCGGCGGCTAAAATAAATTTTGAAGTCGTGCCCGGCGTTTCTTCAATTGTCGCTGTGCCCAATTACGCGGGGATTCCGCTCACGCATCGCGATTTCTGTTCCAGCTTCACCGTTTTAACCGGCCACGACGATCCCGAAGATGCAAAAAATAATTTGCGCTACGACCAAATCGCAAAAATTCCGGGAACGAAAATCGTGCTGATGGGCACGGACAATCTGGCAGAATGGAGTCGCGCGCTTATCGCGCACGGAATGCCGCCGGCAACGCCCGTCGCCATTGTGCAATCTGGCACGCTGGGGAAACAAAAATCTTTCGCCGGAACTTTGGCGACGATTGCAAAACTTGCCGCCGATAAAAAAATTTCCCCGCCTGCGCTCACGATTCTTGGCGAAGTCGTCGAGCTGCGCGACAAATTAAACTGGTTTGAAAATTTGCCGTTGTTTGGGAAGCGGATTGTTCTCACCCGTTCACGCGGACAAATGGCGAAATTTTCCCAAAAACTTTCCGAACTCGGCGCGGACGTTTTGGAAATTTCCGCCGTGAAAAGCATCGCGCCCGACAACAAGCAGGGACTGGTTGACGCGCTGCTTTCGTTGAATTCTTATGATTGGCTCATCTTCACCAGCGCAAACGGCGTCGCCACATTTTTCGATTATTTTTTCCGGCGCTTTCACGATTTGCGCGACATCGGCGGCGCGAAAATCGCCGCCGTTGGTCCGGCCACCGCCGCCAAATTGCGCGAACTGCATTTGCAGGTGGACTTGATGCCGGAAGAATTTATTGGCCGAAAAATCGCCGAGGCATTTGCCAGGTTTGAAACCATTGAAAATCTGAAAATGTGTTTGCTGCGCGCCGAAAATGCGAATCCCGACTTGCCGCGAGCATTGGAAGAAATGGGCGCAATCGTGGATGACATCGGGATTTATAAAACCATCGCCGAAACGGAAGATTTTTTTGGCGTGACGGAAAATTTCCTGAGGCGCGGCGCGGATTGGCTCACGTTCACCAGCGGTTTGACTGTTGAATTTTTCCATGCGCGCTTTGATTTGTCGAAGTTGTTAAAAAAATTTCCGCAAATGAAGCTGGCGTCCATTGGGCCGGAGACGAGCAAAGCCATTCGCAAATTGAATCTTGAACCAGTGCTCGAAGCAAAGGAACATACGACGGACGGATTGATTTCAGAATTATTGCGCGCCGCAAAAAATAATTAGGCGGCGAAATTACGCCATGGCAATTTCAGGAACGGTTTCGTTCGATTTCACCAACGGCGCGGTTTGCGTTGTCACTTCTTCCGTCTTATGAAATTTCACGCTCACAATTTTGCTCACGCCGTGTTCTTCCATCGTCACACCGTAAAGCACGTCGGCCATCGCAATCGTGCGCTTGTTGTGCGTGATAATGACAAATTGCGAATGCGCGAGAAAACGCTGCAAAATTTTTACGAAGCGCACGACGTTCGATTCGTCCAGCGGCGCGTCCAATTCGTCCAGCACGCAAAACGGACTTGGCTTGACTTGATAAATCGAAAACAAAAGTGAAACGGCAGTCATCGTCTGCTCGCCGCCGGACAAAAGCGAAATGCTTTGCAATTGTTTTCCCGGCGGACGCGCGACGATTTCAATGCCGCTTTCGAGAACATCGTTTTCGTCCGACAAAATCAAATCCGCTTTGCCGCCGCCGAAAACTTCAGTGAACATCAGCCGGAAATTGTCGCGGATTTTTTCAAACGTCTGCAAAAACATTTCGCGCGTCTGCGTATTGATGCGATTGATGACTTCGAGCAATTGCGTTTTGGCGTTGACCAAATCGTCGTGTTGCGTCGTGAGAAATTGATGCCGCTGTTCAGTCTCTTCATATTCTTCAATCGCGACCAGATTCACCGGCCCAATTTCATCCAGCCGTTTTTGCAACGCCTCGATTTGTTGCGCGACCGAATTCCAATCCGTCGCCGCGCCGCTCGCGGCCATTTCTTCGGGCGAAAGCGTTTGCACTTTCGCCGGGCCTTCGTCCGCGTAAGTGATCGTGATACACTCGCTGCGCACGTCGTCCAGATTGACGTGATATTTTTGCTGAATCTTTTCGCGCAAATTTTGAACCGACATATTTTTTTGCGCCAATTCAATTTCAATTCCGCCGCGTTGATTTTGAATTTCCGTCAAATGATTGCGCTGCGAACGCAAATTTTCCTCGCGCGAAGAAACTTCTGTTTCTTGCAAATTTTTTTGTCCGAGCAATTCAGCAGCCTGCGCGTTGACCTGTTCGCGTTCGTGCGAAACTTTTTCAATTTGTGCGCGCGATTCCAAAATTTCCGATTCCGCATTTTCTTTGCGCGTGACGACTGAAGAAATTTCTCCGCGCCGCTGTTCGACAATTTGTTTCAACTCAGAAATCCGCTGCGTGAGCGCGTTTTGTTGTTGCCGAAATGAAACGAGCAGTTGTTCTTCCGCCGCGAGCGCGACTTTGCTTTCCGTCAGCGTGGAATTTGCCGCGTCGCGTTGCTGGCGCAAATTTTCCAATTCCATCGTGAACGCGGAAACTTTTTCCTGCTCACTTTTCTCGCGCGATTCCAGTTCGGCTAATTTTGTCGCGAGCACATTTCGTTTTTCCAAACCTTCGCGTTCCTGCGCGGCCAGACTTTGAACTTCAAAAACGACCGTCTCGATTTTTTGATTCAGCAAGCGCGAAGAATTTTGCAGCGCGTTAAATTCGCCTTCGCGCGTCGCGATCGCCACTTCCTGCTCGCGCAATTCCGTTTGCGCCGTTTGCAAACTGGATTGCAATTCCGTTTGTTCGCCGAGCAGCGCGCCGCGTTTGCGACTCGCCTCGGCAACGCGATTTTGAATTTCCGTCAATTCAGTTTGCAGTTCGGTGATTTGATTTTTGCGTCCGAGAATTGACGCGGGCGCTTTCGGATTTCCGTGTCCGTTCAAATAGCCGCCGGTGTAAATTCCGTGACGGCTCAACAAATCGCCAGTCAACGTGACAAAATCGCAGCCCGCGTGGCCGTTTTGAATTTGCGCCGTCGCGGTCGGCAAGTCGGACGCGATAAAAGTGCGGCCGAGCAACGAACGCAAAAGTTTTTCGACGGACGGTTCAGATTGAATGATGCTTAACGCGGGAACAATTTCGCCGGGCTGCAAAATTTTTTCCGCAGAATTTTTTTGCGCCGCTGAAAATTCGCCGTCGAACGCCAATTGATTTTCGTCTTTGCGCTGAATCGCCAGTGCCGCGACGCTCGCGCGTCCGGATTTATTCGCGCTCAATTCGGCGAGAATTTCCTGCGCGGATTCCGGCTGCTCGGTCAAAACAAGTTGCAAGTGATGGCCAAGCGCGTTTTCAACCGCGACGACAAATTGTTCCGGCACGCGAATTTTGTCGGCAAGCGAGCCGATGACCGAACGCGATTGGCGCAACGCCGCGACCGCGCCCGCGTCAAAACCTTCGCGCGAATGTTCAAGCTGCTCAATAACTGTGAGGCGCGAACGTTTTTCAGCCTGCTGCTGTAAAAATTGATCCTGCTCGACGCTCGAATTTTGCAATTCGTTTTGCAATTCCCGCAAACGATTTTGCCGCTGCTCAACCGAGCCGCGCGTCGTCGCGACATTTAATTTTTCAACTTCAACGCTCGCGGTAAATTCCTGCAAGCGCGATTCGAGTCGCGCGCGTTCTTCTTCGAGCGAAACTTTTTCCGCAGAAAGTTTTTCGAGACGAATCGAGTTGCCCTGTTTTTGCAAATCGAGCGCAGTGATTTCATTTCTGATTCGAGACAAATCCTGCGCGGCGGCAAACGCGGCGGATTGCGCGGCGCGCAAATCTTCCTGCAACTGTTTCAAATCACTTTCAACTTGCGCGAAGGCAAACTGTTTTTTCTCGAGCGCGAGTTTGTGTTCCGCGAGCGCGCTTTCGGATTTGGACAAATGTTGCTGCACATTCGCCAATTCTTCTTCCGCCGTGCGTTGACGTTCTTCCGCTTGCGCGATGTCCGCGAGCGCTTTGGAATTTTGCGATTCCAATTCGCGCAAGCGTTCGTCGTTGAATTGAATCCGGCTTTCGTGCCGGTCAATTTCATTTTTCAATTCCAATCCACGTTGCTGCTGCGCGGAAACTTCGTGCTCCAATTCCGTGAGCCGCTCGCGCAATTGTTTGATTTCGTCTTCGCAACGTAAAATTTCCGCCGAACCATTTTCAATTTCGTCGCGCAAATTTTCCGCGACGGAATTTTTTTCCGAAATCTCCGATTGCAAAACGTCGAACTGATGTCGCGCGAGTTGCGTTTCCAGATGTTGAAGCTCGAGCGAAATTTGTTTGTAACGTTTTGCTTTTCCAGCCTGACGTTGCAGCGAGCCGATCTGCCGTTTCACTTCGCGAATCAAATCCGCGACGCGCAAAAGATTTTGTTCCGTGTATTCCAGTTTGCGGAGCGATTCTTTTTTCTGCGATTTGAATTTCGTGATGCCCGCGGCTTCCTCAAAAATCATCCGGCGATCTTCCGGCTTGCTCGAAAGAATCTGCGTGATGTGGCCTTGCGCCAAAATGCTGTAACTCGTGCGCCCGATGCCCGTGCCCATGAAAAATTGCTGGATGTCTTTGAGGCGGCACGGAGTTTTGTTCAAAAAATATTCGCTGCCGCCGTCGCGAAAAATCCGGCGCGTGAGCGTCACTTCGTCGTAAAAAACTTCCACTCCCGCCGCGCGCAAATTTTTTCCGTCCACGCCGCCGAGCGTGAGTGAAACTTCGCCCATGCCCATCGGTTTGCGACCGTCCGTGCCGTTGAAAATCACGTCGGCCATTTCGCCACCGCGCAACGCTTTCGCGGATTGCTCGCCGAGCACCCAGCGGATGGCGTCGGAGACATTAGATTTGCCGCAGCCGTTTGGCCCGACGATGGCCGTGACGCCGGGCTGAAAATTCAGCGAGGTTTTGTCTGCGAAAGACTTAAAGCCGAAAACGGTCAAATTTTTGAGATACATGATTTTGACGACGATTGCTCGCGGATTAGACAATCACAATTGCCGGTTTAAGTAAAGCAAAAACCACAACATAGAGTGGATTTTGCCGTTGCAGGCACAACTAATTGGTGAGGAACCATGATTTGCTTTGTGCCCAACAATTGCTTTCTAAACTCTTAAATCGTTAAACTTTATACGTCTTTGCGTAGAATTCGTCAACTAAAATAAAAATTTCAAAATGACCATATTAAGTTCGCGCGGCGGGCTTTTTGGAAGCCGCATCCAAAATCGTAGTCAACACGCTGTTCGGAACTTGCGCGAATGTCAACGGCTCCATCGAATACGACGCGCGGCCTTTGGACAGCGAACGGATCGCCGTCGCGTAACCGAACATTTCGGCCAGCGGCACTTGCGCGTTGAGGATAGTCTGGCCGTTCTTCGCTTCGATGCTGTTGATGACGCCACGACGACGGTTGATGTCGCCGAGCAAATCGCCCTGATATTCGTCGGGCGTCGTGCATTCGACCTTCATGATCGGTTCGAGCAAAATCGGACCGGCTTTTTTGAAGGCATCTTTCAACGCGAAAATTCCCGCCATGCGGAACGCGAGTTCGTTCGAGTCAACTTCGTGGAACGAGCCGTCAACGACTTCAACTTTGATGTCAATGACCTGGTAGCCGGCATAGACGCCGCCCTTGATGGCTTCTTCGATGCCGCTGATGACCGCCGGAATATATTCCTTCGGAATCGTGCCGCCGACGATCTCGTCAAGAACTTCGACGCCCTTGCCTTTTTCATTCGGCTCGACGGTGATGCAGGCGTGGCCGTATTGACCTTTGCCGCCGGATTGACGGATGAATTTTCCTTCGCCCTCGGCTTTTTTCGTGATCGTTTCGCGATAAGCAATTTGCGGCGCGCCAGTGTTCGCTTCCACTTTGAATTCGCGTTTAAGGCGGTCAATAATGATTTCCAAATGCAACTCGCCCATGCCCGCGATGATAAGCTGGCTGGTTTCTTCGTTCGTGAAACAGCGGAACGTCGGGTCTTCTTCGGCGAGCCGTTGCAAGCCTTCAGACAATTTGTCGCGATCCTGCTTCGTCTTCGGTTCGACGGCCATTGAAATAACGGGTTCGGGAAATGTCGGCGGTTCGAGCGTCACGTCAAAATCCTCATCGCACAGCGTGTCGCCGGTCGTGATGTTGCGCAGGCCGACGAGCGCGGCGATGTCGCCCGCATACACCGCGCTGATGTCCTTGCGCTCGCTGCCTTGAATGACCATCAGACGGCTGACACGCTCGCGTTTGCGCGTGCGCGGATTGTAAATGTTGTCGCCCTTCTTGAGCTGGCCGGAATAGACGCGGAAGAAAACCAATTTGCCCGCGTAAGGATCGGTCCAAAGTTTGAACGCGAGCGAACAGAACTTCGCGTTGTCCGTCGTCGGCACGTGGACGACAACTTCGGTTCCGAGTTCATGGCCTTCCGCCGCCGGAATGTCCAGCGGGCTGGGCAGATAATCAATGACCGCGTCCACCAAAACTTGCACGGCTTTTTTCTTGAACGCCGAACCGCACAAAACGGGAACCAATTCAATCTTGCAGGTGAGCCGACGAATCGCCGCTTTGAGCACTGGAGCCGTGATCGGTTTTTCTTCGAGCACCAGATTCGCAATCTCGTCGTCCTTGTTCGACACGGCGTCAATCAATTCCGCCAGCGCGGCCTTCGCGCGTTCCTGATATTCCGGCGCGATTTCTTTGATCTCATAATTGAGACCTTCGTTGGCTTCGCCCGGTCCCCAATAAATTGTCTTCTGGTTGACGACGTCAATCACGCCTTCAAATCCACCCTCAACCGCCTTGCCTTCGACTTCGCTCGGACCAGTGCCAAGCGGCAGAAAAATCGGAAACGCATACGCGCGCAGTTTCGTGCGCATGTCGTTCAGCGCGTTTTCAAAATTAGCGCCAATGCGATCCATTTTGTTCACGAACGCGATGCGCGGAACTTTATATTTCGTCGCCTGACGCCAGACGGTTTCCGACTGCGGCTGCACGCCGGCGACGCCGCAGAACACCGCGACCGCGCCATCAAGCACGCGCATGGAGCGTTCGACTTCGGCGGTGAAATCAACGTGACCCGGCGTGTCAATGATGTTGACGCGATGCGGAATGTTGTTGAACGCCTTGTAAATTTTATCCTCGCCCGGCTTGGCGGTTTTCTGCGTCCAGAAACAGGTGACGGCGGCGGACGTGATCGTGATGCCGCGTTCGCGTTCCTGTTCCATCCAGTCAGTCACGGTGTTGCCGTCATCCACGTCGCCGATCTTGTGAATCAGGCCGGTGTAAAAGAGGATTCGCTCGGTCGTGGTCGTTTTGCCCGCGTCAATGTGCGCGGCGATGCCGATGTTGCGGGTGCGCTCCATCGTGTATTCACGATTGGGCGAATTGACCGATTTCGTTTTTTCTGTTTCTAAAACTGCGCTCATTTTGTGTTAAATGGAACGTGAAATATACGCGAATAAAAAATCGGAGCAATAAATTTTTGCAAAGAATTTTCAACAAGTCCCCTGATGCGGATAAATAAAAAGGTATTCGCAAGGCCGCACGGCGCACGGGGCAAAATTAAATCGCAAAATCCGTGTATTCGGGCGTCACGGCCTCGGTCGGTGGAAAAAGCATTCCGGCGGCAACCGTCGCGTTCGTGCCCTGCTCGATCAAAATAAACGAGCCGGTCAGGCGATTCGTCGTGTAACCGTCAAACACAATCGGCTTGGAAATTTTCAGGCGGATGACGCCGATGTCGTTGATTTTTAATTCGGTCGGCTCGGGTTCGGCTTCAAACGTCGCCATGTTGATGCGGCTTTCCAGTTGCGTGACGACGGCCTGAACCGTTTGCGTTGCGTGTTTGAAAAAATATTTTTTGTTCACTTGCAGCGGACGTTGGTGCATCCAACAAACGCGCGCGTGTAAATCCGCGCTGCGGCCGGGCAAACTTTCAAGACCAACAATCATGTCGCCGCGGCTCACGTCCAAATCGTGCGCGAGACAAAGGGTGACGGATTGAGGACAAAATGCTTCGGCCAGCGAACCGTCATAAGTCCAAATATCTTTGATCGTCGTTTTCAAACCGGCGGGCAGCACGACCACTTCCTGATTTTTACGAACGATGCCGGCGGCGATTTGTCCGCTCAAGCCACGAAAGTCGTGGAGTTTTTGATCCATCGGATTGTTTGGACGATTCACCCATTGCACGGGAAAACGAAACACGTTCAAATTCCAATCGCTCGCGATGTGGATCGTTTCCAGATGCGCGAGCAATGTCGGACCTTCATACCACGGCGTTTCTTTTGATGCGGTGACGACGTTGTCGCCGTTGAGCGCGCTGATGGGAATGAATTTTACGTCGCGAAAAACGTCGAGCTTCGGCAAAAAATCCTCGATCTCATCGCGGATCTCCAAAAAGCGTTCCTTGTCCCAATCCACCAAATCCATTTTGTTGACGGCGATGACCAGATGCGGAATGCCGAGCAACGCCGCCAGATAAGTGTGCCGGCGCGTCTGCTCGATGACGCCCTGCCGCGCATCCACAAGCACGATGGAAAGATTCGCCGTGCTCGCGCCTGTGACCATGTTGCGCGTGTATTGAATATGCCCCGGCGTGTCGGCGACGATGAATTTTCTTTTTGGTGTCGCAAAATAACGATACGCGACGTCAATGGTAATTCCCTGTTCGCGTTCGGCGCGCAAACCGTCAGTAAGATTTGCCAGATTAATTTGTCCGCCGCCGGTGATGTCCGCGCTGCGTTCAAGCGCCTCGATTTGATCTTCCATCAGCGATTTGGAATCGTAAAGCAACCGACCGATGAGCGTGGACTTGCCGTCGTCAACACTGCCGCAGGTGTTGAAGCGCAAAATTTCGATTGGGTGTTGAGTATGAGGCATGAAAATTATTCAGGCGGACAAATCAAAGGAATCATCTCGCGCTTATTGCGGCGGTAAATTCGGAAATCTTCGCGGTCGGTGGTGATGACCGGATGTTTTGGAAATAATTCACTCATGCGAATCAAACACAAATCGGCAAAGTCCGGTCTGCGGTCGGCATAACGCGCTGCCAATTCTTCAAGCTGCGATAAGTGGTCATTGCAATCAAAGGCCACGGCGATAATCCGGTCGTTCAACAAATTAAAAATCCGCGCGCAGTTGCCGAGATGAAAAGCCGTTTCCGCAAGAACTGCTTCGCAGGTCAAGAACGGTCCGGTTAATTGCCCCGCAATATTTTTAGCCCAGTCATTGTGTTCGTCGTTGCTGCTGACAAAAGCGACAAGAAAACCTGTGTCCGCAATGCCGATCATGACTTCGAGAATCCTTTTCGACTTGATAAATTGCGGGGAAGACCTTTGATGCTTCCTGCCCAGCGCATGAATGGTTTTTCTTCTTTTGCGTCTTTAGCCTTCTCCAATTGTTCACGGACAATCTGACCTTGCGACAAACCTGTGCGCGAAGCGGTTTCTTCAAGCCATGAAGAAAGTTCCTCGTTAAGACGAATTGTAAGTGTCTGACTCATTTGCCAAAAATGTAATCACTTTTCCAAAATTTGCCAAATCAAAAATATCCCGCTTTTTTTCGGTCTTCCATCGCGGCCTCACTTGATTTGTCGTCGGCGCGCGAGCCGCGTTCGGTCACGCGCGCAGCGGCGATTTCGGCGATGATGTCGTCCACGGAATCCGCCGGCGATTCCACCAGGCCCGTGCTGATGATGTCGCCAATCGTGCGCACGCGCACGACGAGTTCGCGCGAAACTTCATTCGGCTTGAGTTGCAAAAATTCGCTCACCGGCAGCCATTGATTATTTCGGCGCACGCATTGACGCGTGTGACTGAAATAAATTGTCGGCACTTCCAATTTTTCTTTGCCGATGTATTCCCAAACGTCCATTTCCGTCCAATTGCTCAACGGAAAAACGCGCATGTGTTCGCCCGGATTCACGCGCGCGTTGAAAAGATTCCAGATTTCCGGCCGCTGATTTTTCGGATCCCATTGGCCGAACGAATCGCGAAAAGAAAAAAATCTTTCTTTCGCACGCGCTTTTTCTTCATCGCGTCGCGCGCCGCCGATGGCGCAATCGAATTGAAATTCTTCCATTGCCGCAAGCAACGTCGGAATTTGCAAACGGTTCCGGCTGATTTCGCCCGGCGTCGGCACGGCAATGCCTTTGGCAATCGCGTCTTCCACTTTGCGAATAATTAATTTTGCACCGAGTTCCTTGGCGCGCCGGTCGCGAAATTCGTTCAGTTCGGGAAAATGATGGCCGGTGTCAACGTTGAGCAGCGGCATCGGAATATCTGACGGACGAAACGCTTTTTCGGCGAGGCGCAGCAGGCAGATGGAATCTTTGCCGCCCGAAAAGAGCAGGGCGGGACGTTCAAATTCCGCCGCGACTTCACGCATGATGTGAATCGCCTCGGTTTCGAGAAACTGTAAATGATCCAAGTGATAACTGCTCATTTTGTTGTCCGCAGATTAACGCAGATTAACGCAGATTAAATAAAAAACGAACCTGTGAAAATCTGCGGCCTCTGCGGATAAAACTGTTTTATGAAATTGCTTTTCCACCCCAACTCGCATGGAGTCCACATTCGCGTTTTTCATCCGCCTTCGCGGGATCAAAATAATCCCATTCGTTCGGCAGATTATTTTGCTGCAAGTAATTTTCCATGTCCGCGTCGCTCCAATAAAAAACCGGGCTGATTTTCAATTCTGCGCCAAAATTTTTATCCTCCGAAACAATGTCCAGTTCCGCGCGGTTTGGATTTTGCACTTTGCGCAGCGCCGTGATCCAAACCGTCGGCGCGAGTTCCTTCATGCCGCGCTGAAACGGTTCGAGCTTCATTTGCGCGCTGAATTTCTTCAAAGCCGCTTCGTCATTGGTCGAAGGAATTTCGCCGTAAATCGCGTCACGATGCGCGGCGGAAATTTTCGGCAAAAACGGCTGGAGATTCAACTTGAGCATTTTTTTCAATTGCTCCGCGTGTTTGTAAGTCGCCGGCCGATTGTAACCGTGGTCAACCCAGAGAACCGGAATGTCCGCCTGCGCTTGCGTGGCGAGATGCAAAACGACCGCTTCGTAAGGCCGGAAATTTGTCGAGACAATGGCGCGACCTTTGGCTTGCGCAATCGCCCACTTGACGATTTCGAGCGGCGATTGGTTTCGCAATTCGGCGTTGGCGTTTTTAATTTGTTCGGCAGTCATTTCAAAAATGTTCAAGGTAAATTGTCCAAGTCGGCGAGGTCTTTGTTCCTGCCGCTGGCGCGTTTATTGATTTTCAAATCAGCTAGTGCAATAATTTTTACAGGGACTCCTTCCAATTCCGTGTTTATCCGGCGGGCATAAACATCGGCGAAGTTCAGGCCGCTCGCATTCTGGAACACTTCAATCTTGTTCGGCACACGTCCCAAATAAAGCGATTCGTTGTTTTGCAGAAACTGTTGATCAAGTCCTGCCAAATCCTCGCCAAAAAAATCGCGCACTGCCGCCAGCAGATGGTCGAAATTGAGGTCCGATACCGCGATCCAAAAGTCAATATCCTCGGTGAAGCGATGATAGCCGTAATGGTTCACGGCAAATCCGCCGACCAAAAGATATTCAACTCCGGCGCGGTTCAGGCACTCCAAAAACTCGCGAAACTCGGGCGTTAATTTCCTCTTCGCCATAAACTCGTATCCTCAATTCTTCCAATGCTTCCATCCGCTCATCGGGAGTCCGCGACCACCAGTAACGGCGCAGCTCCTCGTCCGCCTCGGCAAAAGACATTTTGCCAAACGTCCGGTAATTTTCATGTCGCTTGATTGAATTCATTCAATTTGCAGCCACCATCTGCGGCTGCGCGGACGGCACGGTTGCCTCCTGCAAAACCACGCGTTCGCAAAAATCGCCGAAGCGTTCGCCGGAATTTCGTTCCTGCGCGAAACGCGCGAGCACGGGGCGCAGTTCGTTTTCGATTTCCGGGTCTTTGACGACGTCGCGCCAGACGCGGTTCATGCGCGTGCCGCCGGTGTTGCCGCCGAGCCAGATTTGATAACGGCCCGGCGCTTTGCCGACAAAACCGATTTCCGCCATGTAAGGCCGCGCGCAGCCGTTCGGACAACCGGTCGAACGAATAATAATTTCTTCGCCCGCCAAACCAACTTCTGCGCACAGTTTTTCAATGCGGTCAATCAGGCCGGGCAACATGCGTTCGCTTTCGGCGAGCGCGAGTCCGCACGTCGGCAAGGCGGGACACGCCATCGCCGCCGAATGCAAAACGCTCGCCTGATTTTCCGTTTTGACGCCGTGCGAATTGAGCAAGGAAGTGATCGCGGCTTTGTCGGCTTCGACAATGTTCGTCAGAATCACATTTTGATTCGGCGATAAATTAAATCCGGTGTTCGGAAATTTTTCCGCGACTTCGCGCAACGCGGTTTTCATCGTGTGACCTTCCACGTCTTTCACGCGACCGGTTTGGACGAACAAGGTTAGGAACAAATTTCCATCCGTCGTTTTATTCCAGCCGTAAAGATCGCCCATCGTCGTGAATTTGTAGTCGCGCGCCGGCTCAAATTTCAGGTTCGCGCGCTTTTCGATTTCCGCGCGCGTCCAATCCACGCCGCGCTCTTCAACGATGTATTTGAAGCGCGCGTGTTTGCGGTCGGCGCGGTCGCCAAAATCGCGATGCACCGTGATCGTGGCCTTCGTCACGTCCACCATTTTTTCCGGCGTGATGAAACCGATGACATCGGCGAGACGCGGATACGTTGCGACGTTGCCGTGACTGCGGCCCATGCCGCCGCCGACGCAGACGTTGTAACCGACGAGTTTGTCATTTTCGACAATCGCGATGAAGCCGATGTCGTTTGTGAAAATGTCAATGTCGTTGACCGGCGGAATGACGAACGCGACCTTGAATTTTCGCGGCAAATACATCTGGTGAAAAAGCGGATCGCAAAAATTTTTATTTTCCGGCGCGTTCAAATCCAATTGCACGCCGTCATACCAAATCGAATGATACGCTTTGGTTTTCGGCGCGACGGCCATCGCCGCGCGGACGCAATCGTCATAAACCTGTTCGCGCGCTTTGGTATAAGCGGGCGTGGGCGGCGCGAGCACGTTGCGGCTCACATCGCCGCAAGCCGCGAGCGTTGAGAGCAAGGAATCGTTGATGCCGCGAATGACCGCGCGCAAATTATTTTTCAGGATGCCGTGAAATTGAATCGTCTGCCGCGTCGTGATGCGCAAAGTATTATTGCCGTAAGTCGCGGAAAGATGATCGAACGCGCGCCATTGAGTGGCGTTCATCACGCCGCCGGGAATGCGGCTGCGCACCATCATAATATATTTCTTGCCGGTCTTGCGCAGGTCACGATCGTCCTGCTGATAACAACCGTGAAATTTCAAAAATTCATAATCGTCGTGCGAAAAATGATCCACGACTTCATCGGCGAGAGTCGCGGCGATGGTTCCCGCCAAAGTCGGGAAGGCGGTTTTGATTTCTTCGTTGTGCGTTAATTTTATGGGTGCTTCAATTGCGCTCATAAGCGAACAGTCAAAATAACTGGATTCAGCCATGAGTTCAAGCACGGCTTCAAAGCAGATTTGTTGTAACTGTGATTGCGCTGGCAGCGTCTTGGTTTGTCGGGCTAAAAAATTTATCATGAAAACTTTGGTCGCAGTCATTTTGGCATTGGGCGTCGGTTTTGCTGCCGCCTACGTCGTGGCAAAGGCGCAATTCAAAAAAGAGCCGCCGCCGCCGCAACTTCAACCCATTGTTCAATCCGCCGCGCCGGCACCGGCGACAAAGATAATCATGGCTTCCGCGCCGTCCGCGCCTGCCGAAGAATCGCCGGAAGACATTCTTAATGATTTGCTCAATGTGAAACTGGGAACGGGCGGCGACCGCAATACGGCTTTGCGACTGGTGGTTTTCAAATTGGAAACGCTGGCGCAACGCGGGCCAGCCGCCGTGCCAGCTATTCGCTCATTTCTTGGTCGCGACGTGGATGTGACTTACAACGCGCAGGACGAAAATCAAAATCAGAATAACCAGCCTCAAGCTGATGCCACCACGAATCAAGACAACAGCAGTAATAGTAATAATGCAACTGGCGACAATCGGCGCAATCGCGGTTTTCGTGGTCGGGGCGGTTTCGGTAATTTTGGCGCCGCGCGCCGCGCGCGAAATATTGAAAATTTGCGAACGGATTGGGTTGCGCCGCCATCCTTGCGTTTGGGATTAGTCGGCACTTTGAAAGAAATCGGCGGATCGCAGGCGGAACAGGCTTTGGCAGAAATGTTGAGCAGCACGGGTCGCGGGGTTGAAGTCGCTTACCTCACGGTCATACTGGAAGAAATTGCGCCGGGAAAATATCGTGATGCCGCCGTTTCCGCTGCCAAGGAATTGTTGATGAATCCGCCTGCCGTGGACAGTCCCGACCGGATGGATGAACTGGCAAAATCCTATCTTTATGGCGTTCTGGAATTTTACAAGGACACGTCTTTTGTTCCGAACGCAGAACAACTTTTGGTCGGCGCGGACGGTCGGCTCGACCAGGACGCGATGGATTATCTCTCGACCGTTTTGAAAGACCAGGCGGTCTCCGCGCTTTATGCGGCTTATCAAAATTCCAGCCTCTCGAATCAATTCGATAAAATGAATCTTGGGCGCGAAATCATGAATTACGTCGGGCAAAATTCCCAGGCCAATCAACTTTTCACCGACACGCTCAATAATGCCGATCTTCCGCCGCAAGCCAAGGCGTTCACGATTGCTCAACTGGCTGGCGGCGGTTTTGGGCCGTTTGGTTCCACCGCGCCGACCGATCCGCAAGTCATCAGCGGACGACTACACCTGCTTGAGAATATCCAAACCGAACCGCAAGTTGCCAGCGATCCTACACTTTCGGCAGCCCTCACGCAAACCATCAACGCGCTTTCAAGCGGCCAGCCGGTGGATATGCGGCAAATTTTTGGTGGCGGCGGACGCGGCGGCTTCGGCGGTTTTCGTGGCGGCGGCGGGAATAATAATCCGAACGGCGGCAACAATAATTAAAGCTCAAGTCGCCGGCACAAACCGTTGCAGCAAAATCGTCGCGCCAAATAAAATTAAAAAAACGACGCTCAATCCGCGCGGACATTGCGGCGCGACCGCCAGCCAGTCCACAAAAACAATTCCCGCCAGCAAACCGGAAACAACGCGCCCCACGTTCACTTTGCCTGGTTGAAAAATGGTCCGCCCGCAGCGCACCATCCACAGCAACAAAATGATCGCCAAAAACAACGCCGCTTTTCGCGCCGCGCCCGCGTTCATCAACATCGCCAGAAAAATCGGCATAGCCAAAAGAATCAACGGCCAATGCGGGATCGCGCCGCGAAAACTTTCGCGCCGCGCGACATAACTCAAGCCCACGACATAAAACGCCAGCGCCAATCCGCACCAGACGGAATTTCCATTCAAGCCGTTTGCGCCGACGGCTCCGGCGATGACATAAACCCAAAAGCGGCACAAGCCCATCAGCCACGGCGACGCATTGACAGCCTTGTGCGCGGCATCGTAAATCACGATGCAGGCCGCGAGCACGACGGCGAGGACGCCGGTGAATTTCCCCAAAAAAAGCAGGCATAAAATACCCAGCGCCAGCCATGTCCAGCCAAAAATCCAGACCGTTTGCGCGGAAATTTTCCCCGAAGGAATGGGCCGGGACGCGCGGCGTTGACGGTCAAATTCAACGTCAAAGGCGTCGTTCAAAAACATGCCGCCGGTGTAAAGAAAACTCACGCCGCAAAAGAGCAGCGGCAATTTCCAAAAATTTCCGCCGCCCGAAAGCCACCAGCCCGCGAGACAATTCGACCAAATGGTCGGCAAATTTGAAACCCGTCCCAGAATCAGCAAAGTTCGCAAGCGTGGTGGCATTTATGATTGATGATTGCATCGGCGATAGACCGAAGCACAAAACAAATCGTAAATCATAAATCGTAAATCGTAAATTCAACAAAATCCGCGCTTGGCCAGTTGCGGCAAAATCCAATCATATTCCGCCGCGAGTTGTTCGACGACGCTGCGTGATTTCAGTTCCGGCGGCAAAATTTCCCAAGTGTAGGTTTCCATTTCGAGATGCGAACAGAGTTTCGGCTTTTTTTCGAGCAAATCCAGAACGCCAAGCAAATGGTCGCTGGTGTTTTCAAAAGGTAAAATCGCCGGAGCATGCAACGGAACGTGAAAATGAATCCGCCATTCTTCAAAAGGTTGAAGGTTGAAGGTTGAAGGTTGAAAGTTCAAAGCGTCGGGCAGGTCGCGGAAAAATTTTAATTTTCCGTTTGGATCGCTGGCGATGACTTGATGTAAATAAATTTCGTCGGCAAATTTTTTCAGTTGCGCGCGCGTTTCGATTGTCGGTTTGCATTTGAGCGCGGAGCTTAAATGGATTTTGCTGATTTTGATTCCGGCGTTTTGAAACGCGGCGAGCGCGTTTTGCGGTTCTTCAAATTCAATCGCAAAATGGCAGCAGTCGTAATTGACGCCGAGAAATTCGCCGAGGCGCGGATCGTTTTTATGTTCGGCGCGCAATTTTTCAAAAAAAGAAATCGTTTCGGCGGAATTTTCAAACAGGCCGAGCGGTTCGGGTTCGAGTCCCAAATGCAGTTCGCGTTTGGATTTTTCCGCGAGACGAGCAATGTGTTCGACGCAGCGGAAAAGATTTTTGCGGATTTCCATTTCCTGTTCGCGGCTTGAAATAAATTCTTTGAATGAACCGGGCAACGTGCTGACGCTGCCTTCGATTCCCGGCGACAAAATTTTGGCGAGCAAATCGAAAAGCAGATTTGTGTAAGCGAGTCGCGCGGGCGAAGTCCAGTCGGGCAGATAAACCTGTTCCTTGACGCGTGCGCCGTGAAATTTTCCGAACGGAAATCCGTTGATCGTGAAAACATAATAAGAATTTTTTTCGAGCCAGCGTTGAAATTCCAAAAGCGTTTTGCGGTCGGATAATTCAATCGCGGCTTGATGGCTTAAACGCAGCCCGATGGCAAACGGCGCGCGCGGACAAATTTTTTCGCGCACGGCGAGCGTGTCATTTTTCAGCGAATCAAAAGTTTCCGGCCAGTTTTCGCCGCGATGGATATTGGTGCAATAGGCGAGATGCAGGCCGTGGTTTAATTTCATGGCGGCAATGAACTTGCCGTTTTTGGCCTGAAAATGAAACGAAATTGCGGTCTTGCAAAAATGCAAAGCGGCGTTGACACTTTGGACGCGAAGGTTTATTTTGTTCGCGAAATTTCAAACAGCCATGTTAATTCGCATTAGTCTCATTCTGGCCCTTGTCGCGGCTTTGGCCGCCGGCGTGCTCAACGTCGTGGTCATCAAAAATAAAATCGGCGTGTTGACGGACGATCGCAACACGCAGCGGTCGCAAAAGGAAACGGCGCAAAACCAACTGGCCAGCACCAAAAAAACTTTGGCCAAGACGCAAGATGATTTGAAGCAGACGCAAACGCAATTGGCCGATACGCAGGCCGAACGCGACAAGGCGGTCGCCACGGCCACCGCGCAATCCAAGCGCGCAGATAGTTTGTCCGACCAGCTTTCCAAGGCTACGCAGGAACGCGACGACGCGCAAAATCAGTTGGCCGCTTTCACGGCGAGTGGATTGACGCCGGCGCAAGTCAGCCAGTTGAGCCGTTCGCTCAAAGACGATCAAATCGCGATTACCGCCATCAATGAAGAAAAATCCGTTCTGCAACGCGCGGTCAATCGTCTGACGGTTCGGCTCAATAAATATGAGGGAACAAATTACGTCGTGACTTTGCGGCCGGATTTGCGTGGCAAAGTAGTGATCGTGGATCCGAAATGGGATTTTGTCGTGCTGAACATCGGCGAAGATCAGGGCGTGCTTGATGACGGCGAATTGCTCGTCAGCCGCGATGGAAAATTGGTGGCTAAAGTCATCGTGCGCAGTGTTGAAAAAAATCGCAGCATTGCAAACGTGGTGCCCGGTTGGGAATTGGGCCAGGTCATCGAGGGCGATGAAGTGACGCCCGCGCATCCGGCCTCCTGACATGAAATTTCGCGCAGTTCAGTATTTTTTTCTGTTCATCCTGGCGGCGGCTCTATTTTTTCTGAACGGTTGCGCCAGCAATGACCCCTCCAACGCTTCCGTCCGTCCGTGGAATGCGCCGCAAAGTTGGGAAGGCGGTTTGCCCATTGACATGGGACAGCACGAATAGTTTTTCAGTCCCTCGCTTGCAAGCAGCGTGTCGGCGTCAAAATAAAATCCATGCGCACGTCATGCGCTTCAGCCGAAACTTCAGTTGAAATTTGTTCGTCAAAGGCGATCCCAATTTTTGTGCCGCGAAATTCGGCAAGCAAACGGTCGTAAAAACCCTGGCCGCGCCCCAGCCGGTTGCCGTGCAAATCAAACGCGATTCCCGGAACCAAAATCAGGTCGAATTCGATCGGGGGAATTTCCGCGCAAGAGGCTTTCGGCTCGCGAATTCCAAATTTACCCATTTCAACATCGCTTGAAAAATTCTGGATTTCGCAACTGGCGTAATGATTCCGTTCGGGAATGAATTTCGGCAGCGCGACTTTTTTTTTCGCGGCAAGAGCATCCGCAGCCAGCGGCCAGATGTCCGGCTCTTCCGGCAACGGCGCAAAAAATAAAACGGAGCGCGCATTTTTCCAGATTTCCTCGTTTTCCAAAATCAGGCACGCGTTCGCGGAATGAAGCATTTGCAATTCGGGCGTTATTTTTTTTAACTGTCCAAACATTCGCTGGCGCAATGCCGCTTTTTCTTCCTGAATCGTCATGGCTTTGAATTTGATTTTTTGAATCCGGCGGATTGCGCCCGCCATTTTTCGAGCCGCTCCTTGATTTTCTTCTCAACGCCTTGATCGGTCGGTTCGTAATAAATTTTGTCCGCGCCCAAATAATCTTGCGGCACAAAATGACCTTCAAAATCGTGCGCGTATTTGTAGCCTTCGCCGTGACCGAGTTTTTTTGCGCCGGAATAATGCGGATCGCGCAAATGTTCCGGCACGGCCAGCGTGCGGCCGGATTCCACGTCCTTCATCGCCGCGCCAATCGCCATGACCGTGGAATTACTTTTAGGCGCGGTCGCAATATAAATGGTCGCTTCGGCCAGCGGAATTCGCGCTTCCGGCCAGCCAATAAACTCCGCCGCTTGGAACGCCGCGTTCGCCAGAACGAGCGCCATCGGATCGGCGAGGCCAACATCTTCAGCGGCGTGAATGACAATTCGGCGCGCGATGAAACGCGGGTCTTCGCCAGCGTGAATCATTTTGGCGAGCCAATAAAGCGCGGCATCGGGATCGCTGCCGCGCATCGCTTTGATGAACGCGGAAATCGTGTCGTAATGCGCATCGCCATCGCCGTCATAAACAATCGCTTTTTTCTGAATGCTTTGTTCGGCGATGGCGAGGGTGAGATGGATGGTTCCATTCGGTAGTGGGCCAGCGCGTCCCGCCTGTCCGGGTTGAGAGGGAATTTGTGTGCTGGGAGTTTCCTTCTGGCCCTGGACAGGCGGGACGCGCTGTCCTACTACTTCCGGCGCAGTCGTGAGCGCGGCGATTTCCAAAGCGTTCAACGCTTTGCGCGCGTCGCCGTCGGAAATTTTCGCAAGATGGCGCAACGCGTTTTCGTCGGCGGAAATTTTCAGGAAACCGAGTCCGCGTTCTGCGTCGGCGAGCGCGCGTTGCAAAAGTGAAAACAAATCTTCCTCGCTCAACGGACGCAGTTCAAAAATTTGCGAACGCGAAACGAGCGGCGAGTTGACGAAGAAAAATGGATTGTGCGTCGTTGCGCCAATCAATTTTACAACTCCGCTTTCCACATCCGGCAGTAAAACATCCTGCTGGGATTTGTTAAAACGATGAATTTCGTCAATGAACAGAATCGTAGATTGTCCTTTGTTTTCAAGGCGATTGGCCGCGCCGGACAAAACGCGGCGCATGTCGGCGACGTTTGATTCGACGCCGCTCAATCTTTCAAATTTGCTTTTGGTTTGGCGCGCGATGATTTGTGCGAGCGAAGTTTTGCCGGTTCCGGGCGGGCCGTAAAAAATCAGCGATTGAATCCGGTCGGCTTCAATGGCGCGGCGCAAAAGTTGGCCGGGCGCGAGAATGTGAGTTTGACCGGCGTATTCGTCGAGCGTGCGCGGACGCATTCGCGCGGCGAGCGGTTCGTGGCGCGGCGCGCGTTCACGTTCACGTTCCGGTTCCGATTTTTCATCGGAGGTTGGAACGGCATTGAACAAGTCATCGCGCGACATGAAGCAAGAATATCATCGGCCGCAACGATTGCCTAGCGTGGCGAGACATCGGCAAGACTGCATTCCTTGACGCTTGGTTCACCTGGTTGTAAGTTGTTCCCGATGTCAAAGATGATTACTTCCGGGGAGAATCTTATTTACCAGGTCACCTTTAATCGCGGTGTCTATTTGAATGCCTCACGGCGGCGCTGGGGCGCGGCCTTGTTGTTGATGGGAATATTATTGCTGCCGTTGTTTGCCGCCTCCGGCGCGATTACTTCCTATCAGATCACCGGCCAAATCGGACGGTTGGAAAGCAGCAGCACGTTCTTGGCACCCCCGATCTTCGGCCGATTCTCGCTGAAATTTGACGTTGGCGGGGTTGGCCCGAACACCGCCGCGTTCGTCGGCGGCTCTGATTTTCGCGCAGACTTCATTGACGAAGCGAATGGATATACAAATCCCTTTTGGATTCAGGGCACCTATCCCGATCCGTTGCCGGACGGTTTTAATTCATTCACCACTTATCAGGCCATGCAAATCCAATACACACCGGGCCAGGGTCTGACGAATTCATTGATCGAAATTCTGATCACTCTGAACGCCCAGTGGGGCGCAACTTTGACATTGTATTACCCTTCCAACTTTAATGGCTCCGGCCCGTTAAGCCTGGTGAACGGTTGTTATTTTCAAATGGACGACTCGTCTGATGATGACGTTCACTTCATCTACGACATTACGAACGCGACGGTGACGCCCATCATTGCCATTTCTTCGGCGCATCAATCCGGCGCCAACCTTATGTTCAGCGGCGGCAACGGATTTCCGGGCAGCAACTACTATGTGATCCGGACCACCAACCTGGCGCTGGATCCATCGCAGTGGAACCGCATCGCCACGAATCAATTCAGCGCCGACGGCACATTTGATTTCACCAACGGCATTGCTCCCGAACGGCCGCGAAACTTTTATCGCGTGCAATTGCCCTGACCTGGGAATTTCATTTTTAGCGCGAACGGCGGGTGGCAAAAATTATCCTGCGGGAAAAAAGTTTTTCCTCCGGCTGCTTTTCAACCGGCGCGGAAAATAAATCGTCGCGCGGCATTCATGGAAATTAGCACCGGAAAAAGATTTTCCCCCAAAAAAAAGCCCGCAACGGGTGGCGGGCTTTGATTGCAGGCTTGAACTAGCAAACCTGCCATCTTGAAAGAACCCCCGCCATTGCCGTGTGCCACTTGATCCTTTGAACTTGTTTTACAACAAGTGGAACTCGCGCGAGGGCTTTCGACTTCCAGTGAAGGCATGTCGGCCACCGCCGCAACTCATTCCGGGATTCGTTTAACTACGGTTCAAGGACAGTTGCGAATCACGAACAGGGCAGGGAAATTTTTTGTCCAAAGAGCGTGCTGACAAAACCTTTATCCTCCCGCGCGGGATATTTCTCAAGAAAAATTTTTAGAAAAATTTCGCCTTCTCCGGTTGACAATTCACAGTTGCCGGACTAGGCGTGAAAACAAAAACTTCCGCTCGCCCGCGCGCAGGTTTTTCATTAACTTCTCCGCTCGTTTCAAATGATGACATCCGCGCAAATCCGGCAATCGTTCCTCGATTTTTTCAAATCGAAAGCGCACACCATCGTCCCGTCCAGTTCGCTGATGCCCGATTCGCCGAACCTGCTTTTTACCAACGCGGGCATGAATCAGTTCGTCCCGATTTTTCTGGGGCAAACCAAATGTCCCTACACGCCCGGTCGCGCCGCCGACACGCAAAAGTGCATTCGCGCCGGCGGCAAGCACAACGACCTCGACGACGTCGGCCTCGACACGTATCACCACACTTTTTTTGAAATGCTCGGCAACTGGAGCTTCGGCGATTATTTCAAAAAAGAGGCCATCGAATGGGCGTGGGAACTCATTGTCGAAAAATGGAAATTTCCCGCGAACCGGCTTTACGCGACCGTTTATTCGCCGGACAAATCCAAAAATGATCCGAGCGAATTTGATCAGGAAGCCTGGAATTTTTGGGCGGAAAAATTTCACGCCGCCGGACTTGATCCTGAAATTCACATTGTTCACGGCAACAAAAAAGATAATTTCTGGATGATGGGCGAAACCGGCCCGTGCGGTCCTTGCTCGGAACTGCACGTTGATTTGACGCCGCTTGGCGATACAAATGGAAATTTAGTCAATAAAGGTGACGCACGCTGCATCGAAATCTGGAATCTGGTTTTCATCCAGTTCAACGCGAATCCCGACGGCACATTCTCGCCGCTGCCCGCCAAGCATGTTGACACCGGCATGGGTTTCGAGCGCGTGACTTCCATCATTCAAGGCACAAAGAATTTTTCCGATTTCGCCAACGCCAAAATTTCAAATTACGAGACGGATATTTTTCGTCCGATTTTCGACGAGCTGGAAAAATTGAGCGGGAAAAAATATGATTCAACGCTTCCGCAAATTTTTGGGAGTGCTCCTCAAATAAATGCTCCGCTCAAAACTTCCGGCGAAGCGCAGGGCAGAATCTTCGAAGTGCCCGAAACGTCGCCGCATCCCGGACCGGCAAGTTGGGAACCATCGGCGTCGGATGAAAATCTGCAACCTGCAACTTTCAACCAGCAACAAATTCAGGCTGACATCGCCTTCCGCGTCATTGCCGACCACATCCGCACGTTGAGTTTTGCGATTGCCGACGGCATCCAGCCCGGCAATACCGACCGCAACTACGTTTTGCGCCGCATCCTGCGCCGCGCGGTGCGATACGGTCGCACGCTCGGCTTCCACGAACCGTTCTTCTACAAACTCGTGGACGTGCTCGCCGACACGATGGGCGACGTCTTCCCCGAAATCCGCGCGCGCAAGAAGCAGGTGCAGGAAACCATCCGCACCGAGGAAGAGGCGTTTAACAAGACGTTGGATCGAGGAATAGAATTGTTCAATGCAGTTGGCAAATGGTTTGAATCAACCGAAGAAGACATGGGAGAAATAACTCCAACTGACGTTGCGTTTTCAGACGAAGGTGAAATTTATTGTGACAAAGAAGGAAAAATTACAAAAACAATTTTGGGTCAATTCGCATTTAAGCTTTACGACACCTACGGTTTTCCGCTCGACCTCACGGAATTGATGGCGCGCGAACGCGGTTTGACCGTGGACAAGGACGGTTTTGAAAAGTTAATGGAAGAACAGCGCGCCCGCGCCCGCGCCGCGCAGAAAAAAGAAGTCATTTCGCTTTCGCAAATCGAAACGACGGCGCCGACAAAATTTACCGGCTTTGAAAAATTGGAATCGCCCGCGCGCGTGCTCGAAGTCGTCAGCGTCAAAGACAAAACCGCCGTCGTGCTGGACACGTCGCCGTTTTACGCCGAGATGGGCGGCCAGGTCGGCGACACGGGCGAAATTTCTGCTGGCGGAAATCTTTGGCGGATTTCA
>Ga0207933_1000895_pt1 | contig 25533 bp, 22 predicted proteins | sample NGESurdeep092012_4_FD_184488 | JGI IMG/M metagenome (GOLD analysis project Ga0207933, IMG submission 184488) | Arctic peat soil microbial communities from Barrow, Alaska - NGEE Surface sample F53-3 deep-092012 (SPAdes) | ecosystem: Environmental > Terrestrial > Soil > Wetlands > Peat ... | reverse complement strand
ACGGCCCCGCCGGTAAACTCGAAGCTCTGCTGGAGGAATGCGAGGGCGGCGAGCCTCTCGAAGCCTGTCTGGTGTGTCATCCTCACCCGCTTTTCGGTGGCACCATGCACAACAAAGTCGTCTACCGGATTGCCCGCGGTCTGCGGCAGTCACGCGCCGTTGTACTGCGCTTCAACTTCCGTGGAGTGGGAGCAAGCGAAGGCGTCCACGACCGGGGCGCCGGTGAAGTGGAAGATGCGCGCGCGGCGCTCGGATTTCTCCGCGCCCGGTATCCCGCCCTGCCCTACTCTCTGGCCGGATTTTCCTTCGGATCGCGCGTCATCCTGCAACTGGGGTGTTCGCTTGCCAGCCCGAAGCCTGAGCGCCTGATCGCGGTCGGCTTTTCGACACGCCGCGAGCAGTCCGATTACCTTTTCACCTGCGCCATCCCCAAATACTTTGTGCAAAGCACCAGCGACGAGCACGGTCCGAAGCCGGAACTGGAAGCGGCTTTCGCGGGGTTCGCCGAACCTAAGCAACTACAATTTGTCGAGGCTGGCGATCACTTCTTCGCGGGCGCGCTCGACCGGCTCGAAACGGTCATCGCCGCTCTGCCGCGCTGACTCATTCCACCCGGAAATCGCCCCGGGCTTCCGTTTTCTGGTTCCCGATGCCATCGCGGGCGGTAACCACCAGCGTGTAAACCCCGATGCTCATGTTCGATTGCAGGCTGAGGTTGAACGAGCCCGGAACCCGCGGCTGCGGATAGAATGCCTGGCTCTTCTCGACCGCCGCGTCTTCCTGCGCGAATAACTGTTTTCCGCCGGGCGCGAGCACGGCCACGTCATAGGTCACGTCGATCGCGTTCTGCTCTCCATACTTATAGCCGGTCATGTCGAAACGCACCCAGAGCATGTCGCCCGCGCGATAGGCCACAATCCGGAGCGGGTTTGTGTCTTCCTGCGTCCGATAGAAGGCAAAGTTGCGGATCGCGAGCGTGGCGGACGGCTCCACCCCGCTTCCTCCAACCGGAAAACTCACGGTGTCCGAGGCAGTCCTGCGGCTCAGCCGGTCCGTGACGTCGAAACGGATCTTGTAACTTCCGGGCGGGGCGATGGACGGGATCTGAATCTGCAGGCGGAGCTTCGGCTTCCAGTTCTTGTCTTCCTCCCCAACCGACGTCCCGATCGCCTCTTCGTCGCGGGGCACAATGGCCGTGCCTTTTCCGTCGAAGGCCTGAATATGTCCGGTCAACTGAACCTTGTCCGATGGCCCGATCTTGTAGTTCTCCACCTGAAAACTGAAGAAAGCCACTTCCCCGGGCTGGAACACCGCTCCGTTTTCCAGCGCCGGTCCATCTTCCGATTGGGAAACCACCGCATGCGCGATCTTGAGAGTCTGCGCATCGAGTGACGGCACAACGGGGAGAACGGCGGCGGCGCCAAGCGCTGCAAGCGAGGCGATAAAGGCCTGGAGCATGGGGTGCTTCCAGTGTATCCGCTTATTTCCTGGGAATGGCGAGTTGTTCCGGGGGCGAGGGAGGGGCAAGACTCTTGATCTCCTGATGCTCGTAGGTGAGGGGGATATCGATCGAGACGTCCTTCTCATCCAGGTCGTCGGTTAGCTTCAGGCGGTAATGGCCGGCGGGGGCGTCGAACAGAATGTTCCCCTCTTCGGTCTGAAACGGGCCTGCCGAGCGCACGACGCCCAGCCACTCGGGCACGCCGGTGCCATCGGCCACTTCACCATAAGTCTGGCCCGAGTCGGACACCAGCGTCATGCCCGGAATGGGTAAGTCGCGGCTGCTCGAGTTCGCAATACTGACCTTCACCAGATAGAAACGGTTGCGGGGCGTCCTGGCGGCGGCAGGGTCGTTGCCCAGTTGCGTCAGAACATCCGTGTCGACTACGGAATAGGCCAGAGGGCCGAGGACCGCTTTGTCCCCGGATGCGTAGACTACCGGCTTGTTCCTCGCGAGACTTGAGCAGCCGGAAAGAGCCAGAGCGAAAAGGGAAAAGAAGATACCGGCAAAAGCGGGGCGCATTGTGTATAGTTTCTCACGGACCGCCCTACTTTTTGTGGTCGCGCAACATGCGTTCAAAACGTTGCTGCTGGTCTTTGTTGAGAATCTGTGTAATACGGCTGTTGCCGTCGGCGAGCAGGTTGTCGTAGTAGTGAGAAAAATCGTCCAGAATCGATTTCAGCTGATCGGTTTGCGCATCGGTCAGGTCGAGCCGTTGTCTCCATTCGGGCACGGACATGGAAAATCCGGCTGCGGCGGGCGGCGTTCCGTGCAGGTCGGCGTGGCCGCTGAGGCTCATGACCACGGCTCCCAGAACCGCTCCGCAGAGAAACACCAGCACGAAAGAGACGATCGCTATTCTCTCGCTGGGGCGGGGAAGAGCGACGGCGATATCGGAAGCCATAGGGTTCAACGCGGCGTTATTGGCGATAGGTGGCCAGCGTCACCAGCATCCGGTCGCGGTCCGAGCTTGCCGCGTGAGCGGGGAGCGGATCGTGCTGAGCCATAATGGAGGCGGCATCCGTGCCGCTGAAGGAAGCCTCGCGGGTTACCAGAAAGCTGCCGAGACCGGCGAGCAGCAGCAGAGAGGCAAAGGCAATGCGGCGGAAGAATGCCGCGCCCGGAGAGAACAACCCCCAGGCCTCATTTCGCTGATCGTCGACGATTCTGAAGGCGACGCGGTTATAGAAACCGAGCGCCGGCTGGGGCGTGCTTTCCATGCCGGGAACGAACCGCAATTCGCGGAGGAGCAGCGAAAGATCATCCATCCCTGACACTTCATCGCGGCAAGCCTGGCACGCATCCAGATGATCGTAGAAGGCCCGCGAAGCGCTACCGCTCAGGTGCCTTTCGAGTTCATCGATAACAATGTCGTGCATCCTCATACCTTCGCCTGAGCCGGGGCCCGATCCAGCCGCTGAGCGGCCTTGACGAGTTTCTGCCTGGCGCGGAACAGCTTAACCTTAATTGTATTCTCGTTCATGCTCAGCATGCCGGAGAGTTCTTCGACCGAATAGCCCTCCACCTCTTTGAGCATGAGCAGGCGCTTTTCCTCATCGGACACGCGATCCATCAGCTTCACCACATAGTCGCGCCGCGCCAGTGCCGAATCGGCCCGCCCGCCGCGGCCGGGCGCGGGTTCGCTGTTTTCGACGCGCCGCACTTCGTCTTCGCTCATGTCGCTCTCGTAGACGAGTTTCCGGACTTTCTTTTTGCGCAGGTAATCGAAACACTCGTTGACCGTGATTTTGTAGATCCAGGTGATGAGGGAACTGCGAAAGTCGAAATTGCGAATCGAAAAGTAAACTTTGGCAAAAACCTGCTGGGCGATATCCTCCACGTCGTTGCGTTGCCGCACGATGCCGTGGATGATGGAAAAAACCTTCGACTGATAGCGTTCGACGATCTCACGAAAGGCCTGTTCGTCGCCCGCCTGCGCACGGCGCACCAGTGCGCCTTCTGGAGTATTCTCGTAATCCACTCTGGTTCTGGCGATGTCTTTCTTGCCGAATACCGGCCTGCCGAACGCGGGAAGGGGAAGTGCGTCGCTCAGTGTTCCCATACACTGCGTCCGACGCAAACGCCCGTCCGCCGGTTTCAGTAAACCCGGCTTCCGCAGGCACCATAGCAGATCGGGGGCCATAATCAGCCTTCGGAATCGCGAATCCCGCATCGGCCGGGCCGCGTCTATTGAGATGCGGAGTGGGGCGGGCTGAAGCTGGCTTCAGCCTGCAGCCACCTTCAGGCGGCTTTCCGAACATTTTTAACGATAGCGTATACTGTGATCAGATCAGCACAACGGAGAATAAAGTTCACATGGTCAATCTGACTGAGACGGCGGTTTCGAAGGTGAGGGAGATCCTCGACACCCAGGAGCCCAAGCCGGCCGGGCTCCGGATTTCGGTGGTGGGTGGAGGTTGTTCAGGGTTCAGCTACTCCATGGCGTTTGAAAATACGCCAAACATGCTGGACAAAACGTACAACTATAGTGGCCTGAAGGTTTTTATCGACCAGGCAAGCTTGCTTTATCTGGATGGCGCTCAGGTCGATTATGTCGAATCGCTCGAAGGCTCCGGGTTTAAGTTCAACAATCCACAAGTGAAATCGACCTGCGGGTGCGGTAGTTCCTTCAGCGTCTGAAGGGCCTGCGTTCCAGCGTCCGGTGTTCAGTTCGGGATCTGCGGCGGCTCACGGGAGCCGCCTTTTTTGTTTTTCAGTAACAACCAGCACGTACCAGTACCGGGCTCGGCATTGAATCCCGCATTTTCTGTTGTTCCCTGGTAATTTCCCTGCTACTATGCCCATAAGCCACCAGGGGGCAGGAGGGCGTATAGTCCACTGGAGCGAGAAAAACACAGGAGCTAGATGACAATATTTCGGAGAATTTTGACGGGGTCGGCGCTGGCAGTCCTGGCGACAGGGCTGGCGAGCGCGGACACCCTGATCAGTTTCACTGTGACGATTCCGGCAACCGCAACGGACCTCACGAACGTTCAAAACCTGGTCACTTCCTGGGATCCGGGCGGGACAGGCACGTATAATACAACCGCCAGCGACACGACCTCGTTCTACTCCGGCCAGACCGGCTTCGCTACCGGCATCACCATGGCTGGCCTGAACGCAGCGAACACGACCTACAATTTGCAGTCTTATGACATCTACGTGGCCGCAAACCTTGTCGGGAGCTATGATGCTACGGCGGGTGGCAGCGGCGCGGTTGGCAGTGTCCATGTGGATAGTTACACAGGCGTGGCGCTCGGAAGCGCTCTGTCGCCTGCTTTGACCCCGAGTGCCGATTCCACGAACGACCTTTTCAACACCGGCAACTCGCCCCTGGCCAACGGTGGCCCGGACCCGATCAAAGCCACCGCAGTCAACTTGGGAGCGGGTGCGAGCACAGGAACCATAGGCTACAACAAGACTCAAGGGTCCGATTACGGCTGCGTTTTGGCGAACGGCCCAACTGCTTGTATCACTTATACGCCACAGTCTAGTGGCCTGGGTACCGTAACGGGCACCAGCCCCCTTGATTTTTATCTCTCTACCGCAACGGAAACAGTCGCAGCCCTCACATCTGGCAATGTCACCTTCACGAACAGCCAGACGGTGGCCGAGACGATCACGGTGGTTTACGATTACACCAGTACCGTCAGCGCGACCCCCGAGACTGCTACCTTCGCTCTGATGGGCGGCGGTTTGATCCTTCTCGGATTGATGCGCAAGCGTTTCAATAAAGTCTAACCCTTTTTTTCACCTATGTTTCGAAGAAGCGGGCTGGCATCTGACCGGCCCCCTTCTTCATTTTACGTTCCCACCTTCCCGCCACTGGACCCGTGCCGACCTGCGCATAGCGCAATGCGGTCTCTTCCAATCGAATGGTGGCTTTTGTTCACCCTGAATCCTTCGCGACGGCTGGTTTCCTGTATCCTCTTTTCGATTTCCGGAGGAACGGGCCTCGGAATGCTCTATGAAACCGAGAAAAAATGCACATCCTGCGTATCGTCAACTTTATGCTGCCTGCCGCTCTGGCGTTCCTGGTAACGGCGTTGCTGGTGGGCAATGCAAATGCCGCCGACATCCTGCAATCGGCCTCCGGCTTTGCCGTTCCGGCCGGATCGACGGTCACCAACACGGGCCCCACAGTCATTGCAGGGATGTCGGAGCGAGCCCCGGAACCGCAATTACCGGCTTTCCGCCGGGTACGGCCGTCGGGAACATAGACTCCAACGACACGGTCGCCATCCAGGCGGAGGTCTATCTGGGTAGCGCCTACTCGTATCTCAGCGGCCTTGCTTTCAATACAGACCTTACCGGTCAGGATCTCGGCGGACAAACGCTGACGGCGGGTGTGCACAAGTTCGATAGTTCAGCCGCCTTGACTGGCGCCCTGACTTTGAGCGGGCCTGTCGATTTCATTTTCCAGATCGGGAGTACTCTCGCCACGGTGAGTGACGCCGCTATTGTCACCTCCGCCGGGGCCAATGCTTCCGACATCTATTTTCAGGTCGGCAGCTCCTCGACCGTTGGCACGGGCAGCGCGATGCAGGGAAACATTGTGGCACTCGAAAGTATCACCATGACCACCGGATCAACGCTAACCGGGCGGGCGCTGGCGATTAACGGCTCCGTGACCATGGATTCCAACACCATCACAGTGACACCGAGCCGGGTTCCGCAATCTCGGGATCGCGAATGGTCGCCATGGTAATTCTTTCAGCCATTGCCGGCTCGACCAGGGTCCGCCGCCGTCCAGTGTTTTCGCGGCAAGTTCCGACTTTACACCCCGTTTCGTGCCAGTACCGCTCACAGTGGGGCGGGCGTGGCGTGAGGTTTCCCCATACGGATTTGGTACGAATACAACTCTTTCGTTGCAAGAGTGGTCGATTCGATACAGACACCGGGTGGCGCAGGTGATAGAGTCAGGCTTCGAGCGTAGCTGAGTACTTTTCCGCAGCGGGCTCGGGGACGGTCGGGCTTCACGGGACGCACCGCACCGCAATCGGAGGAAACGGAAAAATGACATTAAGACTCTCAGGTAAGTTCAGTGCTCTGCGCACGCTTGCCGTACCTTGCGGTTTGGCGTTTTTAGCAGCCGTACTGCCATGGAATGCAAATGCCGCCGACATCCTGCAATCGGCCTCCGGCTTTGCCGTTCTGGCCGGATCGACGGTCACCAACACAGGCCCCACAGTCATAACAGGCGATGTCGGAGTGAGCCCGGGAACCGCAATCACCGGCTTCCCGCCGGGTACGGTCGTCGGGAGCATAGACTCCAACAACACGGCGGCCATCCAGGCGGAAGTCGATCTGGGTAGCGCCTACTCGTATCTCAGCGGCCTTGATTTCAATACAGACCTTACCGGTCAGGATCTCGGCGGACAAACGCTGACGGCGGGTGTGTACAAGTTCGATAGTTCAGCCGCCTTGACTGGTGCCCTGACTTTGAGCGGGCCTGGCGATTTCATTTTCCAGATCGGGAGTACTCTCACCACGGCGAGTGACGCCTCTATTGTCACCTCCGCCGGCGCCAATGCCTCCGACATCTATTTTCAGGTTGGCAGCTCCGCAACCGTTGGCACGGATAGCGCGCTGCAGGGAAACATTGTGGCACTCCAAAGCATCACCATGACCACCGGCGCAACACTAACCGGGCGCGCGCTGGCGATTAACGGCGCCGTGACCATGGACACCAACACCATCACGGCGCCGTCTTCCACACCCGAGCCGGGCACCGTGATGTTATTCGGGCTCTCCATGATTGGCATGGCGATTCTTACTTCGCGTCGCGCCAGTTCTCTCCGATTCCGACTTCCACGAGCAAAGGCACACTCAACTTCGTAACGCCTTCCATTTCAGCCTTTACCAGCTGTTTGACCCGGTCGATTTCTTCCGGCGGGGTTTCGAGAACCAGTTCATCGTGAACCTGTAACAGCAGCGTGGTCCGCATCCCTGCCAGTGCACTGTCGATGCGTACCATCGCTACCTTGATCAGGTCTGCCGCGGTCCCCTGAATGGGCGAATTCACGGCGGTCCGTTCGGCGAAACCGCGCGCATTCGGGTTGCGGCTGCCGATATCGGGGATGGGCCGTTCACGCCCGAACAGGGTCCGCGCGACGCCGGTTTCCCTGGTTCTCGAAATCGTTTCGTCGATAAACCGCCTCACTCCGGCATAGCGCTCGAAATAGGCCTTGATATAAGCCTCGGCTTCCTTGCGCGAGATGCCCAGATTGGCAGCCAGACCGAAGGCGCTGATGCCGTAGACAATCCCGAAGTTGACGGCTTTGGCGTTATTGCGCGCCTCGCGCGTGACGAGCATCGGAGGCACCCCCATCACCTCTGCCGCCGTCCGCGTGTGAATGTCTTCGCCCTGCTGGAAGGCATCGATCAGCACGGGATCTCCCGACATATGCGCCAGCAGCCGCAGCTCGATCTGCGAATAATCCGCGATCACCAGCTGCCAGCCCTCGCGCGGAATGAACGCGGCCCGGATTTCCCGCCCCAGTTCCGTCTTGATGGGGATGTTCTGCAGATTCGGGTTCGACGACGAAAGGCGCCCCGTTGCCGCGCCGGTCTGGTTGAAGCTGGTATGGACGCGGCCCGTGTCCGGGTCCATCAGTGCGGGCAGCGCGTCCACGTAAGTCCCTTTAAGCTTCGTCAACTGGCGGTATTCAAGCACCTTCCGGACGATTTCATGGTCGGTGGCCAGGGCTTCGAGAACATCGGCGGCGGTGGAAACAGTCTTGCCTTTGCCGTAACGGGCCGGCGCGGGCAGGGCCATTTCTTCGAAGAGAATCTTGCCCAGCTGCTGCGGCGAGGAGATATTGAACTCACGGCCGGCGAGCGCGTGGATGTCGGCGGTCAGGCGGGCGATTCCGCTTTCCATGAGACTCGAAAGCCGCCCCAGTTCGTTGGTATCGATGCGGATTCCGGCATGCTCCATGCGTGCGAGAACGCCCGCCAGAGGCAGTTCGATCTCTTCGTACAGCTTCAGGAAGCCGCGGCGCTCCACCTCCGGCCGCAGACGTTCGTTCAATTCGTGGACGAAACTGGCGCGCTCGTCGGCCCTGGGTCCGGCGCGCAGATCGAGGCGGCGCTCGACCAGGGCTTCGAGCCCGCAACTGCCGGGATCGGCATCGAGCAGGAAGGCATAGACCGAGATATCGTCCCGCAGTCCCCGCGCCTGAATGCCGTTTTTCAGGAGGTGGAGAGTCAGGGATTTCAGGTCGCTCGCGGCCTTCGGCAGGGCAGGATCTTCGAGCGCGCTCCGCAGCTCTTCGAGCCGTGCGAGGGGCAGGCTGCGGGCTTCGGCGGGCCGGCAAGCCAGACCGATGTCGTTCCGATCGGACGAAAAGGCGATCGCGAGGGCGCGATTCGGGGGAATCCCTTCCACGAAGAGACGAACTGACTCCGCGGTGTCGAGCACGGCGAAATCCCGCGGCCGGGCGTCTTCGGACGGACCCAGCTCTTTCAAATGCGAGAAAAATTCAAGCTCCTTATATAAGGTCTTGAGAGACTCGGTTTCCGGCTCCTGGACGCGCAGGGCGGCGAGATCGAACGGAACCGGCACGTCGCAATGGATAGTGGCCAGACGCAGGCTCATCAGAATGCGTTCGCGGTTGTTCTGAAGGCTTTCGCGTGACATCTTCTTCGTGACTTCGGCGGCGCGGCCGAGCGCGGCGGTGACGGACCCGAACTGGGCAATCAGGTCTTTCGCGCCTTTGTCGCCAATACCCGGCGCGCCGGGAATGTTGTCGACCGCATCCCCTTTGAGCGCCAGCAGATCGGCCACCTGGCCGGGCTCGACGCCCATGAATTCCTTCACCTTCGCAGGGTCGTACCAGGTGTCGTCTTTCGCAGGATTGAGCATGGATACGCGGTCGGTCACCAGTTGCAGCATGTCTTTATCGCTCGACACGATGACGACCTCGTAGCCCGCCTCCGCCGCCTTGCGGCTGAAAGTCCCGATCACGTCATCGGCTTCGAAACCGGGGTATTGGATCACGGGGACCCGCAGGGCTTCGAGCAAACGCTCGACATAAGGGATCTGGGCGATCAGGTCGGGCGGCGTCTCGCTGCGGTTGGCTTTGTATTCCGCGAATTCTTCTTCGCGATGGGTTTTTCCGGGGCTCTCGAAAATGGCCGCCATATATTGCGGCGCAAAGTTTTTTGAGAGTTTTCGCAGCATATTATGAAAAATCAGTACCGCTTCCGTGGGCAGGCCCGTCGAAGTGCGCATGGGCGGCAGTTGCATCCTGGCGCGTGCATGGTAGGCGCGGAAGATGAAGCCAAAGGTATCGATGAGGAATATGCGGGGCGTAGCCACTGCGGCCTATGATATCGAATCCGGGAACGCGGCCGATTTTGTTGCGCAATCGCCGCAAAGTGTAGTAATTATGCCACAGTACGGATGGGCTTACTCTTTTTCTATCAAAGATTTACGCAACTCCGGTGCGGGATGCGGGTAGGATAAGCTGGGTAGAGAGAGTTGCGAATTTCTTTGCGTTTTGAAACCACCATCAAGCGGCCGTTTGAGGTCTCGGGCATCGGTCTGCACAGCGGAGTTCCGGTCAAGCTGCGGATGACGCCGGCCCCGGCTGGAACCGGGATCGTGTTTCGCCGTTCGGATCTGGAGTTTTTTTCGATCCCCGCCAGCTGGAAGCATGTTGCGCGCGTGATTTATGCGACGAGCCTGATGCGCCAGGGGGTGCTGATCCAGACGACCGAGCATCTGCTCAGCACGTTATACAGTTTTGCCATCGACAACGCTTTTATCGAAGTGGACAATCTGGAAGTCCCGATCCTCGACGGGAGTGGCAAGCCGTTTGTGGATCTGCTGCGCCGGGCCGGGGTGCGCCAGTTGCGGCGGCAGCGGAAGTACCTGCGAATCCGGCGCCCGGTGAGCGTGGAGGACGGGATGAAACGCATTTCGATCATTCCGGACGATGTGTTCCGCCTGACGTGCGAGATCGATTTTCCCAGCCCGATCGGCAAGCAGTCGATCGAGATGGAAGTGACGCCGGAACGCTATGCGGCCGAGTTGTCGCCGGCGCGCACGTTCGGCTTCGAGCACGAGCTGGATCAACTGCGGGAGATGGGGCTGATTCGCGGCGCATCGCTCGATTCGGCGGTTTGCTTCACCCGGGAAGGGGTGCTGAATGCCGGCGGGTTGCGCTTTCCGGATGAGTGCTGCCGGCACAAGGCGCTCGATTTGATCGGTGACCTGGCGTTGATCGGGCGGCCGCTGCTGGGGCATGTGATCGCGGAGCGGGCAGGCCACGCGATGCATACCGCGCTCGTGGCGAAGATCATGTCCGATCCGTCGCTTTATGAACTGGTGACTTTCGATCAACTCGCGGCGCGGGTGACGGAATCGCTGGTGACCCATTGAAAGCGGCATAAACGGGCGTGGCGAAAAAGAAAAAAGTATTCAGCGCGCAAAAAGAAGTGCGTGCCATTGCCCGCGAGCGCGTGGGGACAGTGAAGGCTGGCAAGGTCATCGTGCCGAAGAGCGAGCAAAAGCCGAAGTACAGGCAGGAGCCTTCCTGAACTTCTTCAGACAGAAGAGCCGGGCGATATAATAATCCTTTTGCTCATTTCAGAAAGGATTATTCGATTGCGAAACAAGCTTACAGTGGTTGGGGCCGGTAATGTGGGCGCCAACTGCGCCGTCTGGGCGGCGAAGAAGGAATTAGGCGATATCGTCCTCGTGGACGTTGCCGAGGGAGTGCCGCAGGGCAAGGCTCTCGACCTCATGCAGGCCGGGCCCGTGGAAGGCTACAACGTCTCCGTTACGGGCGCCAACGACTACGGCCCGACGGCGGGTTCCGATGTCGTCATTATTACCGCCGGATTCCCCCGCAAACCGGGCATGAGCCGGGACGATCTTCTGCTGGCCAACTATGCCGTGGTGAAGACCGCCACGGAACAGGCCGTGGCCGCTTCCCCCAACTGCACCGTCATCGTGGTGACAAACCCTCTGGACGCCATGGCGCAGGTGGCGTACATGGTTTCGAAGTTCCCGAAAAATCGCGTGATCGGCATGGCCGGCGTGCTGGATTCGGCGCGTTTCCGCACGTTTATCGCGATGGAACTGAATGTCGCGGTGGAGAACGTTACGGCGGTCGTGCTTGGCGGCCATGGGGACACCATGGTGCCCGTGGTGCGTCTGTCAAGCGTCTCCGGTATTCCGCTCACGGAACTGATCCCTTCGGACCGCCTGGAGGCGATTGTCAACCGCACGCGCAACGGCGGCGCGGAAATTGTGAAATACCTCAAGACAGGCAGCGCTTACTATGCCCCGGCCGCATCGGCGGTGGAAATGGCGGAATCGATTCTGCGGGACAAGAAGAAGGTTCTTCCCTGCGCCGCTTATCTGGAAGGCGAATACGGGATCGACGGCCTGTTTGTGGGCGTGCCCTGCAAGCTGGGCGCGAACGGCATCGAGAAGATTTACGAAATCAAACTGACGGATGAAGAGACGGCCGCGCTCCACAAGAGCTCCGGCGCGGTGAAGGAACTGGTCGAAGTGATTAAAGCGAAGATGGCCGGGTAGTTCGAAGAAAAGCTATGGGCCACGGATGAAAACGGATAAAAACGGATAAGAACAAGAAACTGAGCTTTGATTTTATCCGTTTTCATCCGTTTTCATCCGTGGCCGATTGGTTCTTTGCCCGCAGCGTGTTAAAACAGGACGAAGGAGAATTGTTCTGGTCAGGTTTTGCGTACTTGCGAGTGGCAGTTCCGGCAACTCGGCATTTCTCGCGACATCGAAGACGCGCATCCTGATCGATGCCGGGCTGAGCGTGCGCGAACTGACGCGCAGGCTGGCCGAGATTGGCGAGAAGCCGGAAGATCTGGACGCGGTCCTGATCACGCACGAGCATTCCGATCATGTCTCGGGTTTGCCGCGGCTGGTTCGCTGGCGCGAGAAGAACAAGAAGCCGCTGCCTGTTTTCGTGTCGAAACTGACCGCCCCGATGATTGAGTGGGACGAGGTTCCGGCCCCTCCGGTGGAGGCATTCCAAGCCGGGTCGGGATGGATTATCGGCAATATCGCGGTGCAGAGTTTCACGATCCCGCACGACGCCATCGATCCGGTGGGATTTTGCTTTCATGCCGAGGGAGTGAAGGTGGGAGTGGCCACGGACCTGGGCTATATGCCGGATTCGATCAAGATCCATCTGCGGCGGGTGCAGATGCTGCTGCTCGAATCGAATCACGATCTGGAGATGCTGAAGGTGGGTCCGTACCCGTGGAGTGTCAAGCAAAGGGTGATGGGGCGCAACGGGCATCTCTCGAATTCGCATACGTGCGATTACCTTGAAAACGATCTGGACAGCGGCGTCCAGACGCTGATTCTGGGGCACCTGAGCGAGCACAACAATCACCCTGAGATTGTGCGGATGGGCGCCGCGCAATCGCTCGAAACACGCGGTCTGGCGCCGCGTCTGGCGATAGCGGAACAAAAGAAGCGAACCGAGGTTTTTGCGTATTGATTCCCCGTTACACGCGCCGCGAAATGGGCGCCGTCTGGAGCGACCGGAACAAGTTTCAGCAATGGCTTGAAGTCGAACTGGCGGCATCGGAGACGCTTGCCGAGCAGGGAGTGGTTCCGCACGGGGACGCCGTGCTGCTGCGTACCCACGCGGCGTTTGACGTTCCGCGCATTTTTGAGATCGAGAGCCAGACGCGTCATGACGTGATTGCGTTCACGACCGCCGTGGCGGAATCGATGGCTGCCGCGGGTCATGCGGGCGCATCCCGCTGGTTCCACTATGGGATGACGTCGAATGACGTGGTGGATACGGCGCAGGCACTGCAATTGCAGCAGGCCTCGCGCATTCTGCTGGCGGGCATCGAAAAGTTGCGCGCGGTGTTGAAACGGCGCGCGCACGAGTTCAAACACACGGTGCAGATCGGGCGGACGCACGGGGTCCACGCGGAGCCGATCACGTTCGGCTTGAAGCTCGCGATCTGGTACGAGGACGCGGGGCGCAATCTGCGGCGTCTCGAAGCGGCGGCGGAAGATTTGCGCGTGGGCAAGATTTCGGGCGCGGTGGGAACGTTTGCGCATATCGGTCCCGAGGTGGAGGAGAAGATCTGCGAGCGCCTGGGGTTAAAGCCCGCCCCCGTGGCTTCGCAGGTGATCCAGAGGGACAGGCACTCGCACTTTGTGGCAGTGCTTGCGACCCTGGCGGGCAGCCTTGAAAAGATCGCGCTCGAAGTGCGCCATCTGCAGCGCACGGAGGTGCGCGAGGCGTCGGAATATTTCGCGAAAGGCCAGAAGGGTTCTTCGGCGATGCCGCACAAGAAGAATCCGATCGTGAGCGAGCAGATCTGCGGCCTCGCGCGCGTGGTTCGCGGCAATGCACAGGCGGCGTTCGAGAACATTGCACTGTGGCATGAGCGCGATATTTCGCATTCTTCCGTGGAACGCGTCATTCTGCCGGATTCGACTATTCTGATCGATTATCTGCTCGAAAAGACGGCGAATCTGGTGGACACGATGTTTGTCTATCCCGAACGCATGCGCCGCAATCTGGATTTGACGCGCGGGCTGGTGTTCTCGGGCCAGTTATTGCTGGATCTGGCGTCCGCCGGAATGCTGCGCGAAGAGGCTTATGCGGTGGTGCAGCGCCACGCGATGGAAGCGTGGGAGAACGAGGGCGATTTTCGGGCGGCTATTGAAGCCGATCCCGAGATTGCGAAGCTGCTGAGCGGGGAGAAGCTGGCGGAGACGTTTTCGCTCGAGCGGCAGCTCAAGCATGTGGATGCGATCTTCGGGCGGGTGTTCGGCCGGTAGCGCGCGGACTACCGGTGCCCGGCCGCCGCGGCGGTGACATGCGGGCGCGCAGCGTTGGCGGCGCCGCGAAACAGGGAATCCGTTACGGCGCGAGCGGTCCGATCGTCCAGGCCGAGATTGTGAAGAGCGGCCCAGGCGACTGCTGCAAGCGGCCTTCATGCCCAGCAGTTGACGGAGGGCGAACTCGTCGCCCGGCTGACATCCGACTTGCCAGCTGGCGCTATCTCAGACCGGATCCTGAAGGGAAGTGCCTCCGGATCTGCGACATAATGGGTACATGGTGAAATCGGTCGAAGGGATCTACCGCGACGGAAAGGTGGATTTGCTGGAGCCGCTGGAAGAGGCAGAGGGATCGCGCGTCATTGTGACGTGGGTTCGCTCTCCCGTCGCGGTCGACCTGCATGAGCGGGGTATCGACGAGGGGCAGGCGGTCGATCTGCGGCACCGGCTGGACACCTTTGCGGAGGATTGGAATCGCCCGAAATGACCATCTACGATGAACTACCGCCGCGGTGACATTGTAATCGGTGTTACTCCCGGACTCACACCTGCGAACCGCGAAACGCCGGCCAGCGCTACGAACGGTGCCGATACGCTGCCGGCGTCTTGATTCTTCCAGTCAGCGACGATCCTGCGTCCGGCAGGTGCCTGCACCTTCCGACAGAGCGCGTCGTATCATCGAACCAGTGATTCGCTGCTGGGCCGCTTTAATTCTTCTGGCCATGCCTGCTCTTGCGGCCGAGCGCTGGACCCGCATTGCCACTCCCGACTTCGAACTCTACACGACCGCCGGGGAAAAACATGGCAGGGACACGATTCGCCACTTCGAGGAAGTGCGGGAATTTTTTCTGAAGGCGTCTCCCGTGCGCGGTCCGGCGGATTTTCCCGTGCGTATTGTCGAATTCGATACGGCGGAGCAATACGCGCCGTTCCAGCCGAACGCCTTCACCGCGGCCTACTTCATCGCGGCGCCCGATCGGGATTACATTGTGATGGGCGACCGGGCGTCGCGGAACTATTCCATCGCGATCCACGAATACATGCACCTGATTATCCGGCACAGCGGCCTGAAACTTCCTCTGTGGCTGAATGAAGGCTGGGCCGATGTTTACTCCACGCTGCGCCCCATGGGCAAGGAGACGGCGGTGGGCGATCTGCTCGCGGGCCGGATGGATATTCTGCTGCGGGAGCCATGGCTGAGTTTCGAGGAATTGACGGCGGTGACCCCCCGCTCGCCGGATTATCACGAAGAGTCCCGCGTGGGCATTTTCTATGCGGAAAGCTGGGCTCTCGCGCATATGCTTTATCTCGCTCCCGAGTATAAAGACAATTTCGGCAAGTTTGTGATGGCCCTCAATCGCGGCAGCAGCGCGGCGGAGGCCTGCGAGATTGCTTTCGGCCGCACTTCGGATGCCGTTTTCAAGGATCTTCACGCTTACCTCGACCGGAAAAAGATCTACGGGCGCGTGTTCGAGACCGGGATGGACGATCGCGAAGCAGGAATGGAAGCGACGGTCGCGCCGGAGTTCGATTCACGGCTGATGCTCGCGGATCTGATGGCCGTCACCGGTAAACGAGCCGAAGCCGGGCAGGAATATGCGCGGCTCGAAAAAGAGCAGCCGGCGCGGCTGGATCTGGCGCAGGCGATGGGCCGCCTGGCACTGGCGTCGGGGGATAAAGACTCGGCCCGCAGGTACTTCGAGAAAGCGTTCGACGGAGGTGGCGCGGACCCGCGGATGTGTCTGCAACTGGCGGTGCTGGAGCGGTTGGCGAACCGGCCGGCGGAGACCGTGATTCCCATGCTGGAGAGGGCCTTGAAATCGAAGCCCGGCTACACGGATGCCAGCATAGAACTAGGTTTGGCGAGGGTGGAAACCCGTGATTTTCCGGCGGCGATCGCGACGCTGATGGCGATTCCCAACATCACCCCGGAGCGCGCTCCACCGGTGTTCTGCGCTCTGAGTTATGCCTATATCGAGACTGGCGACGTGGCGTCGGGGCGCGAGAATGCCGGGAAGTGCGCGAAGTGGGCGAAGACGGATTCCGATGTGCATCGGGCGGCCGGATTGCTCAAACTGGCGGAGGCGCGGGCGAAGCCGGATGCGGCGGTGCATCGCGGGGAAGTGCTGCGAAGGGCGACGGGGTTGACCCGGAATATCGAGTGTTCGTCCGAAGGCAATCGTCTTCAGATCGCGGCGGGGGACAAGCTGATGACGTTCGATCTGCCCGCGCCGGATGCGATCGAGACGGCTGGCAGCGGCCACCTGGTTTGCGGCCCGCAGAAGCCGGTTCCCGTAGGCGTGGAATATGCGCCGGCGCCGAGCGCGATCGAAACCAGCGCGGGAATTGTCAGACGCCTGGTGTTCTGATTTGAAGTAGAATATCGGAAGCAGGAGTTCTCCCACCGTGAGCGCCGCCAGCGAGCTTCGCCTGACTAACGCCGATGTGGAAGCGATGCCGGACGACGGCAACCGCTACGAAGTGATCGATGGAGATCTTTACGTGTCGAGCGCGCCCGGCTTCGTTCACCAAACCATACTGGTAAACATCGCAGTTGCCTTCAGCGGCTATTTGCGGGAACATCCGATCGGCCGGATCGCGCCGGGCGTGGGCGTGGTCTTTGACGACTACAATGGCGTGACCCCCGACCTGGTCTTTGCCACCAATGAGCGGATAAGCAAAGCGCTGGAGGCGGGGCGCTTCCGGTCAGCGCCGGAAATCGTCATCGAGATCCTTTCGCCGGGTGTTTCGAACGAACGCCGGGACAGGCATGTCAAACGCAGCCTGTATGCCTCGCGCGGCGTCGATGAGTACTGGATTGTGGATCCCGGGAATCGAAGTGTCGAGCTTCATCGCAGAGACGCGGCCGGCGCGCTGGTGCTGGAGGAGAATCTTCAGCAGGAAGATGAATTGACGTGCGCGATTCTTCCCGGGTTGAGGATTCGCGTGGACACGCTGTTTGCCTGACCCGGAAACGCGGGGATTCTGAAACGCGCGTTCCCCCTCAACCGTCTGAGTTACAATCAGAGGTACTTATATTTTCCCGAAAGCACAAAAAAGTATGACTGCAAAGGCTCTGTGGGTTTCGTCGATCGGTCTGACTCTCCTGGTCGTCATCCCGGCAGTTTCTCAGAACGCTCCCACTGTTTCCACCACACCTCCCAAGCGGGAGACCGTCGCCAAGCCCCTGACCGCGAAACAAATAAAGAAGAAAGAGGCGGCGCTCAAAAAAGAGCTGGAAACACCGTGGAAAAAGTGGCTGAACGAAGATGTCACGTATATCATCACCGATGAAGAACGTAAAGCCTTCAAGCAGTTAAACACGGACGATGAAAGAGAACAGTTCGTGGAACAGTTCTGGCTGCGCCGCGATCCCACGCCGGATACGGTCGAAAACGAGTTTAAGGAAGAACACTATCGCCGCATCGCCTACGCCAACGAACGTTATGCATCCGGCATTCCCGGATGGAAGAGCGATCGCGGCCGGATTTACATCACGTTCGGCCCCCCGGACGAGATTGACGACCATCCGTCCGGCGGCACCTACGAGCGCCCGGCGGCTGAAGGCGGCGGTGAAACCACGACCTTCCCCTTTGAAGACTGGCGTTACCGGTATATCGAGGGCATCGGCAACGATATTCAGATCGAGTTCGTCGATACGACGATGACCGGCGAGTTCCACATGACGATGGACCCGTCGGAAAAGGATGCATTGACCTACGTTCCCGGCGCGGGTCTCACGCAGGCCGAGCAACTGGGCTTGAGCGACAAGATGGCTCGTTTCAACCGGACGGATGGCACGCATATGGGCACCCCGCTCGGTGGCGCACAGCCGGCGAGCTACGACCAGTTCGACCGTCTCAGCCAGTTTGCCAAGCTGCAACAGGCGCCGGCAGTCAAGTTCAAGGATCTGGAAGCCCAGATCAACACGAGAATCACCTACAATATTCTCCCCATGCAGGTGCGGGTGGATTACGTGCGCGTGACGGAATCTTCGGTGATGGCGAACATCACGATTCAGTTTGAGAACAAAGATCTGGAGTTCCAGAAGAAAGACGGCGTTGAAAAATCGCTGGTGAACCTTCTCGGACGGGTCAGCTCGATGACGCGCCGCCCGATCACCACGTTCGAGAAGCCGCTTGAGATCGATGCGCCCCCCGATATGCTGCAGAAGTTCACGGCGCAGCGCTCGATTTATCAGCAATCCGTGCCTCTGGCTCCGGGGCGATACCGGTTGAATATCGTCGCCAAGGATACGATCGGGGGCAACCAGAACGTCTACGAGGTGGCGCTTGACGTGCCGCATTATGACGAAGACAAACTGGCCTCCAGCAGTCTGATTCTGGCGGATCAGATCGATAAACTGCCGACGAAGAGTATTGGCGGGGGGATGTTCTCGATCGGCGATACGAAAGTTCGTCCGCGTCTGGGCGATAAGTTCAGCCCGGACGAAAAGATGGGAATTTATCTTCAGCTGTACAATTTCGGGCCGGACGAGAAGACCCAGAAGCCTTCCGGGACGATCGAGTATGAGATTGCCAAAGCCGGATCGACCGAAAAGATCATCGGTTTCACCGAGGATGTGGGAAAGATTCCGAACGCTTCCGCCAGCCAGGTGACCGTGGAGAAACTGGTTTCCTTGAAGTCGCTGGCTCCCGGTACTTATACGCTGAAGATCAAGGCTTTCGACAAAAACCGGAACCAGACGGTGCAGCAGCAGGCGAATTTTACGATAAGCTGAAAGCGAATCGGGCGATGCGAAGTTAGCCGCTTTGCTTTGAAGTTACGTGTAGTGTAAAAGATGAGAGTCGATGCGATGCGCGCAGGCCAGGGTGCAGGGTTGCTGGCCCCCGCGTTGATTTGCGGGTGTTTGCTCGGTGTCTCCGGCATCGCTGTCTCTCCCGCGCGCGCTGCGTCTCCCATCCGGTTTTCCGGCCAGTTGGGCGGTCTGGTAACGGATGTTGCGGGCAAGCCTCAGCCCGGAGCCGTAGTCGTTCTTTTGAACCAGCAGGACCAGCTTTTGCAGAGGTCCGCGACGGATTCGCTGGGCACATTCGCGTTTGGGGACCTTCTGCCCGATTTGTATTCCGTCCGTGTCTCATTCGCCACATTTGTGCCGGCGATCAAGGAACGGATCCAGATCAAAGCCGGGATGCGAAGCCTGCTTACTATCAGCCTTTCCCGTGTTTTCAGTTCCATACAACTGGTTTCCACAACGCCCGCGCCCGGCGGTTTGATGAGCGACGGGTGGAAGTGGACGCTGCGCTCGGATAGCGCGACAAGGCCCATCCTTCGGATTCTTCCCCAGGCGCCCGCGAACACGGCTTCCTCATCCGAATCTTCGCGGCCGGCGGCCTTCACGGATTCCCGCGGCCTGGTCAAAATTTCGGCCGGCGATGGCTCTCAGACAGCGGGAGACAATGAGGCGGACCTCGCGACGCAGTTCGCGTTTGTCACCTCTCTATATGGCGCAAACCGTTTGCAGGTGGCGGGCAATGTCGGGTATGGGGTTGGTTCCGTTGCTCCCTCGGGCGCCATCCGGACGACCTGGAGCCGTGAGGATTCGACCGGCGCCAGTCCTGAAATTTCCGTCACGATGCGCCAGTTCTACGTGCCGCTGCGCCTGGGCCAGAGTTTTTTCGGCGGCGGCGGGGAGGGCGACGCGTCGATGCCGATGCTGCGTACGATGGGCGTGAATTTCGGAGACAAGACACAGCTAAGCGATTCGTTGCAGATGGAGTATGGATTCGAGTTCGACAATGTCTCTTTCATCGACCGGCTCCACTACTTCAGTCCCTATGCGAAGTTGACGTATTCTCTGCCGCGCGGAAAGGCTGATTTTACGTGGACGTCAGGCAACGCCAGACCTGAACTGGGCATGAGCGCCGCCGACCCGAACAGCGATCTGCAACGCGATCTTACCTCGCTCGTGACGCTGCCCGGCGTCAGCCTGAGCGACGGTCACACGAAAGTGCAGCGCGGAGACAACTACGAACTGGGAGTATCGCAGCGTTTCGGATCGCGCGAGTTTCGCGTTTCCGGATATCAGGAGAACGTCTCGAATACCACTCTGACGATTGCTTCTCCGGAACCTGGATTGTTTCCGGGCGATCTGCTGCCGAATCTTTTTTCCAACAGCGCATCGTTCGATATGGGCCGGTTCGAGACCTTCGGCTACACTACCGCGGTAACGCAGGACCTGGGGGACCAGTACAAGGTCACCCTGATGTACGGATCGGTGGGGGTGGTGTCGCCCACGACGAATGAAATTCCGGGCGCAACTGCTGACGATCTGCGGAAGATCATGGACGTGACGCATCGTCCGGCGCTGACGCTGCAGGTTGCGGGCGCTTTCAAACGTACCGGGACGCGTTTCATCACGAGCTATCAGTGGACGGATTATCAATCCGCCATGCCGGGACCTTCATTCTCGACTCAATCCACCCGCCCCGAGCCGGGTTTGAACGTAATTCTGCGGCAACCGATGCCGGCGATACCCCGGATGCCCTGGAGGATGGAAGCCACGGCGGAACTGCGAAATCTGCTGGCGCAGGGTTATTTGCCGCTCACGACCCCGGGCGGCGATCAGATTTTGCTGGTGAACACGCCCCGGAGTATTCGCGGCGCACTGGCTTTTGTATTTTGAAGCGGACTCAGCAATGATATGGCTGGCGGCGTTTATCCTCGGAACCGTTCTGCATCCTTCCGTGGCCGTGCGCGATGTCGATGGCATCATGCGCGAGCCTTTAAAGGTAGAGAAGGGTCATGTCGAAGCTCTGTTCTTCGTGACTTACGACTGCCCGGTTTCGAACTACTACTCGCACGAAATCCGGCGCATCTGCGACGGCTACGCGCAGCGGGGCGTCGGTTGCTCGCTGGTCTACACGGATGCCACGATGACCGACGATCAGGCGAAGAAGCATGCGGCGGATTACGGACACGGGGCATATCCGAAGATGGTGGATCGCACCCATGCGCTGGTGAAGGCGACCGGCACGGCGATTACGCCCACGGCCGTGCTGATCGCGCCGGACGGTTCGATTGTCTATCGCGGACGAATCGATAATTCCTATGCGGCAATAGGCGTGCAGCGCCGTGTGGTGACGGCGCACGACGTGCGGGATGCGCTCGACGAGGTGCTTGCGGGGCGGCCTGTCGCAAAGCCGGAAGAGCCGGCTATCGGCTGCTATATTCCGTAGATTACTTAATGGCTTTTATTTGATAACTACGGCATTCGGCGGTGAAGCGATGCCGCCTTCCAGATTCAGGGGCGCGGAGACGACCATAAACTCATAACGCCCGTCGTTGGCGCAATCCTCCGCCAGCGGAGCCAGGACGAACAGCTCACCGAGAGGCAGTCCGAGCAGCGGCAATGCGCGGTAGTGCAGAGCGCCCTCGTCCATGAAATCGAAGGGGAACGCTTCCACTGCGGGACAATCGGTCCCGATCGCCGCCACCTTATTGTTCCAGAGCCACTCCACCATTTCGCGGCTTGCTTCGATTCCGATCGAACGCAACTTGTCCATGGGAGCCAGCGCCTGCTTCTCATCGGGCGAAGAATTTTCATATGACTCTACCCAGCCCGTCCGGACCAGCAGAATGGTGCCCGGCTGAAGCGTCGTACCCTGAGCGTCCAGTGCCGCCTGCAGTTCGCGAAGCGTGTAGCAGCCCTTTTCCAGAGGGTTCGTGGCGATGCCACGGGCCTTGCGGAAGCCGAAGGCGTCGATCAACACGCCACGGCCTACGAACTTATCGGCCCAGTGGTGGATTCCAAGCCTTGCGTTGTGCCCGTCCCGGATCTCTTCCACTTTGACGCCGTTGTAAAACAGCTCGTGGCGAATGTGCCCGATGTGGCCAAGGCCATCCCACTGGCTGCCTTCCTGCGTGTTGAAGCGGTCGAGACCGTCGTCGTTCGCCATGGGTCCGAGCGGGACGACCTGGTGGACTACGGCGGAGCGGCCAAACAAAGGCGGCTTGACGAAACCGATTTTCGCGTCGAGCCGGAACACCTTCCCGGTTTGTACCAGGCGCGCGGCCGCGACGATTCCGGCAGGGGTCAGGAAGTTCAAACAGCCCAGGGCATCCTCTTCCCCAAAGACGCCCCAGGAAGAATCGGCCGGCGCGCCTTTTCTGACTGGCAGTTCGCCGAAGGAGGGTATGGTGTTCAGATCGGAATTTTTCATTTTGACGGGGGAAGCAAGATCAGTATACAGGGGGTTCCGCGGCGTCCCGCGCCGGGCGAAAATGGCGACCGTCCGATTATGCGATGTTTTATCTCCCGGTATTTGCGGTTAAAATGCGGAGACAGGGATTTATGCTGACCTATGCTCTGGCGTTTTTGATTGGCGTGGTTTCCGGACTTCGCGCGCTGACCGCGCCCGCCGCGGTCAGCTGGGCGGTCGCTCTCGGATGGCTTCATCCGGAGAGCAGAAGGCTGGCGTTGCTCGGTTCCCGGCTGGTTCCGATTTTTCTCAGCCTCGCGGCAGTTGCGGAACTGGTTTCCGATCAGTTGCCGAAGACTCCGAGCCGCAAGGCGCCGCCGAGTTTCGTCATACGGATTGTGAGCGGGGCGTTATGCGGAGCCGCTCTGGGATCGTCCGGCGGCGTGTTGACCGGCGGTCTTATTGCGGGGGCACTCGGCGCGATTGCCGGGACGCTGGGCGGCTACGAATTCCGTGTCCGGCTGGTAAAAGCAACCGGCGGGAAGGACCTTCCGATCGCCCTTCTCGAGGATGCAATCGCGATCGGCGGCGCGTTCCTGATCGTTTCCCGGCTCGGATAGGACTAAGTTCAGCATGACGCCTCAAAACACGCACCGCAATTCCGATAAATGCGGCGTCCCCGGGCAGGAATCCGGTTGAGACGATGTCCTCGAAGGCGGCTTCGGGAGCGTTTGGTTGTGAGACGGGGATTTATCGTAAGTAATCGGATTTCTAAACACTGCGCGTTACAGAGGCCAGCGTCGGCGGCGTGCTATCGTCCTGCTCTTCATGGCGGCATTCGCCCGACATCGCTGGCGTCACAAGGTGTCTGCTGTCGGATTCCGAGCGTACGGCCTCGTTGGCCCTCCAGATGCGTCCGCCGTCCCTGGCATTTATGAAAAATATGAAAAATAAGGGCGCACTTACCCCAATATTCCTTCGAATTGTGGCGTTTCTGATGCACGCCTGTGTCATTGGTCAACTGGCTCTCGCGCAGCCCTGGGGCATATCCAGTAATCAGAAGCTCCTGACCGCCAACGCCAGTGCAACTCCGACAGCCGCCCTCAGTCCCGCGGGCGAAGTCTATCTCGTGACCACCGGCACCGGCCGAACGAATTCCATATCGAAGCTCGACTCCACCGGTAAGACGCTCTACACGACTACTCTGGCGGGTACATACCAGGCCGGCATCACTTTCGATTCCGCCGCCAATGTCTACGTCGCCGGGACCGCCACTACCAGCGGCTTCACTACGACAGCCGGGGCATATCGTTCCACCGCTCCGGGCGACCATGCGGCGTTCGTCTGCAAGCTCAGCCCGGCGGATGGAGCCATTCAATACTGCACTTATCTCGACACTACCGGAAGTGGATTCGTCGCCGTGGACGGGTCAGGCTCCGCGGCTGTCGTGTTCGGATCCATCTCGTCAGGGCCGTCCACGAGCGGCGCTCTCAGCCTTGGGAAGAACATCTACGTCGAAAAACTGAATCCGACCGGCACTGGCCTCGTGTACGCCGCGAGCTTCGGCGGGTCCGCTGACGGCCAACCGGAGGGCGCCGCAGCGGACTCGGCGGGCAACCTTCTGATCACCGGCGCGACTGACTCATCCGATTTTCCCACCACGCCAAACGCGGCCGCTGCGAGCAATCCATCGGGACTGACGAGCTTTACCGTCCGGCTGAACTCCAGCGGCTCGGCGTTCCTGTATTCCACGCTGGGGAACCCTGGCGAGCGGGGCCTCGCGATCGCTCTCGACCCGTCCGGGGATGCGCAGGTGCTCGAACAAGACGCTGCCGGCAATCTCTTCCTGAGGCGATATAAAGCAGACGGCACTGGTATTCTGTTCGAAACCCCGCTCCACACGGCGTACTCCACAGCTGTGGGTGAGGTTCCCACAATGGTGATCGACACCACGGGCGTGACAACGGTTGTGGGCGTCACAAACAGCATCGCTTTCCCGGCTTATCAGGCGGTCCAGACGTGCCAGTTCACCGTTGCCGACGGATATCCGAACGGCTTCCTCATTCGCGTGGATGCTTCAGGCGATCTGCTTCAATCGACCTGGCTGCAGGGCGCTGGCCCCGCGGTATTTATCCTCCTCACCGTCCGCCCGTCCTCAGCGTTCGAGCTTGTCTGGAGCATCACGAATCTGTCGCAGGGTGCAAACGAACTGGATCTGCTGACTCTCGCGCCTCAAACCACGGCCACGCCGATTAACCTGACGTGCGTTGGGAATTCAGCCTCGTTGACGGGCGCTCCGCTGGCGCCGGGCGAGATCATCAGCCTGTTCGGAAGCGGCATCGGGCCGGTTACCCCCGGCTCCGCGCAGTTCGGATCGAACCAGCGGTTTCCCGCTTCGATCTCGAACACCGAAGTCACATTCGACGGCGTGTCCGCGCCCTTACTTTACGTCAGCAGCACGCAAATTAACGCGGTCACTCCGTTCGGCCTGTCTCCGAATTCGACCACTCAGGTCTGTGTCAGATACGAGGGCACCGTGACGAACTGTATTGCGGCGGGCGTGTCGGCGGCCGCTCCCGGAGTCTTCCTGAACCCGGCCACGCCCAACTATGCGGCAGCCGTGAACCAGGACGGGACTGTGAACTCGCAGCAGAATCCCCTGCACGCCGGGTCGATCATTATGCTGTTTGCCACCGGGCTCGGGCACCTCACGCCCTCCCCGGCGGACGGCAGTGTTGTCCAGTTTCCGCTTCCAACCCAGGAGCTGAACGTACGGGTGCAGGTTCCGAATCCGGACCGGCATAGCCCGGCGCCATATTTCACAACCGTCCAGTACGCGGGGCCGGCTCCTTTAGAGATCGCCGGTTTGAGCCAAATCAACGTCGTTATCCCGGGTTTCATGCTGGAATATTCCGGTCCGCTCACCGTCTGGGTAACCCTGCCCGATGGCACTAAGGGCCTGTCACAAAACAACCGGATCAGTTTGGAGAGGGCCGCGGCGAGATTGTGTAGTTCCAATCCCCATGAAAGGTGTCGCGTTCCAGGTGGAGCGCGGCGACCTGTTGGTC